>Ga0209580_10001618_pt1 | contig 10247 bp, 8 predicted proteins | sample Coa_R1_5_FD_187153 | JGI IMG/M metagenome (GOLD analysis project Ga0209580, IMG submission 187153) | Surface soil microbial communities from Centralia Pennsylvania, which are recovering from an underground coalmine fire - Coalmine... | ecosystem: Environmental > Terrestrial > Soil > Unclassified...
GTAGGAAAGCACGATCGCCCTTGGTTCGAGCGTCCAGTGTTTGGACAGGTACGATATATGTCGCTCGCCAGCACCGGACGGAAGTTTGACTCAAAGAGTTACATTGCGCAGATCGCGAAGCTGGAACGGACACATGTCTAGGGACTGGCTCGCGCTACTGATCTCCTTCGGAATTTGTTCCGCAGTGGGGGCGAGCGGATCCGTATTCACCGCAAGTTCGGTGAAGACATGGTATCCCAGTCTGCTAAAGCCCCCGGGCACTCCGCCGTCGTGGGTCTTCGGTCCAGTCTGGTCAATCCTTTACCTGCTGATGGGGGCGGCTGCCTGGCTAGTGTGGCGGCAGCGAATTCACGAAGATGTGTGGCTGGCATTGGCCTTGTTCATGGTGCAATTGATCCTCAATGGACTTTGGTCTTTTGTCTTTTTCCGTCTGCGAAGGCCAGGAGCGGCCCTGGTCGAAATCACCGTCCTGTTGGCCGCCATCGCCATGACCGCCATGCGATTCGCGGAACTCTCACGCCTCGCGTTTTGGCCAATGACCCCCTACTTCGCATGGGTCCTATATGCTTCCTACCTCAACTTCGGAATCTGGCGCCTGAATAAAGGCACCCCGTGAGGGTGCTGGTTACGGGTGCGTCCGGCTACATCGGCCGGCAACTGGCGGAGAAACTCTCGGCAGTGGGTCACGACGTCACCTGTGTGGTCCGTAACGCCGCGCGAGCCCCCCAACTTCACGGCCCGCAAATCAAGTTCGTCGAAGCGGATGCGTTGCAAGCCGAGACACTTCCACCGGCGCTAAACGGAATCGATGTAGCCTACTACCTCATTCACTCGATGTCCGGCCGAGTTGAAGGGTTTGAATCGCGGGACCGGCAGGCCGCCCACAACTTCGCCATAGCAGCCAAGCAGTGCGGGGTGCGGCGTGTGATCTATCTCGGTGGATTGGCGGCGACTGGAGCCACGGTTTCAGCGCATCTCAAGAGCCGGCACGAAACGGGCGAGGTGTTGCGAAAATTTGGGCCGCCTCTGGTCGAACTGCGGGCCGGCATCATCGTGGGCAATGGCAGTACATCTTTCGAAATCATTCGCTGCCTGACAGAACGGCTGCCAGTGATGATCTGCCCTCGTTGGGTGGTAACAAAAACACAGCCGATAGCGGTTAGCGACGTACTCGAATACCTCGAAGCTGCGCTTGACCTGCGCGAGGCGGTGGAAGAGCCCATCGAAGTCGGCGGTTCGACAGTCGAGACCTATCGCAGCATGATGCTTGCGTATGCGCGGCATCGTGGGCTCCGCCGATTGTTGATGCGCGTTCCGGTGCTGACCCCGCGGTTGTCGTCCTATTGGCTGGACTTCGTTACTCCGGTGCCGCCAGCCGTATCTCGTCCGCTCATCGAGGGTCTCCGAAGCGAATCTGTTTGCACCAATGCGCTGGCGACGAAGCTATTTCCTTCGATCCGTCCGATCTCGTACGCCGCCGCCGTCCAAAGAGCACTGGAGAGGCAGGCACCTTTAATGCCGCTGCCGAGCATGGGCGGAGCGTCTCACCGGACATTTCGCGCGGAGGGGATCATCTGCGACGCAAGGGAAACGATCGTCGACGCTCCGCCCGAACGCGTGTTTGAGTTGATCGGGAACGTTGGAGGGAAGAACGGGTGGTTTTACGCGAACTTTCTATGGTCTGTACGCGGTTGGATAGATCGACTCATCGGCGGCGCAGGCATGAAACGTGGCCGGCCACGAGCGTCCGGTATCGAAGCCGGCGATGTCATCGACTTCTGGCAGGTCGAACGCGCCGACGCGCCGAGCGCTGTGCTGCTCCGGGCAGAAATGAAGCTGCCCGGCGAAGCATGGCTGCAATTCAACTTCACACCACAACCCCCTGACCGCACCCTTCTGCGGTGCTGCGCATGGTTCCAGCCGCGCGGTTTGGCCGGAGAGATCTATTGGTGTGGGTTGTACCCAGTTCACGCGATAATTTTTTCCGGCATGCTTAGGGCGATCAAGAACCACGCCGAACAGAGCTCATAGGCAAGGGTCAGCCGGTCTGTAGAACGGATTGCCAAGCAGAATGGAACCGTCGATGCGAACGTATCGAGGTCTTGCGAGCCAACCTGAATGATCTTGCCTCCAGACCTCTCGCCTTGAGCGGGTCAATTCGCCGCACGGCTTTTTCGGGATAAAGGTGCAGGGCATCTTTGTGGGTCAGATTTCTTGGCGGATGAGTGGTCGGCAAACCTTCCCTTGGGATTGCTTCAGGGTTGCTCGTCAACTGTACCGTACCGCTATGCGTTCGATTCGGGCCAAGCCAAAATGCTTACAAGCTCCTTTTGGTGGGACGTATAATGCTCCCCGCAGATGGTACTCAACCGTGGTGCCAAACTCGGTTCATATGAAATCCAATCTCCGCTGGGTGCGGGTGGCATGGGTGAGGTGTACCTAGCGACGCAGAGTAGTCTGAGCCGCCGGGTTGCCATCAAAGTTCTTGCTTCATCGTCGGCGTCAGATCCCGAGCGCCTACACAGGTTTGAACAAGAGGCCCGCGCCGCTTCCGCACTCAACCACCCGAATATCATCTCCATCTACGATGTTGGCCGCGAGGACTCGACTGCCTACATTGCGATGGAATTCGTTGATGGGCGAACTCTGCGCTCCATCCTCGAAACCGGCCCGCTTCCCATTAAGAAAACTCTGCAATTCGCCGCTCAAATTGCGGACGGGCTTGCTAAAGCCCATGCCGCGGGCATCGTCCACCGCGACTTGAAACCGGAAAACGTCATGGTCACAAGAGACGGCTTTGTGAAAATCCTCGATTTCGGACTCGCGAAGCTCCTGAGTGGACCTGGGGATTCATCGCAGAACGTCACGGCGACGATGGGTTCTCGCCCTGGAGTTGTGATGGGTACGGCCGGCTACATGTCCCCCGAGCAAGCCCGCGGGGATAGGGTGGACTACCACTCCGACATTTTTTCATTGGGCTGCATCCTCTACGAAATGATTACCGGCAAGCAGCCGTTCAAACGCGGCAGCACTGCCCAAACCCTTGCCGCGATCAGGATTTTTCACTTCGTGACTCTCTTTTTCGATCAACGGTTCCCATGCAACCTGGAATTGATGGATTATTTTTGATCTTGCAATTCCACGCTGTTGCTTCGATAAGGCGCGAACCCCTTCCCCCAGTCCACACTGACAACTTCCACATGGAGCTGGTCTCCATCGACCTGCACGAGAACATAGTGGTATGGGTTTAGTCCGCGATCTGCGCTAGGCTTTACCAGATGTTCCAATTTCACCTTGATTGATTCATTCGCTTTCAAATATCCAGTCAAATCAGGTTCGCCAGTATAGGGATAGATCGGAGCGCCGCCACCACCTGACACGATGAAATCCATTCGGTGTGGGCCGCTTCTGTCCATGTATCTCTCCACCCAATGCTCGAAAAGGTGTTCGTGGCCTGAAAATACGACGCGAACGTGATGGGTGTTGAAGAGTGGCATGTATTTGCTTCGTAGCTGTTCGGTCTCTGGCTCAACCCGCGCTCCTCCATGCGGTCCTGAGGAAAAAGGAGCTTGATGGCAGAACACGATGACGTTCACATAACGTTTTCTGTCAAGACTTTCGAGTTGATTCTTGATCCAATCGTACTGCTTCTCGTTTCCTGCCTTGTTGGCGTCCAGTGCGATGACGAACGTGTTTCCGTACCCAAAGGAGTAGGTTGTTAAACCGGGTGCTCGTCGCTGCGAACCCTCAGGAGGAATTAAAGCTGAAACGGCATCAAGATAGTTCTTCATCCCTTCTGCCGTTTCGGTGTCCTCATGATTACCCGGAACAAGAAAATATGACACCCCGCCATCTCCTGTCAGCCGGTCAATAATCGGAACAAAGCTCACGTTCCACTGGCGAACCTGACGACCGTCAAGAACTGCATCACCCGATTGGAGCACGAATTTAATCGGATATTCGGTGTTTTGCAGGTTCTTGATTTTGTCCAGCATCGAATCCACAAGCATTGAGTGATCGTATTGGATTGCAGTTCCGTCGCGACGGCCCCGCGTGTCACCGTAGACAATGAATGAAAACTTGGTCACTGCTGCTGATTGACCTTCTGGCGGCAGAGGGAATTTTGAAGCAGTAATGGGGCTGACGTGCTCTCCCGATTGCGCAACCCCAGTACAGGTCGACCCCACAATGGTTGCCCAGATTAAGAGTTTCCACACTCTCTTCATGTTTGGTTCTCCGCGATGAATTGGAAATCGAAAGCCGTTGCCGTGCGCGAGGAAGGACTGCCGAACCATTGTGCCGCATTCCGAGCGAAGCGAGCAAACGATGATCCGAATGTTTTCTACCCAGGGCGACGAAGTTGCTGGACAATCTCGCCTATGCTCTCAATTCCTGATAACAGGCGTTATCGCTCAAAATCCCTGGCGGCCATTTTGAGCGCTATGGAGATTTATCGACAGTTGGGCTTTGAGTCTCTACTTCTCTCTTCGGACGTCGTAGAGCACTACGATGCACAAGAAAACGAGGATCAAAACCAGGGAATTTCGACAGCAGTAGTTGGTGGTACTAACGTGATAACTGGACTAAGTGGGGTACCATTGGTGTCGGGCGTTGTCTGCCCGAGTGTAGTCCTGGCTTCGGGCCACGTGGTTTTCACGCGCATGTTGCTGCGTCATCCCTATCAGGTTATCGTGCAGGCAGGCCTTTGCGGGATGACGCCGTGTGCAATTTGCTCGCAGAAAGCACTCTTGCTCCGTTCTAGTGGATCACCCAGACCTGCTCGCTATCACCAGTGGGTGTCGCCTGAACGATAAGCGTCCCAGGGTTGGGTGTAGGGCTGGTTGCATCAACGGCCAGACGGCTTGCCGCACTCGTGATTCGAAAGCCGTTGTTCAGCGGTGTGACGATCCACCGTTCGTCCAAATCACTATTCGCTCGGGTCTGAACCAAATCTGCTTCAGATAACTCGGTGTAACGTGGAGTGGTCAGCGCAAGGCCACTGGCTTGGTTTACGATCTTGAAAGTGCCGTCCGGGTTTGCCGTGAACATCCACAGCTGGCTCGCGGCGCCCGGATTCAAGGCATCAAGTTGCACGTTAGTACTCGCGGTACCGGAACCGTCCCAAAATAATGAACTGGCTTGGTTCTTGACCATGTAGGTGCCGTTTGCCAGTCCACAGAACTGCCCATTCTTCTGCAAACAGTTGAAGCTGGCGGTGACTTGCGGATCGAGCGGAGTACCGTCCGATTGGCGAACCGTGTCAACGAACGCGTCGGGTGCTATTCCTCCACGAGTTGGGTCCGGAATAGATGGGCAGACAAGCCACACTGCCCCCCCGTCGCCGCCAGCGAAATCGATGTTGCCTTCCTTAGCGCAGGCGTTTGTCGGCGGAGCTGGAAACTCGTTTACTTCATTCCCCTGCAAGGCGTTTTCAAGAAAATGAAGTTCCGCTCCGGTCTTGATGAGCGGTGTGCCATCCAAAGTCAGCCCGTTGCGCGCGGCCATGAAATCAAGCGCGACCTTGCAATCCGGCGTCTGGTTCGGACCGAATCCGGCTGGGGAGTACCAGAAATAAGTAATAATCCACAATCCCAAGAGGTTGTCGCCGTTATAGCTGAAATTTCCGCCGCTGCCGTCGATGGCGGTACGGTTGGTGCTGAACCTCCAATCCTGGCGAAGGTTTGGAGTCGCCACGCTTTGTACGCTGAAACAATTTCCCGCAGCTACTAACACCGGATCTCCGATCGACGCGCATGGCGTTGAGTGGAAGACCCCGTCCGGACCAACCTGCCTTAGCCCCACATAAGCCTCAAAGTTGCCTGCAATATCCTGCATGCGTACGCCACGAGCGTTTCCTGCGCCGTTCGGGTCCTGATTATCTGGGGTGAAGAAAGTCTGATCGTTCAGAAAAGCGATGATGTTAATGAATTGGGTTGGAGATCCGGTATCGTCTTTATATCCCCCCGTCGTTGCAAGGATGCGGATGTTCTTGCGATCCGGATCCGTATTGGAATTATCGATCACCCAGTTGACCTGGTCGGGACCCGCAGGCGGGCCGGTGAGCCGGTTCGGCGTGCCGTCAAAGACTCCGAAGCGCTGACCCAAAACATTCAATTTCTCGAAGTCAACGCCATTGGCGGTGTAGAAGTTATCGTTGAAATCGAACGGAGACGAATTGAAGTTATCGGCATCTCCCTTTTTGTCTTTGTCCTTCCCGGTGGGGCCTTGTACTGCCGGTGAAGGAGTCTGGGCCTGCGCTGACGGCGCGATCGCCGTTGCTGAACTCAAAACGAGCAGCAGAAGGAATAAATTGATACCAGCCCAAGAATGATTCCCTCTCGTATTTTTCACGACGGTCCTCCTATTGGCTTCCGACGTTAAACGCGATGAGCACCGCAATCTGACGCGTTGCGACCGTCGGTTAATACTTTTCTTGCTTTAGGCATTTGCTCCCTCGATTTCGATTAGCCCTTGGCCGCCGGAAAATCCCGGGAAATAGCTTTGGCGATGGACTCCGCATGGGTCATGCCTGGAAGTGCGGTCCACTGCATCAGCGGCTCGCTCCCGTAGCGGATATTTCCGATATGCGAAGACTTATCGCGGTCCACTAGCGGATCCGGATCTGTGAAGCCGAGGCTCCGGCGCAACAGCTCGACTTCGTCGGGGTTGCCCGTTAGTAGTGTCCAACCGGGCCTGATTCCATGCTCTCTTGCGTACTCTTTAAGGACGGTGGGGGTGTCTTCCGCTGGTTTTAGGGTTATGGAGTTTATAAAGATATCCCGGCCCATCCGCTCTCCCAGCAGCTTCTGCACGTTAACCAGATTGTGCGTGACCGTGGGACAGATTCCTTCGCAGTGGGCGTAAAAGAAATTGAGCAACACGATCTTGTTCTTAACGAGGTCCTGATAGAAATGCACTCTCCGGTTGTCTTGCGTAAGCAGCGTAAGGTCGGGAAAATAGCGCTTGCGGATGCGCTCGCGCGCGTCGGCGCTCGCGCTGGCCGTGGCCGTTCCCTTGTTCGAGCCAAATGCACTGGTTAGTGGCGCAATCGCCGCCAGCCCCGAAAGCCCGAGCAAGTTTCTTCTACTCAGTTCTGGCATGTTAATTTCTCCTCTCTTTGGCTTGGGGCTACGGCACCAGCCGGCTATCGCCGCCCTCGGGGTCGATGTCCCAGCGCAACATCATCGCGTGGTCCTCATGAATCAGGTTGTGGCAATGCATCGGGTACCGTCCGTGGAAGTCGCGGAACCGGAAGAAAAGCCGCGCGCGTGAGTTAGGTCTCAACTCGGTCACGTCTTTCCGCGAGTGTTCGATGGCCAGGGAAGGCGGCACATCATTGCGAGCAAGAATCTGGTGCTCCTCAAAGTGAATGTGTATGGGGTGTGTCCAATTCCCAGTGATGTTGGACAGGATCCAATTCTCCACCGTGTTCAGTCCGACGCGGATGCGGGGCGCCTCAAAGGTCGGATCCACAAACTGGCCGTTGATGGACCATTGGCCATTCAAGCGATCGAACTTCAGGGTGCGGGTGATCCTTGGTTCTACTATGCTGGGTAATTCGTAAAACTTCATATCCTCGGGGTCGGCGCTGTCGTCCGCGACCGGAGTGCTGTCCACGTCGAACCGCAATAGGAAGTTTCCTTGGCCGGCGGGCATGACCTCCGGAATGCCGCATTGCTGCGCGATCAAGGGACCTTGGCCATTGAGCTGGCTCAGGCGGTTTTCCAGGAAGATCGACTTCCCGGCGAATTGCCGGAAATCGACGATGATATCCACGCGCTCGGCCACACCAATGCGGGCGCTGGCGACCTTTACCGGCTTAGGCAAGAGGTTGCCATCATCGGCAATCACAAAGTACGGATTTACGCCGTTGAGATTGTTTGGGTCGGTCAGGAAAAACTCATAGAAGCGCGAGGGCCCAGTATTCACCAGGCGCAAGCGGTAGCGCCGGGGCTTCACTTGAAGGAAGGGCTGGATCTCGCCATTGACTGTGAATCTGTCCCCCAGGATGCCGTCTAGGTTGAAGAGATCGAAGAACAGTTTGCCGTCCTGATCAAAAACCTTGTCTGAAAATGCCATCGGAATGTCGAAATCCGGAAAACTTGGCAGGTGAAAGCCAGTGTGCTCGTCTCCGGTGTCAAATTCATTGAAGAAGAGACACATGCCGACCAGGCCTTTGTAAGTATTCTGAGAGGTAAAGTTCACGCGATGATCGTGGAACCAGAGAAAGCTCAGCGCTTCGTTGATGTCGCCTCCGCTGTCCTTGTGCGTCGAAAGCACTCCGGCAAGTTGCATCGGATAGTGCTGATCATAGAAGTGTCCGCTGGGGAAGAAGTCGCCAGGAAAGCCGTCGCTTTCGGAAGGCGTATGCGCGTTGTGAAGGTGGGTACTTACTTCCGGCTTACCGAAACCACCCACTTGCGGATCCGGCGGAAGCGCGTTGTGGTTCCTGACGAGGACAGGAACACCGTAACGGAAGACGTAGAGCGGTGCGGGTGTGCTGGCGTGGCCATTGGAATCATCGAAACCCCATACCGCCTGAGTGGGCAGATCGGGCGAAAAGCTGTGGAGTATCTGCCGTTGGAATACGTTGAAGAATTTCTGTGGTGGAAAGAGCGTCAGAGCCTGATGCGGGCGTGTGCGCGACTCTCCTGCAGCGGTGTTCGGCGCGACCGTCGGTGCCGGATTGAGGGCCTTCACAGGTTGCGCAAGGGGCAGGATGGGAAGCGGCCGAATGAATGCTCTGGTGGGCGGACTTGCCGGCTGATTGGCCGGCAGTTGCGGCGTTCCACAAAGATTGGATGGGCCCTGCTGAAACTGTTGTGCACGGGCGCTCAGTCCCTTCATCGACACAAGAGACCCTGCCGCAGTCACCAAGCCCATTCTGATCAGCTCTCGCCGATCAAATCGCGCCGCAATCAGCTCCCGGCGATTTGTTGCGGCATTGAGCATCTCCCTGTACCGCGCTCTCGAAACCTTCTCTCCGAACACGTTGAAGTACATGATTTGTTCACCTCCATTGCTCGGGCTCCATCCAAACGAATTGTCCGATCTTTTAGTCAAGCAAACCAGGCCTGGGATCTAAGGGCTCTCGAATGCTCGACGAGCTATCTCGTTACTTCATTCGACGCCAGTATCCGTTCCACTGAGAGGTGAGTTGTCAGAGCGTTGTCTCTGTAATGAAATTTGTTCGTCTTTTTTTTGAAACTGAGGACAACAAATACGAACTCGTAGTGAGAGAGAAAACTATTCCTTTAAGCAAAAGCAAAAACTCAATGAAGAAAAAAACTAAAAACAGATGTTGACCTCAGCGACCTGCTCATAGAAAGCCGGCTTATGGGAAGTGATCGCGATCGCTCCCGGTTGACGAGCAACTCGGAAGTTACTCGGGCCGGAGGTCGGCTTAGATCGCCATTGATCTCCTCCAAGCCCGTTTCTGGATAGCTTCCGGTTTGCTGAATAATCGGGAGTTAACGTTGAACTCTGTTTGGGCTTGAGCCGATAGTGATGGAGCAACTTTTCGTGGTAGTGATCGTGGTCTCAGGGATAGGGCTCATTTACGTGCTAATCCAGAGATAGTGCGCGCCACGAAACCGGCCCTAAGGGCCCCGAATCCCTACCAAGTCACTCGACATCAAGCCGATTAGGGCTGGACGCCTGTCATTTCGGCACGCTTTTTGCTCTACACCGTACGCGATTCCCTGTATTTACAATCGTGCTTCGCTTGTGGGACCTACACACATCCCGCCTCAGTGAACGTAGGCTCCGCCGGGCAACAGATATTCGATCGGCCACAATTCTTGCTTTTGGTCGACGATGGTCGACCACTTGAAAGGACGATCGTTTGATAGTGAAATCAGCTTGATCTCGGGGAATACTTCGGAAAACGCGCTAGCTATGGCAGAAGCCCTGCCGGTACCCATCACCTTCAAGTCGCCCTGCTCACTGATATTCTGACCCACAAAATGGGTTGTGATTTCGACGTCCTCGATCATCTGCAAGAAATAAGGTCGGCCAGTGAGTAGCGCATTGTAAACGTAATCTGCCAGCACTCCGGAGAGCGGACTGGTGTAAGAGCTGTCAAAATCCAGTTGTCCTAAAGTGGGATCATCTGGAGAGACAGCTTTGTATTGCATTCGCGTTTCTCCCCACCCTCGGGGATCGATCGAAACTATGTCGTAACCCTGGTCTACGTATTTCGTCACGTCGGGCCAATTAGCTGCTGCTAACTTTCCACTCTCGCCGAG
>Ga0209580_10001619_pt1 | contig 10244 bp, 10 predicted proteins | sample Coa_R1_5_FD_187153 | JGI IMG/M metagenome (GOLD analysis project Ga0209580, IMG submission 187153) | Surface soil microbial communities from Centralia Pennsylvania, which are recovering from an underground coalmine fire - Coalmine... | ecosystem: Environmental > Terrestrial > Soil >...
AAAGCGGTTGGTCAGCGAGAGCCTCGGTTGTGTTGGCGCAAGTGATGGCACGTGATCCCCACCCGTTCAAAGCTGCGACGGATCGGGCAACCTCAGTCGTGGGGGCGTAAAGGTGTGCTGCCCGCCTAGCCCGGCCACCGGGCTCCTCCAAGCCTGAATCCGGCCCGTCATGACAACTTGTTGACAATTGGCCAGGCTCAGAATGATAAATTTACCCGCAATCTGGGGCAGCGGATCCTGTTCGAGCTCTTGGCGCTGCATCGAATTCAAGGAGATCCTTATGAGAAGCGGATTGTGCATCAGCATGGTTCTGTTCTGTTCCTTCCTCTACGCGCAAAGCGGTGACAGCGCCAAAGTCAACAATACGACCACCAGTGAAGTTAATGAAGTTACCGGCACCGGGACTCTTCAATTCTTGCCGCTCTGGCTGGGAACCAATCAGCTGGGGAACTCTGTCATTTTCCAGGGGCCGGGCAGGAAGCTGGGTGTCGGCACCAAGTCGCCGACGGCGCAGTTAGATGTGCGTGCCGGCGCACGGGTGCGCGGCCTTTCGGTCCACGGAGGAAATGCTCCTGACGGTTCGAGCGGCAACGGCGCGGATGGCATGCAGGTGAGAGCCGGCGATGGTGACCCAACGTTCGACGGCGACTTCGGGGGCACGGGCCTGAATGTCACTGGCGGTAATGGAAGCGGCGGTGGCCCGGGAATCGTGGTGACTGGAGGTACTGGCATTCAGGGAGGCGGCGCCGGGGGTGTGTTCATCGGAGGGGACAGTCTGGGCGACGGGATCGACGTCTCCAAAGCGCCCGGCTGCAGCGGCGAGGGATGCATCGCAGGCAACTTCATGGGCGACGTGGTGGTCAGGGGCACGCTGACTGCTACCACCAAACACTTCAGAATCGACCACCCGCTCGATCCCGCGAATAAGTATTTGGTCCATGCCTCGGTCGAATCTTCCGAGATGAAGAACATTTATGACGGCATGGTTACGCTCGACAAAGCGGGTGAGGCTGTAGTGCAGCTTCCCAACTGGTTCGACGCGATGAATGGAAATGTCCGTTATCAGCTCACGGCGGTTGGCGCGCCCGGCCCCGGACTGTACATCGCCCAGAAGGTCTCCGGCAATCGCTTCAAGATCGCGGGCGGTACTGCTGGAGGAGAAGTCTCCTGGCAGATAACCGGAGTTCGGCAGGATGCCTATGCGAAAGCCAATCCGTTGGTACCCGAGCAGGAAAAGGGCGTCGATGAGCGCGGCTACTATCTGAATCCTGAGCTCTACGGCGCGCCGGAGGAGAAGAGCGTGGAATGGGCGCTGCATCCCGCACTCATGCGAGAACTGCAGGCGAGACGATCTGGACGCGACTCCGCAATTTCAGCGCAAGGCTCTGAAGGCAATGCGAGCCAAACGCTTGAAGGGAAGAACATCAGTGCGATTGGAGATGGGAACTGAGCTATTGCCACTAATGGGTGGGTAGTGCGCGCAAGTGTGGGCGATCTTGCCCCGGAAAAGGGACCTGGCTGGAGGCTCATTAAAGCCATTGGGGAGGTTGCTCGCGAGATCCCTTCGGCTAGCTCAAGGCACTCTCCCCCCGCCTGAAGAATGGCTACGGTCAGGATGGCGCACCCCAGTACGGACGCGGCCGAACTGGGGCCGCACCATGATTAAGGATCATCGAGCAACGCCCAAGTACATCGGGGCTTAGCCTGGTTGACTTTCTCTAAGTGGTATCCCTAACATGCGAGTCCAGAGTAGAAGGCGCGGCCTCGCGCGCTAAGACAGGCTCGTACTCTGCCTGTCGTTGTTCGAAATCAAAAGGGAAACCTCACATGCAACGACTCGCCGCGCTCTTAATTTTCTTTTCTCTGGGCTCGCTTTCGGCGGGACCCCAGCCGGATGCGGTCAGCCAAAGATTTGTCGGCGCCTGGAGGTTGGTGTCGATCGAGGGAAATCCGCCGGGCCGGCCGGGGACTTACGATCGGCCTACAGGTCTGATCATGTACGATTCCTCGGGTCAAATGTCCGTCCAAATCGTGTTGAAGGCAGATCGGAAGCCCTTTGCGCCCTATGCCAAGGGAATGCTCGATGCAACTCCAGAAGAAAAAGCGGCTGCCTTCGACAGCTATGGGGCATATTTCGGCACGTATGCCATCGATGCTAAGGCGGGAACAGTGACTCACCATTTGCAAGACAGCCTGGTTCCGGGACGGCGAGGCACGGACAACGTCCGCTGGTTCGAGTTCCAGGGGAATAACCGCCTCCTGCTGATCCCAGTTGAAGATGGAAAGGGCGGAGTGATCGCCCGCAAGGATGCGGCTTACAAACTTCTGTGGGAGCGCATCAAGTAGCTGGCGGCACGGGAACGTTTTGAGGGAAGGCCGGAGGGCCTTCTACGACACTCCCAGTTTCTTGACTTCTTCGTTGTAGTACTTGCGGTACAGGATGTCCCACTCCTGGGAGCCTTCGAGGATGGTGCGCTTCTGGCTTTCGATCTTCTGGCGGGCGGCGCCGTCGATTCTTTCTTCCTGATTGAGCAGATCTTCGAGAATCTTGCGGGTTTCCTGGCGGATGGTGTTGGGATCTTCGATGAATTCGACCTCATCCATCTGCTTGAGCACGTCGGCCACGGCCCGCGCCAGCACGTTCACTTTGTCGCGGCTCAGTCTCACAGCACCGCCTTATACTTGCGCACGAGTTCGCTTTTGACCTTGCGGAACATTTCCTGGTAGTTGGCGCCGGTTTTGTTCATTTCTTCGGAGTAGGCTTCGAGAATGACCCGCACCTCATCGTTGATGCGGTCTTCAAGCGAGAGCTCGTCGAACAGCGCGGAGTTGACTCGCTCGGTGACCGCGGGAACGGCCGAGGTCTCGATGAACTTGCCGGCAATCAGTTTCTTGGTGACTTCGCGGGCCAGATAGCCCACATATTCTCTCGAAAGAAGCATGTCGGGATCAGACAGCTGCGCTGGACGCTGGGATTAAGTTACAAAGTGTAGCACAGCAAACAGCGTGGCGACCCGCGCCGTGCCGGAGCGGGAGCTTCGTCAACGCGTTGCGAGCGAGAAAATTTAATTGCCCTCTGCGAAGCCTACGAACAGCGGAGGCCGGAAGGAATGGCATGAGTAGTCTCACTGCATTCGGACTTTTTGCTGTAACAGCGATGCTGGTCTGTTATGCATTCGAGAACCGCAGCTCATGGTTTGTGCTCGGTTTTGCTTTTGCCTGCCTACTGGGCTCGATCTACGGTTTTCTTCAGGGCGCGTGGCCCTTTGGCCTAATTGAAGGGGTTTGGTCGATTGTTGCAGCGCGCAAATGGTGGGTCACTCGTCAGAGAATTCCAAAGTAGACCCTGCTCACGTTGACCATGCTGGAAGCTTGCCCAGGATCGGCATACAATGCTCGTTTAGAGTTTGTCTATGTCTCCCATTCCTGACGATCTCGGCACCATTAAAGATGACATGGTGGCCTTCATCGAGGGCCACGGTATGCGCCGTTTCCACGGATTCGTGGATTACGACGAGGTGCAGTGCGTGATGTGGGAAATGGGGGGAAACCTGGATGGATGGAAAGATTTCGTAGAACTGGCGAAGACGGCGGGCGCGCCTTTTCTGACCATGCACTCCTGGATGCTGGAACGCGAGGAATTGGACGAACTGGTCCAGCGGCTGGCGAACTCTGAGTTCAGCGACGGGGACGATGTCGAGGACGCGCGCTGGCTCCGCGCTCACCTGGGCAAAGTTGGATATCTGCAACTGGGCTGGGCCTACCAGGGATCGATGTTTCTTTGTGAAGTCAGCGCGGACTGGTACGAACGCTATCAGCGCTTGCTGGAAGTCTCCGACGAATTCGGCGGCATCGCCATCGATGAACCTGATCAGGATGACGAGAGTTAATCGTGCGCTGGGAGTTTCGCTCAGGAGATCAGGCGCAGATTGCAGGGCTGGCCGAGGCCCTCACTGTTTCGGGCTTACCTTTGAATCGGCTGTCCAGCCGGGATAGTTCTGCCAAACATTATTTTCTAACGCTGGCGGGCTTGCTGGTTCGGCGCGGCATTACTGACGGCGAGGCCGCTGTGCGATATCTCGCGCCATCTCTTTCCCATCTCCATGCTCCCGAGCGACTGACCGGGATGAAAGCTGCGGTTGATCGGCTAGACGCGGCCATCGAGCGCAAAGAACCAATTCTCATCTACGGGGACTACGACGTGGATGGCACGATGGCAGTCATCATTTTGAAAACTGCCATTGAGCTGTGCGGGGGCACAGCAGACTTCCACGTACCGCATCGGATTCGCGAAGGCTACGACTTGCGCGATGACGTGATTGAACGCGCCGCGGAGGCCGGAATCCGGCTGATCATCAGCGTGGACATGGGCATTCGCGCTTTCGCTCCGGCGGAGACGGCGCGGCGAATGGGAGTCGACCTGATTGTCACTGATCATCACTTGCCGGGTCCGGATGGCGTACCCAGCGCGCTGGCGGTGATCAATCCCAATCAGGCGGGATGTGAGTATCCCTGCAAGCAGATTTGCGGAGCGGGAGTGGCGTTCAAACTGGCGCAGGGATTGATGCAGCGGCGGCTTACCGGAAAGGATCAATCGCGGTTGCTGCTGTCGTTCATGAAAGTGGTGGCGATTGCGACGGTTGCCGACGCGGTTCCGCTGACCGGCGAGAACCGCGTATTTGCCAGCCTGGGGCTGGATGCGCTGCGCAGGGCAGTGAATCCAGGGCTGCAGGCGCTGCTGGAAGTGGCGCAGATTTCTTCCAAGCGTCCGCCGACTTCGGGCGAGGTCGCATTCCGCATCGCACCGCGAATTAATGCGGCGGGACGCATGGATGTGGCTCGCGACGTGATCGAACTGTTCAGCGTGAAGGACGTGGGACGAGCGCGCGAGCTGGCCGCGAAACTCGATCAACTGAATGGCGAGCGGCAGGAAGAAGAAAAGCGGATTCTGCGTGCGGTCGAAGAGAAGTTCAGCGGCGATCCGGCTTTGTGCGATGCGTATTGCATCGTGATCGATGGGGACGGCTGGCATCGCGGGGTCATTGGCATCACGGCGACTCGGGTGGTCGAACGTTACAACCGTCCGGCGATCGTGATTTCGCGCGAAGGAGATGAGGCGTTTGGCTCCGGCCGTTCCATCCGGGCATTTCATTTGCTGGAAGCGATTGAATCGTGCAGTGATCTTTTCTCGCGCTTTGGCGGACATGCTCACGCTTGCGGCTTTGCCATGCCAGCGGCGAATGTCGGGGCACTTCGCGCCCAGCTGGATGCATTTGCCCGAGCGAGGCTGACTTTGGCGGATTTCGATCCCGTGCTCGAGGTGGATGCCGAGTTGCGCCTCGATGAGATAACGCCTGAGCTGTTCGAGGCTTTGCACCTGCTTGAGCCCTACGGCGCTGGGAATCCTGAGCCAGTGTTTTCAGCGTGCGGCGTGGAATTGACTGCTCCGCCGCGGATTTTGAAAGAGAAGCACGTCAAGCTGAAGCTGAGAGCGGGAGCATCGCATCCAGTATCAACTGGCGCTCCTCCACCGTGTGAATCCCCTCATCGCGGGGATACCAACGCGGCAGCTTCCGACGAAGAACCTTCGGTGGCGGCAATCCTGGCCACGGCCAGATGCCATCCCGATGGCGCCGCAATCCGCCGCAGCGAGAGGACTGCTGCCGAAGAAAGCCGCTCCGCGGGCAAGAATCTCGACACAGCCGCGACCGCGGAGCTGAAAACTGGGAACCGGGAACTGAGAACAGATTCCTGGCGAAAATCGATCGTCTTCGACGCCATGGGATGGCACATGGCCGAGCGTCTGCAACGGTCGCCGCTGATCGCCGGGAACACAGTCGACATTGCGTTCACCATCGGGCACAACGATCATCCGGAATATGGCGGTCTGGAACTATCGCTGCGGGACTTCCGAATGCTCTCGGGGCATTGATGACCTCTTGTCCTGCGCGGAGCGTTTCCTTTGCCCGCTGTAGGTTCGCTGCCGCCGTTCGTCGGCGTTGCGTCTTTCGGATCGTTTCCGTTGTTCCTACTCGTTGCGTAGAGCGATCATCGGGTCAATGGATGAGGCGCGCCACGCGGGCAGAGCCGCAGCAAGGACGATGACTGGCAGCACAATGGCGGTTACCGCGACATAGGTCAGCACGTCGGTGCCCTTCAATCCGAAGAGCATGGAGCTGAGCAGCCGGCTTGCGGCAATGGACAGCAGCACGCCCACCGTGATGCCCATCGCCGCCAACCTGACTGCGCCGCCCAGCACCAGACCCATGATGCTCGCAGGCTGTGCGCCCAGTGCCGAACGCAGGCCGAACTCTGACGTGCGCCGCGTGGTCAGGTAACTCATCACTGCGTACATGCCGGAGAGCGCCAGCAGCAGCGCCAAAACCGCGAAACTTGACGCGAGTGCCGTGCGGAAGCGCTGGGCGCTGATGGAATCGTTGACCAGTTCGCTCATCGTGGTGAACTTTGTGGCAACCTGAGGATTCATCTCACGAACCGTGTTCTGCACTGCCGGGATCAATGTCTCAGGATTGCCTGATGTGCGCACAACCACCTCAGCCTCATTGGCCATGAACGGATGCTGGCGCAGCGGCATGTATAGCTCCGGGCCCGGCTGCGCGGCCGGTGATTCTTGGCGCACATCGCCCACGACTCCCACAATAGTTGAACCTTTCATCGATTCCTGATCGAACCCGCAGATCACACGATGGCCAAGCGGGTCCTCGTGGGGAAAAACCTGGCGCGCCAGCGATTCGCTGATGATCACGACCTGCGGCCGATCGTACCAATCGCCGTCCATGAAATCCCGGCCTCGCAGCAGAGGAATGCCCATCGCCGAAAAATAACCGGGGCTAGCCAGGCGAAAGCCGGCCTGCGGCAGCTCGCGAAAATCGCCAGCGAACGAGTGCTTGCCTTCCACCGCGAAGTATCCTTCGGATCCGTATTGGCCGCTGGGCAAGCCCATTGCGCCCACTGCCGAGATGACGCCCGGGAGCCGGCGCAGGCGGGCGAATAGATCGTCCAAGAACGCGCCGGCCTGCACCGCCTCGGGCAGGGTTTTCGCGGGGACATGCGCGTAGGCCACCAAAATGCCTTCAGGTCGATAGCCCAGCTCCGCGCCATGCAGCGCGAGCATGGTACGGAATAGAAGGCCGGCGCTGATAGCCAGCATTAGCGAGAGCGCAATCTGCGCCACCACCAGCGAACTGCGCAGGCGTGACGGCCCACTGCCCAGCAATCCGCGCGTGCTGCCCTGCTTGAGCGCGTCCTGGAGATCAACGCGCGTGGCTTGCCACGCCGGCGCAATACCGAACAAAACGCTGGTCAAAAGCGATGCGGCGAGCGCGAATGCAAGAACTCGCCAGTCCAGCGTGATATCGCTGAGCAGCGCAGGGGGAACGAAGCGCGCACCTATCCCCAGCAACGCCTTTGTGCCCCATGCAGCAAGGCCAATGCCGATGAGCGCCGCCGCGATTCCGAGCACGCCGCTTTCGGCAAGCAATTGCGAGATCAGGGCGCTGCGGCCGGCGCCCAGCGCGGCACGCACGGCCAGCTCCCGCGATCGCGCCGTAGTTCGGGCCAACATCAGGTTGGCGACGTTGGCACAGGCGATCAGCATCACGAAACCTACCGCCCCCATCAGCAGGAACAAAGTAGAGCGCACGGGCGCAGCAAGCTGCTGCTGTACGGGGTGTAGGACGAATGTCTTGTCACGATTATCGTTTGGAAATATGGCGGCAAGGCGGTTCCCGATCGCCTGCATGCGCGCATTCGCGTCAGGCAACGATACGCCGGGCTTGAGCTTGGCGACAGCATGGTAGTTATAGGAGCTTCGGTTGTGATTCTCCGGCACGGGCGAAATGGCCACCCATACCTGCGCCCGCTCGGGAAAGTCGAACATCCCCGGCATGACGCCGACGATCTCGTATCGCTTGCCATCAATACCCAGCGTTTGGCGAAGTGCGGCCGAGGCAGAGCCGAAGTTACGCTGCGCAAATCCCAGTCCAACGACCGCGGCGCGGCCTGCGTCGTCACCTACAAACGTCCGCCCGGCAACCGGTGATATCGTGAAAACGTGGAAGAACTCCGGATCAACCAAGTACGCCGACACGAATTCAGCGGCTTTCATGAGCTGGACGCCCATTTCCCCGCCGTTCGAAAAGCTGAATGCCTCGAATGAATCTTGGTCGGCGCGCAGGTCTTCCAAGTCGCCGCCCGTGACCCTCCAGATCGCTCTTCCTTCATCCGTAAATTGCGTATTCACGGCAACGATGCGGTCAGCATCCGGATAACGCAGCGATTTCAACACTACTCCATTCACCACGGTGAACATTGCGGTGGTAACGCCAATCCCGAGGGCAAGAGTGATGATGGCGACTGCTGTAAAACCCGGGTTCTGACGCAGCATGCGAACGGCATAGCGAACATCGGCGGCAAGGGGCATACATTCTCCTCGGCAGCAGGATAGACGCGCGGTAGACGGTTTGGGTATTGCCTCCCCTAACTCAGTACGAAGGCTCACAGCTTTTGGTTTCATTCGGCGGCCCGGTGTGTCAGGGATAAGGTAGGCATCGCAAGGGACATGCAATTGGGGGCGGCGAATGATATGGGCCAGCCGGGACACTACCCTCTTCTGGAATACCCTGATTGTGACGGCGCTCCTCTCACTCTCTCCCTGGACTAAACTGAATCCAGATGCCGCTGCGAATCTATCGTCTACGGCGTTTGCTGGCGGCGATCACCGTGCTCTTCAGCCTGGTGGTCGCGGCGATGTATTTCTACGCCCGCTTGCGCGAGCGGAATTTTCTGAAGGAAGTGCCGGGCAAGATCGGATATGACATCAAGCAGACGGCGACGGGATTTCAGTTTTCTAAGTCCGACGGAGGGCGCACGCTGTTCACCATCCAGGCCAGCGACCTGAAGCAATTCAAACTCAACGGCAAGGCCCAGCTGCACAAGGTGAGCATAGTTCTGTATGGCCGCGATTCTTCCCGCTTCGATCAGATATACGGCGATGATTTCGCCTACGACCCGAAATCCGGCGATGTGAGCGCCAATGGGGAAGTGCAAATCGATCTGGAATCGAATCCAGCGGGCGCCAGCAGTCCTGACCAGGCGGTGCCGGTTGAAGTCAAGAATCCCATTCATCTGAAGACGCGCGACCTGGTGTTCAATCGCGAGAGCGGCAATGCTTCCACGGCGGCGAGGGTTGAGTTTCAAACGCCGCAGGCCTCAGGATGGGCGGTCGGAGTCACCTATTTCGGCCGCACCAACAAGCTGACGCTGGGTTCGGAAATCCACATCGTGCTGGCGGGAGCCGGTGGCTCTGTGATTGAAGCGGCGCATGGCGTCATCAACAGCCAGCCCCGGCAAGTGGTGTTAGAGCATCCGCGCATCGAGAAACAGGGCGGGACGCTGGAAACGCAGGAAGCCACATTGTTCCTGGGGCAAGACAATACTGTGCAACATATCCTCGCGACCGGAGATGTGATTGCCGAGGCGCGGCGTCGCTTCGATCTTCCGATTGCCGCCTACCAGGTTTCGGGTGAGTACTCGATGCTCCAGGCGGCTATCGCCAAGGGCTGGCTCGATCGCGAGCGGGTGATGCTCGAGTCGTTGACTTCGATCCGCCGCGCCGGTGCGCAGATCATCCTGACTTACTTCGCCAAAGACGCCGCCCGGTTGCTCTGATAAATAATCAAGCGGCGGCGCTGGCCTTCTTGTCGAAGTCGGCGAACTTGCTGCCCTGTTCCGCCAGGCGTTTGAGCAGCGGCGCCGGCTCCCACCAGTAGCCATGCCGCGCGTGGAATTCGCAGATGCGGTCATAGACTTTCTTCAGCCCCACCGTATCGGCGTACCACATCGGCCCGCCACGGTAGGCGGGGAAGCCGTAACCATTGATATAGATGATGTCGATATCGACAGCCCGCAGCGCGTAACCTTCCTCAAGAATGCGCGCGCCTTCGTTGACCAGAGCGTAGATAGAGCGATCGACCATCTCTTCTTTCGAGATCTGCCGTTGCTCAATACCGGCCTCGGTTGCCCATTGTTTCAGCAAGCGCGCGACTTCAGGGTCGGGAATCGCGCGCCGGTTCTCGTCGTACTTGTACCAACCGGCGCCGGTCTTTTGGCCGTAGCGTCCCATCTCGCAGAGCCGGTCTTCGGCCAGCGGCTGCCGCACGCCGGGTTTTTCCGTGTGCTTGAACTCCTTGCGAATGCGCCAGCCCACGTCGAGCCCAGCCAGG
>Ga0209580_10001620_pt1 | contig 10243 bp, 7 predicted proteins | sample Coa_R1_5_FD_187153 | JGI IMG/M metagenome (GOLD analysis project Ga0209580, IMG submission 187153) | Surface soil microbial communities from Centralia Pennsylvania, which are recovering from an underground coalmine fire - Coalmine... | ecosystem: Environmental > Terrestrial > Soil > Unclassified...
GCTGCTGGTCCGGCTTCAGCTTCACCATGCCCCAGCCTTCGGTTGGCCAAATGGTGGCGAAGATCTTGCCCTTCACGCGGAAATCGGGGTGCCCCATGTGCTCGGCTTCAATGGCCTGGGGCATGCTGAGGGCGATGCGGCGGAAGTCGTCAATGGTCATGTTGCGCCCCGGACGGCCCAGGGACTGCCGTCCCTGGGCTTTCGACTATTACCGCAGTAACCCTCGTTGCCGCAGATACGAGAATATCAGCCGCTCAAACGGTACCTGGTTGCTTGTGAACAAGTACGACACGCCGCGGCGGTTGCAGAAATCCGCGAGCCGGGAGCGGAAGGCGTTCAGGTTCTTTTTGTAACGATTTAGCAAGGCCGCGCTCACAGTGACCTCCGCCACGTCGTCGTCTTCGGCATCCACGAGTTTCAGGTCGCCCACGATCTTCGGCTCGATTTCTTCTTGCGACAGAATCTGCAGCACGTAAACATCGAGTTGCCGAGCGATCAAGTAGCGTAGCGCTTCGTCGTAGCCGCCCTTGTCCATGAAGTCGCTGATGAGCACCACGACGCCCTTACCGGAACATTTCAGGCTGAAGGTGCGCAGCGAACGAGCGAGGTCGCTAGGGCCGGCCGGTTCCAGCTTCTCCAGAAACTCCATGAGCCGCCACATGCTGCGGCGGCCACGGGCGGCCGGCATGCTCTGCACGATGCGGTCGTTGAAGGCTTCGACCATCACACGGTCCATGTTCACCAGGCCCACGAAGCCCAGGGCCGCCGCCACTTGTTTGGCGTAATGCAGCTTCGTGGGGCTGCCGAAATTCATCGAGAGGCTGTTGTCGATCAGGATGTAAAAATGCAGGTCTTCTTCTTCGAGAAAGAGGCGAATGAAAAGCCGGTCGAGACGGCCGAAGAGATTCCAATCGAGAAAACGCAGATCGTCGCCGACCACGTAGTTGCGGTAGTCGGCAAATTCGACGCTCTGCCCCTTGCGCCGGCTGAGGCGCTCGCCCTTCATCCGCCCCGTGAAGATCTTGCGCGAGGCGATTTCAAGCTGCTCAAGCCGAGTGAGGAACTGCGGCTCCAAAAGTGGTTGGGGCTTGGCTTCCGGCATATTCGGTCCCGATTGCGCGGCTTCTCGGTACAGGTGTATCTTTCCATCTTTACCAGAAAGCAACGATTCCGGCGAGGGCAGCGCAAGCAAGCAGAAGATTCGCGATCCCAAGAAGACTCGTCCGTTCGCGAATTGGCTGGACGAGCCGGCGAAGAATGGGTATAGCTGGCCGGTCGTGGTGGGCCTGTCGCGAGCGCGCGGCCTACCTCCCCCTCACGTGGAGGCAATAACATGCGAAACCTACTGGCATTTCTGGGCGCGGTAATTGTGACCGTGGCGGTTTTGGGCTGGTACCTGGGCTGGTACAACATCAGCAGCACGCCCACCGGAACGCCCGGCCATTCGAAGTTGGAAGTGGACATCAACTCCGACAAGATCGGCAAAGATGTGAAGAAGGGCGAGCAGAATGTTCAGGATTTCATTGAGAAGAAGGGCGCTGCGAATGCACCGAACTCGACGCCGACCGCTCCGGCCGCGCCAACCGCACCGAAGATAAATGTCCCCACGCCCTTTTCGCCGCCTGCCGAGCCGGATGCGCAGCCGAAGCCCTCGGGCCAATCGCGCGCGGGAGAGGCGATCAAGGATTTGATTTTGGACGAAGTGTTTCCGCCCAAGCAAGATAAATAACGCACTTGGCCGCTTGCGGCTTTGCGCTCAAAGCCAAACTACCGGGATGCCGGCTTGAATCCACGAACGCGAAGCCGCCAACGGCGGTTCATTCCATCAGTTTTAGCAACGTCCGCACCGCCGTCTCCGCGAATTCCGCATCGTTGATATGCAATTCTAGTTCGATCAATTCCACGTGTGGGCTGAGCCAGTGCCGCAGACTCTGGAACAAAGCGGCATCGGCTTCTGGCCACCAGAACGGCTGCCGCTCGCGGTCGATGGCAGAGACGCCTTTCTTCGGAATTAAAATCGCCGTCTTCCCTTTGGCGGCGCTGGCCTTCTCTGCGATCTCTTTTCCGAGCGCGTCGTTCTCTTCCGGTGTGGTGCGCATGAGGGTGACATTCGGGTTGTGCTGATAGAACCGGCGGCCTTTGAATTTCTCGGGCACGGTGTCGGGCGGGCCGAAGTTCACCATGTCCAGCGCGCCCAAAGAAATGACCTGCGGGATGCCACGAATTGCGGCGGCGGTGAGCCGATCTTTGCCGGCGGAGAGGATGCCGCCGACGAGTTCATCCGCCAGCTCCGTTGTAGTAATGTCCAGCACGCCGCGAATCAGACCGTCGGAAATGAACGACTCCATCGTCCGCCCGCCGGTGCCGGTGGCGTGGAAGACGAGCACTTCGAACCCATTCGCTTCCAAGATCTTGCGGCCGGCTTCGACGCACGGCGTGGTAACGCCGAACATCGTCGCTGCGACGAGGGGCTTGTCCTCCGCGTTCGCCTTCGGCTCGCGGCGAAACGAGTGTTGAATCATACCGATCATGGCCGCGGCTGCGTTTGCCAGCACCGTGCGGCTGATGCGATTCAACCCGCTGATGTCGACGACCGAATGCATCATCATGATGTCACGTACGCCGACGTAGGGCTGCACTTGCCCGCTGGCGAGCGTGCTGACCATGAGCTTGGGAATACCGAAGGGTAAGGCCCGCATGGCGGCCGTGCCAATGGAGGTGCCGGCCGAGCCGCCGAGGGCGAGCATGCCGTGGACTTGGCCGCTCGCATGAAGTTCGCGCGCGATCTTTGCTGCTCCGCGCGCTGCCGCCTCGATGGCCTGGCCGCGATCTGCTTGCTTCTGAATTCGCGCTAAGGTCGTTCCAGCAGCTTCGAAGACTTTTTCGTGCGGAATCTCGGCCGCAAATGCGGGCGCCCCCAGCACGCCCGCATCGAGGACGGTCACCGACACGCCCGCTTCGCGCAACAAGTCGCGAACGAATGCGACCTCTGTGCCCTTGGTATCCAGCGTGCCCATGAGTAAGACGGACATGAAAGTAATCTCGAAAAAAGGACACAAAGAACACAAAGAAGGCACAAAGATCACAAAGAAGAATCTACGATTTATCTCTGATTCTTTGTGCTCTTTGTGCCTTCTTTGTGTTCTTTGTGTCCTCTCTTTGGGGCCAACCATGAGCTTCTTTACGCGCGAAGTGATCCTCGACAAGTTGCGGCAGCAAATCGCCGCCGGCAAGCCGATTATCGGCGGCGGCGCCGGCACGGGCATCAGCGCCAAGTGTGCCGAGGCCGGCGGAATTGATCTCATTATCATCTATAATTCCGGCCGCTTTCGCATGGCGGGGCGGGGCAGCATGAGTGGTATGATGCCGTACGGTGACGCCAACCAGATCGTCATGGACATGGCCCGCGAGGTGTTGCCCGTGGTGAAGCATACCCCGGTGCTGGCTGGCGTGTGCGGCACCGATCCCTTTCGGATCATGAAGCTTTTTTTGCGCGAGGTGCAGGCGGTCGGGTTCAGCGGCGTGCAGAACTTTCCCACGGTCGGCCTGATCGACGGTGTGTATCGCCAGAACCTGGAAGAAACCGGCATGGGCTACGGACTGGAAGTGGACATGATTCGCGAAGCGCACGAACTCGGACTGTTGACGTGCCCCTACGTCTTCAACGAAGACGAAGCCCGCGATATGGCCAAAGCCGGGGCCGACGTTCTGATCCCGCATATGGGCCTGACCACGAAGGGCAGCATCGGCGCCAAGACGGCGCTAACACTAGAGGAGTCGGCGAAACGCGTGCAGGCCATGCATGATGCGGCGAAGAAGGTGAAGCCCGACATTCTGGTGCTCTGCCACGGCGGGCCAATATCGGAACCCGAAGATGCACAGTACATCTTGGAGCACACGAAGGGAATCGTCGGCTTCTTTGGTGCATCGAGCATCGAGCGCTTGCCGACCGAGATTGCGATTACCGGCTGCGTGCGGAAGTTTAAGGAGATGAAGATGAAATGAAGGCCCACGGACTTCCGTCCGTGGGCCTTCGAATTCACTCACTTCGCCAGCATTTCCGCCTTTTCTTTTACTTCATTTAGAATGCCGGCGAGGACCTGATCGGGCGGAATATTCTCCGCCTGGGCTTCGAAGTTCAGCAAGATGCGGTGCCGCAGTGACGGCAGATAGACCTTGCGAATGTCCTCGAAGCCCACGTTATAACGGCCTTCGAGAACGGCTCGCACTTTCGCGGCGAGCACCAATGATTGGGCGCCGCGCGGGCTGGCGCCCACGCGAATGTAGCGGTTGGTGTCGGCCGCAGCGAATTCGCCCTGCGGATGCGTGGCCATCACCAGGCGGATGGCGTAATCCTGCACCGGGGCGGAGATCAGTACTTCGCGGATGAACTGCTGCCACTTTTCGATCTCGGCGCCATTCATGATCTTGCCCGGCTTCGGCCATTCATTGCGCGTGGTCCGGTCGAGAATCACGGCCATCTCTTCGCGCGTGGAATAATTCACAATCAGCTTGAAAAAGAAACGGTCGAGCTGGGCTTCGGGCAGCGGGTAGGTGCCTTCCTGTTCGATCGGGTTCTGCGTGGCCAGCACGAAGAACGGCTCCTGCAAGCGATGAATCGTACCGCCGATGGTCACGCTGTGCTCTTGCATCGCTTCGAGCAAGGCCGATTGCGTTTTCGGCGTGGCCCGGTTGATTTCGTCGGCCAGCACAATCTGGGCAAAGAGTGGCCCGGGCTGGAAGCTGAAGACGCGTTTGCCTTCCGCCGATTCGGTGATGATGTTCGTGCCCATAATGTCCGAAGGCATGAGGTCGGGCGTGAATTGAATGCGGTTGAACTTCAGATCTAACACCTGACTGAGCGTTCGCACCAACAAGGTCTTGCCGAGGCCGGGCACGCCTTCAAGGAGGGCGTGACCCCCGACAAATAGGCACGTTAGCACGCCGTCGACAATGTCGTTGTGCCCGACCATGATCTTGCCGATTTCTTCTTTCACACGGCGGTAGGCCTGGCGGAATTGTTCGGCCCGTTCGGGCATGGAGGAGGAAGAGGGGTTCATTTAAAAGTAGGCTCCCATGGATTCCGTAGGGTGGGTGGAGCATGGATGCGCAACCCACCGGTGCAAGCAGGTGGGTTGCGCATCCATGCTCCACCCACCCTACATTTGGTTATTCTTGCTTATCCTTGTCTCGATCGCCCATCGCCTTGCGCTTCGCGCGCAGGAGCCGGGCGGCGTAGTCGTCGCCAGCCGGCTCCGGCGCTTCTGGCCGCGTGGGCGTCGTCGGCCGCACTTCCGGCATGGTGTCGGCGCCTTGCGGAGCAGCAGCGCCTTCGCCGACTTCGGCTTCGAAGCGGCGGCGGGTCTTGCGCTCGTCGATCGCTTCGCCCTTGCGCTGCCGCAGGCGCTCGATGAAGGCCGGCGTGCGCTCCAGTGCCTCGCGGCGGCCGCGCAGCGATTCCCACCAGAAGTGCACTGTGCTGAACGCTTCTTCGGGTTCCACGGCAATGCGCCGGATAGCCACGTCGAGCAAAAGGCCGACGCCAGCGAACAGCACCAGCCAGAACCAGAACGGCTGCAAGCTGCGGGCGTTAGCCGGCGCCGGCCGGAATACGGCATTCGAGGCGATGATTTTCTTTAGCTCGGCTTCCGTCTCGTTCCAGTGCTCGCCGCCGGTCATTTCGGAGAGCTTCTTTAGTAAGGCCGTGTTGCTTTCGAGATCGGCGAATTCCGGCGAATACGGAATCGTCACGCCGGAGCGAACTCCGTCAATGGTCCGGTCGATCTGAAATTCTTTGCCGTTCTTGTCCTTCTCGGTGGCCAGTTGTTTGGCCTGAGCGTTGAGGAAATAGGAGCCGGCTTCCTCGGCTTTAAACTCGGCCTCGTATTGCCCGGCGTTCTTCTGTTTGAATTCGAGCACGATTTCTTTGCCGCCGTTGGCCTGCGGAGTCGGCGGCGTGACACGGCCCTCCAGGCGCAGGTTTGTCATCGGCTTCTTGTTCTCGTCGCGAGCGTCGATGGTGACCTTGATCTTGCCGTCGCGGTATTCGGTCACCATTGCCAGTCGGCCGGTTTCCACGCTGCGCAGCGACCAGCCGATAACTTGCTCCCAGAACTTCAGATAAATGTCGGAGCTGGCCCAGTCGCGGTCCCAGCCCTGAAGTCCGGCTGCCTGAGAGCGGGCATCGCTGGTGAAGGCCGCGGCCTTGCCAAGTCCGTATTGCCAGTAGGCGAGTACCGGGTATTCCTGATCGCCCACACTTGGGCCTTCAATCGGCATCATGGCCAGCGTGGACTGCTTCCGCGTAGTGCGGACAAATCCATAAAGCGGCGGTAACTCGGCGGGCAGTGTGGCGGCCGGGCCGGTTGCTTGCCGCAGCGCCGGCGTGAATTTCTTTTCCGAGATAAACGACTGGCTGACGATGCGCGTTTCTTGAATGTAAATGGCCGGAAGATTCTGGGCCGACTTGGGAGCGTAAGCGCGGCCGCCGGTTAGTTGAGCGACCTCCTTCATCTTCTGTTCTTCGATGGCGCCGTGCGAGGTGATGCAAACGGTCGTGCAGGTGACGCCGTTTGCCTTCAGTTTGGCGAGCAGCGTCTTGTCGGCGGTCCAGTGATCGCCGTCGCTGATAAAGATAATGTGTTTCGTCGCCAGGCCGTGAGCCGGCTTCGTCAATTCGTCGTAAGCCAGTTGAATCGACGGGTTGCAATCGGGCATGTCGTTCGGCGTCATCTTGTCGATCTGCCGTAGGATCGATTCGCGGTTCAGGCCCACGGTTTGGAAGTTCACGTGCCATTTCGTGCCGAAGTCCCAGTACACCACGCCCATCATGTCCACCGGCGAAAGCTTACGCACGGCCAGCTTGGCCACTTCTTTTTGCCAGCGGTTGCCCTCGGCCATTTCGGAGGCGTGGAAGATCAGTACCAGCCCGCCCTTGCCGGCCACTTTCAGCGATTTGATGTCGCAATCCACGGGAAGTGCCTTTTCCACGGCGGTGTCTTGCCAGCCGCCGGCCCCGAAGCTGTCCGGCCCGCCGATCATCACCAGGCCGCAACCCTGGTCGTAGGTATTGGTGCGAATCATTTCCATCTGGTCGTTGGTCAACTGCTCGGCCGGCACGTTGGCCAGCACCACGGAATCGAAGTTGCTCAGGAAGACGCCGAGCTCTGCCTTATTGGCCGGCAGATCCTTGGGCGTAGCGGCCACGATCTGCATCTTCGATTTGCCGGCCCGCGGCAGCTGCGAAATGAGCCATTGCTCCTGCCCGGCCTTGCCATCTTGCTCGATGAAAAGCACGCGGCGCTGGCCGAGCGTGACCACGTGTGTGGAAGCCGAGTTGTTCTGCGGCCGGTCGCCGGGGACACCTTTGGTCCATTGGCCCGCTTCGTTGGCCTGTTCGAGCGGCTGGAAAACGGCTTCGTAAGTGTAGGACCGCTTTTCATTTCCCAAGGTTTGCCGGAAGTTGAAGGAATTCAGGCCTGGCCGCAAAATTACCTTGGGCGTGACCGAGCCGACCTGATCATCGGGCACGCCGGGGCCGGGGTTGATTGGAATCGGCACCGGCGCAGCGTCGGTGCTCTTTTGGCGCAGCTGAAGGATGCCACGAACCAGTCGTGGATTGTACGAGCGGATGAGTACGCGGATCGGCAGCCGCGAACCTTGCTCCGTGAGGGGCGGCGCTTCGACCGATTGAACCAGCACTTCCTCTTCATTGCGATAGCCGGCCGCGAGGGCGACGGTGTCGATCTGAATGTTGTTGAGCTTCGCGAGCCGAGCCTGCTCGTCGGCGTTGCCGAGGTTTTCATTGCCGTCGGAGAGCAACACAATGCGCTTGCTGCTGCCCTCTGGGAACGAGGCCATCGCCAGCTTGATGGCGGCGCCGATGTCAGTGTAATTCGGATCGAGATTGCCGGCCAGTTCGTCGGAGACGCCTTTAATGTCGGCCGTGCTCGGCGGCAGAACGAGCCGCGGCCGGCGGCCAAAGACGATGACGCCGGCTTGATCGAGTTCATGGCCGGTGCCGCGCTCGCGGATAGCGTTGGCGATGAAGCTCTGAATCCGCTTCCAGCGCATGTCGGCGGCTTGCGGATCATCCGGGCGGATCTCGGCAGGAATGCTCAGCGAGCGGTCCACCAGGAACAGCACGGTCAGGCTTTCGCTCGACTTGCGCAGGCGCAATTCAGCCAATGCGAGGACCAGACACAAAACCAGCAAACAGCGCAAGCCAATGGCAATGATGCGGCGAATCGGCCCGAGCGCGGCGAGGCTGCGGCTGCTAATCCAGATAATGAGCAGGCTGATACTCGCCCAAAGCCAGACGGCCGAAAACCAGCCGAGCGATCGATTGACCCAAGCTTCCGGCCGGCGCATGGCTTGCACGTAATAGGCCGTGCCCGCCAGCACGGCAATGAGCAAAAGCCCCCAGAGGTTCCGGCGCAGGAATGATTGTCCGGCGGTTCGCTCCGTTCGCCGAATAGCGCGTGCCGAAGACACGCCGACGATAACGAGCAGCGCCACTGCCCCGCCGATGAAAAACGGCAAGGTTTGCCACGAAGAGATGCCGGTCTCCGAGGTCGCCAGCACGCGGAAAAGGTAATTGAGCCCTTGCGCAACCGGAACGGCGCCGAACCCGCCGAGGCCAAGCGCCAGCAATGCCCCGAGCGCCAAGCCCACGTAGTATGACCAACTGCTGCCGATGAGCGCAACCAAGAAAGTTAGGAACAGGGCCGTGGCCGCGCCGGCCGCGAGCCACATGCCGATTTCTTGCGGCAAGGCCAGCCCGCCCAGCCCGAAGCACACGAGCGCAGCACTGGCGAGCGGCCCGAATAGCCAGGTTTCTCCCGGCTGCCGCCGACGCCACTGCCAATAGCTGAGCGCAGCGCCGGCGAGCAGCGCCAGTGCGGCGAGCCAATAATGTTCCAAGAATAGCCACACTCGTGGCATTACTCTTCGCTGTCTCCAAAAGTAGAACGGAATTAATCCGTTCGTCATTTGAACGGAATAAATTCCGTTCTACGTCGGCGCCCTATTCACGTTAGTAGAGAAGGAACCTAAAACCAAAATCGCTGTACCCGGTGATTCTCGGTATCGATTACGTGAACGCGCCCTTTGCGGTCAACCACCAGAGCCCAGGGGCTGGCGAGCTGGCCAGGCTCCCGGCCTGGGCTGCCCCAGCAGCCAAGCGATTGACCTTCCTTCGTGAACTTTTGCACGCGGTGGTTTTCGTATTCCACGACGTACAGATCGCCTTTTGGCCCGAAAGCCAAGTCATATGGGTACTTCAGTTGCCCCGGCTGGTCCCCCGATTCACCAAACATGCGCACGAAAGCACCATCGCGCGTGAACACTTGAATGCGATGATTTACCGCGTCGGCCACATAGAGCAGGCCATCCGGGCCCAAAGCCAGGGCGCGAATGCGGGCAAACTCGCCCGGCTCATGGCCCGACTTGCCCCAGACTTTTACGAGCTTGCCATCGGCATCGAGCTTGGTGATCCGGTCATTCTGGCCGTTCTCGGAAATGTAGAAATAGCCGTCGTCGTCCTGAACGGCATCGCTCACGTAGCCGAATTGCCCCGGCCCGGAGCCTGCCTCACCGCCGATCTTGCGCAACTCTTTGCCGTCGGCGGTGTAAATACGGATGCAATGGTAATGTGAATCGCACACAATCAAGTTGCCGTCACGGTCAATGCCCAGGCCACTGGGCCGGCCATTGCGGTAATCGGGCGTGGTCCAGGTGGGGCCGATGTACTTGCCGTCCAGATCGAACACCTGAATGCGAGCCGTGTAATCGACGACGAAGAGGCGGTCCTGCCGGTCGATGGCAGCAGCACGCGGGCGCACGAAATCGCCATCACGCACACCGCGCTTGCCCCACACCAGGTCGGGCGCATCGGAAGGACCGCACCCCGCCAGGGCGATGGGCAGAGCGAATAGAACGAGGAGAAGCCGCTGCAAAGACATGTAGGCAAACTACCAGAGCATGAAGAGATTGACAATTACTCCGGTGCTGGTGGATTCGCGGGTTTTTCTTGGCTATTTGACAATGGCCGTATCGGCGGCCCGAAATCCGGGTTGTTCAGCAATCGGCCCATGCCCTTCCAATGGCCCCGCCAGAAAAACGGAATCGCGAGCGACTCCGGCTTGGCACCGTTTGCGGCGCCGATCGGAATTTCATCCATCCAGCAGGTAAGGAAGTTCGCCTTGGCGATGATTTCCGTGTGCACCAGCACACCGTCAGACTG
>Ga0209580_10001621_pt1 | contig 10235 bp, 7 predicted proteins | sample Coa_R1_5_FD_187153 | JGI IMG/M metagenome (GOLD analysis project Ga0209580, IMG submission 187153) | Surface soil microbial communities from Centralia Pennsylvania, which are recovering from an underground coalmine fire - Coalmine... | ecosystem: Environmental > Terrestrial > Soil > Unclassified...
CGCAACCCGCCATGCGGTGAATAGACCGCGAGCGCCACCAAACCTGTAATGATCCACGGCCACGGACGCACAGCGTAGTGCGCAATGTTGAACCATAGCGTTGCGCCGAGAGAATTTTTCTCGTCGCGTGCGCAGAACATGCGCTGCGCCACATAACCTCCACCGCCGGGCTCCGCACCCGGATACCACGCCGACCACCACTGCACCCCCAGATACATCAGGAACGTCAACACCGGCAAGGTCCAGATGGCGCTCGACGTCCAACCGAGATGGAAGTCAGGAAAGAACGCTAGCGGGTTTGATGTCTGCGCTCCAGTTTTTTGTACCTGCTGGCCAATAAACTGGAGTTGTAGTTTCAGCGCCTGCATGCCGCCGATTTTCACCACCGCAACCCACGCCAGCACCACAACCATTGTCATCTTCAAGGCAAACTGAAATAGGTCTGTCACCAGCACGCCCCAAAGTCCGCCGATGGACGTGTAAATGCCGGTAAAGGGGATCAGTACAAAAATGCAGATCAGGAGCGCGGTGTGGCTGGGTGCTCCAAGCGTGTAATGCAGCAAAGCGTGACCGCCCAGCGTTAGTTGCAGGACCTTGCCTTGCGCAATGAGTGGCCCCAACAGCACCGCGATGATGCTAACCATGGCGTTGGTGACCCAGCCCAGAATCAAGCAATTCATTGCCAAGCCAAGATAGATGGCTTTAAATCCGCGAAGAAAAGCCGCCGGCTTGCCCCCATAGCGCATCTCGGTCAACTCCACGTCGGTCAGCACCTCAGCTCGCCGCCAGTAACGGGCGAAGAAGAAGACCGTCAGCATGCCGCCCAGGCAAGAGGTCCACCAGATCCAGTTGCCGGCGATTCCTTGCGTCGCAATCACGCCACTAACAAACAGCGGGGTATCAGCGGCAAAAGTTGTTGCCACCATGGACGTGCCGGCCAGCCACCAGGAGACATTGCGGCCGGAGACAAAGAACTCTTCAGTGTTGCCGCCCGAGCGACGACGATAATAAATGCCAATCGCCAGGTTGATCAGCAGGTAACCGCCAATCACGATCCAGTCAATCCAGGTCAGTGGCATAAGCTCTCCCTGTCCGCTCAGGCTTGCGGCTCACCGCCAGACTAGCAGATGAACGCGCCGCCGGAACCCGGGGAAACCGCTTAACCAACGGGGGAGCGCCTGCAAGGTCAATGCCTGTGAACCATGCCGGATACTGTCCGATCGTTCACGATATTCTGACCAAACCGCCGGAGAATTTCTGGTATCGTTGCGCCATGGTGCAAAGGATCGTGCAAAAGTTCATGGTTGCCGGCATCTTTCTGCTGGTTCTTTCCTCTCCTTCAATTGCCGGCGATTTTCAGCGCGTCGCGCCAGTCCATCTTGATCATGACGGCGAAAAGTGGGCCCAAAAAACTCTCAAGAAGCTCTCTCTTGAAGAAAAAATCGGGCAGATGTTCATGGTCCGGCTGGCCATGCCCCAGTTCGTGAACGTCAAGAATTCTGAGTACCTGAACTGGCTCGATCAGATTCAGCGCTACCACCTCGGCTCTGTTCTGCTTACGGTTCCTGCTGAAGGGCCGTCACTCTCCAAGAGCGAGCCCTATGAAGCAGCCATGCTGGTTAACCAGCTTCAGCGCGCATCTAAAATTCCTCTGCTCGTGGCTGCCGACTATGAACGCGGCCTCTCTATGCGTCTGTATGGAACCACGGTCTTTCCGCACAGCATGGCTTTTGGCGCCGCAGGCAAGCCGGAGTTTGCTGAACAGTTTGGAAAGATCGTCGCCGTGGAATCCCGCGCCATCGGCGTGCAATGGAACCTGATGCCTATCGCCGACGTGAATTCCAATCCCGCGAATCCGGTCATCAACACCCGTTCTTTTGGTGAAGATCCCGCACAGGTAAGCTCACTGGTGACTGCTTACATTCATGGAGCTCGCAACAACGGCCTTCTAACCGCAGCCAAGCATTTTCCCGGCCACGGTGATACCTCTACCGATTCGCACCTGGGAGTAGCAGCGGTGAACCGAACGCGCGAACAGATCAATCAGATTGATCTTCCTCCTTTCCGCGCCGCCATCGCCGCCGGAACAGACTCCGTCATGGTAGCGCACATCACAGCTCCTGCCCTCGAACCGGATCCATCGCGTGTGGCCACGAATTCAAGCGCCATTGTTACCGAAATCCTGAAGCAGCAACTCGGCTTCAAGGGGCTGGTAATGACTGACGCCATGGATATGGCCGGCCTCACTAGCGTGTATCCGGAAGCCGGCTCCGCGGCGGCCAAGCATGCCGCTATTGATACGGTAAGAGCAGGCAATGACATGCTGATTCTCTTTACTGATCTTGATGGCGCGTACAAAGGCCTTTTGAGCGCTGTCCGCAGTGGAGAGATCCCGGAAAAACGCATTGATGAATCTGTGTTGAAGATTTTGCGCGCGAAGGCTAGCGTGGGGCTGAACAAGGCCAGCCAAGTCGACATCAACAATCTTTCTTCCGTCGTCTCCAGTCCGCAAAACCTGGCGACCGCACAGCAGATAGCCGATTCTGCCATCACTCTAGTCCGCGACAATGGCCGCATGCTGCCGCTCAGGCCGCAGCGACGTTCGGCTTCTGCTCCGGCATATGGAACCGTACAACAAGAAGGAAGCAAGTTCTTATGCATCATCTTTACTGACGATGTAAGAAGCGACAACGGTCGTCAGTTGCAGCGCGAGTTGCGCGCGCGTATACCAGATGCGCGAATTATCTTTGTCGATCCTCGCATCGCTGCCGGCAGTATGGCGGAAATCCAAAGCGCTCTTGGCTCAGCGGAAAATGTTCTCGTCGCGATCTATCTAATCCCCGTCCCAGGCCGCGCTGTACGCAAGGAAGGCTCTACCGCAGTGAACACCATTTCCGTTCCAGACGCCACCGCGGCTTTGCTGCAATCGATCCTTGAGGTCAAGCGAGAGAAGACCGTAGTGTTAAGTTTTGGATCGCCTTATTTTCTGGCAGATTTTCCGCAGATTGAAAATTACGTGTGCGCCTACTCCAATGCCATTACTTCTGAGACGGGAGCGGTGAAAGCATTGTTCGGTGAGATTCCATTTCACGGGCGCTTGCCGGTGACAATTCCAGGAATAGCCCAACGCGGAGCAGGCATGGACCATCCTGCTCAAGGCCTTCGCAGTCGAGCCGGATCACGCCCGACTCACTGACTACTAATCAGACTCCTGCAAGGTCTTTACATGCGCCTCAAGCGCTCGTGAATACTCGCGCTCGGCCTGCAATTCCGACTGGAGCTTCTTGACCAGTCCTTCCAAACGCATAATCTCAATCTTCAACTTCCCGGCATCATTCAGCGGAGCCGCTTTCGCCGCCGATGCGGTGCCGTTTCCATTTGCTGCAGCAGGCTGAGCGGCCTGAGCCGGGGCTACCAGTGGCGGGGCAACTGCAACTGGCTGTGGCAGAGGAACAGCGGCCGTCGCCGTGATCGGCAACGGCATTGGAGGCGCAGGCGCAGCGGCCACTGCGGCACGTTGCTGCACTGGCGCGGGCGTTACGGGTACAGAACGCGGCGGCATGGGAGCCGATGCTGCTGCCGAAAAGATACTGCTGAGCGCAACCGCCGCATTCGCTGCTGCGGCAGGTGTCGGAACAGGAGCGCCATTGCTCTTGAGCAGATGCTTGACGCGTGCAATCAAATCCTGCGGCTGAAAGGGCTTGCGCAGAAGCTCGTCGGCCTTTACAGCAAATGCTTTCTCCGCCACAGCGCGGTTCACCACGCCCGACATCAGGATCACCGGCGTCTTCGCCAGTGCAGGATGCGACTTAATGTGCTGGCAAACGTCGTAACCGTCCTTGTCCGGCATGATCACGTCAGTGATCACAATATCCGGCTTCGCTGTTTCTATTTCCACCAGCGCCGTAGCCGCATCATGGCAGGCTACCACGTTGATGTTCTCACGGCGAAAGGCGATCTTGATCACTTCGCGCATGGTCGCACTGTCGTCGATAAAGTAGACAGTGGGAATCGTGCTCATCTAAAACCTCCATCACCATTGTCGTGCGCGGACTCATCCAGCTCCCGCAGGGCTTCCAGCATCAGTTCCGTGGCCGAGCGGAGCACGGTGCGTGTGGCGGCGCTCTCTCCGGGCAAAAATTTATAGGATCCGGTATCCACGCCGTTGCAGTGCTTCACAATATGGACTACCGCATCGTCCCCAATACGGTCTCCACTCTCGGCATGCGTGATATTGCCATTCTCAAAAAACAAGATGCCGTCAATGTCTCCTGCATTTACTGAGAGCGATCCAGTCTGCCGCGAATGCACCAGCATCTGCACCACGCCGGGCAGATCAAGGTGAGAAAGACTGCCGGTAAGTCCTTCGTCAGAGGAATTCAGCATTTGCACAGGATGAAATCCTTCAGCGCTGCTGCGCAGGAACGTCTTGATCTGCGCGGCGATCAGCTCAGGCCCGAGGCGCTTATCGACGTAATCGGCGCAACCGGAACGGAAAGCTTCCATTAACGCCTGATCGCCACCATCGCCGAGCGCGATCACTGGAATATGCGCGGTCTTTGGATCGGCATTGATGATCGGCGGCAAGTCATGCGCGCTGATCTCCCGCAGATTGGTTGAACACAAAATCGCCGAAGGCGTGTCATATTCCAGCATGGTCAACGCATAGCCTGATTGCGTGGTGTGGACAACTTCAAATCCTTCAAGCTTGAGCGCTTCCGTGATGCGGCGTGCCAGAAACACGTTGGCATCAATCAGCAAAATCTTGGCCGGTGTGGCGACTGTCGGGTTCATGCCGTCGCCTCCGCGCAGATCAGTTTTTCCAGCGCCACCACAGTGACGCTCTCATTCCCAATAGACAGCATGCCGCTGACATAAGGCGGCTCACTGCCCGTGAGCGGCACGCTTGCTGCGCTGGCCAGTTCACATTCGCCCGTGACCGGCACAGCCGTCAACTCCTGGCGCGATCCGATTTTGCAATTCGCAATCAAATAAAACTTTCTTGGCGGCGCTGCCGATCCAACCAGGACTTGGGCAACGTCACACACCGGAACAATTCTTCCCCGCCGCATCAGCACGCCCGTAAGCAACGGCGTGCGATGCGGAAACGTTTGCACGCTGTCTGGCCGGGCCAGCTCAGTTACAGTTTCTGCCCGCAGAGCAAAACGCTTTTCGCCCAGAGGAAAGAGCACATACGATTTGTCGCCCTCCGCGATCATGCGGTCACCACGCCGCGCACCCGTTCCAAGCCGGCGCGCACAATTTCCAGCTCTGCCCGGTTCAGGAAAGCATTGTGATTCACAATCGGCACCACCAGTCCATTTACGACGGCCAGGCCCCGATACCATCCGCGCTCTTCATGGGTAAATGCCGGCGGCAATGCGTGCAGCGCAGAAATTTCCATGATGCGGTCCGTCGAATCCACCAGCACGCCGGTAGGCATGTTGCGCAGGACCATCACTCGTGACGCATTCGAAGCCGGCAGCCGAAAATGCTGTGCGGCATCGATCACAAAATATGTTGTGCCGTTCCGCTCCAGCGTGTACTTCAACTTGGCGATCTGCGCTGAGATTCCACCCAGTTTGAACGGATGCAGGTCGTCCATGCCCCGGATTTCCTTGACCGCGCCAGCGGCAATGGCGAGTTTGTACCCGCCCACGGCAAACACAATCACGTCTTCGCGTGCCGCTTTCACTTCTGGCCGCAACTGTTTCAGAGGCTTCACAAGGCCCCCACTTTTGCCGCACCAAAAATGTACAGAACGCGCTTTTCGATCCCCTGATAGATAGCTTCCATCGGCAAGACCTGGTCCACTGCGCCGGTCTTAATGGCCTCCTGCGGCATGCCGAAAATTACAGCCGTCGATTCATCCTGAGCAATCACGTGTCCGCCAACGGAACGGATCGTCTGCGCGCCCTTGGCGCCATCATTACCCATGCCGGTAAGAATCACGCCAATCGTCATTGGCCCGGCATACTCCGCTGCGCTTTCAAACGTGAGATCAGCGCACGGACGATAACCGCTGACGCGCGGACCATCATCGAGAGATATTCTTCCCGTAGGCGAGACGCGCAGATGATGCGAGCCCGGACAAACATAAAGCTGGCCCGGAACGATAATTTCGCCAGCTTCCGCTTCTTTCACTTTGATCTGTGACACTTCCGCCAGCTGACTGCTGAATTGAGCGGTAAAGTTTCCCGGCATATGCTGCACCAGGACCACCGCGCCCGGAAAATCCTTAGGGAAGTACGGTATGAACTTCATCAGCGTGGCCGGCCCGCCGGTGGACGATGCCAACACAATGAGGGGAAATTTCCCGGCGCTCTTGGCCGCGGCATTTACCGCTGCGCGGACTTCCTGCAGACCGTTATCGCCATTTTTTGAAGCAGGCTCCACGCGCGGTGAAGACGAAGCAACCTCATGCTGCAACTTAGACCGCGTTGCCGTGCGGACCACTCGTACTTTCGCGGCCATCTTCAGCTTGCGACACAATTCTTCTTTCACCGAGCTCATGTCCAGATCAACGCCGCCGCTTGGCTTGGCCACAAAATCAATCGCGCCCAGTTCCAGCGCTTTCAACGTGACGTCCGCGCCTTCACGCGACTCGGAGCTAACAATCAAAATCGGCTTGGGATTGCTGGACATGATGATCTCTGTAGCCTGAAGACCATCCACGTGCGGCATATTGATGTCCATGCTGATCACGTCAGGCTTGAGCGTCTCGGTTTGAGTCACGGCGTCGCGGCCGTCGCGCGCTTCGCCACACACCTCAAGCTGCGGATCAGACGCAATAATGCCTTGCAGCACCTTGCGCATGAACGCCGAGTCGTCCACAATCAGCACCCGAGTTTTCTTGCTTAACGTCATCTGTTACAAAACTCTCTTGCTATCCTGCAGCCGCCTTCTCCATGGCTTGCCCCGCTGGCGAGCCGATCAGCCCGGCCACTGCTGCAATAAACTGGTCTTCCTGCACCGGCTTGGTCAGGAATGCCATTGCGCCTTCTTTCATTGCCCGATCACGATGCTTCGCTCCAGCACGCGACGTGACCACCATCACTGGGATATTGCGCGTCTGCGCGTCCTGTCGCAAGTGCGATAAAAGTTCGTAGCCGTTCGTCCTCGGCATCTCCAGGTCGGTTACAACCAGGTCGCAACGCGTCTGGGTTACGATTTCCAGCGCTTCCAGTCCGTCGGCCGCCAGCTTCACTCGATAGCCGGCCTTCTCCAGCATGCGTCCAACAAATTTGCGCACGCTGATAGAGTCGTCCACCAACACCACCAGTTTTTCTTCCGGAACAAAGTCAATAGCTTCCTGCGGGATAGCGCCATGCGCGATGGCTGCTGCGCCGGGAGCGAAGATGCGCGCTGCATTCGCGCTGGTCATCAACGGACGGTGCTCAATGGCCTCGCCGGCCACCAGACGGTTCACATCAATCAACAGAATCAGGCTGCCGTCTGGGGCAATTGTTGCGCCGGGAAACATCTTTAGATTGCGCAGGAACTCGCCCAGGTTCTTGATAACGATCTCATCCTTGCGAACAACATCTTCAACCACGATTCCCACGTGGCGGCCCGCGACATTCGCAATCACCATGCGGAAGTAGCCATTGATCGGCTGAATTGGCTCCAACCCCAACACGCTATCAAGCCGCACGATTTCCGTGACGACATCGCGCACTTTCGTGAGCAGTTTGCCACCAACTTCTTCGATTTCGTTGATCCGGAGCCGCCTGATTTCTTCCACGAACGATAGAGGAAGAGCGAACATCGAAGTCCCGCAGCGGATAAACAGCGCCTGCGAGATGATAAGTGTGAGAGGGACTTTGAGCGTAAAGCGAGTGCCAAGACCCTTTTGTGTTTCGACCTCAATTTCACCATTGAGCAGCGCGAGATTCGACTTCACCACATCCAGGCCAACACCGCGGCCCGCCAGTTCAGTCTTGCGCGGAGCGGTGGAGAATCCCGGCTGGAACAAAAGATCAAGCAAGTCGCGTTCGCCCAGTTCCGCAGCGCTCTCGGCGGAAAGCATGCCGTGATCCACGGCGGTCTTGCGGACTTTTTCGTAATCAATGCCGCGACCGTCGTCTTCTACTTCTATATATATGTGGTTGCCACGATGGTAGGCGCGCACGGCAACATTGCCAGCATCGCTCTTGCCCTGCTCGTATCTTTCTTCGTCGCGCTCAAGGCCGTGCGCCACCGCATTGCGCACAAGGTGAATCAGCGGATCAGAAATCTGCTGGATGATGTTGTTATCCAACTCGGTTTCGGCGCCGGCCAGCGTGAGCTCTACTTTCTTGTTCACGGCCTTGGCGGCGTCGCGCACCGTGCGGGAAAGGCGCGTGTACAGATTGCCGATCGGCACCATGCGCGCTTGCGTAATCTCATCCTGCAGGCGATGGGCCAGTTTGGTGAACTCGTCAATATCGCCATCCACGCGGCGAACGAAGCCGTCAAGCTGCGTGAGCACTTCTGTGATATCGGCAGAAATCTCCGTCAGCGAGCGCGAGAGGATATTGAAATCGTCATAGCGGTCCATCTCCAGTTCGCTGAACTCGGCCAGCGAATGGTCAAAGCTGTGCGAATAACTGGAATAGCCGCTGCGAAGCGGGAAGTCGTCTTGCGGCCTCGGGGTTGGAGCGGAGTGTATGCGACTGAACTCGTGCTTCTCCTGGAACTCTGAGACTTTGTCCTGCATGCGTGCTTTGGAGAAATTCAGCACGTCGGCCAGACGCTCCAGTTCGGCCACGCGGCCCAGCATGCGCGTGCGGTTAATCACCAACTCACCCACCGCGTTCATCATGCGGTCCAAACGCTCCAGGGCAATGCGCACGGACTTGGACTGCGGCATGGAAGCCGGCTCTTTGCGCATTAAATCTTCGTCGGCGAACTTCTCGATTCCTTCCGGCTTCTTGATTTCCGCCGCAGCATGCGGAACCGCGGGTACTGCTGCGGGTTGTACTTCCGCTGGCGACGCGGCCACAGTCGCTGGGACTGGTTCGTCGTCTGAAAGATGGATCTCTTGAAGATAACTAGCAGGTGCTGTTTCGGCTGGCTGGGCAGCCGGCGGAACCACAGCTTCTTTTGCCTGCTCCGCCGCCGGAGCTGCCACCTCTTCTTTTTCCGGAGGCACCAGCCGCGCGATGCGAGAAAACAGTCCGTGCACAGAAGCCTGCATGGCGGCTTCATCCGTCCATTGGTGATAGAGAAATTTCTTAAGCGTATCCACCGAGTCAAGGCAGATGTCAATGATCTCGGCGCTGGGTCGCAGTTCGCCTTCCCGCAATCGCCCGATCAAATCTTCCGCGCGGTGCGCCACATGCGATATCCGGTGGAGGCCAACCTGGGCCGCCGATCCCTTCACCGTGTGCATGGCGCGCAGCAGCCGGTGAATCTGCTCCGAGCTGGGATTTGTTTCCAGTGAGAGCAGACAGTGCGTCACAATCTGCAAATGCTCTTCCGCTTCAGGGACAAAGAACTCCAGAACTTCAGCAGGAACTTCGCCGTCTGGCGGCAGCGGCTCGTAAGGAATTTCTACTATCGGCGGCGCCGCTTCCAGGATCGAATCAGATTTTTCCGTAGCCGCAGCGGTAGTGCTTCCGGTAGATGTCGGCTGAGGGCGTTCGTCCTGCTGCTGTGTCACAGCCGAGCTCTGGAACGCGAACGGATAACGCTGCTTGAAGACGCCGATGTCTTCGCCCGACTCCACCCCGTTCGTGCTGATCATGATGAGGTCGGATTCAAGCAGTGCCACGGCCTCAGAGATAAATTCAACCAGCGGCCCGGCCGCATCGGCGGCGATGGTGGCGTTCAGCGCATATTGGAAGATATGGGCCAGCTTGCCGGAAATTTCAGCAAAGAGCGGGAAACCATAGGAGGCAGAGGTGCCGGCAAGCGTGTGCGCCGCAATGTGCAGGCGCTCCACATCCTCCTGGCGTGGATACGCGTCCTGCAGGATGCCAGAGTATTCCCGCAAAAACTGCAGGCGCTCTGACGCTTCCTGTAGGAAGATCTCCACGAATTCTGCCCCTTGTCCGTTCAAGCTTTCTCCTGCGTTGTGGCGGCCCGCGCCAGATTGGCGGGCTTCTGGTAAATCCGCGCATCGCGATAGATATGCGTTTCAAACTTCACGTCAGCTTTATTGATGGATTCCGCATGCCCCAGGAACAAATATCCGCCGGGCTCCAGATATTCATAAAACCGCTGGATCAACTGTGCGCGCCGTTCTTCAGAAA
>Ga0209580_10001624_pt1 | contig 10219 bp, 8 predicted proteins | sample Coa_R1_5_FD_187153 | JGI IMG/M metagenome (GOLD analysis project Ga0209580, IMG submission 187153) | Surface soil microbial communities from Centralia Pennsylvania, which are recovering from an underground coalmine fire - Coalmine... | ecosystem: Environmental > Terrestrial > Soil > Unclassified...
ACCGTCTTTTCGGCACCTTAGGCGCGGAGGTGGCCGCAGCCCTGCAAGGCGCTCACATTATTCGCACGCATGAAGTCAGAGCCTCTGTGGACGCGTTGAAGATTGCCGATCTGGTGGGCGACTAAAACCCACCAACTTTTTCGGCTAGAATGCCCCATTCGCCCTGAGCCATTATTCCCAACTCTCGGAGAGTCAATGCGAACTCTGCTGCAGATTTCGCCCTTAATAATCGTTATCGCTGGCCTGTTCTCGCTGAACAAAATTTCGCAGGCCACCGCCCAAAATGCCGCGCAGAATGCCGGTTCCCACGGTCAACTGAAGCAGCTTCTCGCCGACGAATGGGAATACGAGCTGCGTGAGAGCCCTGAATTGGCCACGTCGATTGGCGATTACCGATACAACGACCGCTGGGGTGATTCGTCGCTGGCGCATGTGCAGCAGCAAAAACGCGATATGCAGCAGTGGCTCGCGAAGTTTGAAGCAGTGGATGGCTCCGGTTTTTCCGAGCAGGAAAAACTGAGCCAGCAGCTCATAGTGCGAAAGCTCAAGCAGCGCCTCGAGGGAATTGAACTAAAGACGTACGAGATGCCGATTGACCAGTTTAAGGGAGCACATCTCGGACCGGCGCAGTTTGTGGCGGTTGTCCCGTTCGATTCCACCAAACACTACGACGATTACCTGGCGCGGCTACATCAACTTCCTCATGTATTTGATCAGATCGTCGAAGTTTTGCGGCAGGGCGAAAAAGACCAGCTCATGCCGCCGAAGTTTTTGCTGGAAAAAACGGTCGCCCAATGTAAGAGCATTGCTGGACCAGCCGGCGAGGCGAATGCATTCGGCCAGCCGGTGGCGAAATTTCCCGACAGCGTTCCTGAGGCCGATCGCAAGCGCCTTCACGACTCCATTCTCGCGGCCGTGGACAACGAGGTTCGCCCCGCCTACATGAAGCTGGCAGATTTCCTCTCGATGGAGTACGTCCCCAAAGGCCGCACCCAGCCTGGCGCTTGGGCGCTCCCTGGAGGCGACGCACTCTATCGCTTCAACATCCGGCAGCTAACGACGACAGATTTAGATCCGGAGACCATTCATCAAATCGGACTCAAGGAAGTGGCGCGCATCGAAGGCGAACAGCTTGTCATTGCAAAAAAACTCGGTTTCAACGATCTCAATAGCTTTCGCTCTTCGCTGAAGAATAATCCCAAGGCTTTCGCCACTTCACCCGAGCAGATCCTCGACAAATATCGCGGCTACATCGACCAGATGCGGCCGGAGTTGCCGAAGCTGTTTGGCCTCCTGCCCAAGGCGCCTCTCGAAGTTCGTGCCATGCAGGAATTTCGCGCAAAAGAAGCCGCTGCCGCGGACTATCAAACAGGGACTCCCGACGGCTCGCGTCCGGGAGTGATTTGGATCAACACCAGCGATTATGCGCACCGCTCGCTCTTGACGATGGAATCGACCGCATATCACGAGGGCATTCCCGGCCATCACATGCAGCTTTCCATCGCGCAAACGTTGCCTGAGCTGCCCGACTTCCGCCATCATGCTTTTTACAGCGCTTACATCGAAGGTTGGGCGCTCTACGCCGAGCGGCTGGGCAAAGACATCGGGTTTTATCAGGATCCATATTCAGACTACGGACGCCTCTCCGACGAAATGCTGCGCGCTATCCGTCTCGTCGTTGATACCGGCGTCCACTACAAGCATTGGACGCGCCAGCAAATGGTGGATTTCTTTCACGAGCACTCCTCCGAAGACGAACCCGATGTCCAGGCAGAGACCGACCGCTACATCGTTTGGCCGGCACAGGCCCTCGGATACAAGCTGGGACAGCTTGAAATCTTGAAACTCCGTCAGCGGGCGGAGACTGAACTCGGCAGCAAATATGACATTCGCGCCTTCCACGACGAAATTCTGAACGGCGGCGCGCTGCCGCTGGACGTACTGGATGCGCGAGTGACCGCGTGGATCGAGGCTCAGAAAGATCGTGTGGCCAGCGCGAGGTAATGTCAGTCGTTTTAAACCGTGGGGATCTCTGGCTCAGAAAGCCCGCGCAGAATCCAGCAAAATCGTGACCGGTCCGTCATTCACCAATTCCACTTCCATCATCGCTTGAAACCGTCCTGTCTCGCATGCAAATCCGGCTTCGCGAATCTTGCTAACAAAATACTCGTAAAGTTCATTCGCCAGTTGGGGCGGCGCAGCTTCGTCGAACGATGGCCGTCTGCCCTTGCGCACATCGCCATACAACGTGAATTGTGAGACAGCAAGCACCGACCCGCCAGTCTCGGCCAAAGACAGATTCATCTTGCCGTTTTCGTCCTCGAAAATTCTCAAGCCGACGATCTTCCCAGCCAGGTAATCGGCGTCAACTTGCGTGTCTGCTTTCGCGACTCCCAACAACACCAGCAGCCCGGCGCCGATCTTCCCGACGACTTCTTCGCCGACGCTCACTTGAGCGCGGCTTACGCGTTGGACGACGGCTCGCATAAGAGAGTGCAGCTTAGGACATAAGCCAGCAAACTGCAATCTTGGAATCAGGATCCAATTTTGCGTTTACTCTTGTTGTATGCCGGAATCGGCCATTTCCGACCGTGCTACCTTGGCTAAGCAAGGACGCGAGCTCGAATATTTCACTATTGCCTGGAATGCTCTCGAAGGACTCGTGGCTATCGCAGCAGGGTGGGTCGCGGGTAGCATCTCCCTCGTAGCATTCGGTATCGACAGCTTTATTGAACTCGCGTCCGGAGTCACGCTGTTGTGGCGGATGGTCACAGACGCGAACATAGACCGTCGCGAGCGGAATGAGAAACTCGCGCTGCGCATCGTCGGCACTTGTTTTCTCCTGCTGGCGGCATACATTTGTTTCGAATCCCTCAGCCATCTCATCCGAAAACAGTCCGCTGACCGGAGTCTGCCCGGAATTATCCTCGCCTGTTTTGCTCTTGTCGTGATGCCGCTTTTGTCGCGGGCTAAGCAGAAGGTCGGCCGCGCTCTGAACAGTCCAGCAATGCGCGCGGACGCGAGGCAGAGTGAGTTCTGCGCCTACCTGTCTGTCATCCTCCTGGCGGGCCTGGTTCTCAATGCCGTTTTCGGATTTTGGTGGGCTGATCCGGCGGCCGCATTGATTATGGTTCCTATCATCGCGAATGAAGGCATACAGTCCGTTCGAGGGAAAACGTGCGCCTGTTGAGCTGACGTGAGTCTCGGGCTGCGAGAATGCCATCCGAGATCAGAAAAGTGGCATTGCTCCCGCAAAGCCAGCATAAGGGAAATGGATTTTGGTTCTGCGGTTAATTGCTGGCGCCTGCGTGCAGCACGATAGTCAACGGCGTGATTCGCTCCGGCTTCACATAGCGGTTTACCAGAAAGCGTTTGCCGTCTTTGCTTACGTCATAGCTGAAAGCGTCGGTAGAAGAAATCGCCGCGCGTCCGTGAAACTGGAAAAGCGGCACCGGCGTCCCTGACGAAAACGTGCCCAATGTGCTCACTGGCACGGCCGTCATAATACCGCCGGAGGCCAGGTAAAAAATTTCTTTACCGTCTCCGCGCCAGCGCGGTTCGGTTCCGCCGCCGCGCGACACCTGCCACTTGCCGGCAGCTCCGGGGAATGTGGTCACGTAAATTTCCCAATTCCCCGATTCATCCGAAGCGTACGCCACCCATTTTCCGTCACTAGAGATTTGCCCGTTACGCTGGCTCCCCGATGTAGCCTGAAACGGCGTGGACTTTCCACCAGCAGTTGGCACCAGCTCCAAATGTTCTCCTCCCAGGCTTTGGCGTGTGCACAGGATTTGCTGATCACTGGGAGACCAGGAATTCGGAAAAATATCGTCTGAATTTGGGACGGTGAACACCACTTTTTCGTGTTCCAAACCTGAAGCTGCCTTCAGCAGGATACTTCCATATCCGACGCTGCCGCCCGCCGATCGGTACGCCAGCGTTTTTCCATCCCGCGACCATACCCCTGCAACTTCCTCAGCCGGATCAAAAGTAAAGCGGGAGTTGCCTGCCCCTTTTGTGCTTTCAATCCAAACGTCCACGTTGTTGGCTTTCACGTCGCTAACATCCACCGCCACTCGGCCCTCATCCGGAGAAAGTGTCGGATTGCACATGACCGCCGGCTCACCAATCCGCCCGAGCTCTTTGCCTGAACGATCCATCCATGTCAGCACAGACAGCGCCGCCCCGGCGCTGGTGTTGTAAATCAACGTTCCATTCTGCGCTGAAGTTACAGCCGTCCAATAAGTGGAAGGCTGAAATCCCACAGTATTGGCGATCACGACCGGGTTGCCCAAAAGGGTGGCTTTGGCGGGATCAAAGGCCACGCTCACCAGGTGCCGCTCATTATCTGCATAAAACAAGTGACCGGAATCAAGGCTGAAGCTCGAGTGGCCTAGAGTGAGAAGCCTCCTTTCCTTTCCGTCGAGAGAGCTCACATAAATTCCGCTGTAAGGGTCGCCTTTGGCATTGCCGAAATTGCCGACAAAGAACAAGAAATGATTCCCATCCGGGAGAAAAATCGGCCAGCGGTGGGTCTGGTCCTGCTCGGTAAAAATGTGGCTGGTGACCGCAGCGGTGCCACTACCGTCTGCATTTACCTCCCACAGCGGGCTTCCCGCATCGGGTTCGTAAATGATTACGTTCCGGTTGCTCCAACTTCCACCACGTGCAGCTTGAACATTGGCCAGAACTTGCGGGGTACCGCCTGCCACCGCCACTTTCTGCAATTTACCGTTCGCGAAAAATGCGACGTTTGCGCCATCTGGGGACCAGAATGGATAGCTCACACCTTCAGTTCCCGGCACAACGGTGGCGATCGCGGATCCAACACGCTGCAAGTACAGCATGGGCAAGCCTGAGTTTTCGTCTGGAGACACAAACGCCAGCATCGAGCCGTCCGTAGACAAAGCCATGTGGCTGACTTCTCCATTGACCGGGATGGCGAACTCCATGTGCTTCTCTGGCGCGGATTTTCTGGCGAAATACCAGGTGACAGCGGAAGTGGCCACGGCGGCCAAGGCAACCAAGGCCCAAAGCAGAGGCTGAACCCGGCTCCGTCTTTGGGTAAGACGCAGGGCAGAACTCGAATCGGTTCCAGACAGCGCGCTGAGTGCAAATGACAAGTCTTTCGCTGACTGAAAGCGCTGCTCCGGATTCTTCTCCAGGCAACGCCGCATGATGCGGTCGAGTGCTGGCGAAATCGGATGGCTGGCATCCTCCAATTCTGGCGGATCTTCTTTTAAAACTGCCGTCATCGTCTCCGCAGGAGTGTCGCGCCGGAACGCTCGTTTTCCCGAGAGCATTTCGTACAGCACCGCGCCAAAAGAAAAAATGTCTGTGCGTGCATCGGCCGCTTCGCCGCGTACTTGCTCGGGGGCCATATAGCTTGCAGTGCCCATTACCAGCCCGGCGGCGGTATGAGAACTGGTCAGCGTCACGCCGTCCGCGGCGGCAACGCTGGTCTTCTGCGCCAGCTTCGCTAACCCGAAATCCAGGACCTTTATGCGCGCGTCCTTGGTTACAAAAATATTTTCCGGCTTCAAATCCCGGTGCACGATTGCTTTCTCGTGCGCTGCGGCCAGCGCTTGCGCGATCTGTACTGAATACTCAATAGACTTGCGCGAGGACATTGGTCCCCGATCGAGAATTGTGCGCAGCGTTTCGCCCTCCAGCAGTTCCGAAACTAGAAAAGGCGACCCGTTGTTCTGGCCCGTGTCGAAAATCGCAAGGATGTTCGGATGATTAAGCGCCGCAACCGCGCGTGCTTCTTGCTCAAAGCGATGTAAGCGTTCGTTGTCGCGGGCGAAAGATTCCGGAAGAATTTTTACCGCGACATCCCGCCCGAGCCGCGTATCGCGGGCGCGATACACTTCGCCCATTCCCCCTGCGCCGAGCGGAGACTGGATTTCATAGGGACCAAGCTTCGTGCCAGAGCTGAGTGGCATTTAGCTGTGGATTATATCGCGCTCGATTGAACGCCTCGCACAGAGGCGTTCGAGGGCCCGGCTGCAAGCGCATGATTTTGCTGAATCTTGCTTGCAGTTTTTCGCTGGGGTGCGAGGCAACAATGGCATCCTTCTTTCCTTCGTTCGGCATCGCACTGAAATGGAGGCTTCTTGTACGACCATGAATTCCAGTGAGCAAATGATCAGTGAACTTGAAAGCAGGCGAAAGGCGCTGAATGAGCGGCTTATGAATTCAAAGGACACCCGGGACGCGAACAACATCGAACGAGAACTGTGGGCCTTGAGAACCGCTATCCGGCTTTACAGAAGTCAGAACGTGAATAAAGGATCTGGCGTAAGGAACCCAGAGCTTGATCAGCATTGTGAAGGGATGTAACCTCCAGATTTCTACGGAGAAGACTTGGCCGCCGGCAAGGGCTCTCCCAGACTGAAAGTCATGTTAGTGAAATCCAGGGTAAAGCTATTGAAGTTTGCCGGGACGTCCTGCCCTAGGTTGCCATAAAGTTCATCAGTATCCGTTCCTGTGCCAGTTGTATTGATGGAGACCTTTTTCAGCACTACCGTCTTGTCGCCGAACCCCAGCTTGACCTCAGGCTGAAAATATATCTTTCGCTTTATCGTGCCGCCGGCGCCGGTATCTTTCTGTTTTCCTTTTTTCCAACCCTTGGCTTCGCCGCGAAACTCATGGTAGTAGTGAACGAAGAGGTCGGTTCCGGAGGCGCCCGTGTTGAAGCTGAAAGGCCGGTCTTTCCCTGCGATGTTGCACATGACGATGGGATTCAGACCTTTCATGTACATCCGCGCTCCGGTTCCGTTCGAGTGCGCCGCTGTCCCGGCGACGAACTCGCCCGTATGCAGAAAGCTGATAGCCCCGAGCGCCTCAAGCACAGGATAACCAATGATTGCGTTGATCTGATACAAGCTCTTGCCCAAATTAATATTGATATTCGCATCGGGCAACACCATTAGCACTACATTGTGCAGCGTAGCGCCTCCCATTTGCAGGGTCGGCAGCAGTGCTACGTGCAGCGGATTCTGAATGCCGGTCAGCCCTGCCTGCGTATAGGCAACGCCGGGCAGAGTCTTCAGCCCAAGCCGTTTTGCAAAGCTCTCGCTGACCAGCGAAAGGTTGGCGCCCGTATCCAGCAGCCACGGCCCTTGCACGCCGTTGACGGTGAGCTCCACGTTTAGGGAATTAATCGGATTGCGCTCAGTCTTCATCTTCAGCGGCCCTTCCCAGGTTATGGTCTGGGCTGGAGCGCTGCCCAGGATTTGCATGATTCCGGCATCGTCTTTCGCACCCTTGATCTGCTCCGGTGTTAGCTGACTGGGAAAGTGTCCTAACAAGTCTTCGTCTGTTCGCGCTGCCTCGCCATATTGATAACCTTTGGTGTAGTCATCGGCCAGATCTTGCAAGGCAATGGAAGCGCGGTCCGGACGCGACTGCCGCAGCCCGGGCAGAACGGCGGTTAAGAGCTGAATGGACTCTGCAATGCGATTCTCTGCATTGGCCAGCAGACCGGCGAAGTAGTCGCGCTCTGGTCCCGCTGGCATGGTCGGCAACGTGGTTTCGATCTGGTCAAATCGAAGCTCCTTGACCGCCAGATCCAGCCTGGTTTCATCGGGCGTCTTGTCGTTCGCGCAGATGGGAGATGCTGGGAAGCAGATCAAAGCCCCGAGCAAGGCGAGCTTTGTGAGCGAAGTAATTGGCTGTGGCATGGTTAACTCATATTTCTTTGGGTGATAGATGTTGAATAAAACAATAAATATTCAACATGCTACATTTAACCACATGAAATACTCGAAGCGCAATTACATCATCCGTGACAAGCGGCAGATGCGCGCTCTCGCCGCCTCAACCCGCCAAGAGATTGTTGATGTGATGCCGCGTATGGGGACAGTTTCCATCGCCGAGCTTGCTGCCGCATTGGGACGGCCTGCTGATTCGTTGTACTACCATTTGCGCGTCTTAACGCGCGTCGGTCTGGTGCTGAGCGCCGGCCATCGCACCGTCAATGGACGCCCTGAAGCACTGTTCCGTACCATCGCGCCAGAAATGATTCTCCAATACAAATTGGGGAAGAACGGAAACGGAAACCAAATCAATCCAATTGTCGCTTCAATGTTGAGACTGGGAACGCGCGACTTCAAAAGAGGCTTCCAGACTGGCGAAGCATCGGTCTCGGGTCCGCAGCGAGAACTGTGGGCGCTGCGCAAGACGGCGTGGCTCTCGCCAGATCAGATCGTGGAGGTGAATCGATGTGTCCACAAACTCGTTCGACTGACCTCGACGACGGGCCGCAAGGGGCGCCTTTATGCCATTACTGTTTTATTGACCCCACTTGATCGCCGGTTCTGACGACGCGACCCGCTTCCCCGGTTTGACCGCAAGCAACTGCAGCAGTTAGGATTTCCCTTTGCCCCATCAGTCCCTATCTAATCTGAGCGAGGAACAACATGGCAGCCGTTGATGAAAAAGTGAAGCAGATCATCGTGGAACAACTGGGAGTGGACGAAGGCGAAGTGACCCCCAGCGCTTCGTTCGTGGACGACCTTGGCGCCGACTCGCTGGACACCGTCGAACTGGTGATGGCGTTCGAGGAAGCCTTCGAAATCGAAATCCCCGACGAGGACGCCGAGAAAATCCGCACCGTCCAGGACGCCATCGATTACATCGGCAAGCATGCGAAAGCGGGGAAGTAACGAGTGCGCCGGGTTGTCGTCACAGGCATAGGCCTGATCTGTGCAGTCGGCAACACCACCGAGGAAGTCTGGAAGAACCTGCTGGCCGGCAAGAGCGGCGTCGGCAGGATCACCCAGTTCGATACTTCCAGGCACGCTTGCCAGATCGCCGCGGAAGTCAAACATTTCGATCCGCTGAACTTCATCGAAAAAAAAGAAGTCAAGAAGATGGGCCGCTTCATCCACCTGGCTCTGGCCGCGGCGGAGGAAGCGATGCAAACCTCTGGCTTGAAGATCACGCCGCAGAATGCCGAAACCGTTGGCGTGCATATTGGCTCGGGCATCGGCGGATTCGACATCATCGAGCGCGAGCACACGAACCTGATGGAAGGCGGCCCGCGCAAGATTTCTCCTTTCTTTATTCCGGCGGCAATTGTGAACCTGGCCGCGGGCCACGTTTCCATGCGCTTTGGCGCTAAAGGCCCGAATGAAGCCACGGCCACCGCGTGCACCACTAGCGCGCATTCCATTGGTGATTCCTTCCGAATTATCCAGCACCGCGACGCTGATGTGATGATTGCCGGCGGCTCCGAAGCTGCGATCACTCCCATGGGGGTAGGAGGCTTCGCCGCAATGCGTGCGCTTTCCACTCGCAATGACGAACCGCAGAGAGCCAGCCGTCCATGGGACCGCGACCGCGACGGATTCGTCATCGGCGAGGGCGCGGGAATTTTAATTCTCGAGGAACTCGAGCACGCGCGCGCTCGCGGCGCGAAGCCGATTGCGGAGATTGTCGGCTACGGCATGAGTGGAGATGCGTATCACATTACTCAGCCTGCCCCCGAACACGAAGGCGGGTTTCGCGTGATGAAAAACGCCGCGCGCGACGCCAAAATCAAACCCGCAGACATCGGCTACGTCAATGCGCATGGCACTTCCACGCCGATCGGCGACACCCTGGAAGCACACGCCATCCGCAAATTTTTCGGCGATCAGAAAATCGCAGTCAGCTCAACCAAATCGATGACTGGCCATTTGCTGGGTGGCGCCGGCGGATTGGAAGCGGGAATTACCGTGCTCGCCCTGCGCGATCAAATTCTTCCGCCAACCATTAATCTTGAAAATCAGGATCCCGGCACCGGCGACATGGACTTTGTTCCTCACCACTCGCGCAAAGTCTCATCCCTCGAATACGCAATGTCCAACTCCTTCGGCTTCGGCGGGACCAACGGCGCTCTGCTGTTCAAGAGGTGGGTCGACTAGTCAGACCCCGCGAAACCCAAACAAAAAGCCAGGCACGAGGGAAGGGAACGACATCGAACGTATCCTTCTTTTTGCCCAATAATTGAATCTCTCTCGCGCCAGCAAATCCGGGGGCATTGCCGCTTGCCCAAAAAACGTATGTTGTAGTAGCATTACCGTGATCAGTAGGAGATATGAGGAGAACTCGATTTTCGAAGGCGGAAACCCGTATCCTCGAGCAATTCTGGAAACTGGGAACTTGCTCGGTCCGAGAAATTCTCGACAGTTTGTCGGAGGATGAGCAAGTTGCCTATACAACAGTGCAGACG
>Ga0209580_10001627_pt1 | contig 10210 bp, 9 predicted proteins | sample Coa_R1_5_FD_187153 | JGI IMG/M metagenome (GOLD analysis project Ga0209580, IMG submission 187153) | Surface soil microbial communities from Centralia Pennsylvania, which are recovering from an underground coalmine fire - Coalmine... | ecosystem: Environmental > Terrestrial > Soil > Unclassified...
GAATTGCGAAAGAATCCGGCGCTGTGGCCGCATGAGCACACGCGCAGCAGCCGCATGGTGCGACTGTCGCGGATCAACAGCCGCGAGGACTCCGCTCGTATCGACGAGGATCACGTGGTGCCGAAGCCGACAAGTTGCTCATCGACGTTCTCGGCGAAATGCGAATCGGGGCTGACCAGGATGCCTATGGTCGGGTTGGGCGGAGTTTCGGAAGCCAGCACCAGCCGGATTCCCTCGCGAATGAGGTCCGCCTCGCTTCGGCCTGACTCATGCGACAAGCGCTCGAGGCCGCGTTTCAGGCCCTCGGGCAAGTACAGCGTGGTCTTGAACACGCCATATACAATACCATACGACCTGCTGATAGCCGAATGTGCGCAAGTAGCCCAGGTCGATGCCGTGCTCACTTTCAACACTGCATTTCAGCGCGTGACAGACATCAAGATCGTAACGCCTGAGCAGCCCTGAGCAGCACTCCGCATTCGTCATGGGGCTGCTTCGCAGGCGTGTTGCGAGGACAGCCTCGAATGCCGCAGGATCAACAGGTTGTGGAGCGAAAGGCGCAGGTCAGCGCATGTGTCATCGCTCGCGACGAAGAGTTGAATCTGCCGGGCTGTCTCGAGTCCGCGCTGCCGGTCTGCGAGGAAGTTGTCGTGGTCGACACCGGCTCCCGAGACGCAACGCCGCGCATCGCGGCCGATATGGGTGCCAGAGTCCTGTCATTCCAGTGGATAGATGATTTCAGTGCGGCGCGCAATTTTGCCGCGGCACAGGCCCGGCAGCCGTTTATCCTGCGGCTCGATGCGGACGAGCGTCTTGTCGACCACAGCCTTGACGCTCTGCTGACGTACGCCGAAAACCAGCCAATCGCCGCGGGCCGCGCGACGCTGGTAAATCTCCTGGCAGACGGCGAGCGCACGGTCGAAACTCTGACGTGTCTTTACCCCAATACGCCTGACTACCGTTACGAGCGCCGCATCCACGAACAACTGAGGTTTCGCGGCGGTGCGCCAACCGTAGTTCAAACCAGGCTAACAATTTTGCATACGGGCTATGCGCCCGAAGTGATTCGGCAACGCGGCAAAGGCGAGCGCAATCTGCGTTTGCTGGAACGCGAGCTTTCCTTAGCGCCGACGGACCCCTATTTGCATTACCAGCTGGGAAAAACCCGCTTCGCTCTGGAAGACTACGCCCGGGCCGTACACAACTTCGAGACGGCGCTGCATTTTCTCGACATCCGGCGTTTGCCAGAAGCGCCCTACGCACCGACAATATTCGTCCAGCAAGCGTACTCGTTCATCAACCTGCGCGACCTGCCCTCCGTCTTGCGCACAATCGCGGCCGGCCTGGAGCTGTTTCCGGAGTATACCGATCTGTACTTCACGCGCGGCGTTGCGCGAATGCAGCTCGGAGATGAAACGCAAATCGGTGCCATGCTGGGTGATTTTGAACGATGTCTGGCGCTCGGCGAGGCCGATCCCAACCGGTATAGCACGGTAGCGGGGGTTGGCAGTTATCGCGCTCTGCACAACCTGGGGGCCTTTTTTGAAGCTCTGGGCGATGTGGAGAATGCCGTTCAGTACTACCGGCGAGCCGCGGATTTAGGTTTCGACCCGTCCATTGCGCGTTTGAGCGCTCTACGCCGCGCGTGAACTTGCGAGTGACTTCACAACTTCGGCGCGGTTGAGCTCGACCCACGCAGAAAGCAGCCCTTCGAGGAGCTCGACGGCGTGCTCCGCGGGTTCCACCGTCTTCTGAATGTTGGCCTGGATCAAGAGCTGATTAACGAACGTGTAGATTGCGCGAAGCTGCTTGGCGATATCGCCGCCGTGCTCCATATTCAGCGTCGTGTTGAGCTCGGTCACGATCTGCTGTGCTCGAACAAAGCCAGTGTGAGCCGCTTGAATGTCCTTCCGGTTGACACCATCGATGCCGGCCTTGGCAAAGCGGACCGCACCGCGATACAGCATCACCACCAGCTCGGTGGGTGACGCGGTCTGGGCCTCGGTCTGTCGGTACGCTTGATATTGAGCGGCGGTGTATGGATTCATTCAAGCCTACAGGACAAAATTGAGCAGGCGCGCGGAGGGCGCGCCGTTGATGCGATAGCCGTTGAGGTTTGTCTGGCGGTTGTGGAGCTGTGCCGCGGTGCTGCGCAGCGTCAGCATGCGGTCCCGAACCGCGCTGGCGAGCTCACGATCGAGAGCGACCGCCCGCTCCACGAAAGCACGATCGGCAGGTCCAGGCGCTGGCAGCCGCTCGATCAAGGCGCCGCGCTCGGCGATCAGCTCGCACATGATGCGCACCTCGCCTTCGGCGAACGCAGCCGCCTGACGCTGCGAAAGATCGACGAGTTGTTGGAACGGACTCATCGGCTGTATCTATCAGTGACCGGTGCTGCCGCTTGCGCCCGATGACATGCCAGTGCTGGAGCTCGAGGTGGAGGAGCTGGAGCTGCCGCCCATCATCGAGATAAGGTTCGCACTTTGCGACTGAAGTGAAGCGAGCGACGCTTCCATGGCAGTGAACTCGCTCTGCAGCGTCTGACGGTACGTGTCCAGGTTCTGGTTCATCTGCGTGATCTGGTCGTTAAGATTCTGGACCGCCGTCTGGTTGGTCGTTTTTTCAGAATTGAAGATGCCGCCAGCCCCGAGCGCCTGCGACACATAGCTATTCAGGTTCTGCAGTACGCCCTCTTGTGTGACGTTGAACTGAATGGTGTCGGTTGAGCCACCGGATGGCGGGCTGCTCTGCGCGGTGATTGTCATGCCTGGAATCAGCGTGGACGTGGAGGCGCCAGGCGCCAGCGATTCCGTGACGGAGGGCTGAGCGACTCCGTTGGTTGGCGTGAACGTCGCGGTGACGGTATTGACTCCGTTATAGCTGAGCTGATAAGAACCGGCTTGTGTCTGGTTAGACGGCGTGCCCGTGGCGCTCTGAATCCACGTACCTGGCTGCGCAACACCGCTGCCGTTCGGGTTCAGCACGGCGGTGCCGCTCAAACCACTCAATACGGCATAGACCGCGTTCGGGTTGGCTTGCAGCGCGGCCTCGAATGTGCTCTGGTTGAAGGTGAGCTGATCGGTTGGAGAAGTGGAGGTCGAGCCTGCCGCGCCCGTGGAGATGCCAATGCTGGCCAGGGTAGTGTAGGTGCCCGTCGAGCCGGTGGCTGCATTCGTCATGAGCTGACGGATGTTGCTCTGCAGCTGCAGAATGCTCGGGTCGCCAGCCAGTGGGCCATTCGGAGTAGTCGACGTGGAGCCTGACGATGAGCTGCTCTCCTGGACTGCCGAATCCAGCGTCGTCATGAGCGTGTTGTACGCCGATACGAAACTCTGCACGTTCGCATCGGCCCCTGACGTATTACGAGCGACAGTCACCGTGACCGGGCCGCTGCCAGACGCTTGTGCCGACTGCAGGTTCAACGTCACGCCAGGCAGCGCATTGGTGATCGTGTTGGAGTTGCTGTACTGGACGTTCGACTGATTGTTGATGGCGTACGCGGCGGTCTGACCATACGACTGCTGCACGCTCTGATTAGAACCATTGACCAGCCCCATCGTCTGCAGGAAGTTGCCCGAGGTATCGCTGAGCGTCATGGCCGTGCTGCCCGTCGCCGAGTTAGTCAGCGTGAGCTGGTCCGTCTGCTGGTTGTAGCCGGCAGTGACTCCAGCGCCAGACGAGTTGATGCGCCCGATGATGGTGTTCAACGAATCGGAATTGGTCCAGTTGATGGTGGTGCCGTTGATCGAGAAACTGCCTGAGGCGGCAATGCTACCGAGGTTGGTGCGCTCTGCTGAGAGTGCCGCGCCAGCATTGATCGTGCCCAGCGGATCCGCGCTGGTGACCGTGTCTGTACCGGAGGCAACCAGGCCCATGGCCGACAGGAAATTGCTTGTGTCGCCCGCCGATCCCAGCTGGACCACCTGACCAGACGTGTTCGACTTGACCTGGAGGACGTTGGCACGACCATACGCATCATTGACCAGTGACGCGGTCACGCCCGCACCGGAGGAATTGATGCTGCCGATGACGCTGTTCAGCGTGTCGGTGGAAGACACGTTGATGCTTTTGCCGTTGATGGTGAAGGTGCCAACGGTTGGGGTGGTCGCGAACCCAGCGTTGGCGAGTGTCTGGGTGGGATCGATCGCGGTGCCAAGGGGTTGCGCGGTACCGGCACCGCCCGTTGTGACGCTGGTCGCGGTCGCGAGGCGGCTGACCCATACCTGGAAAGGGCCAGTCGTCGCCGCCGACGAGGCGGTGGCGGTCAGGATGCCTGAGGTGCTTGTCGTGGCGGAGGTGCCCATGACGTTGTTGGACACCAGCAGACTCTGCAAGGCTGTCTGAAAACTCGAGACGGCCGAAGAAACACTCTGATAGGCGGCGTCGCGGGCGTTGTCCGTGGTGATCTGGTTCTGCAACGCGGTGATCGGCGCCTGCTGGAGCGAAACCATGGCGTTGATGATCGACCCCGTCTGAAGTCCGGAGATGACGCCGTCGAAGTTGAATGCCGTTTGTGGACTCGTAGATGAGGTCGAGCTGATGGCCATCAGAGTTTCTTGAATACCTCGTTGTCGCGAATCAGATTGTCACCGCTTCGTCAGACGATCCAAAGGGAGAGTCGGCTGGCGAAGCAGCGCCATCGGTCCTGGTCGGGAGTCGGAGAATGCGATCGCGGCCCTCAGCGACATTGCTGAGGACCGCGAAAGCCATGGTGCTAACTCGTTGGAACTTAGAACTAGCCGCGGAGGAGCTGGACGATACCCGACGGGGCCTGGTTGGCCTGGGCGAGGATCGCCTGACCCGCCTGCTGCAGGATGCCAGTCTTGGTGAAGTTCACCATCTCGGCAGCCATGTTGACATCGCGGATCGAGCTTTCAGCGGAAGTCATGTTCTGCTCGCCGACGCTCAGGTTCTGGATCGTGTCCTGGAGTCGGTTCTGCATGGCGCCCAGACCGCTGTTGGCGTTCGAGACGTCCGTGATGGCCTGGTCCAGGTTGGCGATCAACAGCTCGGCGCTGGAGGTACCAGTGCCAGCCGCGGCGGCGGTCGAGAAGTTGCTGACCGCGGTGGCCAGGTTGACACCGCCGACGGTGCCGATGTTCGTCGCCTGCATGTTGGCGATCTGCAGGTTGACCGTCTGGTTGGCGTTCGCGCCAATCTGCAGGTTCAGACCAGTGGCGGCGGCCGTCGTGACGTTTGCAGCTGTGGTCAGGTCGGTCGCGATGTTGGCTGCAGTACCGGCGGCATTGTAGCCAGCCAGCGTGACCTTGACGCCCAGCTGATCGAAGTTCAGAACCTGGCTGCTGGTCGCCTGCGTGGTCATTGCCGCAATCGTGAGCTGCTGCGCCTGGCCAGTCGTGCCGTTGGTCAGCTGCACCACACCACCACCAATATTGGTGATGTTGTACGTCGTGCCACCAGAGGCGCCCGTGACATCCAGGGCCGAGACCACGACGTTGGCCGTCGCGAGAGCCGCGCCCGACTTGAGGCCGCTACCAGCCGCAACCGAGGTGCCCAGACCACCGTTGAGGAGGCTCAGGCTGTTGAACTGCGTCGTGCTGGCCGTGCGGGTGATCTCACTGCTGAGCGCGGTCATTTCCTGCGAAATGGCGCCCTCGTCGTTGGTGGTCAGAGTGCCGTTGGAAGCCTGCACTGCCAGCTCGCGCATGCGCTGGAGCATGTTGGTGACGTTGTTCAGAGCGCCACCAGCCGTCTGGATGAGCGAGATGCCATCCTGGGCGTTGCGCTGGGCCTGATCCAGACCGTTGACCTGAGCCTGCAGCTTCTCGCTGATGCTCAGACCTGCCGCGTCGTCAGCCGCGCTGTTGATGCGCAGACCGCTGGACAGCTTCTGGACACTGCTCTGATACGAGGTCGAGGTCATCGACAGGTTGCGCTCGGCGGTCAGAGCGGCGATGTTCGTATTGATGTACATTCCCATTAGTTCGGCCTCCTATGCCATATCGGGGATGTACGGGACTTCGGCATCAGTGCCATTTCCCGTTGTGTCTTCCACCCATTCGCGGCTGGGTGCCTTGCCGATAGCCCCCGTTTGCTGGGAGCTACAGGTAAAGCATCGGCAGCCGCTAGCAGACCTTTAGGCCTTCGCGACCGCAATTTCAGCCGAATTTTCGGCGGAGTTCTTGACGCTGGCGCGAAGGACAGCCGCAACCATTTCGGTGGACGCACTGGCAGTCGACGCGGCATCAGAGTTCGCGTCGTGCAGCTCCTGAAAAAGTTCCTGGCGCAGCACGACCAGCTCACGCGGGGCGCGAATGCCCAGCTTGACCCGGTCGCCGTCGATACCCAGGACCGTTATGACAATATCATCGCCCAACCGGACGCTTTGCTCCGGCCGGCGGCTCAGGACGAGCATTGCGCGATTAACCGACCTGCCCGACGGGATGTCGTGCCGAGTAGGTGTTGTCGTTGAGCACCAGCTGCTTGGCCTGACGGGTGTTCACATTGATCGCCAGAGGTCCAAGCAGATTGGCCGTAATCGCGCCGTCGTTGCCGACCGTCAGCGTGCAGTAGATCAGGGGCTTCGTGTCTGGGCTGAGGCCGAGCGCCTGGCGGTCTTCGAAGGAAATCGAGGCGGAGTAGCTCGGGTCGATGTAGCGCGGATCGGTGACCATGAAGCGCACCGCTGGTTCATCAATGCACTGGAGGACGCCCACCGGCAGATCCTCTTCGTCGCTCGTGAGCAGGACGAAATGCTTCCAATCGCCGCAGCCGACCAGGCCATCGGGGAACGAGATGACGCTTGCAGCGTCGATATCAGCGAGGCTAAGCGAGGGTGCTTCCATGACGGTCATACACGGCACCTTACGGCCAGGCGCGCACGTTCAATAGCGCCGCGAGTACTGACCTGCGTGTCGATTGGTACCTGAGGCATCGAGTGGCAGTGGTACAACTGCCCGCGAGCCAATGCTGGAGCGTGCCGTACCTGTTGAGGAGCCCGCCGGCCCAATGACGTTTGAGGAGTACCTCCAGCGCGAGCGGGCGGGTGAGATCAAGCACGAGTACGTCGACGGCTACGTCTATCCTCACCAGGACTGGGTCACTGGTCTCGCGGGCGCGGGCAAGGCGCACAACCTGCTCGCAGGCGAAATTCAGTATTTGCTCATGCGGGCGGCACGGGAGCGACGCGACTTTTTCGTCTTCGGCTCAGATATGCTCGTGCGGATACCGCACATCCGCAGAAGCTACTACCCCGACGTCCACCTGGTATGTGATCCCGCAGATGATGGCGAAGACTATTCAACCCGGCCATGCCTCATCATCGAAGTGCTTTCGCGGAGCACGGCACGAGTGGACCGTGGCGAGAAGTTGGTCGCCTACCAGAGCATCCCGGCGCTGCAGGCGTACTGGATTGTCAGCCAGACGGAGCGACCTGTTACACGCTGGTGGCGCGATTCGGACCAGGGCGCATGGCGCGATGAAGAGATGACGACAGGTGAACTGCCAGTCCCGTGCCTGGATGCGCAGATCGCGATCGCGGATATCTATTCGCGCGCTCTTACTTGAGGTAGTCCAGCAGGCTGGGCTGCATGGCTTTGGCGCCGGCCTGGAGGCTCGCGTTGTAGACGTTCTGCGACATCTGGAAGTCGGTGATGGCTTTGGCCATGTCCACGTCTTTCACTTTCGAAAGCAGGCCGGTCATGTTGGTTTGCACCGAGGACATCTGGCTCTGCAGCGCGGTCATACGGTTGCTCATCGCACCCGTGGTGCTGCGCGCCTTCAGGACGGCTGTCAGCGCGGTGTCGATATCAGTGATGCTGCTCTGCACACCGGCCGTGTTGTTCGAGTTCAGCGCAGTGTTCAGGTTGTTCAATGCCGTGAACACCGGATCGAAGGTGGCGGTTGGGTCCGTATTGACCGCGACATTTTCGCCAGGCCCGACCTGGCGCTGCACGGGAGCGGTGTTGCCCTGAAACGCGCCTGCGACCGTGGACGGATTGGCGGTGACATAGCCGGGCGCATCAGATTTGGTGCCTGAGAAGAGATAGGACGAGCCGTATTTGGTCTGCGACGACTGGAGCACGGACTGTTGGATCTGGGAGATTTCCGCCTGGATCGATTGTCGGTCGTCGCTCGTCAGCGTGCCGTTGGCGGCTTGCACGGCCAGCTCGCGCGCGCGCTGGAGGCCGTTGTCGACGTTCGAGAGCGCGGAGTCCGTGGTGCTCAACCAGCTACTGGCCTGATCGATGTTCGTCAGGAACTGATTGGTCTGATCGATGCCTGCCTGAAAGTTCAGCGCCTGCGCGGTGCCGATCGGATCGTCAGAGGGTTTGGTCAGCCGTGTGCCGGAGGTGACTTGCGCCTCGATCGTATCCAGACGGCTGATGTTGGCTTCAATGTTGTTGAGGGTTGTCTGCGACAACATCCCTTGTGTGACGCGCATCGTTACTGCCTCCCTGCCGTCCCTGCTACTTATTGCACACCGGTGTTATTGATCAGCGTATTCAGCATGGAGTCCACCACGCTGACCACGCGCGCGGCGGCCTCGTAGGCCCGCTGGTACTGGATCAGGTTGGTCGCCTCTTCATCGATAGAAACACCCTGAGTGCTCTGCCGCTGCTTGTCCAGCTGCGTGACGAGCACTTGCTGGTTGTTGGACTCGTTCTGCGCGGTGCTGGAAGCGACACCCAACCCTGCGATGGTTTGCGCGTACTGCGCGCCGATTGTATTCGGAGCGGGCTGCGTGGTGACAGTCTGCCCGTTGAGATTGGCGAGCACGCTCGCGAGCGCGCCGGGCGTATTTGCCGCCACGTTGGCCGAAAGCGTCACGCGCGCGCCCTGTCCATCCACGGTCACCAGTTCTTTTCCATTCGCGTCGCTGCCTTCGGTGACCGTCGCGGCAACGCCGTTGATAGACACGGTGTTGCCGGAGGTGGTGATATTCAAGGTGGTGTTCGGCGCCACCTGGCTGAGGTCCACTCCGCTCACCGTGGTGGACGGCGGACCCGCGTACGTGGTGCCGGGCTGTACGGTGGAGGTACTGTCAATCTGGCCAACACCATTGGCGAGGCCTGCCAGCGCCAACGCGTTGGAGCTGTCACCGGTGGCGAACGAATACCCCGTTGGGGACGTCGAATCGACGGTCATGCGCGCAGCCGCCAGATGGTCCGTGCCATTTGTGCCGGTCAGTGCGCTGTCGACACTGATGTTGGAGGCATCCGTGCCGTCGAAAAAGACCTGGCCGCCCTTGCCGTCCAGACCAACGCCGGAGGTGTGCACGCTGTTGACTTCAGTGATGACGCGGGACGCGAGCTGATTCAACTGGGAAAGCTGGCCGCCAACGTCGGTATTGCGTGCTTCATACAGACCTTGCAGCTGACCGCCGGCGCTGGCCAGATTGACCGATGTGTTGTCGTCTTGCCAGGTAACGGTGGCCGCGACACCCGGACTCAGGTTGGCGACCATGGGGTGCACCTCATTGCGATCCACCAGCTGGTGACCATTGACATACACGGTGTCCTGTCCATCAGCGGATTCGGTGGTGCTGATGTTCACCAGTGAGCTGAGCTTGTCCAGCAGGACGTCACGCTGGTCGCGCAGGTCATTGGCGTGCATGCCGCCGGCTTCTACCTGTGAGATCTGCACGTTGATCTGGGAGATCTGATTCGCGTAATCGTTGATGTTGGTCACCGTCTGACCAACCTGCGTATCCAGGTCCCCCTGTTGCTGTCGCAGCTGGGTGCTCTGCGAATTGAACGCCTGGGCGAGGGCCTGCCCCTGCTGCACCACCGCCACACGAGCGGAGGGATCCGACGGGTTGTTGGACAACTGCTGCCAGGAGTTCCAGTACGCGGTCAACTGGCTGTTCAGGCCGGTGCTCGACGGCTCGTTGACGGCTGCTTCCACCTGCGCCAGTGCTGACTGGCGGGCGTTCCAGCGGCCCTGCTGGGCGTATTGCTGCCGAATCTGGACGTCGGCGAAGGTGTCGCGCGCACGCGTGACCGTCGAAACCTCTACGCCGGTACCCAGCTGCCCAGGCTGACCGCTGGAGCTGAAGACCGGGATCGGGTACGCCGCGGTTGCCACAACGGTTCCGGACTGGCGGCTATAGCCAGGTGTGTTCGCGTTGGCGATGTTCTGGTTGGTGATATCAACCAGCGTCTGCTGCGTCCGCAGCGCACGCGTCGCGATATCGAGCCCGAAAAACGGCGAGGTCATGCCCGACTGTCCACGAGCATGCTGCGGCGGG
>Ga0209580_10001630_pt1 | contig 10204 bp, 13 predicted proteins | sample Coa_R1_5_FD_187153 | JGI IMG/M metagenome (GOLD analysis project Ga0209580, IMG submission 187153) | Surface soil microbial communities from Centralia Pennsylvania, which are recovering from an underground coalmine fire - Coalmine... | ecosystem: Environmental > Terrestrial > Soil >...
TCTCGTTAACTATTCTAGACCCCCCGGGGGGTATGCGGATCTCGCGAGACGCCGCGTAAGAAATATCCTGTTCGTGGTGGACCGGGCGGGATTTGAACCCGCGGCCCTACGGAGCAGGGTTAGTGCCTTCCCGCAGTCAGGGTCCACGGTGACCTGCCAAGCGGGCGATCTTCGGCCAGCAAGCACGCTGCATACCAGGCTGATCTACCGGCCCACAAAAAAGCGCCAGCCGCGCCTCGCTTGATAAATTGGTTTGCATCCCTATAACCCAAAGTCATCTAGGCTGGCCGGAGACCAGAACAGTCTTACTCGACATAACCTTCTGAAGCAGAAAACCGGAGACGATGCTTAGAACCGTGAGAATCGCTACTGCTGAGTAGAATACTCCTTGGACTCCGCAAGGCGGCCCACAAGACTGGCTTCCCAGCTGGTCGGCGAGACCCGCCAAGACCGTCCCCAACGCAAGTCCCACGCTGAGCATTAGACTGTATAGGCCCATCGTCGCGCCCCGGAAGCCGAGGCTTGCTTTGTCTGCCATGTAAGCCAGGACCGAAGGCAACAGCGCAGCCCCGAAAAAGAACAACAAAGCGGCCCCAACTAGGATCGGGCCGATCATATTGTACGCGTCGAGCCATGGAGTGCCTTGAGGAACCAGGATGAGTCTCTGGAACAAGTCGGGAAAGATGAGTAGGAATCCGATCTGTCCCACCAGTCCGATAACCATCGTCTTTGTCCGTCCGATCTTGTCTGAGACTCTTCCGAACAAGACTGCGCCTGCTCCTAGCACGACTAGGCCGAGGAGGAGTAGCGGAGTCACCTGGGAAATATAGGACTGGGCCAGACCCGGCTTCGCCTCCTTCAACAATCGCGGAATGAAGAGATAGAACCCGAGAACAATCGTAAGCGCAAACCAGACCGGCAGAATCGACGAGACGTCCCCCGTCAGACTATCAAAAATTTGTTTCAGGCTACGCCTCTGGGGAGCGGAGTGAACGGGCTCTCTTAGAGCAAAATAGGCGAAAACGGGAGCGATGGCCATGACGCCCGAGACGATAAAGAACGAGTCTCCGAGAGATCCGCTATAGACTTGGCTGAAGGCCACCCCGAGCACGAGTCCGACCCCGTAGCCGGCGAGGGTGAACAGGTTGAACGCGCCCATCCCAGTCCCCCGATTCTTCTCCACAGTGAGATCGGTGATCATCGCGAGGGACGAGACGGTGATTAGGGCGGCTGCGAGTCCCTCAATTGCATGAGCGCTGCCGACCAGAAACAGGTTGTTTGACAATCCGATAACGAACGTCAATGACGAGACAAGAATCAATCCCGCTAGGAACGCACGTCTTCTACCCCGCTGGTCCACATAAGCCCCCACAGGCAACGCGGATAATCCCTCAACAGCCGGATAGAGCGCGGTCACGATGCCGGTCACTGCTGGGCCTGCTTGAATGTAGAGTGGAAAGATCCAGATAATTGCGCCAAACCCTATTCTGGTGACGAAGACTGAGGCGTAGAGTAGCGACAGTGTTCCTAGCTTCGCGAGCCAGGCTGGACCCTTGACCAATATTCTTCCGTGCACGCTCAGTCTGGGCTGGCTTTATTCGTCTTATCTAACCGGCCGCGACGAGTATCCGGTATCCTCTAGAAAGCTTAATTCGTCAACATGTTTTTCGAACAGTCGCCGAGGATTGCCGAGGTAGCTCAGCCTGATCCTTCTACGCGGAGGCCACGGAGAGCGCCCGGCTGAAGATCCAATTCAGAAACCGGGTTGGCGGTCAAATCTGACCGGCCCATTCGCAGGTTCAAATCCTGCCCTCGGCACCACAAACCTGGCACCAGAAGACTATGCTGAAGCTAGAGAAAAATATAGACCCGACAAGATCCACACCCTATTCGTAGCCGAGTCACCGCCCTCCTCTGGAGGCTACTTCTACTTTCCAAACACGATTGGAAAAGACCACCTCTTCAGGGAAACAATGAAGGGATTGAAACTCTGGCCCGTCAAGAAAGCCATGAGCAAGGGCGTTGACAAGAGACCGCTGCTAGAAGAGTTCCGGTCCAGAGGCTTCTTTCTGATCGATACTTGCGAAGTACCAGTCGACAAGCTATCGGCGGCCCAAAGACGTGAAGCGATCAATCGAAACGCCCCGGGCCTTGCGACAAGAGCGCAAGCGCTTCATCCAGACCACATAATAGTTGTCAAGAAGACAATCTACCGTCCAATACGGGACGCTCTACAACGCGCGGGCTTCCAACAAAGAATTCTGAACAAGCAGCCAATCAGTTTTCCCAGCCATGGCAACCAGAGAAAATATCGCATTGCCCTCCGCCGACTACTGGGAAACCGTCAAGAAGGGAGCGAGTAGGAAAGTCTCATGCGCCAAAACGAAGTACTAACCTTCGACTGTTATGGAACGCTTATCGATTGGGAAACGGGAATCAGAACCGCTTTCCAGAACGCCCTCGCGAAGACCAATGGTCCCGCCCAGCTCGCGGAAAAGGCAGCAGAGATATACGAAGTTGAAGAACGAAAGGTCGAGAAGCAGACTCCGCATCTACCATACCGCGAAATCCAGGCGAAAACGGTTCTAGAGGTTGCCGCAAGAATCGGTTGGGGTCTCTCGCCGGCCGACTCCTCTTTCTTGGCCAAGGAACTTCCTCGATGGCAACCCTTCGAAGACACGAATCCGGCATTAGCGAGGCTCAGCAAGAACCACGCTCTCGGCATACTGTCCAACGTTGACAATGATCTCTTAGATCTCACCCTCAAACATTTTCGAACCAAATTCGAAATAATCGTTACCGCTGAGAGGGTTAGGTCCTACAAGCCGGCCCTCGCACACTTCAAGGAGGCTCAGAGAATAATCGGCGACAGACCCTGGATCCATGTCGCATCAAGCATGTACCATGATATCGAGCCGGCTAACAAGCTCGGACTAAGAGCCGCTTGGGTAAACAGGAAACACCTGCCTAAACCGGATCGTTTCTCACTTGCTGACATCTGGGAGGTAGAGGATCTCCTCCAACTGGCAGAACGGCTAGACGCATGAGTACGCTCAAACCCTTCTCAAACAAGGACAGATCAGGGTCTTCTGGCAATGATAGGATTCTTCGAATCCTCAAGGGCTATGACGATTAGCCGAGTGCTGATCGTACTGCACCGCTGATGGTTTCTTCCCAGCCTATCATGTACTGCTTCTCCATCTTCCTCACGACTGACTCTTCGACATAACGGGACATTCCCCTTGTGGCCATTTTCGCGTGGAACACTTCGTGAAGCAGTGTCGAGACTGCGTTCATAGTGATCTCTTGGAGAAGCCTCTGCCGCTTCTCAGAGGAGCCCATCACGGGTTTTTCGAAGAGGCTGAACCCGTTGTTCCTTATCCATTCCTTGGGGATTTTCAGCGGGTAGACGCTGATCTGTGACGCGGTAGAATTGTAGCTGCCGTGGAGGACTCTGTTCGGTTGTCCTCTGAAGGAGCGTGCGGGGAAGACCATCACTCGCACATCCACGGGTCCACTGATTCTTATGTTCTCGATTTCAAGAATCTTGCGAAGTTTATCCCTTATCCTTGGGTCCTGGATGATCTTGATGACGAAGCTCGCGTAACTATAGAAGAACGTCTTTTCCTTCTTCGTATACTTGACGAGAAGAGAAGGCGGCGGGTTTGCTATTCTCAGTTCCGGAGTCCATAAGATTCCAGAAGTGAGATCATCCGGCCGGCTCAGCATAGCCGTCTCTATTCAAAGAGGCCCTTCCTTTAATGTTCGAGAGCCGTTCTTGTTAAGAACGCGGACCGTGCCCTGCGCTAAATCATAGCGAGGTTAGGGGCTGCGAAAGACCTGGTTGAAGTTTAGAGTTGGCCGCCGCAGCCACCGCAGAACTTTGAGCCTTGCGCGCTGATCTGGCCGCACTTGGCACATCTGACGCCCATCGCTGCTGCCTGCATAGGCTGGGGCATTGGACCAGCAGGGGCCATCGCAGCGTATCCTGTCGCGAACGGAGTCTGATATCTTGCAATGTTCGACCGGATAATTCCGTATGCCTTTTCAGCGTCCGAATTGGGCAAGTCGGCTAAGTTCAGTGCTTCTCCACCCATCCTGAGCTGGCATTTGACAGTGGACCTCATGAGACCCTTGTCCAAGATCGCGTTCGCAACGTCTGTGTAAGAGAAGTCGGTAAAGTCTCTCTTTAGACGAAGATCGTGTGGATGTCGAAGAATGATCCTCTCGTTAGTGAGAACAACCGAGTCCACATTGATCTTAGGATGATAGATCTTCTGCTGGATGAATAATTGTACCTGTTCGCCAGGACCGAGTATCCTTGCAATATCGGGAGGAACGTTACCCATCTTGACGCACGACGATCAATCGATCATGAGGTGCAAATATGTGCGTTTAGTATCCTAAACGAAGGAAGAGCGGTTCAGACTTTCGCGACGACCTCATTCGGCAGCCCATCCTTTATGACCTCAACTTTTCCACCCTTCCACCTGTCTTCAATCCACTGGCCAGCATAGTTTTCCTCCCTTGACACCCATTCCAGTTTTACAGCTCCAAGTTTCTTCATTAACGCTTTCACATTGTCACATAGCTGGCGGAGTCTCGTATCAGTCGCCTCATAGACGCCTTTGACCTGATTGACGATTAGAAGAGAGTCGGAGTAAACTTTGATCGGCTCAACCCCCTTCCGGGTCCCGGCAGCACCCAGCTCGGGCCATTTGGCCAGTATCATATTGAGAGCCTTGAGCAGCGCATAATATTCCGCCTCATTGTTAGTCCTATCCCCGATCTCCTCCCAGTGTAACTCGAATGAGGAAGTGGGTTTCTCCCTGAGAGCGACAACGATCTTCGCCTGGCGAGGAAGCGTTTTCTGCTGGTTTCCAAGACTCTGGCCATCGATATAGAACTCTGTCATCTTTGTTGATCCTGACTGACCATCCGAGAGCCAATGTCATAACGGGAGTTATATCCGCTTCTCTCAAGACGAGATTAGGAAATGCTGGACCTAAAACAACACCCAACCTACTCGAAGCAACTGTGCAAGCCCGATCATACTTTAAATGACTGAAACTCTTCGAGTCGAACAGTGCGGCCGTGGTCTAGCCTGGTCTATGATATCAGCCTGCCAATGCAGCGTTTAGCAGAACGCTGACGACCCGGGAAGCCGCTCAGCGCGGCTCGGGAATTCAAATCCCGGCGGCCGCACCATGATCACTCGTTCGATGAAACTAGTGCGACTAGAATGTTGATCTGATCATTCCACCGTCGATTGGGATCATTGCACCGTTTATGTAGCCAGCCAAATCACTGGCCAAGAACGCTGTCAGATAGCCAACCTCTTCGACGGTCCCATACCTGCCAATAGGTACTTCGACAAGAGCCCGCTTCATTGCGTCCTCAACCTTGGCTCCAGTTCGTCTCGAAACATCGAGTGCGATCTCTCTCTGCCTGTCGGTCAGAATGTGACCCTGCATTATTCCGTTTGAGGTGATCCCTTTGGGGCCATATTCGGTTGCTAGGGATTTTGACAGCCCTGCAACGCTTAGCCTCGCGGTGTCCGAAAGCAGCAGGTTTCCGATAGGCTGTCGTAGAGTCGTCGAGGTTATGAAAATGAGCCTCCCCCAGTGGTTCTGCACCATCTCAGGTAGGACTCCTTTCGCCAATCGCGTAGCGCTCAAGAGTAGCAGCTTGACTCCATCCTCCCAATCCTCATCGCTCAGATCCGCAAAGGTTCCCGGCTTGGGTGGTCCCGTATTGTAAGCTAGTATGTCGATTCTTCCTATCTTTTGTCGCGCCGATTCGAGTAGTCGCTCAATGTCATCCTTGATGGTTAGGTTTGCGCTGATCCCATAGACTTCTCTATTTCCCGTTTGGTCCACGATCTTCTCAGTCGCCTGTTGGATTGAGTTCGGGTCCCGCGACGAAATTATGACCTTACAGCCTTCGGAAGCGAGCACTCTTGCCACTCCAAAGCCGATTCCCTTGCTCGCGGCCGTCACGACTGCGCCTTTACCCTTTAGACCAAGTTCCAATCCTAGTTCTCTCCGCTCTTGTTACGAGATTGCTGAAAAACGTGTCTGGGAACAACCATATAATCAACAGGGAGGTCTAGTTGTTTGATCGTGTCGAATCCTCTCATTCTTCATCACGAGAGGCTGGGGGCCCAGCTTGACTCATCTAGCTATCCGGTCAGCTTTTCAGACCCGGCCGATGAGTATTGGACCATCAAGAAGACCGCTGGGATCGCGGACATTTCGAGCTCAGGCCGTCTTATCTTGACGGGAAAGGATCGCGTAACATTCCTCAATGGGCTCCTCACTAATGATGTGACACAGGTTAAGGAAGATGGAGGTCAACACACTGCACTTCTCAGCCCTAAGGCCCGAGTTCTTGCAGACCTCTACCTCTATGGACTTGCCGATGAAATACTCATCGACACCGGTAGCTCTCCAGCCGGCAAAGTTCAGGAAGAACTCGAACGGTTCGTTATTACAGAAGACGTCAAAATACGAAATGCCACATCAGAACTGGTCCATCTGACTATACAAGGGCCAGAGTCGGCTCGCGCGATCAAGGAGACATTGAGAGTCGCTGTAGAAGATCTCAAACCTCTACATCACAAGAGCCTCGGACCCAGCATCATTATCTCTAGAGACAGAACCGGACAGGGAGGATACGACATTATCTTGCCAAACCAAGAGGCGGAGGCTGTTTGGCAGGGCTTCCTGTTAAACACGGGAGATTTCGGAATCAAACCAATTGGCAGTAAGGCCATGGAGATATTGCGCCTGGAAGCAGGCTACCCGAAGTATGGAGCCGACATTGACCAGGACATGATTGTCTTGGAAGCGGGATTCAAAGACGGAATCAGTTTCACAAAGGGATGCTACATGGGCCAAGAAGTTGTCGCCAGAGCAACTCACATAGGCAGAGTGAACAAGCAACTGGTTAAGCTAGAGATAGAGTCACCGGACCCACCATCAACACGATCGAAGCTGAAGAGCGAGGGTGTCGATGTTGGTTTCGTCACGAGTGCTGCCTTCTCGCCGGGTCTTGGAAAGGTCGTAAGCTTAGGATATGCGAATAGGGACCATGCAAAGGAGGGAACTAAGCTGACAGTTGAGAGTTCGAATAACCAGTTTCCTGCCCGCATCACTAAGGTGATCTAGTTCTTGACTGTTTGGAAGCAGCCGGAGTGCCATGCTTCCAATCGCGAATCCTCTGACCTTCGAAGCACGATTTTCTGAGTATCAAATGAAATGCTCTTCTGACACCCCCTACAGAAGCTCCCGGCCAGCTGTGGGCCTCTGCTGAAAGTAGTCCGCATGGTCTCCGATTCTTTGTTCAGCTGTTGCCTCTTGAGGTCAATGTAGGTTCTGAACTCTACGATTTCAGTATTCTTCGGATTGACTTGCAACAGCTCGTTGACTGATTCTTCAGCGTCGGTGAGAGCCGAAACGATCTCTTGGAACTTGCTCAGCATTCGACTGGTCATTGCTCCATCAATCATGAGCGCTCCATTACCGATCGACTGGATCACTTTGGGATATGAGCTAAGCTCGTTACTCATGGCGTCAGCTATCTTGTAGCCGAAATACGCTTTCAGAAATAGAAGACCCTCAGAGGCGGGATGGGCGTCCAACCCATTAGTGACAATCTCCAAAGCAGAGGGAAAGTTAGAGTTCTGGGCTTCTACTAATGCCGGATCCGCAAAATGCCTCTTCTCCTCTGGCGTGCACTTCAACGGCGCGTTGAATGCCATATCGACAGGGTCCAAGGGACCAATCGACCTACTCACGCCTCCATCGAAAAAATAGCTTCCGTGCCCATCGGATAATCCGGGAAGTACTACGAATACACGTGGAGTCTCCACTAACAATCGGCTTATCGATCAACGCTAGGATATTCTGATTGAAATATCTATTCAAAGACAGACTTAGCTTCTGCCCATGCAGGCGCCCTGAGAGGAATAGTAAACAGAGCCCGGTCTCAGCTATGAAGGGTCCAGATCGCTTTCAGCTTTGCCGACGTGCCCAATATTATTGGGCGTCTCGGAACTTTTGTTCCAAGGTCTTCAGCTCGCCATGCTCTTTTACGCGGATCTTTACATCCATATTGAAAACGAGTCCGACTCGTCTGAGAAAAGAATACAGTTCCTCCCCGGACAGCGGCCCCTTTAGTCTCCCAGAATCAATCAGACCTGCAAGGGTATCCTCGACCTGACCAACTTCTTTCGGGTAATATCGTCTCGCAGTCTCCAATACTTCTTCTCCTCTTCCTGCAAGGATTCTCCGAACAGTCTCGCGTGGACTGATCTTCGGCGTCTGAGGTTGCGGCGGAAGGGTCTTCTCCTGCGAACGGATCATTTTCTTCCGAAGCTCTAGAGCCTTCCTCTGACGTAGAATCTCGATCTCGGAAGACATTGCTCTATGCGGTCGAAGATAGCCAAGGCGTCTACATAAGGGCTGGTTTTCTAGAATCTCTTCAAACCAATACTCTTCTCATAATCGTATACTGTTCTTCCGACGACCGTCCACGCTTCCAACCGTCTCTTGTCAATACGGTATCTATTGGAAGAAAGGTCGATCGTATTTCGGCAAAAGTGTCCACTCGGAAACCCTCCGACTAAGACTACAGGTTTTCTCGCGCTGCCCAATTCTTCCATGACCGTTTCCATAGGTTTCGGAGCTCCTTGAGTTGTCAGTGTCGCAATTTGATCAGCGGATAATTCATCCATTAGTTTCTGCAAGGACTGCTTTTTCAGTGACAATAGTGGTGTCCCGCTTGAAGGGACGACTCGTTGCTTGTACAACTGTTCAAGAAGCGAAGTGAACCTGTCAGTATTTCTTGGCAGCCTTGCATGAGGGTTGACGGTGATAACATGATCGTCCCGAGTGTGAACATAGCATTGGAGATCGCCATCGATGTTTAGCGGCGATCCGAGTGCTAGTAGAAGCGAAAAGTGGGCAATATCAGGCCGGCCTCTTCCGACGCCTGCCTTCTCCAATCGGAGGATGGCAGAGTGATGATAGCTCTGATCAAGAATCAGCTCGTTAGGGTCCGTCTGCTTCCTCCGGGCAGATCCGGTCACGCTTGGATGGCCAGCGATTTCATTAGGCACCAGCTCTATCGACGATTCGGCAAGGACTAGAGTCAGAACCAATGATTCCCACTCGATCGGACTGCTCCCAGCTCAGGTTATGAGCTTCATGGGACGCCCAACCGCTCGACGAAACTATGGCAAGACACGGTCCGCCGTTGCGACGATAGCACGAGAGAGGATTGAGATCCTCATAGCACAAGCGAAAGAGATGGCCGAGACAGACAAGAAGTTGTCTCGGCGGTATGTGGATCTTGCCCGAAGGATCTCTGAACGGACGAAGGTTAGGATACCAAGCGAGCTGAAGAAGTATCTATGCAAGGGATGTGCAATAGCCCTGGTACCAGGGCGAAACGCTAGAATCCGGCTGTACGCGCACAATTCTGGAATCGTCATAACATGCTTGGAGTGCGGGACGATGAAGCGATTCCCTGTTAAACCTAGAAGAGGCTCTCCGGCGCTTCAGCATGCGATTAAGCCTTATATCGCTCAGACCGAGCCGTTCTCGAAGAAAAATTCCACCAACGATTGAGGACGTGTTAGTTGCCAACAGCATTTGAGGTTCCAGCAAACGAACTCATTGACCGGCTAGCCAGGCATCTGAAAGAAAACGTCTCAGAGATCTCACCGCCCACCTGGTCCGAGTTCGCCAAGACCGGTGCTCACAAGGAGCGACCCCCACAAGACCCCGACTGGTGGTACATGAGATGCGCCTCGCTTCTGCGGAAACTGTACGTGCACGGATCAGTAGGAGTGTCTCGCCTCCGAGTCCAATATGGAGGCAATGTCGGAAAAGGCAACTGGCCAGAACACCACGTCGACGCAGGAGGCTCAGCTATCCGAGAGCCTCTCCAGCAGCTGCAGAAGGCTGACCTCGTCGCAATTGATGGCAAGAAAGGACGAAAGCTGACGAGACAAGGCATCACATTGTTGAACAAGACAGCGGCAGAGGTCGCGAAAGAGTTGAAGGCTAGGCCCAGAGAGGCCGCGAGCTGATGTCCGAGGAAGACTATTCTGACGAAGAGCTAGAAGCCCTGCGCCGCCGCAGACTTGCCGAGATGCAGAGGGCCGCTGGAGACGACCAACGACGATCCCAAGCACAAC
>Ga0209580_10001631_pt1 | contig 10203 bp, 8 predicted proteins | sample Coa_R1_5_FD_187153 | JGI IMG/M metagenome (GOLD analysis project Ga0209580, IMG submission 187153) | Surface soil microbial communities from Centralia Pennsylvania, which are recovering from an underground coalmine fire - Coalmine... | ecosystem: Environmental > Terrestrial > Soil > Unclassified...
CGCTTCGCCATTCCAGTGGACTTTCACCCGCGATGATCTTTGCAAATTGCTGGCCAAGCTTCAACCGCGAGCGGCCGCCGCCGCGGCCTGAAAATACGTCACCGTAATTCCGGTTTACAGCACTTAGTCAGCCTTTAGAAGCTCGTCCCGCCATTTCTTCTTCTGTTGTTCGATCACGTCGTAACAACTGCAGGCTCTTTTTTCAAGTTGTTTTCTATCAAGAATAGCCACACTTCCTCGTGAACCCTTGATCAGTCCGGCACTTTGCAAAGTCCCCGCCGCGACCGTGACACTGGCCCGGCGGGTGCCGAGCATCTGTGCCAGGAATTCCTGGGTGAGGGGAAGTATTTCGCTGCCAACCCGGTCCTGACTCATCAACAGCCATCTTGCCAACCTCTCGACAACGCCATGCAGGCGATTGCAAGCGGCAATTTGAGTGGACAGCATTCCGAGCATCATCGAGAAACGCTGAAGTTGCCTTTCCAGTTCGGGGCACTGGGGCAGGATTTTGAGCAAGGTGGCCGCGTCTACCCGGTACGCGGTTGCGTCAGCCTGGGTGACTACTCTCAGCCCGCTGGTCTTAAATCCAAATATGATCGGCAGGCCAACGAACCCTTCGCTCCCGATTAAGCCCACTTCGACCGTCTTTCCATTCGGCTCAGTCGTTAGCACGGAACCTAGTCCGTCGTTCAAGAAATATCCAGATTTGATTGTCTCCCCAGTCTCATGAAGCACCTGATGAAGCCTCAGGCGCACAAATTCCAGGGAGGAACCAATTTGGGCCCATTCTTTTCCTGGAAGGCTGGACAGAATTAAATTCGCGACCTCTCGTCCGTCACTATCTTTCCTGCGCGAAGAGGGACTCGCAGCCTTGTGTATACGACCAGCCGAACCTTTCGCCACTCTGGCTCCGTGAACCGCGAGAATGCGCCTGGTTTCGCGAGGAACTGTGCGGAACGAGACGACCCGACATTACGATGAAGTGGTCTTGTTTGTATGCACGATAAGGTACAGATGAATGCCATTCATCGGACAGACAGCAGAATGGTCGTGTCATAGACCGAGTGCGGTTCAGCGGTAAGTGACGTTTCTTTCGCTTCTACGGAGCTGGGCTTTTCTGCTTGTCTTGCCACGGCTCGCGCCGCGGGCTGCATTTTTCGCCGCGTCGCGGCTGTGCAATAAGCGCCGCCCGTATCGTCCCGACGGGACTCGTGGCTTGCGCGCATTCTCTCCCGGCACTGCCGGGCCGGGCTTTCACAGGCCGCCGCTTTGCGGCTCGTCCATTGAGCCGGAGACGATGCCATCCCACGCAATCGAATCACCGCGACCTTGCGCTCCAGCGCCATCGCGACTGCCTCCGTTCGTAAGTGTCAGCAAACAACACTTTGCGGTTGGATCGGATTGCGTTCCGAGTCGGCCGGGTTACTTCTTCAACCAACCTTGGAAGTCCAGCCACTCGGCGAAGCGGTCGATCCAATGATCGGTGGGGAGGTTCTGCTTGTGCATTCCGAAGCCGTGGCCACCCTTGGCGTACATGTGCAGTTCGACCGATTTCTTGGCGTCGGCCCACTTCTCGTACAAAGCAATACTTTGCGGCGCGAGCCCGAGTGAATCGTCGGTCGCAGCCGCGACGAACATAGGCGGGGCGTCCGCGGGAACGGGGACATCCTTGGATTCCGCGGCTCCATAGATCGGGGCAACGAAGGCGGGCCGTCCTTCCGGCGAGTAGTGGAAGGCAACTCCGGCGGTGACTCTTCCGCCGGCGGAGAATCCGATGATGCCGACGCGGTCGGGGGAAACACCCCACTCCGAAGCGTGCTGGCGAACGTAGGTGACGGCGGCCAAGCCGTCGGCAATGGCCAGAGGGATGACCTCCCCCACGGTGTCATGAAATTTCTGCCTGTCGGCGTACAGCGCGGTAAATTCCTGGGTGGCGTCTTCGCCGGTGTGAGCCAGGCGGTACTTCAAAACGAAAGCAGTCACGCCTCTCGCGACCATGTACCTGGCGACGTCTGTGCCCTCGCTGGTAATGGAGAGCGCCATAAAACCGCCGCCGGGGCAGATGACGAGGGCGGTGCCGTTTCTCGATTCTGGAGAAGGCTTGAAAACGGTCTGGGTCGGCTTGGTCACGTTAGCAACGACTTCGGTCTTCCAGGGTTGCGAGAAGTACTCTTTCTCGGGATAGTTCTCTGGCGTGGACCCGGGCGGCGTGCCGGGATAGAGAGGAATGACCTCCTGCGCGGCGGCCAGAGGGGCCAGGAACACGATCACGCAAAGGGTTCGAATGAGGGATGTTTTCATGGCCGCGTAGTTTAGCAGAGAATGTCGGTTGAGGAATGACTTGAGGCAGGGCGCACTCGGGGCATTGCGAGAGGTAGGGCTAGCCGGCAAGAACGATGTGTCTGGAAAACGCGGAGGAGGTGCCGGTAGCTAGGAACGTTCCGGCCTTCGCAGGGCGTTTTGCCGTTCTTCCCGCGTTGAAAGCAATTCGTCCAGTTCGTTGACCAATCCACCGAATTTCTTCGGATCAATTTCGTCCTGGATGCGTTTGCAAAGCAAATTCATCTGTTCGCGGTCTTCGGGTGTCACGGACATTGAACCCCCGGATGGAACGAAATCGAATGATAAAAATCTGCTCCGTCTTCCCTGGATGTGCAACTGTGGTGCCAAAACCAATTTCCGGGGCAAACTGCTAACTGTCAAGCCTTTGGATTGAAACTGTAATCGTCACGCTCGCTGCTTGCAGGTAAAGTTTGCCACGGCCGAGAAGCAGTTAAATTGGCCAGGGACGAAACCGCATCTAAAGAGATCCGACAGATTTGTCAAATGAAACGTTCGACACAGTAGTACATCTGAAGCCGACGTGAGTTACTTCCGTGTAGATGCATTAGATTGGAAATTGTTTTCAACTCGGGGGCGTGACCTTTAGAATCCTTGCTGTATGTTCGTGCCTTAACGATGCTTCGTAACCTCGCATGGCTTCTCCCGGTGTTCACGCTTTTAGGGTCGGCGGCTGAACCGCGGGCACAATATAAAGAGGCGCCTGCGCAACGCGTCGAACGCGTCGATGATGGCTGGGCAGAGAAAACTCTGAAAAGCCTTTCGCTGGAAGAGAAGGTCGGACAGCTCTTCATGGTCCGCCTGCGGGTCGAGTACTTCAACGGGCGAAGTCCCAGCTACTTCGAGCTCCGCAACAATATTCACAGATATCACATCGGATCAGTGGCCATGTCGGCGCCGCCACAAGGCCGGGCGCGTGACATCCGGCGTCGCTATGACGTCGTTACACTGCTCAACCAGCTGCAACTGGAGTGCAAGATACCGCTTCTGGTCGCCGGGGATTTTGAGCGAGGAGTCCTGCCGGCGCACCTTTTTGGAACGACGGTGTTCCCGCACGCGATGGCTTTTGGGGCTGCCGGGAACCTGGCTTATGCCGAGGAGTTCGGGCGCATCACTGCGCAGGAGAGCCGGGCTCTGGGCGTGCACTGGAACCTGTTTCCGGTTGCCGACGTAAATTCCAACCCTGCCAATCCAATCATCGGGACTCGCGCATTCGGCGCCAATCCGGAGCAGGTGGGCGATCTGGTGGCGGCCTACATCCGCGGGGCGCGCGCGAATGGCATGCTGACCACGGCCAAGCACTTTCCAGGTCACGGAAACACCGCAACCGATTCGCACGTGGGAGTACCGATCGTGACCGACGATCTGGAGCATCTGCGGGCGGTCGATCTGCCTCCGTTTGAAAAGGCAATCGCTGCGGGCGTCGATGCCGTGATGACTGGGCACGTGCGGGTGCTTGCGCTTGATCCGGACCGCAGCCGCGTGGCTACGACCTCGCCGGCAGTCGTCACTGGTTTGCTGAAGAACCAACTCGGCTTCAAAGGCATCGTGGTGACGGATGCTATGGATATGGCCGGGCTGGTTGGTCTTTATGCCAAGAATCCCGGACGGGTGGCGGTGGATGCATTCAAGGCAGGAAACGATGTGCTGACGATGCCTTATGGTCTGGATGCATGCTACCGGGCAATGTTGCAAGCTGTCCGCTCGGGAGAGATTGGGCAGGAACGGCTGGATGCATCCGTCCTCAAAATTTTGCAGGCCAAGACCTCACTAGGTCTCGACAAGAATCGGGTGGTGGATGTGGGAGCCATCCCCGGGCTGGTGGGGAATCCGCTGAGTATTGCGGCCGGTCAACGGATCTCAGATGCTTCCATCACGCTTGTGCGCGACAACGGCAAAGTCTTTCCGCTGACCGACAGGCGGCCCGACATGAGATTGCGGATTGCGTATCAACGGGCCAAAGCGCAGCCTCCCCTGCTCGTCATTATTCTGTGTGACAACGTGCGCGCGGAGGACGGCCGGGTTCTGGAGCGGCAGGTCCGAAAGCGGGCGCCGGATGCGACCGTGGTTTACGTAGATCCTCACGTTGCCGCGGATAGATCGGATGAAGTATTGAACAATGCCGACCGGGCGCAGAAAGTAGTCGTCGCCGTGTACGTGGTTCCGTCTGCCGCGCGAACGAGGACCGTGGCGCGGGGCCAGAAGAATTCCGCGTCTCTGCCGGATGCAACTGCGAAGTTATTGTCCAGTATTCTTGCCCGCGCGACCGAGAAGACCGCGGTTCTCGCGATGGGCACTCCCTACCTGACAGACGACTTTCCGACGATCCAGAACTACATCTGCACATTCTCGAATGCGACGGTCTCCGAGATTAGCGCGGCGAAAGCGCTGTTTGGTGAAATTCCGATCCCGGGGCACATGCCGGTCAACCTTTCCAACGCCTCCGGCCCTGCAACGAAAATTGACCACCCGGCACGAGTCGTAAACGTGGGATCGCCTAACTAGTATTCGAAATAAGTCAGTTTGTCATTCCGACCGAAGGGATGAATCTGCTCTCCGCCGACAGCGTCGGTGCACGAGCGACAGCAGATTCCTGACGGCGAAACGCCGTTCGGAATGACAAAACCAGAGCGAGGATTGTTACAAAACGATGGAGGATTGTTACAAAACGATGAATGTTGGACCGCTCCCGGGGAATCGGTTAGGTACGCGCAATTCTCTTCGTTACAATATTCCTGTGAAACCGAGCATCTTCGTAGTCGAAGACGACCCTGACATTTCGCGGCTGGTGCGGCACCATCTGGAAAATGAAGGGTTTGTGGTGCGCGTATATCCGACGGGTTCCACTGTGTTGGCGGACGCGGAGAGGCAGCGCCCGGCGCTGTTCGTGCTCGATATCATGGTGCCGGGCAAGGATGGACTGGAGATCTGCCGGACCATCCGACAGACACCCGGACTGGCATCGGTGCCGGTCATCTTTCTTACGGCCAAGAGCAGCGAAGCCGATCGCGTACTGGGACTTGAACTCGGGGCCGACGATTACATCGCGAAGCCGTTCAGCCCACGCGAACTGGTGGCGCGAGTGAAGGCGGTGCTGCGGCGCTTTGAACGGCCTCTTCCGCCGAGCCCGATGAAGGTGGGCGACATTGAGATTGATCCATCGGCGATGACGCTGATGGTGCGGGGTAGCATGGTACCGACGACCGCGACGGAGTTCCGCCTGCTGGATTACTTTGCCCGGCATAAGGGCCGCGTGTTCAGCCGCGATCACCTGCTCGATTCGGTCTGGCGGGACACTGCATACGTCACGCCGCGGTCGGTGGACGTGTATGTGCGGCGTATCCGGGAGAAAATTGAGCCGGATCCGGAGAATCCGCGGTATCTAAAGACCGTGCGCGGCGCCGGATACCGCTTTGAAGCCCCGAAATAAGTAGAGGAGAAATTGAAGAATCGCATCTTCTTCAAGCTGCTCGCCGTCTTCCTAATCGTCATCGCCGCCACGGCCGGAGTTCTTGACGTGATGCTGGGCAACGCCTGGGAAGGGTCCTTGCGCACGGAGATCGAGCGCAATCTTAAGCAGAAGACATTGCTGTTTGCCCACCGCGTCGAAATCGACCACACGCACACGCTGGCTGACATTGCCGCCCAGGAAGGGCTGGCGGCGGGAGCGCGTGCGACGGTTATTGACGCATCGGGCAAAGTCCTCGCCGATTCGGAATCGGATCCGGCGCAGATGGAGAATCATGCCAAGCGGGCGGAGTTTGCGGCCGCGCTGGCGGGCCAGACGGGGGAGAACGAGCGACGCAGCGCGACCTTGGGAATTCCATTTCTCTATGTCGCCGCGCCGATCTCTGGGGGCGCGGTTCGCCTGGCCTATCCTCTTTCCGATATTGAGGCCGTGCAAACGCAGGTGCGGCGAAAGCTTTTTTGGGGTTCGGCCATCGCGTCTCTGATGGCCCTGCTGATTGCGGCTGGCGCTTCGATCTGGATGGCCCGGCGGCTGCAACGAATTGTCGACGTAGCAGCGCGCATCGAGAGAGGCGATCTTCGCGCACGAGTACACGAGACTCCTCTGGACGAGATCGGGCGAGTGGCAGCCGCGATTGATAAGACGGCGGAACAGGTTGAGGTAAGTTTCGCAGCAGTTCGCTCCAGCCAGCGACAGCTGGAGACACTGCTCAACAGCATGCAAGATGCGGTGATTGCGGTGAGCCCGGACGGATTGGTTCGCTGGGCGAACCAGCCCATGGACCGCCTGGTTCCGCAGCACACGCGGCTTAACGCGCCGGTCGTGGAGACGATTCGCGATCCCGATTTTCTGGCTACGGTCAAAGCCGCCATGGTCAACAAAGACGCGAAAACGGGACGGGCGACGTCGATTGTTCCGGGGCGAGCGTTTGATGTGACGGCGGCGCCGCTGCCCGACGGCGGCGTGGTTGCTGTGTTGCGCGACCTGACCGAGACGGAGCGGGTAGAAAAGACGCGGCGCGACTTTATCGCCAACGTCTCCCATGAATTGCGTACGCCGCTGACGTCCATTCAGGGATATACCGAAACTCTATTGGATACGATTCATGACGATTCGGCGCCGACGCGGGAGTTTCTGGAGATCATCCGCAAGAACACGGTTCGGATGGCGCGCCTGACGGAGGATTTGTTGACATTGGCGCGGGTGGAATCCGGCGAGACGCGGTTTGAGACTGAGCCTGTGCCGCCGGTGGAACTGCTGCACGATGCCGAAGAGAGTTTCCGGGAGATTGCGCGCGGGCATGGGGTAGACCTGCAGATTATGGACTCGAACAATGGCAGCGGATCGGTGGAATCGCTGCCCCAGGTGCTGGCCGACCGGGAAGCGATTCACCAGGTGTTTTCGAACCTGATCGACAATGCGATGAAGTATGGACGCGGCGGGGGGCGGGTGGAACTGGGAGCTCGAGCAGCACAGCGGGGCATCGAATTCTATGTGAAAGATTTTGGCGCAGGCATCTCGTCTGAGCATTTGCCGCGACTCTTCGAGCGTTTTTATCGTGTGGACAAAGCGCGATCCCGCGAGTCCGGAGGAACGGGGTTGGGGTTGGCGATTGCCAAGCACATTATGCGAGCCCATGGTGGCTCGATCCGTGCCGAGAGCGAATTGAACCATGGCAGCATGTTTGTGTTCACATTGCCGACGGCATAGGGGCGGGCGGTGTCGTCCCTACGGGACTCTTGCTTCATGCCCACTCTTTCCCGGCACTGCCGTGCCGGGTTTTCACATGGAGCCGCTCCGCGGCTGGATATGGGCTAATCATGTTCCGGCGCTCCCTCCAAGAGTCCCCATCGTTTTTTCTGGCTCTCATTATGTCCTGAGTTAGAGGTTCTTACTGAACGGGCGAGCTACCCACGCTGATCAAAGGTAGAGGCACTATTGGAAGCGGTAGCCGGGCTTCAAGGTGCAACGGTAAATTCGTCCTTGATCTTCATTGGTTTCCATGTCGCAAGTTGCCCAACTCAGTTGAAGCGCCGGGCCTAAGGGAAAAATAATTGTTTGACCATCTGCGTCCGCTTCGATGCTGACACTCTCGGCGGATGAAGGCAGTGTGAATGACATTCCCTCGCCGAAGATCGCGGGATAGGACCAGTGCTCGCGTTGACTGACCATGGGGCGAAAGACCTCGGCCTCGAGCAAGAAGGTTGCGGTATCGGACCAGTCGCGCACGGTCAGAGTGAGGACGCGGCCAGCCTGCAACATCTGGTTCGACTCGATGCGGGTGAACGGACAAGGTCCCGCAATGCAAGAAGCGCGAGGGGCGCGAAATTCGTTGCCCACACCGGCATCGATGGTAATGGCACCGAGCGCAGCTTTCCATTTTCCATCGGGGGAGCAGGGGTGCTGTTTCCGGCAGGGGATGTTTCCTTTGTTCTCGACCTCGAAGGTCTTTACGGCGCTGCCAACATTAAATTCTGTTTGAGTCTTCTCCGTGTATCGCACTCGCACGTTCGCAAGCTTGGCGGAGGGTTGATCTTTTGGAACAGGCTTGTCATTGAGCGGAACAAGATGGACGATATAGAGCTGATTTCCAACATAATCTTTCACGTCGAGCGGCCGATACTGGGGATGGCGATAATGAAGGACGATGGGTTGTCCCCTGCGAATTGATTTCGGGAGGGTGAAAGCAAAGAAGCCGGAGGAGTCGGTTTTCGAAGTAGAAGAATTGAGGACATCGGCAGAGATCAGAACTCCCCCGATGGGCAGCTGTTTACGCGGGTCCGTGTCGGAGACAATCACCGAACCGCGCAGAGTAACAGGCTTTTGCTTCTGCCAGCGAATCAGCGCGAAGACGCCCACTGCGACCAATGGAACAACAACGGCGGCAATCCAAACCTCTATTTTGTGAGCCCGAGTCATCGGACGATTTTGCCTTGTTTGCGTATGATGACGGATAATCCTTAAACGTTTCCACCCAGAAAGGCAACATGTATCGGAGGTTTTCGCATCCGTAAAAACCGTACACGTTAGGGCCACAAGATGAAAGAACTGTTTGACTCTTCTCTCCCAATAGCGTAATCGAAACCAGAAAGGCATGTTCCAACCGAAATCTAATCTGCATTCGCGACGGGAGATTCTGCGGCAGATTGCCGGGACAAGTCTCTGTCTGCCATTTGGGCGGATGCTGCCACTTCTGGGACAAGCGGCTCCGCAGCAAAACCTGCTGGCCAGCCCTGCCAACCCAGCTTTATCGTCAGAAGATGACCAATTTCTCCATGAAGTGGAGAGTGCCAGCTTTTTGTTTTTCTGGGAGCAAGGCAGCCCGAACACGGGGATGGTGCAGGACCGCTGCAATGTTCGCGAGAACCGGCCGGGAGGCGCATCGAGTATCGCTGCCACCGGATTCGGCCTTACGGCTCTCTGCATCGGCGCTCAACGCGGGTTTATTCCGCGAGCGCAGCGCTGGAGCGTGTGTTCGCAACACTGCGCTTTCTGTGGAAAAAACTGCCCAACCACCGCGGATTCTTCTACCACTTCGCGAACCCGGAAACCGGCGAGCGGATGTTCGACTCGGAAGTGTCATCGGTGGATACGACGATCCTGCTTTGCGGAGTTCTTAGCTGCCGCCAGCATTTTCGTCATCCCGCGGTTGCGCAACTTGCCAATCTTATCTTCAACCGCGTGGATTGGACGTGGCTGTCGGAGGACACGTCGTTGCTTACACATGGGTGGAGCCCTGAAGTCGGGTTCCTGCCTTCCCGGTGGGATTATTACAGCGAACTGATGATGATGTATCTGTTGGGCATGGGGTCGAGCGCCCATCCGCTTGATCCGCAGACCTGGTATGCATGGAAGCGCCTGACGTTTGAATACGACGGGATGCGGTATATCGGATCGTTTGCCCCGCTGTTCATCCACCAGTATTCGCAGGCATGGTTCGATTTCCGCGGCAAGCGCGATAAGTATGCGAACTACTTTCAGAATTCCACCACTGCGACGGAAGTGCACCGCCGGTTTTGTGTTGAACTCGGAAAGGAGTTTTCGGACTACAGCGAGGACCTCTGGGGCATCACAGCGTCAGATTCTCAGCAGGGATACGTGGTATGGGGCGGGCCTCCGGAGAGCGGGCCGATCGACGGCACGGTGGTGCCGAGCGCGGCGGGAGGTTCGCTGCCGTTTCTACCTGCCGAGACTCTGCGCGTCTTAAAGAACATTCGCAGCAAGTACCCCTCTGCGTGGAACAAATACGGGTTCACCAACGCTTTCAATCCGCTGAAGAACTGGTATGATTCTGACGTAATCGGCATCGACACGGGGATCATTTTGCTGATGGCGGAGAATCTGCGAACGGGGTTCGTGTGGGACACGTTTATGAAAAGCCCGGAGGCACAGCG
>Ga0209580_10001634_pt1 | contig 10189 bp, 5 predicted proteins | sample Coa_R1_5_FD_187153 | JGI IMG/M metagenome (GOLD analysis project Ga0209580, IMG submission 187153) | Surface soil microbial communities from Centralia Pennsylvania, which are recovering from an underground coalmine fire - Coalmine... | ecosystem: Environmental > Terrestrial > Soil > Unclassified...
GAAGGCGGTATTCGCGAATGGGGCGTAGCCACGACTAAGTTCACCGGCGACGCGAACGGAAATGTGAAGCAGTTGCATGGCATAAAAGTCGGTCCGCCTCCGAAATTTGAGCCGCGTGAAGGCACTGAGTTCGTAATGGACGTCGATCTGGTTTTGCTCGCAATGGGTTTCACGGGGCCCGTGCGCAACGGAATGATCGAGCAACTTGGGGTGAAACTCGACCTGCGCGGCAATGTCGAGACCGCCTCTGATTACATGTCGTCGGTCGCGGGCGTTTTCGCTGCCGGCGATATGCGGCGCGGGCAGTCGCTGGTGGTATGGGCGATTGCCGAAGGGAGAAAAGCGGCAGCTTCGATCGACGGCTACTTGAACCGAGTACAACGCGCGCCCGCGAAATCGAAGACCAAGCGCGATCTAGTTCCGGCGTGAATATCGTTGATCGGTTCTGAAGTCTGTTGGCTGGAATTTTAACTTTCTTGCAGATCTCCGCGAACCCTGCGATCTCTGCGGTAAAGAGCTTCTAACCGCCGAGGCCGCAGAGAAAACCCGCAGAGTTCGCAGAGAAAACCTGTCAAAATGTCTAAACCTGTCCTCATGACGAAACCGGCTCGAGCCGTACATCCCGCCGTGACGCTCGCGGAAATCCAGACGGCCATGGGCCGCATTCGCGATTCCATTTATCTTTCGCCGTGCGCGCGGTCCGAATATTTTTCGCAGCACACTGGGAATTCCGTTTATCTCAAACTCGATAATCTGCAGCGCACCGGGGCATTCAAAGAACGGGGTGCGCTCAACAAGCTGCTGACTCTTACTCCCGAAGAACGCTCACGTGGAGTGATCGCGGCGTCGGCTGGGAACCACGCACAGGGCGTGGCCTATCACGCAGGGAAACACGGAATCCGCGCGCAGATTTGCATGCCGCTGACGACGCCTCTGATAAAAGCTTCGGCCACGAAGAGCTACGGCGCGGAGGTCGTCCTGCATGGCGCCAATTACGACGAGGCTTGCGAAGAAGCCGTGCGCCGGAGCCAGCAGTTCGGCATGACCTTCATTCATCCCTTCGATGACGAAGTCGTAATCGCTGGCCAGGGAACGATGGGCCTCGAAATCATGCAGCAAGTCCCGGATGTCGAGGCGATTGTTGCCCCGATCGGCGGAGGCGGACTGATCGCCGGCGTCGCGTGCGCAGTCAAGGAAACGAATCCGCGGGTTCGGGTGATCGGTGTGCAGCCGGCCCGGCTACCTTCCATGAAAGTGGCAATTGCAGAGGGTCACCCGGTGACGCTCAGTCCTGCCGCCACAATCGCCGATGGCATTGCTGTGAGACGCGCGGGCGAGAAAACGCTGCCGCTGATCCAGAAATATGTGGACGACATCGTCACGGTCGATGAAGAAGAGATCGCGAACGCGATTCTTCTCTTGCTAGAGCGCGAAAAGACGCTTGCCGAAGGGGCGGGCGCGGCGGCCATCGCGGCTGTGATCAATCACAAAACTTCGCTCAGCGGGAACAAAATTGCCGTGCTGGTTTGCGGCGGCAATATCGACGTGAGCCTGCTCTCGCGCATTATGGAGCGCGGTCTGGTGAAAGACGGGCGTCTGGTGCGCCTGCGCGTTCACTTGCCGGACTATCCCGGGGCGCTGCATCGTCTCACGGGAATTCTGGCGCAGCACCGCGCCAATATTGTCGAGACTTCTTATGACCGCGCGTACTACGGCGTGAATCTCGGCGACACGGCGATCGACATCACCATGGAGACGCGCGGCCCTGATCACATTGCCGAATTGCTCTCAGCCCTCAGCGCCAGCGGATACGTGCACGAGCGAATTCTGTAACAGCAAACAATTTAATGGGTGCCGACCGCCTGCTTCGATAACCATTCTTCTGCCGCGAGCAGGGCCGCGTCCTGATCTTCTGCTGGACGAGTCTCCGGCGCGGGAATCTTTTCATCGGGATCGAGTCCGTCGGGATAGAGCTTGCCAGTGCGGTCCGCCTCGATTGCCTCGCACAGAAACAACGCTGCTCCATCCCTGAGCTGGCGCATGCCATTTGACGTGGAGAAGCCAGCAGTGTGCTCGCCGAAGGAGCGTTCCCGAGTGCGGCCAGCAAAAGATATCGCCACCGCTTCGCCAGAGCTTCCCGTTCCTCGATCAAACAGAACCGCGACCCATGGCAGCACGGCGGGCGCGAGTGGCGGCTGTTTAATCTCCGCGGCAATGTCTTCGTGTCCTTCTGCTGAGCGCTCGCCGGCCTTGCCGCCTTTATAGAACCAGGCGGTGTGGTCACCATCGGGCGAAACGTATGTGCCGAGGTCGCCTTCGCCCAGGAGAGAACCAACGCCCGCCAGCATGGGCCACATATTTCCGCCGCCATTGCCGCGCAGGTCAATGATCCAGCCGGCTGGCTTCTGCGATTGCAGCTCCATGATCAGCGCGTGGAGCTTGTCTGCGAATTGCTGAAACTCCGGCCCGTTCTTTTCCCATTCCGCGTATTGACCGACGCACATGGGCACCACCACGTATGCGAACGTTGCCTGAGCTCCGCGAATGATGTGCCCCTTTATTTCCTTCGAAGGCATGAATGGCGAGAGCTTTTCGGGATCGGGGCGGGCGAGAATTTTCTTGATCTCCGCCTCAATTGCCGGTCGACGGTCAGGCGGAAAATTGTCGGGCAGCGCCAACCAACTATGCTTTTCTCCGAGCTGTGTCAGCGCGTAGGCAATGGCAGGGTAGGTGTCCCACGTGGTTTTTGCATCCTTTGCACGGGCGAGCGTTTGCTCGCGCAGCGCCGACCAATTAATTGACTTCTTGTTCAAAGCGCTTTGCTGCATGTAGTTCAGGGCTTCTTCCAGGTAGGCGCGGGCGGCAGGGGACATTTGAGTGTTGCCCTGCGCGCCCACGAGAGTACAAGTTAAGAATGCAATCAGGATCGCCTGAATCCGCATCCCGGCCTCCCCCGCGAATTCCTAATAGACGCGCAGAAACGCGAATTGTCACATCCGTGGGCGAAAAATTTCCCAAATCGGACGGGAAATCCAACAGTAATGAGGCAAGCCGCATTCATCACGAGCGGTTCGGCCCGGCTGCGCTATCATTAAGTTCTATCCGGTGAAATTTCCATCGAGAAAACTGTTATCCGTTGCGCTGGCCGAAGTGATGTTGCTCTCTGCCTGCAGTCGCGGGCACAGGCGCGTGCTCGAAGTTGATTACGTTTCCGCGCCCCAGGTTACGCTGCGCGATCAGCTCTCGCAGGTTTACAACAAAGTGGGCGCGGCCAAAAACGGCGACCGCGTGGAGGTGCTGGATCGCGAGCGGCGTTTCGCGCGGGTGCGCACCCAGACTGGCATCGAGGGCTGGGTCGAGCAGCGTTATCTCGTGAGCCAGCAGGTGTACGACGGTTTTCAGAAGCTCGCTCAACAAGAAAAAGACGAACCAGTCGAAGGCACGGCCACCACTCGCAATGACACCAATCTCCACGATGAGCCCGGACGCGATACCGAACATCTCTATCAGCTAGCGCAAGGAGCGAAGGTTTCCGTACTGAAGCGCGAGACGGTAGAGAAAACCCTGCCAGGAACCGCAGCCAAGCCGGTCCTACCGTCCGGCAAAGAGGCGACCCCGCCCATGGAAGATTGGTGGCTGGTGCGCGATCCGCAGGCGCATGTGGGATGGGTGCTCGGGCGCCTGATCGATCTCGATGTCCCGCTTGAAGTCGCGCAATATGCAGAGGGCCAGCGGATCACGGCGTGTTTCGTTCTCAACGAAGTGAACGACGGAGATAAGAAGGTTCCGCAATACTTGATGTTGCTGTCTGAAGCCAAAGACGGCCTTCCGTTCGATTACAACCAAGCCCGGGTTTTTACCTGGAATGTTCGGCGTCATCGCTACGAAACTGCCTACCGCGAGCGAAACTTAAACGGTGCCTTGCCGGTGACGGTTTCGCACGAGGATTTCGGCAAAGAAGGCGACTTGCCGACGTTTACGCTGCGAGTTAAAGACGCGAGCGGAAACCTCGTCGAGCGCAAGTACAAGATGAATACGCCGATCGTGCGGAGAGTGGGGTAGCAATCTATGAGAGATCAGGGAGAGTTTCGCGGGCCGGAGTCTACAAAAACCCATATTTTCTGAGCAAATATACCTTTTACTGTAGGCGTCAGGCAAGAAACTTTTTACAATTGCGCAAGTAAGTATATGACTTCAAAAGGGAGAATCGAATATCCGGCTTTGGAACCTGAGTTGCACCCTCTATCCTCATCTAGCTTTCGAGCTACGAGAGATTCCGGTTGCTTACAGCTTTTTTAACTTCCAGGAGAGATTCGATGAAACTCCCATTTCGTCCCGCGACACTCGTATCGGCTGCAATCTCAGTTGCACTATTATTTTGCACTTGTCTAATGCTTGGGCAAGGCATTGTGACCGGTTCAATCTCCGGTACAGTCCAGGATCCCCAGGGCGCGTTGGTTCCTGGCGCTAAGATCACTGCGACGCAGTTGTCTACAAACCGCCAATACTCCGCTGTGAGCGGTAATACGGGCATATTTGCGCTTAATGTGCTGCCTCCTGGCCAGTACAACATTAAAGTCGAGGCGCCCAGCTTTCGCGCCTATGAAGCCAAGAATGTGACCGTCTCTACGGGCAACGACACTACTCTCGGACTTGTAAAGCTCGAAGTTGGGGCTTCAACGGAGACAGTCGAGGTTGAAGGCGCAGCGCCTCTCATTGAATCCACGACCACCCAGATTACAAACACATTCAATACCGAGCAGACAACGAGCGTTCCGCTTGGCAATAACTTTGATACCTTGGCTCTATTCCTGCCCGGAGTTGCTCCTCTCGGCGACGCCGGTTTCAGCAACACCAACGGCGAAGGGTTCGCGGCGAACGGACTGCGCGGCCGGGCAAATAGCTTCCAGATCGATGGTCAAAATAATAACGACAACTCTATCGCGGGCCCTTCGATCTTTTTCGGTAATCAAGACGCCATACAGGAAGTTCAGGTCATCACCAACTACAGTGCCCAATATGGCGGCCATGAGGGTTCGGTGGTGAATTACATCACCAAGGCGGGAACCAATACCTTCCACGGCACCGGTTATGAATTTTGGCAGGGTGATCACTTCGATTCGCTGGAAAACCAGGAGAAATCGTCTCTGTTCAGTGGCGCAAATGGATCGTTCTGCGCGCCGGGGCAGGTTTCGAGCCAGGCTTCTCCTTGCAGCACGCCCGTAGTCCCGCTGTATGTTGACAATCGCTTCGGCGGGACGATTGGCGGTCCCATTATCAAGAACAAAGTCTGGTTCTTCGGTTCTACGAATTTCGAGCGTACACGGACGGGCGGCTCTCCCAGCACGTCGCCCGGTCTGGTGCCCGACGCTAATGGAATTCAGCAGTTGCTGACTGCATTCCCGAACAGCCCAGTCGGCCCCCTTGAACAAGCCATTGGGCCGGCCACAATTACATCACAGGGAAATCCCACATTCAGCAACATTCAGCAGGTCTTGGTGACAAATCAGATCGACCCCAGCACGGGCTCGGCGTTCACCTGCACAGCTGCGGGAGTGAACGGCTGCGTACCGATCGAGATGGGCAATATCACTCGCTTCGTGCCTTCTCCTTTTAACGACTACGAAGCCAGCGGGCGTGTGGACGTCAGAATCAGCGACAAGGACAACTTCTTTGGTCGGTTCGTTTTTCAGCAGACAAATCAAACCGGCGTGAATTTCGGCAACGGCGTTGATGTGGGAGACTGGCAGAGCACCCCAGGACGCTCCCAGCAGATTGGCTTGGATTGGGTCCACAACTTCAGCGCCAGCTTCTTGAACCAGGCGCGATTCAGCTTCTCGCGTGCGAATTTCTTCTTCGAGGAAGCATCGCAGCCAAGTTGCAATGACAAAAACCCGCTGGGCTGCGCTACTGACGTAATTATGCTCGGATCTGCTGCTCAGGACTCCACCACCTTCGGCGTTGCGGCTGGGTTTCCTCAAGGCCGCATCATCAACACATACCAGGTGCAGGACAACCTGACGAAAAGCGTGGGCCGGCACCTGTTCAAATTTGGCGGCGAGTACGATAAGCAGCGCTCGCCTAATGTGTTTTTGCCAGGCAACAATACTGAGTACTTTTTCGGATCTTTTAGCGATATAGCAGCGAACAACCCACTGGAAACGGTGACTGCGGTAGGTAACGCCAAGCTGCCATTCCACGAGAGCGATGTCGATTTCTACTTCCAGGACGATTGGCGCGCAAAGGACAATCTCACTCTGAACTTGGGAGTGCGCTGGCAGTTTAGCCAGCAAGCGATCAACTTGCTGCACGACCGCACGGCTCAAGTCCAGAGCAGCTCGAATCCCTTGTGGGACAATACCTTCCCCGCAAGCGAGACCGAGGTTCCGAAGGTGCCAAATTACTATAAGGCCTTCAGTCCGATTATCGGATTTGCATGGACTCCGGGAATGTTGAAGAGCATCTTCGGCGAGCAGAAAACCGTCATTCGCGGCGGCTTCCAGATCGCTTACGATCCGGAGTTTTACAACATGTTCCTGAACGTCGCTACCAGCGCGCCGTCCGTGAACCTCGCCACTCTAATTCCTGGTGCTCCACTGCCCCCCAGCGGCAATTACCAGGGCAGTCAGGTTCTGTCGTTCATTCAGTCCACCGGCTTAATTAACACGGCCGGAATCAACCCCGGAATACGCAACCACACAACTGTAGCTCCAAATTTCCGCAATCCATATTCAGAGCAATGGAATTTCGGCATTCAGCGCTCGTTTACGAACCGGGTTGTGGGCGAAGTACGCTACGTGGGCAACCACGGCGTAGACCAATTCCAGAGCATTAACGGTAATCCGGCGCTGAACGCATTGCTCGGTGCTAACGCAACGGGGACGAGCTACGCCAACTTGATCCCCAGCGGCCTGACCCCTTGCGCAAATCCGGCGCTGCCCGGTGGCAACGCGGCCGGGTATTCTAACTGCAATTTCAGGCGCGTTGTAGAACGCGGAAACTTCGCGTGGTCTAAGTACAACAGTGTGCAGTCTGAACTGCGTATGAGTGGATTTCACGGCGTAACTGCGACTGCCTCTTATACGTACAGCCGCACCTTCGATAACGCGAGCGAGGTTTATAGCTCCTTCGCGGGTGGTAACACACTCTCGTTCGCGCAGGACCCATTCAACACGGATCGCGGGGAGCGGGGCATCTCCGGCCTGGATTACCCCAACTTGGTCGGCGTGACCGTCGTCTATGACATTCCATTCAAGAAGAATCAGCAAGGCTTAATGGGGCACCTCTTGGGTGGTTGGCAACCGAGCGTTACCTATCGTTATGCCACCGGTCAGCCGGAGACAGTTGTGGAGTTCCATAATTCAGGCAGCTTGTGCGATCCAACCAAAACTCTCAGCGGGTCCTTCGACGCTTGCCGTCCAATCCTAAGCAACCCGGCAGCGCCCCTTACCTCCATTGGCGCGTTCACTTGCACCGGCTCCACAGCCTCTACCTGCTCGCTGGGTGATTTCGTGACTGGAGCATCGACAACCTTGAGCGCCGTGCACTGGGTTTACAACGATCCCAACGCTGCGGCATTCTACGGCACGCCCTACGCTGGGATAGGCCGGAACACTGTGCGTGGTCAGCCCATCAGCACCGCTAACCTAGGAATCCATAAAGATACTCGTTTGACCGAGAGACTGACGATGGAATTTCAGATGCAGTGCTTCAACTGCATGAACGTGCAGTGGCGGGGTTCTCCGGTTTCCACTCTTGACCTCGTAGCTGCCAATGCTCCTGGGACGCCGTCGCCATTCCTGAGCACGGCCTACAACTTCAGCGGAGGCGGCAACAACTTCGTTGGCGGCGGAACGTTCTCGTCTAATGGCGTTTACGACGGAATCGCGCGTCGCCGGCTGTTGTTCGGCGCGAAGCTGAAATTTTAAGCAGTTGAAGTGATCCTTAGGCCGGCTGAAAAGCCGGCCTTTTTCTTTTGTCCCTCGAGCTTCCGCACCAATAACTCGCTGTCATCCCGAGCGAAGAGACTCATTCGTTCACAAATGAGTGTCACAGTCGCAGGACCTGCTTTATCCCTTAAACATCTGGTAGTGGCTGGCCGCTCCCATAAAGAACAGCAGGGGAACAGTGAGCCAAGCGCTGATGCGCGCGGTCAGGAAGGCCATGCGGGCCATGCTCGGGGCTTTGGGTGGCATTGGAGTGCCGAATTCGGCATTGGCCTTTGTCCAGGCGATAAGCCGCTTCTGAATGCGCCACACCACGCCCCAGACGTTGAGCAGCAGCACCCAGCCAATACCGCCTCCGATGCCGATGGAGAGCATGGAATTCGTCTCCCAGCCGTGAGAATTGAAGTGCAGGAAAAGCCACGACGCGGCGACAACGACGATTGCGACTAGAATGGCCAGAACCCACCCGTTGTTCAGCGGGCCCTTTCCGGGAAGCAGCAAGGCATATATAACGCCCCACGTTGCTGTCCAGATTAAGAAGAAGCTGGCCATCGCTGTGCCGGACGTTGCGCCAGCAGCTTGCGCGAGAGCCGAGACGACCGCTCCCCAATAGATCAGCCCGGCGAGCACCGTCACCAGCGCCGACCAGCGGAACCACCATAAGGCTCGCAGCATCAAGCCGGGCATGACCTTGCCCCTCGTCGCCGGGTCGAGCTCCTGCATAGATCGAAAGCCCACCAGATTGAAGAAATACAGCAGGCCGATCCAGGTGATGCCAGCCAGGAAGTGGATCCAGCGCAGCAGCATCAGAAAGTTGGTATAGAAGTCGGGCGGTAGTGAGATCTCGCCAGCAAAGGTCATTCGAAGTTCCTCCAGACAGTCGTCCCGGACGTAACGGCATAGGTCCGGAGAACAGCGAACAAATCTACAGGAAAGCGGGAGAGAATAAAAATGCCTGTGGCTCATAGGCCAACGTCGATTGAACGCGCCCCGCGACCTACTCCTCTCCCCGGCATCTAATATGCTAGGCTTCTAAGCAGTGGGCGTGTGCCCTCCGAAGGATTTCCAGATTTGATCAACACATTGCTAGGCAAGGTCTTTGGCACCAAGAATGAGCGCGAAATCAAGCGCCTGAGGCCTCGGGTTGCGGCCATTAACGCGCTCGAACCCGAGATACAGAGACTCTCGGACGAACAACTGCGGGCCAAAACCGACGAATTCCGCAAGAAAATTCAGGACCGCGTCAGCCAGATCCCAGACGAGCCCGAGGCCGACCTCGATCGCCTCAAAGAGATCGACAGCGAACGTCTGCGGGTCGCGAACGAAGTCCTGAATGAAATCCTCGAAGAAGCATTCGCCGTAGTGCGCGAAGCTGGACGCCGCGTGCTCAACATGCGCCATTTCGACGTGCAGTTGATCGGTGGCATGGTCCTGCACGAAGGCAAGATTTCCGAAATGAAGACCGGCGAAGGCAAAACGCTCGTCGCCACCCTTCCCGTATATCTCAACGCGCTGAGCGGCAGGGGCGTGCATGTGGTCACGGTCAACGATTATCTGGCCAAGCGCGACTCCGAATGGATGGGTCAGCTTTACCGCTTCCTCGGGCTCACCGTCGGCGTGATCGTTCACGATCTCGATGATCAGGAACGCCGCGACGCCTACGCGGCCGACGTCACCTACGGTACCAACAACGAGTTCGGCTTCGACTATCTGCGCGACAACATGAAGTTCGATCTGAAGGATTGCGTGCAGCGTGGCCACAACTTCGGCATCGTGGATGAAGTTGACTCGATCCTGATCGACGAAGCCCGCACTCCGCTGATAATTTCCGGCGCCAGCGAAGAATCCACCGACAAATATGCGCGCGTGGATCGAATCATCCCCAAGCTCGAAAACGGCGAGGAACTGTCGCCACAAGAGGTGCATAGACTTGTCGACTCCGGAAAGATTTCTGACGAGCAAAGGGAGGAGTTACTGGCGTCGCTCTCCGAAGTCGGTGACGATCCTCATCGGCAAATCCTCACCGGTGACTATGCTATCGATGAGAAACACCGGAATATCACGGTTACGGATCGGGGCTGGGAAAAAGTTGAAGGGCTGCTCGGAATCGGCAACATTGCCGACCCGGAGAACTGGGCGCTAAAGCATCACGTCGAGACGGCGATCAAGGCGCACGCGTTGTATCACCGGGATGTCGAATATGTTGTAAAAGATGGCGAAGTCATCATCGTGGACGAGTTCAC
>Ga0209580_10001636_pt1 | contig 10185 bp, 13 predicted proteins | sample Coa_R1_5_FD_187153 | JGI IMG/M metagenome (GOLD analysis project Ga0209580, IMG submission 187153) | Surface soil microbial communities from Centralia Pennsylvania, which are recovering from an underground coalmine fire - Coalmine... | ecosystem: Environmental > Terrestrial > Soil >...
CGTTCCGCTCTCGCCCCGGATGAGCACCGGCACGTTGACCGGAGCGACCTTGCAGACTTTCTCCCTGATCTCCTTCATCGCCTCGCTCCGGCCAAAGATCAGGTGTCCCGGAGGCAGCGGGCCGGGCGCATGAGGGGCCTTCGAGTGCTGATCAGCGGTCGTCATGGTTATCTCTGTCGTCATGCTGGGGCGCAAGCGCGATCGCGGTCAGCCGAAAACAATTTCGTACAGACGCAATTTGTACAACAGCGCCTTGCTGCTGATATTCAGCAGCCGGGCCGCTTCGCTCCGGCAGCCGTTCGTGCGTTCCAGCGCCAGCCGGATGGCTTGTTTTTCAGCCTCGGCTTTGAGCTCTCTAACCATTGCTTTCAAGTCCGAAGTGCGAGAGAAGCGGTGATCCGGGATTCTCAGAAGACCACCTACGTTTCCATCTCCGTTGCCGTGCCCGGGCTTGCCAAGCAACTCGGAGAGAGCCGCCTCTTCGTCCTCCAAGACAAGGTAGCATTTGACGAAGTTCTCCAGCTCACGCACATTGCCCGGCCACGTGTATCGCACGCAGGCCTGGATGAGCCGGGGACTAAAGGCCAGCGGTGGCCGGCCGAGTCGCGTTGCCAGCCGCTCCATGAAATAGTGAAGAAGGGGAGTGATGTCTTCGCGGCGTTCGCGCAGCGGCGGCAGATACACGGTAAACGCGCTCAGCCGGTAATAAAGATCCTCCCGCAACCTCTTTGCTTCGAGCGCCCGCTCGATGTCCACGTTGGTCGCGGCCAGGATTCTGACATCGACGGTGACCAGGCTACGTCCACCCAGCCGGGAGAACTGGCGGTCCTGCAGTACGTGCAGCAGTTTCGCCTGCAAAGCCGGTGGGAGCTCCCCGATTTCATCGAGCAGGATGGTGCCCTTATTGCACAGCTCGAACTGCCCGGGCTTGGCTTTGGTGGCCCCGGTGAACGCTCCGGCCTCGTAACCGAAAAGCTCGCTCTCGAGCAGGTCGGCCGGCAGGGCGGCGCAGTTCACCTTCAGGAAGGGGCGGTAGGCCCTGGGTGACAGTTTGTGGATCTGGCGCGCGGCGACTTCCTTTCCCACGCCGCTCTCTCCCAGTAACAACACGGGCACGTCAACGGGCGCGAGACGCTCGAGACGAGTGAGAATCCTGGCCATGGGCGGGCTCGATGCCACCAGACAATCGGTAGTCTTTGGCTCGTCGGCCCATCGGACCGGCGGCCCGGCCGGAATGACCTGCTCGCTTGTGCCTGAGGTGCTAAGGGTACTCATCACGCTGCCCATCGTAGGATTCGCCTCCGCGTATTGTTGGTTAGTAAAGAACTTCTTGCTTCTTATGCGGCTTCGGCAGTATGCCGGATGCTAGACAAAAGCTCCGCGATCTCGACATCTTTGCGCACGGAGAGGTCCGCGCCGCACCTGATCGCGGCCCGGCGAACCGCTTCCCCTCCGATGGTCGAGAGCAGGATCACTCTTATTCGGCGCAACTCCGCTTTGAGGCGGCGAGTAACTTCCAGCCCGTTTTCGCCGGGCAGGTCGAGATCCATGAGCACAACGTCTGGCTCGATCTGCCGGGCGACCTGGATAGCCTCTTCGCCGTCCGCCGCTTCAGCAACGACGCTGACGTCCAGATTCGTCTGCAGAATCCGTTTCACGAAGCTGCGATACGTCTGATCAGCGTCGGCAATCAGCACTCTCAATGGTCGCCACCATTCTCTAGCATCGGGTCCTCGACCGTTTCTACGTGTCGTTTCCTCCCGGACACCAAGTGATCCCTGACGAGTCCAGAAACCATCCAGCCGACACCACAAGGCTACTGGACACCGAGCTTGCGAACAATCCGGTGTGTAGGGGAATTTGGGGGAAGGGAAAATTCCCGAAAGATGGTTGGGTACAATGCCTGACAGGGTCTAGGCTTGGGTTAATCCTCTCCGAATGGCATAGCGCACAAGACCCGCCGTTTCATGGATGTCCAGCTTGCCCATGATTCGCGTCCGGTGGGTCTCAGCAGTCTTCACGCTGATGTGCAAAAATGATGCAACTTCTTTTGTGCTTTTTCCTTCCGCGATCAGTTGTAGAACCTGGCGCTCGCGCGGGCTCAACGGGTCAGGCCGCAGATCGACCTTGTCCTGGTACGCCTGAACCACGGTTTGGGAGACTTCCGGGCTCAGATAGGTTCGCCCACGCGCCGCCTCGCGGATTGCCTGGACCAGGTCTTCCGAAGCGTGAGTCTTCATGACGAAACCCTTGGCGCCGCTCTTGAGAGCCTCGAGAATGTAGTGATTCTCGCTGAGCATGGTCAGGATGATCGTCTTGGTATCGGGTGAGACACGCTGGATTTCGCGCACCGCGTCGACGCCGTTGAGCAGCGGCATCACGAGGTCGACGACCGCGACGTGAGGGTGGTGTTCCTGCGCCAGGCGAACCGCCTCATGTCCATTCGACGCCTCCGCCACCACACTGAATCCCTCGCGCTCCAGGAGCACTTTCAAACCCTGACGAACGAGTTGATGATCATCGGCGAGCAGAACCTGTACCGGCATGGTAGTTTCCCTCCAAAGGAACCGCGAGGCGTATTTCCGTTCCGCGCCCCCGTCCTGACTTGATTTCCAAGGTTCCCCCCAAAGCATGCAATCGTTCCCGGATTCCGACCAGGCCCAGGCCGGCTTTGTGTGCTGCGCTCGAAGGCTGGGCAGGATCGAAACCCACTCCGTCGTCGACCACAGAGCACCGCACCCCGGTATCGGTACGCTCGATCCGGACACGGGTACGAGTGGCCTGTGCATGACGCACCACGTTGTTCAGCGCTTCGTGGACGATCCGATAGAGGGCGGTCTCGATAGGGGCCGGGAGACGCTGGCCTGAGAATCCCTCGATTCGGATCGGATGCTCCATTCTTCTCGACATTCGGTGCGCAAGCACTTCCAGAGCAGGTACAAGGCCAAGGTCGTCGAGAACCGTGGGGCGGAGGTCGTGCGAGAGTTGCCGAAGTTGATTCTCAATCTGGTCGAGCAGCTTGCGGACCTCCTGAAGGCGCTCCCGGACGGGCGGAGACAGTCCACGCGCCACCTCGTCCAATGTCATGTGGACCGCCGCGAGCAACTGGCCGGATTCATCATGAAGGGCGTGAGCAATACGCCGGGTCTCCGCCTCCAGGGCCTCGTTGAGCCGGCCGAGTGAGGCGTTCGCTTCGCCGAAGGCCCGATGGGTCATCTCGAAGGGCGCTGCGCTCTGCGCAAAGAACTCGCCGGCGCGCTCGGCAGCCTCGACATTCTTGCGCGGCGCACCCGACCGCGTCATGATCTTCAACACGGCTTGCTGGTGAATCGCCGCCATGTCCAGGATGCCCATCCCCTGGGCAAGCGCCTGCCGTCCGAGCTCGTAAGCGTCCTCCAGCGTGTCTTCTCCACGGTCCCGGAGATAGCCCTCGAGCTTGCCGAGGTACTGACCTTCGAATTCATCCAGGTTGCGTTGAACCATTCGCATGAATAAATCGTGTCACCAGCACCAGTGCGTCATCCGTCTGGCGCGCATATTCAGCGAAGATGCGATCGGCAATCCGCTGAGGGGAATCGCCCGGATTAACATCGGTTAGAAAATCATTGCGAATGCCATCCGTTGCAAAGATCAACATATCGCCGGGCATCACGGGAATAATGGAGGCGGACAATCGTGGCAAAGAACCACCCACTACGCCGCTGCGCAGCAGAAGCGACTCCTGGCGTGGAACGGCATCAGGATCGCCGCGTAAGAATGCTCCTTCGACATTGCCCACACCCATCCAGGTCATCGTTTTCTCTTTGGCCTTGAACGATGCCAGGCTCAGCACCACCCCGCGCGTCGGGCGCAACCTCTCGTGACAGCGCTCGACCAGCGAAATAACCGGATCCTGAGCGGATTCCGCCAGCACCTCAATGGCGGCGCGCCCAGCCGCCGCTGCTTCTTCACCATGCCCCAGACCGTCCACGACCCCCAGCAAGACGCCGTCCGCAAAATACTGCACCAGATGCAGATCGCCGGAGTCCGTCTCGCCCGGCCGACTCGACCCGGCGACGTGCCACTCGACGAAGTGATTGTTCACCTTTTCCATTTCTTAACTGTGACGGTCGTACCCCTGCCCACTTCTGACCTGACCTCAAACTCGTCCATCAGGCGGCGGGCTCCGGGAAGACCCAGCCCGAGGCTTCGCGACGTCGAATAGCCGTCCTGAAGGGCCCGACGGACGTCGACAATGCCTGGCCCCTGGTCGCGCGCGATAACCACAATGCCGCGCTTTTCTCCCTGCTCCACCAGCCGCAGGCAGACGTCACCTTCACGAGCGTAGAGGACGATGTTACGGGCTAGTTCGGAGATCGCCGTGGCGATGAGGGTGAGGTCCGTGAACGAGAAACTGAGTTCGGAGGCCAAGTCTCGCCCCGTCTGGCGTGCCTTGACGATGTCCACATCGGAGCGAATCGGGATGCACACTTCGCGTGCTACGCGTTCCTGGCTCCGAGCGTAGGGCAGAGCGAGGCTGCCGGGCGCATCTAAAGACCGCCGTTCATCGTCCACGGGACCTAGTTTCTTTGGCCTGGGTCTTGGCCTTGCGGTCCAAAAAGGCGATGCCTTCTTCCAGATCCAAGGCTGTGGCAACGCCCTCGAGCTTGAGACCGAGCTGCACTAATGCAAACGCTACTTCTGGTTGGATGCCCACAATTACTGTGTCAGCGCCTCGCAAACGGATCATGTGCGCAATATCGCGCAGCGTTCGGGTGGCGAAGGAATCCATGACGTCAAGGGCGGTGACGTCGATGATCACACCCCGCGAGCGCAGTTTCCCGACGCGCTCCACGACCGCATCCCGCAATTGCACCAGGTCTGCGTCGCTCAGGGCAGATTGCACCGACGCGATCAGGTACGCTCCTTGCTTGAGAATCGGGACTTCCATGGCGAATTTGCTCTTGATCCTGTGCCGGCCAGCCCAGACGAGGCGGCTCCGAACGCTTGCCGTGGCTCGACGCCGCCCAATCTTACGCCGGGGCCACCGACTCGCTGATGTCGACGACCTTGTATCCCAGTGCGCGCTCGGCTTCTTCGATACCGCCTTGCAGGTCCCCCACCGTATTCATTTTGCCCAAGTCGACGCCGATTGTCACCAAGGTCTGCGCGATCTCGGGCGAAAGCCCGGTGATGATGACCGTGGCGCCCAGCAGGCGCGCTGCTTCCACCGTTTGCACGAGGTGGTTGGCCACATTCTCGTCCATCACCGGAACGCCGGTGATGTCGATGACGACGACCTTGGCGCGGTTGGTGCGGATGCCCCGAAGCAGTTGCTCCGTAAGCTGACGCGCGCGCTGCGGGTCGATGACCCCGATGATGGGCAGAATCAGCAGCCGCTCGCGAACCTGGAGTACCGGCGTGGAGAGGACGCGAATCGCTTCCTGCTGCTCGCGGATGACGCGTTCCCGCTCTTGTACGAAACCCACGGCCACCGTGATGGCGATGCGGTTGGCGGCGGGCTCGTAAGCATCGAGAATGCGGTTCAGGAGGCTAAAGTCGGCCTGGTACTTCGCAAACAGAGAGCGCGCGAGCACGTCGCGGAGGAGCAGCACAATCCCGATGACCTCGTGCGTTTCGACTCCTCGCGGAATGATGCGCTCCGAGAGGTTTCTCGCGTAGGCTTGGAGGGCCTCGAAAGTACCGGTTTCCAGCGCTTCAACGTAGTTATCGTAGACCGACGTGGCCTCGGCGAAGATTTCCTCGTTGCTCATTGCCGTGAGCAATTTTGCTTCCGTGATGCGACGCGCCCACTCTTCGCGCAACTGGGTCCGGCTCTCCCGCAAGTGGGCGACGAGTTCGCTCAGAAGCCGCTGTGTCGACCGAAACTCGCTCTGCGGAACGTTTGGCGGCCGCTTTGCCACTCTGGCCATCGGGATCCTCCTTGGATCAATTGCTTAGTCTCGGGTCTGTCTGGAGGTACGAGTAGTGAGTCGACATTCTACCGGCCCTGCAAACTTTCGCCATACGGTAAAAACCCGCGCCCCGTGCTCAGGTGTTTACCTGAACACACTTCGCGAAACACCCGAGACGGTCTCCGGCATCGCGGCTCGCCGGAATTGCGGTCTTTGCCGGATTGCGCATTTGCCGAGTTCTGGCATACAGGAGGTTAGCAGCCGGGATCGCGGCGCACTGGGTTCTCGATCGCGCCCCTATTGTGCGAAAGGCCAGCGGTTATGGAGGAGGGTGACTTTGACGGACGAGCCGCAGCTCGTCGCCAGTCAGGCGAACGAAGAGAGCAACGCCGCGAGAGGCAATCGCCCTGCCGGGGCCGGCGGGGAGCCCCTGTGGGAACAAGAGGCCTATTTTCGGTTGTTGGTGGAGAACGTCAGCGACTATGCCATCTACGGACTCAGTCCGGAAGGGCGGGTGACGAGTTGGAATATCGGGGCGGAGCGGATCAAAGGCTACCGCGCGGAAGAGATCATCGGCCGGCATTTCTCTGTCTTCTATTCACCCGAGGACATGCGGCGGGGTCTCCCCGAGAAAGTGCTCAGAGAGGCGGCGTCCAAAGGCCGATACGAAGGTGAAGGCTGGCGCATTCGCAAGGACGGGTCGCGTTTTTGGGCCCACGTCGTGGTGACGCCGCTGTTCGACCGGGCCCGCAACCTACGAGGTTTTGCCAAGGTGACCCGCGATCTGACCGGGCAGCGGGAGAAGGACGAAACCATGCAGCAAGTGCAGGCTGATCTGGAAGCGCACGTTGCCGAGCGCACCGCGGAGCTGCAGAGGACCAACGAAAGCCTGCGGGCGCAGATCGCCGAACGCCGGCAGGCCGAGGAGGCGCAGCAGGACCTGCTCCAGCGGTTCAGGCTGGTGCTTGACTTCAGCCCCATCGGATGCGTCATGAACGGCGTCAACTTTCAGGTCACTTACTGGAATCCGGCCGCCGAGCGGATTTTTGGCTTCCGCCGTGAGGATGTCTTGGGAAAGCTGCCGTATGAAACGTTTGTCCCGGAGTCCTCGCGAGCCGCCGTCCACGAGGTGCAGCAGGCGTTGGTTCGTGGGGAAGTCGTTTCTCCCGCGGTCAGCGAACACCTCACCAAGGACGGCCGAACCATCGTCTGCGAGTGGTACAACACTCCCATTCAGGACTCGATCGGCCGGTTTATGGGATCACTCTCCATGGTTCAAGACATCACGGAGCGGCAACAGTCGGAGCAGCAGCTCAGGGCTTACTCGGCCCAGTTGCGAGCCCTTGCGGCAGACCTGCAGAATGCCCGGGAGGCGGAGCGCGGTCATGTGGCGCGCGAGCTACACGACGAGCTGGGTCAGGCGCTCACTGCCCTCAAAATGGATCTTGTTCTGCTCACTCAACGGTTGCCTCGCAATCGGGTCAAGCTTCACCAAAGGTCGGCGTCGATGTTGAATCTGATTGACGATACGATTCACACCGTTCGCCGGATCGCAGCGGGACTGCGGCCCAGCACGTTGGATGACCTCGGTTTAACGGCGGCGATTGAATGGCAGGCCCACGAGTTCGAGAGCCGAACCGGCATTCAATGCCGGTTGGTGCTGCCGGGCGAGGAGGTTGCCCTAAGCCCGGAACGGGCCACTGCACTTTTTCGCATCTTCCAGGAGACCCTCACCAACGTTGTGCGCCATGCGGGCGCCAAGTCCATCGACGTGCATCTAACGAAAAGGGGTGACGATCTCGTCCTCGAGGTATCCGACGATGGCAAAGGGCTGGATGAGGACGAGGCCGCACGATCGAGATCGCTCGGGCTCATGGGAATGCGCGAAAGAGCTCAGTTGCTGGGTGGCGAATTCGGGATCGTGGGTAGACGCGAGAAGGGAACCACGGTTACGGTGCGCATGCCCAGGGGACAAGGCACTGGCGGTGATTCTCCGCCGGCCGGTCCCGCGGTCGGCGGCCAGCCTGACGAAGTACCGCCTCGGGGAGCGAAAGAGTGACGAAGATTCTCATTGCCGACGATCACCCAGTCGTTCGCATGGGCCTCATCGAGCTCATCAGCGGCGCCTTCGAGAACGTGAGCTTTGGCGAAGCGAAGACCACCCAGGAGGCGCTCGAGCAAGTCTGGAAGCAAGACTGGGGATTGGTCATCCTGGATATCAGTATGCCGGGCCGAAGTGGAATTGACATCCTGAGCGAGGTGAAGAAAGCACGGCCCAAGGTGCCCATCCTGGTGCTGAGCATGCATCCCGAAGAGCAGTTCGCCCGGCGCGCCCTCAAAGCGGGCGCCGCCGCCTACATGACGAAAGAAAGCGTTCCCGAGGAACTCATCCGCGCCCTGCGCCGGGTGATGGAGGGCGGCCGGTACGTCAGTGCCGCCTTGGCCGAGAAGCTTGCAGCGGATCTTCGCCTTGAAATTGAACGCCCGGCGCATGAACTCTTATCCGATCGCGAATTCCAGGTCCTGCGGATGATCGCCTTGGGCAAAACAGTGACGGACATCGCCGGGGAACTCGCCCTCAGCGTCAAGACCGTCAGTACTTATCGCTCGCGGATCATCGAGAAAACGGGAATGAGGAACAATGCGGAATTGATCCGCTATGCCATCCAGAACCAGTTGGTGGGATAGACGATAGCAAGAAGACCTTGCGTGGCATTGTCGGACAAAGTCCGACGCTGCCCGAAGGCTACGTCTTACAACAAGTTCAGCGCTTGGCCGCTTGCGTCGCGCCACGAATGCTTTAGTTTTAGGGGATGGGCCGCCCGTCCCGGAAGAGGAAAATGAGAGTGCTCATCGCTGACGATTCGCTCGTTGTGGTGGAACGCATGGTTGACATTCTCGAGCCCATCCGCGGCCTCGAGCTCATTGGCTGGGCCAGTGATATTCCCGAGGCGGAGCAGTCGATCGAGCGGCTCAATCCGGACGTTGTCATCCTCGATTTGCAAGTCTCCAAGGGACGTGGTCTCGACATGCTGAGAGCCGTCAAGCAAGGCCGGCCCAGCACCGCCCTGATCGTGATCAGCAATTTCCCTTATCCGCAGTATCGGCAGCGATGCCTGGACGCCGGCGCCGACTTTTTCCTCGACAAGTCCACCGACTTCCAGAAGATTCCGGAGATCCTCGAACAATTGCTTGAGAATTCTCTGGTAGGTACTCCCCCTCGTGTCTGACGAGTCGCGTACTTCGAGCGCGATCTGGCCATGAAGCGTTTGTCCGGACCATCAAGCAGGCTGCTCCGAAGATGGACCCAGACTGGGCTGGTTCGCGCCTATTTGTCGGACGCCAGGCTGCACACGCGCGAGTATGACGACCGTGACGGCAACGAGCGAACCGTCACGGAAGTCGTAGCCTCGCAGTTGCTGGGCGGGTCCACAAACGGCGACGGCGATTCGAGACAAACCGCTGCGCCGGCACACGCCACTCCAAGTGGGCATCTCGGATCACGACTCAAAGTGCTAGGCTAGAACTCCGGCATCTGCAGCCAGCACCCATCCATCCGCACACCACCAGCCCACCACTACCTCTGCTTCTCCAGCTCATGTCAGTAGCGGATGTCGAGGCGAAGGAAGCTGGAGTTGTCCGGATTGACTTTGGTGGATTCCGTCGGGCCGAAGTCAACCACGTGCGCAGCTGAGCTATGTGATGGGAAACCAAGGCTGGGACGAGACTCCCGCTCGCTTTTCGAGACTCAAGACAAAAAGGAGGAACTGTGTTTGTTGAACTGATGCCCATGCTCGCGGGACGCACCGTGATGATCACCGTGACCCGCGAGGACGCCAAAACGCTTCGAGTGGATGTCATCCCCAGAAAGGTGAAGGATAACCTGGCCGGCACAACAAGAGGCCCGATCACTTGAAGGCAGCGCCGCCTTCGATGTACACGAGCTAACTGATATCCGAGAAGACGCCGTGGGGCGCTTTCGCGGACCGCTGGGTACCACAACGACAGAGAAGGAGACCACTCGATGGGTGTGCGCGCGTTGGCAGCAGCGCTAGCGCGCAGCACTGGCCTCGTCAGCAGCCAAGTCGAGCTCATCGAAAGAGCCGCAGCTCTGCACGATATCGGAAAGGTCGCCGTCCCTGCCCAGATTCTGCTCAGACAAGGTCCACTGACCGATGAGGAATTCCGGGTGGTTAAACTTCATACCACTGTAGGCGCGCCCGGAAAAGCTCAAGTCGCGAACGCGTGCTGCCGATCATCCTCCTAAGAGGTCTCCGTGCGACCACGGAAG
>Ga0209580_10001637_pt1 | contig 10177 bp, 9 predicted proteins | sample Coa_R1_5_FD_187153 | JGI IMG/M metagenome (GOLD analysis project Ga0209580, IMG submission 187153) | Surface soil microbial communities from Centralia Pennsylvania, which are recovering from an underground coalmine fire - Coalmine... | ecosystem: Environmental > Terrestrial > Soil > Unclassified...
CGCAAGCACCAATGCAATTGCGGTCTTGACACCTACGTGCGCAAAGATTTCCTCTTTGCTCATGTCCACCCATACCTTTCCATCCAGGTAATAAATTCGTCCCTCTTCCGGAAAACTTTTGTCATCGCTCCACCGCCGGAAGGATTCCAGGTCGTTTACCCACGACGGCACCTCAATACTGCGTTGTCGGGCTTCGTCCCAAAACACCACCATGGCTTGTCCTCGATTCGCACTGGAAAGAAATCGCGGAAAATCACAGAATATTAATTTATTAGAGTCTATCGTAACCCTGGTTCACACAGTATTGCGCGCTGCGGCGCTCGGAAGCAAGGCCATCATGAAACTCACGCAAAAGCTGGTCAAGAAAGGCTATTTGAACGAAGCCGACGTGCCGCGCATTACCGAGGCGCTCGCATCGAACCCCGGCAAGCCGATCCACGAAATCATCATTGAAAAGGGTTACGCGAAGGAAGAGCACGTCCTCAACGCGCTGGCCGAAGAATTTGGCTATGAGCTCGTTGATCTCTCCACGCTCAAGGTCGCGGCCGATGCGCTCGAGGCCATGCCGCAAAAACTCGTCCATCGCCGCAACCTGATGCCGTTGTCGCGGGAGAATGGCACCCTCGTCGTCGCCACCGGCAATCCATTCGACATCCATTCCCTCGATGAACTGCAAACCCTCACCGGCTTGCACGTCCACCCAGTGTTGGCGAGCCCGCGCGAAATCGCCCGGCTCATCAAGGCGCACTTCGGGGTGGCTGGCGACACCATAACCGCCCTGGTCGAAGAGCGCGGCGAAGAAGAGATAGAGCTGCTCGAAGGCATCGAGGCCGACGACAGCGAAATGGCGAAAGAAGCGCAGGAAGCCTCAGTCGTCAAGCTCGTGAACCAGGTTCTGATCGAAGCCGCCAACGAGCGGGCGAGCGACATTCACGTCGAGCCCGAAGAAAAAGCGCTGCGCATCCGGTACCGCATCGATGGTCTGTTGCAAACCCAGAATCTGCCGCCGGAGGTTAACCGTTTTCAGAATGCGATTATCAGCCGCATCAAGATTATGGCCCGGCTCAACATCGCCGAGAAGCGCTTGCCGCAAGACGGCCGCATCAAAATGCGCGTGCAAGGCCGCGAGATCGACGTTCGTGTTTCGATCATCCCCATGATCTTTGGCGAAGGCATCGTTATGCGTTTGCTCGATAAGGGCCGCATGGTGTTTAACCTCGCCAACGTGGGAATGCTCGAAGACGTCTACACCATATTCAAGAAGCTGATCGACAAGCCGCACGGCATCGTGCTGGTGACTGGACCCACCGGCTCCGGTAAGTCCACCACTCTTTACAGCGCGTTGAACGAGATCAAAGACGAGACGCTGAAAATCATTACGGTCGAAGACCCTGTGGAATATCAGCAGGTCGGCATCAGCCAGATTCAGGTGCACAGCAAGATCGGGCTCACGTTCGCGACTTCGCTCCGCAGCATTTTGCGTCACGACCCCGATGTTATCCTCATCGGCGAAATGCGCGACCTGGAAACGGCCGAGAGCGCCATTCAGGCGTCGCTCACCGGCCACCTGGTGTTCAGCACGCTGCACACCAACGACGCACCCAGTGCTTTTACCCGCATGATCGATATGGGCATTGAACCTTTCCTCGTCGGCAGCACCGTGGAAGGCGTTATGGCCCAACGATTGGTGCGCACCATCTGTTCGGATTGTAAGACCGCTTTTGACATCCCCGTGGTCGAACTTCCCAACGACTTTCCTGTCACTGAAGAGCAGCGAAAAGAAGGTCGAATCACCCTCTGGAAGGGCGCCGGTTGCCGGTCGTGCCGGCAAGGTGGCTTCCGCGGCCGAACCGGCATCCACGAGCTGATGGTGACGGACGACGAGATCCGCGACCTTGTCGTGCAGCGCGTCAATGCGAGCGCCATCCGGAATTTTGCGCTGAAGAAGGGGATGATAACCCTGCGGCAGGACGGCTGGCGGAAGGTGCTCCGTGGCATGACCACCATTGATGAAGTGGGCCGCGTAACGGCGGGGGATATTAGTTAGCGCTCGCTTTTTGCCCTGGCGCCGCTTGTGGCTTCGCGCTCAGGTCGATCTCACCAGGCAGAAATTCGACGTCTACCAGCTACAACGTAAACGCTCTGATGGCGGAAGAGCGCACGGTGAAGCTGCTGGGAAGCCTGCCCGACAAGCAAATGGCCTTGTTCATTGAGCAACAACTGGAAGAATGGCTGAAGATCAAACCGCAGCATGTAAAAGGCGCGATTGACTAAGTGATTCCCTCCCCCCTTGTGGGGGATGGCAAGGGTGGGGGTGAAAGAGCCTTCCGCCCCCCACCCCAACCCTCCCCCACAAGGGGGGAGGGCATTCGGCAGCAGGAGACACACCGTGCCCGATTTCACCTACGAAGCACTATCCGCGACCGGCGAGCGCAGTCAGGGCTCGCTCACGGCCAACAACGAGCGTGAAGCGTTGTCGATGCTCGATGCGCGGGGGCTCTTCCCGATTCGCATTGCTGCGGCACAGTCGAAATCGCGCTTCAGCTTCGGCAAAGTTGGCGGCCGGCACATGGCCACCTTCTACTCGCAGCTGGCCGACCTGCTGCACGCCGGCGTACCGCTGCTGCGCAGCCTCGACATTCTCGAAAAGCAAGGTAACAACCCGGTCCTTCAGCAGGCCGTGCGCGAAGTGCGGGCCGAGGTCGCCGAAGGCACGGGTCTGGCGCAAGCCATGGCGAAGCATCCGCGCGTCTTCAATGAACTCGCCGTGAGCATGGTGCGGGCCGGGCAAGAAGGCGGTTTCCTCGAAGATGTGCTCATCCGTGTGGCCGATTTTACCGAGCACCAGGAAGACTTGAAGGCGAAAGTCGTCGGCGCGATGGCGTATCCCGCCTTTCTCTCCGTCGCCGGCGTCGGGATTCTCACTCTGCTCATGGTCTTTTTCGTGCCCAAGTTCGAGCCGATTTTCAAGAAGCTCGAAGATGCGGGGCTAATGCCGACGCTCACGTTAGTGGTCATCGGCATCAGCCATTTCATGGGCCGTTGGGTGCTCTGGGTGGTGCTGGCAATTGTAGCCATGATCGGCATGATGCTCTTTGAACGGGCCGCAAGCGTCGCCCAAGGTATGAAAACAATTGTCCGGGTGCTCGTTTATGGCGGTTGGGTGTTGGCCGTATTGATGGTCGGTATATCCAACGGCTACCTCATGCAGGCCGGGCTTCTGGTTGCTCTTATTGGCGGGCTATTCGCCTTGCGCACCTGGCTCGGCACGGAGAAGGGCCGGCTGGTGGCCGATCGTCTTCGGCTTCGCGTACCCGGTGCCGGCAAGATTTTCCTCAGCCTGGCGCTGTCGCGCTTCACGCGCATTTTGGGCACGCTGCTGTTGAACGGGATTCCGATCTTACGCGCTTTGCAAATCGCCAAGGATTCGACGGGCAACCGAGTGTTGACCAACGCCATCGCGCAATCGGCGGAAAACATCACCGCCGGCGAAAAGCTGGCCACCCCGCTGCGAGCGTGCAAGTACTTCCCGCACGACGTGGTGGAAATGGTTGCGGTGGCCGAGGAGTCGAACACCCTCGAAACCGTGCTGATCAAGATTTCCGACAGCCTGGATAAGCGCACGTCCCGGCAACTAGAGCTGTTCGTGCGCTTGCTGGAACCGCTGATGCTGCTGGTGATGGCGTCGGTCGTCGGCACCGTGGTGGCCGGCCTGCTGATGCCGATCTTCAAGATGGGTAGCCTGATTCACGGACAATGATGATGTGTTAGCCCGAAGCGCAAGCAAGGGAGCGAGAAACCACCCTCGCTTGCGCTTCGGGCGAACAAGCCACCCTGCATGCACTAAAGACATCGGAAACAATCCCGTGATTCTCACTATGTTCTCATGCGGACGCGGACTATCCTAATGAGAACTTGAACCAAGTACTGTCCGCGGAGGTACCAACATGATTATTCGAAAGCCAGAAAGGGTTTCGCAGCGCCGGCAAGCATTCACGCTCATGGAAGTGATGGTCGTGGTCGCGATCATTCTGATCCTGGCCAGCGTCGGCGGGATCGTCGTCTTCCGTTATATGGACGACGCAAAAAATGACCTGTCCAAGGCCGGCACCAAGACACTCGAGACCGGATGTACTCAATATAAGCTGAAATACGGCGAATGGCCCCAGCAGCTCCAGCTGCTGGTAACGCCGCCGGACGGCGGCCAGCCTTACGTGGACGCCTCGGCGCTGAATGACCAATGGGGGAAGCCGTACCAGTACAACCCGGCCGGACCGCACAACAATGGAGCGAAACCTGATATCTGGACGACCGGCAGCAACAATCAGGAACTTGGCAACTGGCCGGGTCAGTAATCGGGAGGCCGCCATGCGTGCGCGTCGTTCGGGCTTCACGCTGATGGAACTGCTGCTGGTGCTGATGATCATCGTCATGGTCACGGTGCTGTCGTATCCGAGCTTGGAGGCGATGTTATCCGGCGTGAAACTTCAGGCGGCGGCTGACTTTGTCGTAACCAAGTTTGCCGACGCGCGCGCACACGCCATCGAAGACCAACAGATCTATCGGTTCGCCATCCAGCCGGGAACCGGGCAATTTCGGTATGCTCCGGACCTGCCCGAACTGTGGGGCGGCGATTCCAGCAATGGAGGCGTGCCGACCGACCCCAGCGCGCCGCCGCCGACCGTGGTCGAAGACGCGCTTCCAGGCGGAATAACGTTTCCATCGGGGGGCGTGTCTTCGCAAGTGGTTGCCAGCACGCCCGATAACGGATCGTGGGTAACCGTTTTATTGTTTCTTCCGAGCGGCGCTTGCAGCAATGACTGGGACGTTACGTTCAAACCGACCGCGGGTGGCGCGCCCATCAGAATCAGTATGCGGGGCCTTACTGGCACGGTGAATGTGAAGATGCTCACATCGGGAGAAGACTAATGACGCGCGCTCCCGCTCGCTCTGGTTTTTCGCTAATCGAGGTGCTGTTGGCGGTGGCGATATTTTTGCTGTCGCTGGTGGCCCTGGGGCAGTTAATGAACATGACAAGCCAGATGGCTATCGACGTCGATCACACCAACCGGGCCAATCAGTTGATGCAAAAGCAGATGAACGGCGTGGTGTCTGGTTCGGTGCCACTTTCATCCCAGAGCGACACATCGTTCGATGAAGACTCGAACTGGTACTGGTCGCTCGACGCGCAGTCGGACAGCACGCCGAGCCTGTGGCACGTCACGGTCACCGTGAGCCACAAGACGTCATCCGGCGATGTAGATTTTCAAAAGAGTTTGTCTCAGATGGTGCTCGACCCAACGATCCGCGGCAGCGCCAGTATACCGGCCGTGCAAAACCCGAACGCGCAGACCAATGGAGGGTCGTCGCCATGAGGAAGCAGGTGCGCCGGAGCGGCTTTACGCTGATGGAAATGCTGCTGGCCATTACGATCGCCGTGTTTCTGCTATTCGCCGTCTTCACTGCCATGCAGATGATTTTTGAGGAGATGTCGGCCGGGCGCACGCGCATGCAGCAGAGCAGCACCGGCCGCGCGATTCTCGCCAAAATGTCCGAGGATATTGGCCCCAGCCTGGCGCCAACCTTGCCCACGAGCACGAGCACCAGTTCGAGCAACATGAATAGCTCGAACAACTCGAACTCCAACAATTCCGCGAATTCGAATTCCAATTCGAGTTCCTCCGCCACGACTTCTTCCACGGTCGTTGGAACCGGACAACAGTTACTGTTCCAGATCGGCGTCCAGGGCGATAACGCCACGTGCACAGTCTTCCAGACACGTATGGCGCGGTCCATTGTGAACCCACCGGATAATGGGAGCAATGGTCAAACTCCCTACGCTGCGGATGTTTGGCGCGTTTCCTATTTCATGACCGGCGATGGCCTGGTGCGGCAGGAAACTCGCATGGTCACATCGGATGATGTCGATAACCCCCCAGACGGAACGGCTGTTAACACCGACAGCACCGTGACGAAAGTCCTGGCTGCGGAAGTAAAATCGGTGATGTTTCAGTATTACGACGGCAGCGAATGGCAGGATAGCTGGGATGGCTCGCAGCCGGGCAACGATGGCGTGACGCCCATGGGGCCGCCGATGGCGATCCAGGTTACGTTGGAACTCGCGGTTCCCGACAGCACCGAAACCAAGACCGTGCAAGACGTGATTGCCTTCCCCGCAGCGCCGGGCGGTGTGAATTGTCAGCAGTTGCAGCAGTCGCAACAGAATGGATCCGGTAGTTCCAGCGGTACGGGTACGTCTCCATGATGGCGAAGATGCGAAAACCTGCTTCCGCGCGCTCGGCCGTGGTGCTCATTGCCGTGCTGATGGTCGTTTTCCTGTTAACATTGGCAGCTTACCAGTACAACGAGATGGTGACTTCGGAGCTGCGCGCCGCCGATAGCTCCGCCAATTCCGTGCAAGCCCGAGCGCTCGCTTATTCCGGCATCTATTACACGGCTGCCATCCTGGGCGATCCGAATTCGTTTCAAGGCCTCCTCAATAGCAATCCGTGGGATTCCCCGAGCGCCTTCCAGGGTGTCTTGGTTTACACCGACCCGAAGACCGGCCGCACCGGGCGCTTCACGATCTTTTCGCCGTCCGACCCGGCTGAGAACAATCCCCAGGCCTTCCGTTACGGCCTGATCGACGAAGCCAGCAAAATCAACCCGAATGCCGTCTTGCAAATCGATCCAACCGGCACGGTGCTCTACAACATGCTAATGTCGTTTGCCGTCACCGACCCGAACATGACGGCCGACATTGCCGATTCCATTATCGACTGGATCGACAGCGACGACGATCCGCGCCCCAACGGCGCCGAGAGTTCGTATTACCAGGGTCTTTCGCCACCCTATCGCGCAAAGAATGCACCGCTGGAAAGCGTGGAAGAATTATTGTTGGTCAAAGGCGTGACGCCGCAATTTCTCTTCGGCACCGATCTCAATCGCAACTGGATTCAAGACTCCGGCGAAGACAGCGGTACCGGCTGGAATCCCGGCTGGGCCGCCTACCTGACCGTTTACTCGCGCGAACAGAACATCGACAACACCGGCAATCCGAGATTGTATCTGAACGACACGATTTCGCAGACGTCGTACTCGAGCTTGAGTTCGACACTGAGCCAGGCGCTGGCTAATTTCATTGTGCTTTATCGCACGCAGAACGGGGGCAGCACCACCGGCGGCAGCACCACCACGACGACAACGGCAACAATGACTACCCTTCCGGGCGGGAATACGGTCGTCATCCAAAGCATGACCACCGGAGGCGCAACGGGTCGGACAGCCACCTCGCAAGAAATCAGCGACAAGGTGAACGAGGTTTTATCGGGGTCGAGTCAAAACGCGATGCAATCAAAGTCGCTCGCCTCGCGCTACGACCTGGTCAACGCATACGTCAGCTGGACTGTCGGCACCGGCCGCGATCAGCAGACCGTGCGCATGGATAGTCCACTGAATGACAAGTCGCAACTATCGCAATATCTGCCTATTCTCTTGGACAAAACTACCACGCAGAAATCGAAAGAACTGCCGGCCCGCATTAATGTGAACACCGCCCCGCAGATGGTGCTCGCCGCCCTGCCCGGCCTCACCGACACCGACGTGCAAAGTATCCTGGAGCAGCGGCCGGATACGTCGTCGATGGACCCAACCGACACAACCTACCAAACGCCGGCCTGGCTCTATACCCAAGCGAATATTTCGATCACCAAGCTCAAAGCGCTGGAGCGCTACATCACCGCCCGCACGCAGGTGTATCGCGTGCAAGTGCTTGGCTACTTCGACCAGGGCGGCCCCGCCGTGCGCATGGAGGCCGTCATCGATACCAACAACGGCTATCCGCGAATCGTTATGGTGCGCGATTTGACGGAACTTGGCCGTGGCCTGCCGCAATCGCAGTGAGAAAAATCTTTGAAAGCCCACCCACGGAAGTGCGTGGGCTCTCTTTGGGGAGGAGTTGCAACCTTGTCACGCTTCTTGGCCCTGGATGCAGATTCCAGTCGCATTCAGGTTGTATCCGGGAATATCAAAGGCGCCAGCCTGAAGCTGGAAAAGGCCACGTTGTGGGCGGAAGATCCGCCGCTGAGCGCCGGCAATGCTGCCGAAATCGGCCGGCGGCTGGCCGAGAAGCTGCGCGAGGCGGGTATTGCCCCGGCGCCGCTGCTCCTTTGCGTGGCCCGCGACCGCGTCATCTTGAAGGACGTGAAGATCCCGCCGGTGGCGCCGCACGAGGAGCCGGCCGTCGTCCGCAATCAGGCCCGCCGGGAACTTACCGAAAGCGGCGCCGATGTCGCCATTGATTATGTGCCGCTTGGCGAAAACGGTACCGGTACCGATCACAAGGTCATGATCGTCTCCTTGCGGCGCGAAGTGCTGCAAGTGTACACGACCATGGCCGAAGCGGCGGGGCTAAAGATCGTCGGGGTGACGCCGCGGCCATTCGCATTTTATGCGGGCTTACAGCGCGCAATTGGCGCAGGCGAAGTTCCCGGCCCCGACCCGGCCAATTCGGCTGTCGGGCTGTTGGTCCGGGGCGAGAAGTGGGGTGAGTTCGCCATTGTCCGCGATGGCCGGCTCATCGTCACGCGCTCGGTGGCAGCGCCAACAATGGCCAGCGACACTGCCTTGCTAGGCGACTTGCGCCGCAACCTGGCCATCCACGCCACGCACATGCCCGACGCGCCGGTAAAGGCCATTTACCTGGCCGAGCCCGACTCGCCCCTGGGCCTGCGCGAGCGGTTGCAAGAAGCACTGGAAATTCCGGTTCATTGCTATGAACCGCTCATCGGCGTGGCGGTGCCCGATGGGCCGCATGGCGGGCTTACCGCCGCGGCCGGCTTGCTCGCCTTGCGGGCGAATGACGCCACCTTGCCCATCAACTTCGTGCAGCCCCGCGAGCCGAAAACCCCGCGCAATGCCAATCAATCTTTGGTTATCGCACTGGGCGCCCTGGCGGCCGCCGTGGTTCTCGGCTTCATTGGTTTCGGCACCATGATGGTATTGGCCAAAGATCGGCAGATAACCAGCTTGCAGAATGAAAAGACCCAAATCGATAATCTGGTGCGCTCACATGATGGCGACATGAAAATCGTCAAGGGCCTGGATGAATGGAGTGCCCAGGACATCAACTGGCTCGACGAACTGTACGACATGACGGCCCGGATGGACGGCAACATGATCCGGCAAATAAATGTCATGGACCTGAATGCCTCGCCGCTGGAGGAACACAGCGCCGGCGCAATTCCCACTGTAACTCCCAGTGCGAGTGCCAGTGCCAAGACCAAGTACGTCGCCAAGATGGCACTCAAGTTGATCACCACCGACGACGATCAGCCGCTCACGAAATTGCGCGCGGAAATGAACACCGACCGGCATTACCGCATACCGGCGTTTTCAATGAAGCCGAACACCGGCCGCGACCGCCAACGCTTCCGCCGCGAATATTCTGGCACGATAGATATTCAAAAGCGCAAACCCGATGAATATATCCTGAGCTTCACGGCCACTCCTCCCAAGCGGCAAACGGATGAAGGCGCCGGAATGTTCGAATTCGGAGGATTTGGTGGACCATGAAACCACAAGATCGCATCAAGGTGCTCATTCTCGGCGGCGTCATGCTCTTCTTCGTGCTGGGCGCCGGCGCGTTCATGCTGAATTCGCAATTCCTTGCGCCGCGGGTATTGCGCATCAAAACGTTGCAGGATGACGTGAGCAAGTCGGAACTGGCTCGGGCGGAAGTTGTGCAAGCCATGCCGCGCTTGAAGGAGATGCAGAAGCTCAGCTTGCCTGCCGACCAGGCCCTGTCGCAACAACGCTACCAGGCCTTGCTGGAAGGGATGTTGAAAGACAGCCTGTTCCCCACCGACAAGACCAGCGTGCTGCCCAAGGCTTTAGAAACGCGCAGCAACTTGCCCCCGTCGAAGCGACCGCCCTACACCAAGCTTATCTTTACGGTGGTGGCCCACGGCGACTTGATGAGCATTGTCGATTTTCTCGACCGCTTCTACCGCTTGCCGCTCTTGCACCGGATCAGCAATTTCCGAATCACTCGGCCGTTGACCGTCATGGTGGGCCAGCGCCAAACGGAATTGGATTTCAGCATCACCGTGGAAGCGCTCATTGTGGAAGGGGCCGAGAAGCGCGACACGTTGCTGCCCAAGGGCGTCGCCGTGCCGCA
>Ga0209580_10001639_pt1 | contig 10170 bp, 19 predicted proteins | sample Coa_R1_5_FD_187153 | JGI IMG/M metagenome (GOLD analysis project Ga0209580, IMG submission 187153) | Surface soil microbial communities from Centralia Pennsylvania, which are recovering from an underground coalmine fire - Coalmine... | ecosystem: Environmental > Terrestrial > Soil >...
TTCGCTCGATGTCCTGTGCCGGGAGGAGGGCGTCCCCGGCAAGGACGAGGCGCAGCTGAAAGAGGCCCTTGCCATCTACGGTTACCCACCCAAAGGCGATCGCTGGAAGTCCAATCTCTGGCGTCTGCCGGCACGCTATGTTGGCCCTTATGCGGAGGCGGACGCTGTTGCGACGCTCGCGCTCTGCGAGAAATACCTCCCCCGGCTGGAGGCCGATGGCGTAACAAACGCCTACGAGACCGAGATGGACCTCGTCCCTTGCGTTCACGAAATGCGCTGGCGTGGTGTGCGAGTGGACGTAGACAAAGCCGTGAGAGCGGCCGAGCAGTTACGCGGCCAGCGGGACGAGTGCCTGACCGAACTCAGTCGCCGTTTGGGCAGGCGTGTGTCCATCGACGACGTGGCGCGTAACCGCTGGCTCGCGGAGGTTTTTGATGCCGAAGGAGTGCGGTACCCGAACACGACCCCGACCCAGATGTTCCCCAATGGGCAGCCCAGCTTCACGGGTGGCAAGCTCGGCTGGATGACCAAGCATCCACATTGGTTGCCGCAGCTGGTTTCCCGAGCCGATGGGTTCCACAAGGCCGCCAAAGATTTCTTGGAGACGTTCATAGCCAAGGCAGCTCACCGCGGTCGGCTTCATGCCAATATCAACCAGTACCGTGGCGAGGAGGGTGGTACTCGTACGCACCGTTTCTCCTACTCGGACCCCCCGCTCCAGCAGAACCCCGCTCGCGACGAGGCCATCGCACCGCTCGTCCGGGGGTGCTACTTGCCGGAGGAGGGCGAGCGCTGGTGCAAGACTGATGCAAAACAGCAGGAATATCGACTGATTGTGCACTTCGCCGAGCTGCTTGGCCTCAGGGGAGCCAAAGAGGCCGGTGACCGCTACCGCACCGACCCAGAGACGGACTTTCATCAGATGATGGCCGATTTGACGGGGCTCGATCGCAAGCCAGCCAAGGAAGCAAACTTTGCCAACGCCTACGGGGCGGGTGTGAAGAAATTCGCCGAGATGACGAACCGGACGCTTGCCGAGGCCGAAGCGATCATGGATCAAGTTAACCAGGGGGCACCCTTCGTGCGTGAGCTGGGCGCGGCGGCCGAACGCGCGGCGCAGCAGCGTGGATGGATCAGGTTGATCGACGGCGCGCGACTGCATTACGAGGCGTGGGAGCCGACGTGGCGGGATTGGGAGACGGAGCGGGCGTACAAAGGCAACCGAGGGGTCGCGCCATGCGCTAAGCCAGAGGCGCTCGCCCGTATCGCCGACCACGAGCACCCCTGGTACGGCAAGCGCATCCGTCGCGCTATGACCCGCAAGGCTGGCAATGCGCTGATTCAGGGCTCGGCGGCGCGGCATACCAAGCGCGCGATGGTGGCTTGCTGGCGCGAGGGGATCGTGCCGCTGCTGCAGCTGCATGACGAGTTGGATGTATCCGTGAGTTCGGAGCGAGAGGGGCTGAGGGTTGGCGAGTTGATGTGCGAGGCGGTTATGTTGACGGTGCCGATGTTGGCGGATGTAGGGTTCGGAAATTCGTGGGGCGATGCGAAACATAAATGGGAGGAAATATGATTCACGTGATGTGCGACCTTGAAACATTCGGCACCACCCCCGGCTGCGCCATCCGCTCGATCGGCGCCGTCACCTTCACGCTTGATGAGGGAGACCACGCCGAGCAGTCCTTCTCCGCCAACATCGATACGCACTCGTGTCTTTATGCGCGGCTGCATATTGAGCAGGGGACGCATGAGTGGTGGAAGAAACAAAGTGCTGAGGCGCGCGAGGCATTACAGAAAAATGTTGAACCTTTGACCGAGGTTGTTGCCAATTTTAATAATTGGTGTCGCTGGATTGCTCCGCCGGCTGACCTACGGATTTGGTCCCAGGGCTCCAATTTCGACGTAGTACTGTGGGAGGCGGCGGCGCGGGCTGTTGGCCGGGGGGTGCCCTGGAAATTCTACAACTGCCGCGACACGCGCACGCTCTATGACCTGGCCGACTTTGACCCTCGGTCAGTGGCGCGGGAAGGCGTCTACCACTCGGCGCTTGATGACGCGCGGCATCAGGTCAGGTGCTGTAGGGAAGCGTATAGGTTGTTGAAAACACTGAAAGATCAAAAATAATTTGGAAAAGATGAAGATTTCTCTTTACTTCCTGGTTTCCTACGGGTAGGGTGGCTGCGTTGAGACAGGAGGACGACATGAAGAACCTACACACAGTCACGATGCCAGACGGAACCAAAGCCACTCGCAAAAGCGAGTCTCACATCCGTTACTCACATTGTCTAATCGGTCGTGCGGCTATTACCGGCAAGTGGGTCCCGATTCAGTTCTCTCGCGATGAGCGGAAGCTGGCTCGTGAACTGAATCGCTGGCCCGGCAAGGGTGAAAGGCAGATCGTTTCAGTCACAGTTGAAGCGTGCTGACCCCACCGGAGCACCGCCTCATGCGGGCGGTGTCGCGGTGCGATCCCGCACCAAAGTGCTCAGGAGGCACACACCATGAAAAAGAACCCAATAGTCCCAATCGTTGAAACCCGCGCCGTCACCTTCGCCGAGCGGCTGGCTGAGTTACAGTCGCTCAACGCCCAGACCCACTTTGACGCCGCGCTGCAAGCGCGCCAGGAGTTTGAAGCCCGGCTCGTGCAGCAGGTGCGTGCGCGGGCGCTGGAGGTATTGGATGCAGTGACGGGGGGCTAAATTGTCCCGAGCCCCCTTAGCCGGGGGCTTTTCTTTGCACACACACATGGAGACAAGAAACAAATGGCTCACACCTTAGTCGGCCTGGCTTTGGCCGCAGCGATCGTCGTCCTAGGGACAGTGATCGGAGGAGTGGTGAGTGAACCGCGTAAGTGCAACTCAGGTTTTACACCTCCAATAAGTATGAAGAGGGAGATATGATGGCAATGCTCATCAAGGCCCGTGCCCGCCGGCCGTTGGAACGGGGTTCCGTTTCCGCTGGTTGGATGCCGCACGGGTGCGGCGGGATACATCCGGGCAACGCCCCGTGCGTCGCGTTGCAGATTGGGGAGCATCGCCTGATCCTGACCGAAATGGAGTGGCGTAGTTTGAATGATGCCCAGGAGAAACTCATGAGAGAAAGACCTGCGTATGCGTGAAGGTCGAAACCGGGGGAACCCCCGGTCGCGCCGTGACGCGGCGCCTGATGAGACCAGGAGGATCGGATGACAAGCAAAGTGAAAGAGCGAGCAGTACTTGTGACAACAGCCCATCGCGGTGTGTTTTTTGGCTATGCTGAGAATACGGATGGTGCGACCATCAAGTTACGAGCCGCGCGGAACTGCATCTATTGGCCTGCGGCGAACAAGGGTTTCTTAGGTTTAGCCTCCATGGGGCCAGTCAGTGGCGCGCGGGTCGGACCGGCCGTTGATCTCGAACTGCGCGACATTACCGCCGTTGCCGAATGTACGCCCGCCGCCGTTGATGCTTGGGAAAACTCACCATGGAACATCTAATTTCAGGCACGTTGCCGGAGTGGGCTAAGGGCTCCGGCTACGGCTACGGCTACGGCTACGGCTACGGCTACGGCTACGGCTACGGCGACGGCTCCGGCTACGGCGACGGCTCCGGCTACGGCGACGGCTACGGCTACGGCGACGGCTACGGCTCCGGCTACGGCTACGGCTACGGCTCTGGCTACGGCTACGGCTACGGCTACGGCGACGGCTACGGCGACGGCTACGGCTACGGCTACGGCTACGGCGACGGCTCCGGCTACGGCTCTGGCTACGGCTACAGCTACGGCTACGGCTCCGGCTACGGCTACGGCTCCAAGGAATAACCATAGGAGAGTGCATATGATGGAACGCATCGACACAGTTGAAGACCAAGTTTTCCAGCTCAATGACGGTTGGCACTGCATCGTCGCTGGGCGCGTGCACGGCGTGTGGCGTGATCGGGGGGCAGCGCTGGCGGGAATGGAGGCGGAGCAGTGGAGGCGTGCGCCGCAGTGGCACGGGGAGCTGAAGCACGCTGGCCGCGTCCTGCCCTGCGGGTGCACGACCGGGGGGCATGTTTGCCGGGAGCATGCGCGATGAAACATCCAAACCAATTTAATACCATCTGGACCGAGGACCGTCTCACCCAGCTCCGCGAGCTGGTGGCGCTTGGCCTCTCGTCCAGGCAGATAGCCCATCGCATGGGGCTCGCTAGCCGCAACGCGGTGATCGGCGCGATGCACCGCTACGGCATAGGGAGCAGGACGAAGAAGAACTGGCCGATGCACCGGATAGCCCAGCTGCGCACCGTCGCCGCCCCCCGGCCCTGGCAAGGCGTAGTAAAAAGAAACATCAAGACTCCATCTGCGGTTCTGTCTGTGGCTCCTCCCTCTCTCGTCACCAAGGTAAGACCCCCAACCGCTTCCGTCGCCTTTGCTGATTTAGGCTTCGGCGAGTGCCGCTTTCCGCTGTGGGGGCGAGAGCTTGGCACGCACCGCTCGCCGGCCTGTGGAAGACCAACGCTGGAGGGAAAGTCATACTGTGCGGAGCATTGGAAGGTGACGCATGCATAAACTGCGTTGGCAGGGCAGCTCCTTAGAAAAAATGGTGCTGGCCCCTTTTGGGCCGATAGGGGGCCACTGATGAAAGCAAAAGGGGCCGCCCCCAAGTTTTAAGACGCTCGGGGTGAGGATGGTCCTTCGTTGGATTTTCGACCGTGTTACGAATGTTCCGACTGCCGTCCCGATGACAATGTCTGAGGAGGCATTGTTGCCAAAGAACAAGGGCTCCCGATCTTATGGCCGTTCGAAAATATCGCTCATTTCAGGATTGGCACGAGATTTGTCACTCGCCTTCGTTTTGGCGTGGAGTGGCGAAGGGATTTGCCCTTCAATGTTATCTTTTGCCATGGTCGTCCAAACCGTTGCAGCCCGACGATGATTCGGTATACTATGCATGGCTTGAAGTCGGCAGTCTTTTGACTGAGGCGTGCGATAAATTCGGCTCAGAACTTGGCGAGACCTTCAAGACCGGGGGTGCCGTGACCTCGCAAGTCCAGAATCCGCCGGCCAAGACGGGAGCAGGAGTGCCGCTGCCGCCGAGCGCATCATTGCGGGTCATCATGAACGGAGACCGGCTCGATATTCAAGCATCGGTCAATTTGGAAGGGCTCAAGAAGCTGCGAACGATGCTCGAAAAGTATCAAAGTATCTTGGAAATGATGCAGCCCGAGAAAGACGAGGCCGCCAACTGAGGCGGCCCCAAGTCTGGAAGGAAACGTCCAAGGAGGACGTTATTGTCTAAGCAACTTTTGTGCCAGTTTCAAAACGGGCCACTCGCCAATCCAAAAGAAACCACTGATATCAAAAGGAGCCAGCACCACACGCATGGTGCGATGTCATGGTGCCGGGATTTGGGCCGCGGACTCAGCGGCGTTTAGCCGCGGCCGAACAGAACTCGCCCAAACTCGTCCCAATCCCAGGCATCTGGTCCGCTGACCGTCACCAGAGTCGGAAAGACAATTCTCAGCCCCTCGGCCGCCAGCCGGGGGGCACTTGTGTTATCGACCACCCACAATTCATCCGCGGCTAAACGCCGCGGTCCAGCCGCGCATCGCCGCCGCACGGCCACAAACCCTCGCCCCCCGGACCTGGCAAGGCGCACTAGCCACCCCACCTGGAACTCATTCATGTCGATTGCCCATCCGGCCGTCCGCTTGCACTCCACCCACACATGGCGCCCGCGCCAGCACCCGTAGATATCGGGCACGCCGCTCGCTGTGAGGGCCGTCTCGATGGGTTGCCAGAGGGGAGGTTCGCCGTCGATTACTCTCAGGTGTTTGATGATCAGCGAGCGCAGACCGTCGTCCGGGGGAATGTTTTTGCGTTGGTCCAAGCTATTCCCTCCTTATTCTATACACTAGTTTGGATCGCGCCGCGCAAACTGCACTCTCATGTGTCTCATACTCATGATCACATTCCAAACAAACTCGGTAGCGTAGCACTGTGCGATCGAACCTGCGGGTTTCCTTCACACGCGAAACAGCGTTGCAGCGCGGGCACAAGTGGCTCGCGCCGCCGCGGGGACGGGGTTTTGATACTGTTTTTGTCATTTGTTTCTCACCTCACTGCTAAACTTAACCAAACCTTTCCGTTTGGCCTGTATTATAGTTTCCCGCGCCACCCCAAAACCCAGCAGGTCACGCACAGTCATCCCCATCGTAACGCGGATGGACTTTGTCCGCGGCCGGGGGGATTTCCACTTGCGACCCTTGTCCTCGCGAACTCCGAAATCCCCTTCACAAGGTAGCCACAAATCACGCTTGCGCCATTTCACCCACCATTCGTCGGGGTCGAGCAAGTGTTCTGGCCCTTTGGGCATTGGTCGCGGCCAGGGGCGCTCGCAAGGCTGGCGCACAAGGTGAACCAATTGACCTAACGCAGCAGAAGCTGCCACGGACGGGGGACCGGGGGGCGCTCGCAGCAGAGCCATCACCACGTCGGCCTGGCACAAGTCGCGCGCTTCCAGCGCGGGGACTAGGAACGGCTCGTCCGGGGGGATGTTCAACAGGTTGGCGATGAGGGCTGTTGCTGCATCGTCGAGGGCGCGCAGCTGGGCGCGGTGCTTCTCGATCATGGGGCGACCTCAGCGGTTGAAGTGGGCTGGGTCGCATGGGGGGATCATCTCTTGAACATTTCTGACTGATTTTTTTAGCCAGCCGCAGGAGCAGCGCACTACGCAACGCGAGTTCCAGTTTCTCCATTGCGGATTGTCAAAAACATTGATCGTGGCGACCTCGTGCTCGGTGGTTCGAGTGCCTTCTTGATGTTTCTCCACATCTATCAAGAGCTCGCGCATCTTTGGCCAAGTTTCATAATTCTTGAACCATCCGCAGCTGCAGACGAGATGCTTCTTGACGAGGTTGAGTCGGTGATGGGTCATGGTCGTCGCGCCTCCTGAACGCGGCCGGGGGAAGCCCAATGGCTTACCTGTAGGCTAATTATAGTATTATTTGGTGACCAAAGTAAAGTTTAATAGTTTCAATATTGACCGGGGGGATATTGTTTAAGTTTAATTTCAAGAGTGTGGCTACTTCTGGTTTAAGGTGCTGGGACACCGTCAGCGGTGTCTAAACACCGGAAAATTATCAAAATATTGGAAACCCCTATCGCGCATGCGCGTCGCGTGGGCACCCCCGTGACGGGGGCAGGCGCGAAGACAGCCCGTTTTCCAATAAGTTTCGGATTATTGGTTTTTTGCGATTGCGAGGTTGTTGACCCCCCGGTTGAGTCCCCCGGCTCCGTCCGATCCCCGAGGGGCCTTTACACGCCCCCCGAAACCCGCTATGTGTGCTACCGCTATGTCGGATTTTTGGATCGAGGACAGTTGGTTGCAGGACGGATGGCTGCATGGGGGACGTTTGGTCAGTGGTCACGACGCGGCCCAACTGCGAGATGATGGCTGTCCGTGGGCTGCTGCGTCAGGGCATCGCGAGCTACCTCCCCCGGTTTCGGCACCACACGCGGCCCGACAAGACAGTTCCGCTTTTCCCCAGTTATTTGTTCGTGGACCAGTTCGAGAATTGGCGCGCAGTGCTGGATATTCGCGGCGTAGGCACCGTGATCACGGACAAGCTCCCGGAACGGGAGATCATCAGAATTCGCGAGCAGGAGGACGAGACGGGTTGCATCAAGCTTCCCGACCCCTTCGCCGCAGGTACACCCGTCCATGTGACGCGCAGCAGGTTCCTCGGGCGGAAACGCTTGACGAGCTTCGTCGAGCCGACGATGCTGAGCGGAATCACGGATGGCATGAGTGGGAAGGACAGGGTCTTCGTGCTGCTCCGGTTTCTCGGGCGGCTAGTTAGGGTTCCTGTCCCCAAAGTCGATCTGGTACTCGGCGCCCGATAGGGCAGAACCTAGTTTGGACCAGATGTGACGGAACCGCGGCTCGGTGATCCACTGAGTGAGCCGCAAAAAGGGCGAAGCTATACCCAAATCACAGCGAAAGAAACCCGCGGCGCAGGAGCCGCGGCCAGTAGGGCGTCCGACGGACTATAGGCCAGAGTTCGCGCGGCAGGCTGAGGCATTGAGTAAGCTTGGTGCGACCGAAGTTGAGATTGCAGATTTCTTTCAGATCAATGTTCTTACGATTTGGTATTGGAAGCGACGGCACCCTGAGTTTGTAAATGCCTTAAAGCTCGGGAAGGATGGTCCTGACGACCGCGTCGAGCAAAGTTTGTTTCACAAAGCCACAGGTTATTCGTTCGACTCTGAGGAAATTCACATCATTGATGGTGAGGTAGTTCGCGTTCCTGTGCGCAAGCATGTCCCCCCGGACACGACAGCTTGTATTTACTGGACGAAGAACCGGCGCCCTGATCAGTGGCGCGAGAGGCGAAACGAAGACGAGGGAACTGGTGGCAACGGCGGCATCCAGATCAGCGGCGGTTTCTCAGGGACGATCGTCGTCAAGGCGACAAACGGAAATCAAGTTCCCGACTCCGCACCCGAGCCAACTAGCAGCGTTCCAGGAATTTCAGAAGAATCGTAATTTCGTTCTGCGCTGTGGTCGGCGCTGGGGCAAGACCGAATTCTGCGTGATGATTGGGGGCGATTACGCGACGCATGGAATGTTCGTTGGGTATTTCGCTCCAAGTTTCAAACTGGTGGCTGAAGCGTGGCGCGAGTTTGATCGAGTGTTGCACCCTATCAAAAAGTTTGCCACGCGGGACGGTGTCTACACAACAATCACGGGCGGGCGCATCGATTTCTGGTCGCTGGAAAATCCGAATGCTGGGCGCTCCCGCGGTTATCATCTGGTGATCATTGACGAGGCTGCGTTTAGCAAGAACGGCGAGATGTTGGACACATGGCGTCGCGCTATTGAACCAACACTCGCGGATTATGGTGGGCGCGTGCTGGTGGCGAGCAACACCAACGGCGAGGACCCCGACAATTTCTTACATCAGTGCGTGCACATGCCCGAGCTGGGGTTCCAAGAATTTCACGCGCCGACGCGCGACAACCCACATCTCTCGCAGGACTTTTTGCGATGACTCAAGGAGCGGACCCACCCGCTCGTTTATTCGCAAGAGTACGAGGCCGAATTTGTTGATTGGTCCGGTGCAGCCTTCTTTGCAAAGGACAAGCTGCTGCTCAACGGCGACCCTGTGCCCGACCCAGTGCGATGTGATTACGTGTTCGCGGTGATCGACTCGGCGACGAAGACCGGCACACAACACGACGGCACTGGATGCGCGTACTTTGCGTTTACGCAGCACTCGGCGGATAGTTGGAAGCTGGTCGTTCTTGATTGGGATTTGTTTCAAATCGAAGGGGCTTTACTCGACACGTGGTTGCCTACAGTATTTGGCAACTTGGAAGCATTCGCGAAAAAGCATGGTGCGCAGATGGGTTCCGCGGGCGCGTTCGTCGAGGACAAGTCGTCAGGCATGGTGCTATTGCAGCAGGCTCAACGGCGGGGCTGGCCGGCGACACCGATCGAGAGCAAGTTGACATCGGTCGGTAAGGACGAACGAGCAATCTCTGTCAGTGGCTATGTTTACCGTGGCGAGGTTAAACTGGCGCGTGGTGCAATGAAGGAGAGCACGTACAAAGGCGCGACGCGCAATCACCTGTTGGGCCAGGTCGTGGGATTTCGGGTGGGAGACAAGGACGCCCGGACGAGGGAAGATGATCTGTTGGATTGCTTCACGTATGGGATTGCGCTGTCAATGGGAAACGAGGGAGGGTTCTGATGACTTTCGATCGTGCTTTGGAGCAAGCCTACGACGACGAAGTGTCGCGGCTGTTTCGCAAATTGTGTGAGAGTGCTGCGGTCGGGGGGAAGCTCGACGATGCGCTGAAAGCGTTTGATGCCGGGGTAACTGCTGCTACGATGGCAGCACAAGCGGCGACGAAGGCACGGAAGGAAGCCATGGGTGACCTGCGGAGGGTATCGTGACCACAATTCACTTTTTTGAGTGGTGGATTATTCTCGATGAGGCGCTACTGCTCGCGTATTTGTTTGCCCCCCGGATGAGAGGCGTTGATTCGCAGTGACTGGTCAAATCGTTGTCAACTCACTCTCGACGCAGAATCAGCCCCCGCTCGTGCAATTACTCATGGCTGACAGCATTCAGCCGGGCAGCGAGCCGGGTTATCAACTGGCGAAGCTCATATATCTTTTCCATCCATATGGCGCCAAGA
>Ga0209580_10001640_pt1 | contig 10154 bp, 13 predicted proteins | sample Coa_R1_5_FD_187153 | JGI IMG/M metagenome (GOLD analysis project Ga0209580, IMG submission 187153) | Surface soil microbial communities from Centralia Pennsylvania, which are recovering from an underground coalmine fire - Coalmine... | ecosystem: Environmental > Terrestrial > Soil >...
TTAACATAGGCGGGGAGAAGTGCTGAAATCGTCTTCTCCTGTCTACCGGCCCTTGCCGCGCTCCTCCCAGCCGGCGGGGCCGGTCTTGAGTCTCGAGACCGCCCGTCACGCCAGAGTCACCGGGCTGGGGCTGGAGGGATGGCGGGCCTTCGCGATCGCGGCCAGCGTTGCCGGCGCCCTGTCGCTCGGCTTCATCGCATGGACCGCCTTCAGGGTCGGCGGCGACCGCGCCACCATCGCTGTCGACGACATCGGGGAGGCGGTGGCCGCGCTGGTCGCCGCCGGCAGCTGCGGCTATGCGGCGATGCGCACCTCGCGCCGCACTCGGATCGCCTGGTCGCTGTTCGCCCTGTCCGCGCTCTCGTGGGGCATCGGCGAGGTGATCTGGTCGATCAACGAGGTCGGACGCGGGATCCAGCTCCCGTACCCATCTTTTGCCGACGCAGGGTTCCTCCTCGCGGTCCCGCTGGCGGTGGCGGGTGTGTTCGCCTTCACCTCGGCCCCGAGCCGCCTCGCCACGCGTGGGGAGGCGATGCTCGCCGGCGCCATCATCGGGCTCTCCCTGCTGTTCGTCGCCTGGGCGCTCGGCCTGGGCCAGGTCTACGCCACCTCAGGCTCGACGCCGGCCGCGCAGCTGATCGGCCTCGCCTACCCGGTCGGTGACGTCATCACGATCACGGTCCTCGTCCTGGCGCTGCGGCGCGCGCATCGAACAGAGCTGGGCCGGTTGTTCCTCCTGCTCGGTGGCCTCGCGGCCGCCGCATTCGCCGACAGCTCATTCGCCTACCTGACCGCCAACGGCACCTTCGGCGCCATCGGCAGCGTGACCGACTCGGGATGGGTCGTCGGCTACCTCTTGATCGCGCTCGCCCCACTCTGGCCCACCAGGGCCGAGGAGACGACGCCCAGGGAGGGACCGATCGAGCTGTGGCAGCTGGCGCTGCCGTGGCTGGCGGTGCTCGCCGCGGCGGTCACGGCCATCAGGCTCGCGGTCATAGACCAGAACCTCGACCGCTTCTCCACTGTGCTCGCGGGCGGCATCGGGATCCTGCTCGTCGGCAGCCAGGTCCTCTCACACCGCGACTCGCTGTCCCTGCTGGTCAAGAGCCAGCGGGTGGAAAGGCAGCTGGCCGTCCGCAACACGCTCCTGGACCAGATCATCACCCATGCCCCCCTGGGCATCGCGCGGGTCGGGACCGACATGCGGATCATCGACGTGAACCCCCGCATGGCCTCCCTGCTGAGGGCCGCCGCGAGCGAGGTCGTCGGCAACCCGGTGGCCCGCTACCTCAGCGCGGAGGAGTTCGGCCGCGTGTTCGCCATCTTCCAGCCGCTGTGGAAAGGAGAGGTGGAAACCGTGGAGTCCGACAGCAAGGCGCTCCGGGCCGACCAGACCGAGGCCTGGCTGCACTGGAGCGCGACCGCGGTGCGCAAAGCATCGGGCCGGATCGAGTACTTCCTCGCCATGTACGAGGACACGGACGCCGAGCACGCGGCCAACGAGGCAGCGGCGGCACACCTAGCGGGGCTCGAGCGCCTCAACCAGCTCAAGAGCGAGTTCGTGGCTCTCGTGAGCCACGAGTTCCGGACCGCGCTCGTGGGCATCCAGGGTTTCAGCGAGGTGATCCGCGACGAAGAGATCTCCATCGACGAGGCAAAGGGATACGCGTCGGACATCAACAAGGACGCGCAACGGCTGAACCGCATGATCAACGACCTGCTCGACCTGGATCGGATCGAAGCGGGGCGGCTGACCATGCACGTGGAGAAGGTGCAGATCAACGACCTCCTGCTGCAAGCCGTCGAGCGGGCACGGACATCGAGCTCGAATCACTACATCACGTGCGACCTCGACGCCTCGCAACCCGTCGCGGAGTGCGACGCCGACCGCGTGGCGCAGGTCATGGCCAACCTGCTCAGCAACGCGATCAAGTACTCACCCGCGGGCGGCGAGGTCATGGTCACGAGCCGGGCCGGCTCATCGCACGTCGACGTGGGCATCCGCGACCACGGGCTCGGCATCGCGCCCGAGTTCATCAAGCGGTTGTTCAGCCGCTACGAGCGGTACGAGAAGACAAGCGGGAAGATCCTCGGCACCGGGCTGGGGCTCGCCATCACGCGCCAGATCGTCGAGATGCACGGGGGCAAGATCTGGGTCGACAGCGAGCTGGGCAAGGGGTCGGATTTCCACTTCACCCTTCCGCTCAGCACCGCCTGAGCCGGGCCCGTGGCGTCGAGGGTCCTGATCGTGGACGACGACCCGGCCAACATCGAGCTGCTGACCGCATTCCTCGAAGGGTCCGTCGACGAGATCAGGGGCGTGACAGATTCGCGGCAGGCGGAGCACGCCTTCGCGGAGTTTGCGCCTGACCTCGTGCTGCTTGACCTTCACATGCCGGACCCGGACGGCCTCGAGGTGCTGCGTCGCCTGCGCGGCGCGCGTTCCAGCCTGGGTTTTCTGCCCGTGATCGTGCTGACCGCCGACACCGGCCACGTCGCCCGCAACAGCGCGCTGATCCTGGGCGCCGACGACTTCGTGACCAAGCCGCTCGATCGGGACGAGGTCGTCCTGCGGGTGCGCAACCTGCTGCGGACGCGCCAGCTGTACGTCGACCTTCAGCGAGGCGGCACGCCGCCCGACCCAGGCTAGCCTCGGGCCAGGAACTCCTTCACGAGCGACTGAAAGTGGTACACGCCGTTCTCGCGCAAAGCTGAGAAGCGGCCACGCTCGTAGGAGCGCGAGCGCAGGCCGCGCTGGACCTGCTCGCAAACGGCGATGTCCTCCTGCTGGATCTCGTCCGAGAAGGCGATCGTCTGCTGCATCGACTCCCAGCCGGCGCCGGTGCCCGGCTCCGCGAAGAACCACTCGAAGACGGTCAGCGTCCGGTCGGTGCCTATCGGCAGGATGACGTTGGTGCTGATGTTGTCCTGGTAGATGTTCAGCATCGTGTTCGGAAAGATCCAGTAGTAGAGCGCATCGTCCTCCGCGCCCGGCATGCGGATGTAGCGGCGGTCGCGGCCCGGGACCTCACCCGGCTTGAGCTCGCGGATCGGAGCGTGCTGCTTCGAGTAGTAGCGGAACGTCTCGACCCTGTACTGGTCGTACTCCAGCTCTTTGAACAGGCCCGGATGCGCGATGGGCAGGTGATAGCCCTCGAGGTAGTTGTCGACGTACACCTTCCAGTTGCACGCGATCTGGTAATCGCGGCGCTCGATCTGCCGCATGCGTGACAGGTCGTAGCCCTTGGAGGCGATCTCCCGCGGGATGTCGCCGATCCAGTCCGCCAGCGGCGCGGCGTCCGGGTCGAGGTTGGCGAAGATGAACGGACCCAGCGTGTCCACGCGGATGGGCACCAGCCCGAAGTCTGCCTTGTCGAAGTCCTCGGTGCCCTCCATCTCGCGGGCGGTCTGCAGCCTGCCGTCCAGCCCGTAGACCCAGCCGTGATAACCGCACTGCAGCGACTTGCGGTTGCCGCGCGTCGTGGCGACCTCCGCGGCGCGGTGGCGGCACACGTTGTAGAACCCGCGCAGCTTGCCGTCCTGCGCGTGGGTCAGCAGGACCGGCTCGTCCAGGATGGTCGTGGGCTTGAAGTCGCCGGGCCTTGCGAGCTCGCTCATGTGGGCCACGAGCTGCCACGTGCGGTAGAAGATCCTGCCCTTCTCGCGTTCGAGCACGTTCGGGTCGCGGTAATCCGTCGCCGGAAGCGTGGACGCCCGGGCGACGCCTGGATCGATCTCCATCAGCCGGATCGGTATGGCCGGATCATTGGGGCGAGCTCGTCGAGCTTCCTCAGCGCCGCGTCGCGACCGTCCGCCGGCACGTAGTAGATGCAGCGCTCGACCCCCGCCTTCGCCACGCGCTCGATCTCCTCGGCATTCGGCTTCGGGTAGTACGACACCGGGATGTGGCCGCGGCCCGCGGCCTGTTCCATCTCGCGGAGCTCGGGAATCCGCTCGAGGACATCACCCCGATTCGGCATCCAGCCGTCGGCGTAGCGCACGACGCGCTCGAGGATCTTCGGACCGCTGCCGCCCAGGATGATCGGGGGATGCGGCTTCTGGACGGGCTTGGGCCACGACAGCATCGGCCCGAAGTCGACCAGCTCGCCGTGGTATTCGGCCTCGTCCTGCGTCCAGATCGCCTTCATCGCCTCGACCCTCTCCCGCAGGAGCTTCCAGCGCCGGCTGAAATCGGTGCCGTGGTCGGCCATCTCCTCTCTGTTCCACCCGCCGCCGACCCCGAAGATGAACCGGCCGTTGGACACGTGGTCCACGCTCGCGACCTCTTTCGCGGTGTGGATGGGGTCGCGCTCGATGACGAGGCAGATGCCGGTGCCCACCAGAAGCGTCTTGCTTGCCGTCGCCGCCATGGTGAGCGCGATGAACGGGTCGATCGTGTGCCAGTACTGCTTCGGCAGCTGGTCTCCGCCAGGCCATCTCGACTCGCGGCTGGTGGGGATGTGCGAGTGCTCGGCGACCCACAGCGATTCGAAGCCGACCTCTTCGGCGGCCGGGGCGAGCTCGGTCATCGAGATCGCGTAATCGGTCGGGAAGATGGCGACGCCGAACTTCACACCAAATATGGTGACCGATCGCGACTAGACGGCTGCGAAACCCCAGCGCCTCCGGGCGCGCTCGAGACTGACGGGCTTCGTGTTGAACGAGGCAAGCAGCGCGCCGACCGCCTTGGGGTCGAGGCGCACGCCGGCTTCCGCCTCCAGCACGCGCGTGGCGTCGAGGTGGCTGCATGCACCGCGGTAAGGACGGTCCGAGGTCAGCGCGTCATATGTGTCGGCCACCGCGACGATGCGGGCTTCGATGGGAATCGCGTCGCCGCTCAGCCCATACGGGTAGCCGCTGCCGTCCAGCCGCTCGTGGTGGTAGAGCACCGCGAGCACCTCGCGGCTCGACTGGCCGGCCCGGTCGAGCAGGGTGAGGCCCATCTCCGGGTGCGAGCGCATGAGCGACCACTCGGCGTCGTCGAGGGCCGAATGCTTCGAGAGCACGGCGTCCGGGATGCCGAGCTTGCCGATGTCGTGCATCAGCCCCGCACGCGCCAGGAGGCGAAGCTCGCCCGCGCTCATGAAGAGTTGCCGCCCGATGTGAACGCAAAGGCGCGCCACACGAAGGTTGTGGGCCCTCGCCTCGCCGTCCTTCACCTTGAGTCCGAGCACGACCACGGCGTCGAACCAGCCCTTGATCTCGCTGTGATGTCCGACCGGTGCAGGCACTCGGGTTTCCTCCGTGCTACCTGGCTGCTTGCCCCGCGTTCCGGCTATGAACGCCCAGATCCACAACGACCGGAAGGCGGTCGGTGGTCGCCTGGACGCATCCGTGTAGGCGACTTTTCGTAGCCGCGAGATCAGGCGTCGGGCGCGGCGAACTCCAGGCAGCGAGTCCCCGTGAGGTCGACCCAGTAGCGTCCCTTGCCGTGGACGACCCGCATCAGGACGTTCTGGCAGGCGGGGCAGCGGACGACGACCCCGGGCGCGTTCACGTAGACATCGACGCGTCCGACGGCGTTGACGGTGCCGCAGCCGCCGCACGTCGTTTCCGCCGTCGTCATCTCGAGCGCGAAGATCTCGCCCAGGAGGCCGCCGATCGCGTTGCCGTCCAGCTTCAGCTCGGACTGTTCCACGTTCAACCTCCAGTTGCTCCGAATCTCTCGGTCTTGACCCACGCAGGGTCGTATCCCATGCCGACGAGAAGGCTGGCCGCGGCCTCGACGAAAGACGTCGGCCCGCAGACATAGACCGCCGGCCCGTGGGCCTTCGGCCAGGCGACCTCTTCGATCATCGCCATGTCCAGCCGCCTTGTGTAACCGCTCCATCCTTCGGGGTGGGAGCGGGTCAAGGTCCGCGAGACGGCCAGTCCGTCGCCGGCGGCCGCAAGACGGTCGAGCTCGTCTCTGTAGATGATGTCCTCGAAGGTGCGCGACGAATACAGCAGCCGCGTGGGCGTCCTGGAACCCACCCGCGCGCGGTGGCGCAGCATCGCCATCAGCGGGACCACCCCCGACCCCCCGGCAACCAGGAGCAGCGGGCGCTCGTCGCCCGCCCGCCACACGAAGAATCCGCCGATGGGGCCTCGCAGCTCGACCTGGTCGCCGGGACGGACCTCGCCCACGAGGTAAGGCGAGACCTCGCCGTCCTCCAGGCGCTCGACAGTCACGGACAGGCGCGGATCCTCCGGCGCCGACGCGATCGAGTAGCTGCGCTGCGCCTGGTAGCCGTCCTCGGCCGTGAGCCTCACATCGACGTGCTGGCCGGCCAGGTGGCCCGACCACTCGGGGACGTCGAGAATGAGGCTCGCCACATGCGGGGTCTCCTGGACCAGGCCGGTCACGCGGCCGAGCTGCCAGCGCAGCAGGCGAGGTGTCGGTAGCGGTCCCGGCGAACTCACGGCGAGCCGCTTCGCGACCCGCCGTGCGGCTCGCGGCCCGGGTCCTCGGAGTTCGTGCGGATTATCAGTCGCCCCAGTAGCGCTGCTCGCGCCAGGGGTCGCCGTAGTTGTTGTAGCCGTTCGACTCCCAGAACCCCGGATGCTCCTCGTTCTGCAGCGCCAGGCCCCGCACCCACTTGGCGCTCTTCCAGAAATAGAGGTGTGGCACGAAGAGGCGCACCGGCCCGCCGTGCTCGGGGTGAAGCGGTTGGCCGTCGTACTCGAACACGACCCACGCCTTGTGCCCGGTGACGTCGTCGAGCGGGAGGTTGGTCGTGTAACCGCCGTCGGAGAAAGCGGTGACGAACTCGGCCGCCGTCTCGACGCCTTCCATCAGGGTGTCGACCGAGACGCCGGTCCATTCCGTGTCGAGCTTCGTCCACTTGGTGACGCAGTGGATGTCCTTCGTGATGGTTTCGGTCGGGAGCTCACGGAATTCCTTCCACGTCCAGCGCTTCGGCTCGTCGATCTCGCCGCGGATGGTGAAGGTCCATTCGTCGAGCGAGACGCGCGGGGTCGGACCTGCCGACAGGACGGGAAAGTCGGTCACCACGTGCTGGCCGGGAGGCACGCGCGCGCCCGAGACGTTGTCGCGGCGCCTACCTTTGAACCCGCGCGAGATGAATCCCATCAGTCGGCCTCCGAAGGAAGTATGAGGTGCGGCGGCGTGGTGGCCGCCGCACCAGAGTGATGGTTCAGTTGGCGACGACGCCGAACGGCTTGGCGCCGGCCGGAAGCGCGAATGGAGACCGCGGAAGCTCGGTCAGGCCGCCGCCCGAGACCGCGAAGCCGGTGACAGCGTCGAGAGCCGAGTCGACGACGTAGAGCCGGCGGCCGGATGGGTCGAGCCTGGCGTCGAAGGGGCGGATCCCGGTCCCGCTCTTGAAAGGCGTCGAGCCGAGGAGCGAGAGCGAACCATCGGCGTTGATCCGGTAGCTCGAGATCGTCGTGCTGGCCGTGTTCACTGTGAACAGGTAGCTGCCGTCGTGCGAGATTTCGACCCAGCACGGCGCGGTCTGGTGGTCGGGGTAAGGCGAGCCGTCGAATGGGGTCAGCGTGCCGCCGGCGGCGACGTTGAAGCCCGAGACCGAACCAGCGAAGGCTGCGCCGTGGGCGTTCGAGACGTACAGGTGAGACGGGTCGACGGGCGAGAACTCGCTGCCAAACGGACCTGCTGCCTGCGCCGCGAAGGGAGATCCCGCGGCCGGGGTGATCAGCCCGTTCGAGCCGACGACGAAGCTGTCGATCTTGAAGGTGCTCGGGTCTGTCGTCCCGACCTCGACACCGATCAGGTTGGCACCCGTCGTGTTGAAAAGGATGTCACCGGGGTTGGCCGTGTTCGGAAGGCCGAACGTCGAACCGGCGAGCTGCGTCAGAATGCCGCCGCGGTTCAGCGTGAACCCCGTGTAGTTGCTGCCGGTGCCTGCCGTCTTGTCACCCTCGTTGGCGACATACACCAGGCTGCCGTGAACCGCGATGCTGACCGGCTCCACGCCGCCGGACCACACCGGACCCTGGTCGGTCGGGATCAGCCTGCCGCCGGGAAGGATGCGATCCACGGAGATCTGGTTGCTGCCCGCGTCCGCCGCGAGCACGTATCTGCCGTCCCCGCTCAGCTGCAGCGCGCCCTGGGAGCCGATGCTGGCACCGGTGCCGCTGCCGCCCGCGACGAAGGGCGAGCCCGGGAGCGGGGTCAGGCTGCCGTCGCCGTGCCGGTCGAAGCCGGCGACTGTGTTGACGCCCGAGGTGTTGTCGTTGACGTACACGTGGCCGGTCACGTCAGGCGCCGCGGACGCGCCGACCGAGATGCCGGCGGCCACCGCCGCCAGGCCCGCCGCAGCCGCGAATCGAAATAGAAATCGTGTCAATGGGTCCTCCTTGAGCCGCCGGGGCCGCCCACGCCGCCCCTCACCTGCTCAGTGCGGTCGAGGGCGCGCCCGTTACAACGCCGCCGGCTCAGACCTGCCGGTGGGATCTCCAGTCTCGGAACGCCTCCAGCAGCTCCGCCTGGATCGCCGGCGGCACGGGTTCGGCGGCCGACCTGCCGAGGATCTCCTTCGTCCTGCGGAGCTGGGCCAGGTAAGCCGTGCAACCGTCGCAGCCCGCGATGTGCTCCTCGAAGCGCGAGCGCTCCTCCGGCGAGAGCGCTCCCTCGAGGTAATCCGTCATCAGCTCGACGACCTGGCGGCAAGTCATCGCAGGTAGTCCTCGAGCGACCGACGGACCGCGGCGCGGGCGCGGTGCAGCCGCACCCGCTGGTTCTCGGGCGACAGGCCGAGCAGCCCCGCGACCTCGCCGGCCTCGAGGCCCGCGACGTCGCGCAAGACGATCACCTCACGCTGCTTTGGCGGGAGCTCGTCGATGGCCGCTTTGACACGCTCCAGCGTCTCCTGGCCGAGGACTTTCGATTCGGGGAGGTTGTCCCAGCTCTGCGGCCCCGACCGCCACATCCCGTCCGAGCCGAAGCGCGACTGCTCGACTGTCGGCTTACGCCTGTCGGAGTCGTCGCGGCGCCACAACGAGGTGAAGGGAAGGATGCGCACCTCTTTGCGCCGCCGGGCGCGCGCCGTGTTGATGACGATGCCGAAGATCCAGGTCTTGAGCGAGGACCGCCCTTCGAAGTCGCCGAGCCGGCGCAGGCAGGTGAGCCACGACTCCTGCACGACGTCCTCCGCCACGCCGCGGTCTCGCACGTAGGCCATGGCCAGCCTCAGCATCGGACCGTGGAGGCGCTGGATGAGAGCCTGGAACGCAGCCTCGTCCCCGCGCCTGAGCGCTTCGAGCTCGGGGTCCTGACCCTGCTCACCCACGGCGGGCCAAGGATAGGGTCGTGGCCTATGCAACCGGCGTTGCGCAAATGAGCATCACCGCTCTGTGCCGCTTCCGCCCGATTCGTTACATGGAACGGATCAGGTCGACGCTTTGCGCCACTCGAGCGGCGGGCCAAGCTTCTTCTCGACGAGCGACGCGACCTCGCCCTGCGCCGGAAACCTACCCTGGGCCGCCTTGCTGAAGACGAGCTCGCCGTCGAGCGAAACCTCGAAGCGCCCGCGCTCGCCGCTCACCAGGTCAGCCGAGACGACGACCGGTGCCCAGCGGCTGAGCAGGTCCGCGGCCAGGCTCACGGCCTGGTCGAGATAGTCTCAAGGGACGCAGTACTCGATCCGCACGTGATGCCTGGGCGCGATCATCGCGCCTCGATCATAGCCAGCGGTTCAGATCGCCCTCATCCGGTTTTGCTTCGGGTTGTGCTCGACCTCGGCCATGCCCAGCGCCTCCAGCAGCGGCGGCATGTACATGCCGAACCTGCCGCGCAGGCCCTTCTTCAAGCCGTACCAGCCGCCCACCGGATTCTTGGGCGACCGGCCCCACGCTTCGACGGTGCCTTCCGCGGCCGGCTTCTGCTCGTCGGCGCTGCCGAGCGGCATCCAGTCGCCGTGCTTCTTCAGCATGGCGTGAAGGTCCTCGATCGCCCGCAGGTTGTACCGCAGCTCGGTCTTGCCGACCACGCAGACGATGGCTGGTGGACTGGCGGCCTCATCCCTGTACATCAGGTATTGAGAGGAACCGCTCGGAGTCGTCAGCTCCCACGGCGATTGCTTCGTCCCTGAGCCTTTTACCTTCGCCTGCGTCATGACCTCTCCTCGTAACAGATTGGTTACCGTAACGGCGCGGTTACCATACGTCAGGTGAAGCCCGGTACGCAAAGAAGC
>Ga0209580_10001641_pt1 | contig 10153 bp, 9 predicted proteins | sample Coa_R1_5_FD_187153 | JGI IMG/M metagenome (GOLD analysis project Ga0209580, IMG submission 187153) | Surface soil microbial communities from Centralia Pennsylvania, which are recovering from an underground coalmine fire - Coalmine... | ecosystem: Environmental > Terrestrial > Soil > Unclassified...
GAGGAGTTCGGCATAGATGATGCTGGGATCGGCGTCGAGAGCGATTCGCTTTGCCAACCGGTTGTAGTAGACGGAGGCGACCAGCGGGCGCTCGTCGGGAACGGCCGTTTCCTTTTCAACGATTGAGGCCATGATCACGGTCTGGGGAATGTTGTTGTCGGGACTGACCGGCTGGGCCTCGGTTGAGCTCAGCGAGTCGGTTCCATTACTGGGGATAAGTCCAATCTGGCGCGCCACCTGGCGGAATTGCTTCACCATGGCAGCGGCCATGTCTTGCATGCTCATCATGCGGGTGAATTCGTAGGTTTCCGGAAAGAGATAACCCTCCAGGGAGGTTGCGTCGGGCGCCAAATCGGAGATAAGCACGGTGTCGGACTCGGCGACACTCACAAAGTCATCGGCGGAACCCAGGCCGGCAGCCTCAATGGCGCGGGCAATGTCGAAGATGGTGTAGCCCTCGGGCACTACGACGGTATGAAAGTAAACCTCACTGCGCGCCAGGCGCCGGTGGATGTCTCTGACACTGGCCGGCTTCTCGAACAGATATTCTCCAGCTTTGAGACTGCGGCGATGATGGAGGTAGTGCCAGAAGATGAATGCTCGTTGGCTACGGATGACGCCGGCAGACTTGAGTTCAGCGGCGATGCGGCGCGTCGAGTAGCCAGGGCGCAACATCACGAATGTCTGGGCCGGAGGCGTGACCGGGACCAGCAGGGCCCAGAGGAACCAGCCCGCTGCCAGCAGTACGAGAACAAAGACCAACCCGAGCAGCTTCCGCACGATTTCATGATACGGCCTTCGAAGACGAGCTTGCTGATCTCGGAACGGAATTCCGAGTTTACGTTTGGGGTACCCGGGTGGCGGGGGCGAATTCGACCTGCCAGCGTCAATTCAGGCCCGTAAGTCCTGTGTTTCTTGCCTTGTCTCCGGTTGACGATGCGGAAAGCAGGCGTGGGAGCCTGGAGCAGACGGCGAACGCCAATTCTGCGACTTTATCGGTCGCGGTATACTCAAATGGTTGGAGACCCTTCGAATATCTACATGAGACGTACCCGACCCTTCTGTGCTCTGGCCTTAGCCGTATTAGTGCTGCCCACTACGGGCTGCCTGTTCCGAACACGACCGGTGGAGGAGCGATACTCGAAAGCTCCGCTGCTGGAGTCGTCGCAACAAGGGCTGATCGATAAGCTCGACCAGCAGGCACAGAAACTGCGCTCCATTCAAGCGACCGTGGACATCGACACCTCTGCGGGAGGCGTGAAGAAGGGGCATGTCACCGACTATAAGGAGATTCGCGGCTACGTACTGGCCCGCAAGCCGGCGATGCTGCACATGATCGGCCTGATGCCCATCGTGCGCACCAAAGCATTCGACATGGTGAGCAATGGGGATGAGTTCAAGCTTTGGATTCCGCCAAAGAACCGGTTTGTGGTCGGAAGCAACCAGATTCAGCTGGCAAAACCGGACCAGCCCATGGAAAATATCCGGCCGCAGAATATCTACGATGCGCTGCTGATCCAACCGATCGATCCCAGGACGGAACTGGCGGTATTGGAAAATAATTACGAGATTCTGCACGATGCGAAGGGACACACCATCCTGCAGCAGGATTACGAACTGGTGGTGATCCGAAAGCGGGGAGAAAGCAATGCGGTGCTTGCCCGCAAGATTGCTTTCAGCCGCACCGACCTGCAGCCCACACGACAGTACATCTACGACGATCAGGGAACGATGGTCACGGATGCGCGCTACGCCGAATATAAAGAATATGACGGGGTGAGCTATCCTTCGCGCATTGAAATCTTCCGGCCGCAGGAAGAGTACGACATCAAGCTGAACATCCTGAAACTGGAAGTGAACAAGCCGCTAAGTGATGACCAGTTCGTGCTGGAGCAGCCGCCGGGGGCCGAAGTCGTGCGTCTGGATCAGCCGCAATCCAGCGCAGCAACTGGGCCGGCCGCCGATCCGGCCAACCGACGCTAGCGGCCGGCCTGCAGGCTGCCAGCAAAGAGCGGCGCCATCAATTGAACCGTTCACGGCCTGTGCTTCAGCACGGTTAGGGTGCTTTCCATGATGAACAAGATGGTAATCGCAAATCTGGTGCACCGGCCGATCCGGTCGCTGATCAGCATCGTAGCTATTGCGCTGGAGGTGACGCTGATCCTGCTGATCGTCGGCCTGTGTTACGGGATTATGAACGACTCCAAGAATCGCACGGCGGGCATCGGGGCCGACGTCATTGTGCAGCCGCCGGGATCGTCGTTTCTTGCCGGAATCAGCGGAGCGCCGGTATCGGCGAAGGTGGCCGACGTTCTGCGGGGCATGCCGCACGTGACCGTGGTGAGCCCTGTGATCTGGCAGATTTCGACTGCAGGCGGACTGGAAGTGATTGATGGCATCGACTTGCGCAGTTTCGAAGCGTTGGGCGGGCCGTTTCAATATTTGAAAGGGCGTCCGTTTCGGGGGCCGGATGAGGTTCTGGTCGACGATTACATTGCGCGGCAACGGCATGTTCAAGTCGGCGACACGATGGAGATCCTGAATCATCCGTTTCGCGTCTGCGGCATTGTGGAGAATGGGCGCGGGGCGAGGAAATTCGTTCCCATGACGACGCTGCAGGAGTTAATCGGAGCCAAAGACAAAGCTTCGGTTTTTTACGTGAAGCTGGATGATCCGGCGAATGCCGACGCGGTGGTCAAAGCGGTCAAGAGCCAGCCCGGGATGGAAAAGTATTCCGTGCTCTCGACTCCCGATTATCTGAGCATGATGACGCCCAGCCATCTCCCGGGCTTCACGGCGTTCATTGGAGTGGTGATCGGGGTGAGCCTGATCATCGGGTTCCTGGTCATTTTCCAGTCGATGTATACGGCGGTGATGGAGCGGACGCGAGAGATCGGAATTCTGAAGTCCATGGGCGCCTCGAAGTTGTTTATCGTGAACGCGGTGTTGCGGGAGACGATTGTTCTCGCCATCGCAGGAATTGTCGTGGGCGTGGCCGTGAGTTTGCTGGCGCGGATCGGCATCCAGCATCGCTGGCCCCTGGTGCACATCGATAAAAGCAGCGAATGGATGGTACGGGCAACGATCATTGCCATTGCCGGAGCGGCCGCGGGAGCGATCTACCCGGCATACAAGGCGGCGCAGAAGGATCCGATTGATGCGCTGGCGTATGAGTAATTCAGCAAGCCTGAGCGGGGGAGCGTAAACCTGTGGGTTAGTCGGAGTCTGATTCCTTGGCTTCGATTCCTGCCCGCTTGAGCATTCGTCGCAGACCAGCCTCCCCGGCGGCGCCGCGCTGCTCGCCTGCAATGTTGCCGTCGCGGTCGATGACCACATAGATGGGGTAGACCTGCGCGTTATACATCGCGGCAAGATTGGTGTCTTTGGTGAGTACGATAGGAACCGCCCTGGGGTGGTCGGCTAAGTACTTCTTGACTCTCTGATCCGGCTCGAGAACGTCGACCGCCAGAACGATCAGTCCCTTCCCGTTGAATTCCTTGGCGATGTCATCGACGAGGGCGGCTTCGTTTTCGCAGTATTTGCACCAGGTTGTCCAGAACTCAAAGAGAACAACTTTGCCTTTGATGGAAGCATTGTTGAATTGGTCTCCGGTCATGGTTTTGGCGCGGAACCGCGGGGCAGGCTGGCCGGTCTCGTCGGCGGCCAGCGAAAGAGAAACCAAAGCGCCGGCAATGATCAGGTGGCGGAAAACTTGGCGTGGCGCAAACACGGGCGGAAGTTTAGCACAGGGAATTCGGAACACAAGAGGGGGAATGTTACGGCAGGGTGAATGCGATTTGTCGCTGGTGGAAATCGTCCTCAGAATTTCGCTTTAGAGCGTTCGATTGGGTTTGACACTGTTTGAGAGGCGTTGCTATAGTCGAAGAGTTCCCTTTGGACGCGGGTTCTCTGTAAAAACGTCCGGCGCTGGGATTGTCAAGCTTGCTCGCCAGGGTAAGCCCACCATAACAAAACGATCACTCCAGCAGTCCGCAGGCAGGTCCCGCATCCCCCGCACAGAGTGCGAGGTTCAGCAGAGAGGCAATGACCTTGTTCGACGACACCACTACCCACAATCCCGACTCCACAACCATCGTTTCTGAACCCGAACCAACCACAGAGCAGCAAACAGCGGAGCGCGGCGCTTCTCCGGCCGATGGAACCCCCGCGCATGAGCAAGCTGCGCAACCGGCGCCGGCTTCGGAAGATAAACCGTCGGGCGAGGACTTCGCGGCTGCGCTCGAGACCTTCACCACTGAGGCGGAAGAAGCGGTCAGCGAAGACCGGGTGATCAAGGGAACGGTGCTGAAGCTTACCGCGACGCATGTGGTGGTCGATATCGGGGCCAAGTCGGAGGGGATGCTGCCGCTGGCGGAAGTCCTGGATCATGAGGGCAAGCCGCGAGTGAAGCCCGGCGATGAAATCGATGTGATGCGGGACAAAGGTGAAACCGAAGAGGGATACATCAATCTCTCGCATCAAAAGGCCCAGCGCATTCATGCCTGGGACGAGATTGAAAAGGCCCACAGCGAGAAGAAGCCGATCAAGGCGGTGGTCATCGACCGAATCAAGGGTGGATTGACGGTCGATATTCTCGGAGCCCGCGCTTTCCTGCCGGGTTCGCAGGTCGATCTCCGGCCGATCCGCAATCTGGACGGGATGAAAGGCCAGACCCTCGAAGTCGCCATCATCAAGCTGAACAAGAAGCGCGGCAATATCGTGGTCTCGCGCAAGGAACTGCTGGAAGCGGAGCAGACGGAAAAGCGTTCGAAGACGCTGGAGCATCTGGACGAAGGTTCCGTGCTTACCGGGGTGGTGAAGAATCTTACCGAGTATGGCGCGTTCGTGGATCTAGGCGGGCTGGACGGCCTGCTGCATATCACCGACATGTCCTGGGGGCGGCTGACCCATCCCAAGGACCTGGTCAACGTTGGCGACCAGATTCAGGTCAAAGTTCTGAAGTACGACAAGGAAAAGCAGCGGGTCTCTCTCGGCTTCAAGCAATTGACGCCTGACCCGTGGCTCGATGCCGAGCATCGTTATCCGGTGGGGGCGCACGTTTCGGGTCGCGTGATCAGTGTGACCGATTACGGAGCGTTTGTGGAACTCGAGCAAGGCATTGAAGGCCTGGTCCACGTCAGCGAAATGACATGGTCCAAGCGCATGAAGCATCCGTCGAAGCTGGTGAATGTGGGCGACCACGTCGAATGCGTGGTGCTCAACGTGAATCCGGGTGAGCGGCGCATTTCGCTGGGCATGCGGCAACTGGCGTCGAACCCGTGGGACTCGCTGCATGAAAGATTTCCGATCGGCATGACCGTGGAAGGGCGGGTGCGCAACCTGACCGACTTTGGCGCGTTCATTGAGATCGAAGACGGCATCGACGGGCTGGTGCACGTCAGCAATCTGAGCTGGACCAAGCGCGTGAAGCATCCTTCAGAAGTGCTGAAAAAGGGCGATCGCGTGAAGGCGGTGGTGCTGGCGATTGAACCGGACAAGCGGCGCCTGTCGCTGGGGGTAAAGCAATTGCAGCCCGATGCCTGGGAGTCGTTCTTCGCCAGCCATCACGTTGGCGATGTGGTGCACGGGAAGGTCCTGCGGGTGGCCGCGTTCGGCGCCTTTGTGGAGATTGCCGACGGCATCGAAGGCCTGTGCCACAAGTCGGAAGCTGCGGACGAGAATGGGCAGCCGATTCACCTGGAGCCCGGCCTGGAGCATGATTTCAAGATCATCAAAATGACGCCCGAAGAAAAGAAAGTCGGGCTCAGCATTCGCGCGGTCGGCGAAGAGGCTTCGCGGTCGGAAGTGGAAGCCTACAAGCAGCCGGTTTCGAGCACGAGTTCGACCATCGGCGAGCTGATTTCATGGAAGCGCGCCAGCAACGAAGGCAATTGAGACAGGGCTGAGGAAGTTTTTGGAAGCCGCCTCGAGAGGGCGGCTTTTTTTTGCGCCTTTTGCGCATTCACGGCGTTCAAGGCAGTGCGCGCGCGATCCCGTTCGGCTTCGCTCTGTCAAAAATCCCCACTTCTCGCAAAAGAGGCGAGAAATGGGGCACCCATAATTTTCATCGTCTTGGGTGGGCTGCAGCCCATAGATACTCAGGGCAGGCTGTCGCCCCGGTCGTGAGACGGCGGGCTCTGGGGATGAAAGCCGGTCAACATCGAGCGCGAGCGGTCGTCATGTTTGGCCCGCTCTGCTGCCCTGTTCTAGAATCATTCGTTTGTCTTTTGTCATCTCTTCCTATTGGGGACTATCTTGCCTGAAACTATCTATGACGTAGCCATCATCGGCAGCGGACCTGCCGGATATACCGCCGCCATCCGCGCCGGGCAGTGGGGCCTGAAGACCGCGCTGATCGAAAAAGACGGATTTCTCGGCGGCACCTGCCTGCATGTGGGCTGCATCCCGACCAAGGCGCTGCTCTTTAATGCGGAACTGTGGGATCACCTGAAAGACGCCAAGGAATTCGGCATCCAGGGCGTCGACGGCCGCAAGCTGGACTGGGCGGCAGTGCAGGAGCGCAAGGCGAAGATCGTGGCCAAGCACGCCAAGGGTCTCGAGTTCCTGATGAAGAAGAACAAGGTCGAGACCATCAAGGGATACGGCAAACTCACGGGCCCGGCGCAAAATGGCGTACACACCGTGGAAGTCACGAACGCAGGGAAGGCCAGCCAGCTCAAGGCAAAGAACGTGATTCTTGCCACGGGCTCAGAGGCGCGCATGCTGCCCGGCCTTGAAGTGAACGATCGCGTGCTGACGAACATCGAAATCCTCAGCCTGAAGGATATTCCGAAGTCGCTGGTGATTGTGGGCGCAGGAGCGGTAGGGGTGGAGTTCGCTTCGATCTACCGCTCATTCGATTCTGAAGTCACGATCATTGAGATGCTGCCGCGGCTGGTTCCCGTGGAAGACGAAGAAGTTTCCAAGGAACTGGCGCGCGCATTTCGCAAGCGAGGCATCAACTTCCACACCGGCGCAAAAGTCGACAAGGTCGAGAACACTAAGACGGGCGTAGCTGTGACGATTACGGCCGAAGGCAAACAGCAGAAGATCGAAGCGGAGAAGATTCTGATCGCGGTGGGCCGCAAGCCGCGCACGGAAAATGTCGGGCTGGAGAAGACCAAGATCAAGCCGGAGCGAGGATTTATCCAGACGGATTCCTGGATGCAAACCTCCGAGCCGGGAGTGTACGCGGTCGGAGATATCGTGCTGGGAACGCCACAACTGGCTCATGTCGGCGCCATGGAGGCGATTGTTGCGGTGGCGAAAATTGCGGGCAAACCGGGCAAGCCGATTAACCCGGAGCACATCCCGGGAGCGACGTATTGCCATCCCGAGATTGGCAGCGTGGGCCTGACCGAGACCAAGGCGCGAGAGGACGGCTACAACGTGAAAGTGGGCAAGTTCCCCTTTACGGCGAACTCGCGGGCGTCGATTGTTGGCCAGCATGAAGGCTTCATCAAGATCGTCTCCGACGCCGACTACGGCGAGATTCTGGGGGTGCACATCATCGGTCCGCAGGCGACGGAACTGATTGCGGAAGCGGTTGCCGCCATGGAGCTGGAAGCCACCGTGGAAGATTTGATGTGGACAATCCACGCGCACCCGACGCTGGCCGAGGCTATGCTGGACGCATCAAATAGCGTGTACGGGATTGCGATCAACGCGTGATGAATTGCGGGCGGGCGTAAGATGAAAGTGCGGGATGTCATTAAGATGTTGGAGCAGGACGGCTGGTATTTGGATCGCACTCGAGGAAGTCACCGTCAGTTCAAACATGCGTTGAAGTCGGGGCTGGTGACGGTTCCCAACAAGCCGGGTGACGATCTCGGTGCCGGCACTCTAAACAGCATTCTGAAGCAGGCAGGGCTTAAGAAATGAAAAAATATCTGATTGTCGTTGAGAAAACCGGCACGGGCTACTCTGCTTATTCCCCAGACCTGGATGGTTGCGCGGCCACGGGGGGCACGCGCGAGGAAGTTGAACGAGAGATGCAGGAGGCAATTGCCTTCCATTTGGAAGGCATGGCCCAAAGCGGCGAGCCAATTCCCGAGCCTCACACCTATTCCGCATACGTCGAGGTTCAGGCCCAGGCCCGTTAGTCCCACCTGCCCTCTGTGACAGAACAGCCTTGGTTTTGATCCGCGTGCATCCGCGCACATCCGTGGCGAAAAGAATTTGATCTCTGTTGTCCAACTCGGAACCGTCGACTACGCCAGCGGGCTCCGCCTGCAGCAGCAACTTGTCGAGTTGCGCAAAGAAGAAAAGATCGGCGACGTTCTGCTTTTGCTGGAACATTCGCCGGTTATCACGCTGGGCCGCAACGCGAAGGCCGCAAACGTCATCGCCTCGCCCGAACTCCTTGCCCAGCGCGGAGTTGAGCTCTGCGAGTGCGATCGCGGCGGGGACGTGACGTTTCATGGGCCAGGGCAGATCGTTGGTTATCCGATCTTCGATCTGCGCGGTTTCGCCATGCCGGAAGGAAAAAGAAAGACGCTGGGAGCAGTAGATTTTGTCCGCCGCCTGGAAGAGGTCTTGATGCGCACCTGTGCCGACTTTGGCATTCCCGTCAAGCGCGTGTGCGGCCTGACCGGAGTATGGACGGATCGCGCCGCCCCTGAAGGCAAGCTCGCCGCCATCGGCATTCATATCTCGCGCTTCGTCACCTCGCATGGCTTTGCTCTGAACGTGAACACCGATCTCGATTTCTTCAACCTGATCATTCCTTGCGGCATCACGGCAAAATCGGTTACATCCATGCAGCGGGAAGTCGGACATCCGGTCGAGCTGGGCTCCGTAGCTGAGTCCATCTGTCGCAACTTTGGAACAGTCTTCTCCAGTCAGATTCTGTGGGTCGAAACCATTGACGCGCTGCTTGGGCGCACGGTCGGCGTGCCGCTGCAGCGGCCGGCGGATCTGCGCCAGATGCACAAAGAAGAGAACACGAGCTGGGCGTGACCAGGACTAGTGCCGGGACCGCGGTTCCAGCGGCGACACCCACACTCGCTGGGCGGCGGCCTGGCCAAGCGACACAGTGCCGTTTGCGGTTTCCAAAGTGAGAGTCTGATCGTAGTTGTGCTCCAAGACGCGGATTCTCGCCCCCGGCCGAATGCCGCGCGCTTCCAGAAATTCCAGGAGCCTCCGGTCGCGCTCATAGATTCCTCTCACCACGTAACTTTTCTCCGGAACAGCATCGGCGATCAGGACCAGGCCACGATGACGCCGGCTGGCAGGGCTCTCCATTTCACTGAGGTTCCCGTGCGGGCAGGCTCCGTCGGCTCCCAGCTTAGCCAGGAGCTTGGATTCGAAGTCCGGTGAGACCGCATGTTCCAGGCGCTCGGCCTCATCGTGAACTTTCCACCACTCCATGCCAAAGAGTTCGGAGAGCATGCGCTCGATGAGGTGGTGGCGCAGGGTCAGCTTGCGGGCAATCTTGCGACCGGCGGCGGTGAGTTGCACGAGGCCGTCGCTCCGCACGCGGACAAGGCCGTCTTTCTTGAGGCGGCGCAGGGCCATGGTTACGGCGGGAGGAGAAACCTTCAGCCAGTCGGCCAGGCGCGCGGAGATGACTTCCTCGCCTTCGCTCTCAGCTTCGAGAATCGACTTGAGGTAGTCTTCCTTGGAAACGGTGATCATCTGAAGGGATTATACGACGGGTTAAGCATGGTTAACTTCGGCGACTGCGCGGAGACACGGACTGGGCTGGAGTGGCTAAACGGTTTGCTGAAAACATTTTCCCTGGCCGACGACGAGCCGCAGCGGCTGAAGCCGCGTGACTCCGCGGCACTTACGGCATCGCTAAAGCGATGCCCTGATACGAATCTTGAATTCTTCAGCAGACTGTAAACGGTGCCGTGATACGAATCTTGAATTCTTCAGCAGACTGTGAAGCGATGCTCCGATACGAATCTTGAATTCTTCAGCAGACTGTATGCCGCAGTTCTGTCTCACACAAAAGTACGGCACAGCTGGAAGCCGCGCCCTTTCAAAACTTGAAAATAGCTTGAGCCGCTCCCTACGAGTTCGCTGAAAAACAAATTGCGTACCTCAAGGGCTGAAGCCCTCATCAATAACACTGGCCTTATCGCAGCGCTGGGAACGCTGCGCCACCGAAGGCCGCACTGTAAGCCAACATTTTTGTTGGCTGGTGGCG
>Ga0209580_10001642_pt1 | contig 10150 bp, 6 predicted proteins | sample Coa_R1_5_FD_187153 | JGI IMG/M metagenome (GOLD analysis project Ga0209580, IMG submission 187153) | Surface soil microbial communities from Centralia Pennsylvania, which are recovering from an underground coalmine fire - Coalmine... | ecosystem: Environmental > Terrestrial > Soil > Unclassified...
CTTGAGAGTGGGACAGGTTGCGACCGAAGTCGTGGTGCAGGGCGAGAAACTGAATCAGGTCGAGACTCAATCCTCGGAACTGGCCGGCACGGTCACAGGAAGGCAAGTCACGCAGCTTGAACTGAACGGCCGCAACTATACCCAACTCGTGGCCCTCACTCCCGGAGCCACGAATCAATCCGGCACCGAGGAACCCGGCACGGGCGCCGCGACAGTCGCGTACAGCGTGAATGGCGGCCGCACAGAATACAACAACTGGGAAGTGGATGGCGTCAACAATCTGGACGATGGCAGCAACACCACCTTGATCACCTATCCCAGCATCGATGCAATCGCCGAGGTCCGCGTCCTCACATCGAACTACGGCGCGCAATACGGCAGAGATGGCTCGGGGACAGTTGAGGTTGAAACCAAGGCTGGTACGAACCAGTTTCACGGCGACCTCTACGAGTTCAACCGTAATAACGCCTACAACGCCAAGCAGGAATTTCAACCGACAGTTCCCGAGTACAAGAAGAACGACTACGGGTATACGGTCGGGGGGCCGGTTTACATCCCGGGTCATTACAACGCAGATAAAACGAAGACTTTCTTCTTCTGGTCGCAAGAATGGCGCAAGGACATTGTTCCGGGCGTGAACTTTAACGTTGTAGTGCCTTCGCTAGCGGAACGAAAAGGCAATTTCTCTGAGCTGTGTTTTCCTGCCGGCACGCCCTCTCCCGACTGTCCCATCGACCCAAACACTGGCGCTCGTTATCTGAATAACACGGTTCCGATTGATCCACTGGCGCTCCCGCTATTGCCGCAGATCTCCTTGCCTAATCAGACTGACGCCCCCAGTGCCCTGGACAGTGCAGGTCTGAGCCGATTCGTATCTTCCCCGGCACAAGCCACCAATTGGCGGGAAGAATTGATTCGTGTCGACCAGAACTTCGGTTCCAAACTGCATCTGGCTGCGCGCTACATTCACGATTCCTGGAACCAACTCCAGGCGACTCCCACCTGGACGAACGGCACCAGCTTCCCGACGATTCAGAACACGTTTGTGCAGCCTTCCACCAGCATGGTGGTTCGGCTCACCGCGACGGCGTCGCCCACGCTGCTGAATGAGTTTGTCTTTGCCTATTCCGCCAATCACCTGGTATTCGGAAACATCGGAGCATGGCGGCGGCCATCGGGTTACAACGTGGGACTTTTCCAGAACGGCTTTGGCGGCGGCAAACTCCCTGGGATTCAGCTGAATGGAGGGGTTTTTGGCGGAATCGCGCAGGACGCCGGCTGGGTGCCCAATGGGCCAGTGAACTCCAACCCTGTCTATACCTATCGTGACAACGTCTCCAAGTTGCTTGGGAAACACAATCTGCAATTCGGAGGTTATTTTTACGCTTCCCAAAAGAACGAACTGCCCCAGGCAGAACCATCGGTGAATGGCTTTGCAACCTTTGACACGGCCTCGGGGGTTACGACCGGCAATGCTTTTGCCGATCTGCTCACAGGCCGAATTTCGAGTTTCTCCCAAGCCAGTGGACAGCCTAAGTACTACTTGCGACATAAGATCTTCGAGCCTTATTTCCAGGATGACTGGAGAGCTACTTCCAGGTTGACCCTGAATCTCGGTTTGCGCATCAGCATGTTTGGGACCGCCCGCGATAAGAAGTTTCAGGCCGACAACTTCGATCCGACAAAATTCGTCCCAGGTGCGAGCTTTGTAAAACCCGACGGCAGCGTTGGCGGGAATCCCTTTAATGGTCTCGTGACTTGCGGGAAAGGCGGCGTACCGGTCGGTTGCTACACCGGGCACTTGTTTAATCCCGCCCCGCGCATCGGATTTGCGTGGGATCCTTTCGGTAACGGCAAGACTGCCATACGCGGCGGCTATGGCGTCTTTTTCGAGTACACCAACGGCAACGAGGCTACCGCGACAGCCCTGGAAGGCTCGGCGCCACTGGTTCAGACTCCGAGTCAGCCCAATATTGTCGGGTACAACAGTATTGGCGTAGCTGGCGAGAGTTTCCCGTTATCCGTCGTTTCCTTGCCGCAGAAGGCGACTTGGCCTTACGTCCAGCAATGGCACTTCGATGTGCAGCACGATCTTGGTAAGGGGACGGTGGGCGTGATCTCGTACGTCGGCAGCAAGGGGACGCACCTGGGACGCCGCTGGGACATGAATCAGATTCATGCCATACCTGCTAGTCAGAATCCGTATGTGGCCGCAGGAGGAAAGCCTATTACCGGGGTAATTCCTGGCCCAGTAACCCCCGGCCCAAACCTATATGATGGCGATTGCAATGTCGGAACGATCGGAGCAGGCGGCAGCAATATTTCCGGATATACCCCTCCCCCTGTCGTCGCTCCTGCCACTGCCACAAGCCCCACTGTCTATGGCTCCACAGACCCGACGCTTCAGCATGGCGCGGGCATCAACATGTTTGTAGCTTGCGGTAACGATCCCGATTTCTTCCGTCCGTTCCTGGGTTTCTCCGACATCAGACGTCTGGATAACGAATCGTCCTCTCTCTATCACGCTCTGCAGGCATCGTTACGCAAAACCGTGGGTGGGCTGCAATTCAGCCTCGCCTACACGTACAGCCATTCCATCGACGATGTCTCATCTGGAGGCGATCAGGGATTTGTAGACTCGTACAATTTCCCAGCGAACCGTGCCAGCTCAAACTTCGACCAGCGTCAGGTTCTTGAGGCCAGCTACATATACGACTTGCCTTTCTTTAAGGGGAGCGGGTTAAAGCATTCGTTGCTCGGCGGATGGCAGTGGTCCGGCATTGTAGCCATACAAACCGGGTCACCTTTCACGGTCACCAATGGAGGCACGTCAGCGATTCCTGCGGACAACGCCGGCGTTGCTAATGGCGTCGCGGGTTACTTCTCTTATCCTGACTTGGTCGGTGATCCACGCTCTCCCGTACCCGTCATTCCTCCCGGTTCCAGCTTCGGGCCTGCCTACGGCAATCCGTCAGCTTTTGTGGCACCAGTCGGATTGACATTTGGCGATGCCGGAAGGAACATTCTTCGCAATCCCCGTCAGACTAATTTCGACATGGCACTGTTCAAGCACTTTGCCATTACGGAGAGGATGTCCTTTGAGTTCCGCGCGGAGGCGTTTAACGTATTCAACCACGTCGAGTGGGCCTATATTGGCGGAAGCGGCGGTTCCGCCGCCAACAACAGCGGCATCGCCAGCGGAGCCAATGGCATAGGTTGTTACGGCGGGTCCAATAACTCGGCTGGAGATCCCAGCTGCCTAGGAAATGGTCCGCTGAGTCCGAACAATGCGCACAGTCCCCGCATCTTGCAGCTCGGGCTGAAGTTCATCTTCTAGTATCGGGCGCAAACAAGAATCCCGGCCTCTCATGGGGCCGGGTTCTTTTTTGGCGGATCGGCGTGAACAAGCTTGCCAGCGGACTACCAGAAATTCATCGACTTCGGAGACCCAGGATTCTGGGCCTCTATCTCGGCTGTTTCGGAAATACTACAGCGCTTTCATAGAAGCCGTGTCCTGGACTCAGGCTGCGGAGCTTCGCTCCGCTGGACAGCCGAGGGCGGCTGTCCCCACATCCTAATCCCACGCTCGCGACCAGCGCGGGCCTTTGTGTTTCTGGTCTCGCAGCTTGGCATTGACTCCTGACTTCAGTTCAAGCAGGCGCCCGAAGAGCCACAGCAGGTCAGACAGCCGATTCAGATAAGGCACCACCTGCGCTCCAACTTCCCCGCCGGATTCGACAAGGCGAACGACATTGCGTTCAGCGCGGCGGCACACAGTGCGGGCGACGTCAAAGGCGGCTGCGGCAGAGTGTTCTCCTGGGATCGACCAATCGGAGAGAATTCCTTCGACCGCTTCGATCTTGTGGACCTGTTCCGTAAGCGATTCGACCATCTGCTCGGTCACCGGCGGTTCGCCTTTTTTCTTCGCTTCGGCTGGAGTGGCCAGGTCGGAGCCGATCTGAAAAAGTTCTTTCTGGATTTGCTTGGTGGCCCCGCGGATCTCTTCGTCCTCGCAAATCGAGCGCGCCAGGCCGAGAAAGGAATTCAGCTCATCGACGGTGCCGTAGGTCTCGACGCGCAGGCTGCTCTTGGAAACGCGAACCCCGCCGACCAATCCGGTTTGCCCGCCGTCTCCATGCTTGCTTGCAATGCTGTTGCCCATATTGCGCTCCTTGCGGTTCTTGCCTCAGCTTCCGTTTACGGCGACGCCAAGCGGACTCACGTCCAAGCCCGCAGCGGTTCCCGGCAGAGCCACGCCAAAAGCCTGACGAACGGCGCTGGGATTCAAGACTTCTGCCGTGGGGCCGGAGAGGAGAGGCAATCCCGGAGTGATCAACATTCCGGTGGGGAAATGAGCCAGCGCGCTCTGCAGATCGTGGACCGCGGCCACCACTGCAATTCCCGACTCGTTCAGTCGCCGCAACACGGCGAAGACTTCCGCCTGGCGGCCAATATCGAGATGCTGCGTCGGTTCGTCCAGGAGAAGAAGTCGGGGCTCTTGCGCGATGGCGAGCGCAATTTTCACCCTCTGGCGCTCGCCGCCACTCAGTTCGTTGAAGTTGCGGTAGGCGAGATGCGTAACGTCGGCGCATTCCATGGCTCGCGATATAGCCCTTCGGTCGTTGTCTTGCAAGGTTCCGAACAGTGAAGAAAGATGCGGCGTGCGGCCCTGTTCCACAAATTGCTGCACCGTGAAATCAAAGGTGACCTGGACCTCCTGCGGCACCAGAGCAATGCTTCGCGCGATTTCGCGCCGCTTGTAGCTGCTTAGTGGCTTATCCAAGTACAAAACCTCGCCATTGTGCGGCGCGAGAAGGCCGGCGCAGATCTTCAGCAGGGTCGTTTTGCCGGCGCCGTTGGCTCCCATCAATGCGATGGTATCGGTAGGAAACAAATCGAAGCTGACGTCCTGGAATACGAACCTGGGCCCATAGGCATACGACACATTGCGAACCGACAAGAGTGGTTTCACAAGGCGTACTCCCGCTTGGTGCGGCGCAGCAGGTATAGCAGCAGTGGGCCGCCAAGGAATGCGGTGAGAATACCGACCGGCAGCTCAGAGGGGGCAATGACCGTGCGCGCGAAGCTGTCCGCGATGATGAGGTAGCTGGCTCCGCAGAGTGCGGAAAACAGCAGCAGGCGTCCGTGCTCCGGACCCACGATTAATCGCACCACGTGCGGGACCAGCAACCCGACAAAGCCGATGACTCCGCCCAAGAGCACCGCCGAGGACGTGAGCAGGGAAGCGACGACGATGATGGCGACTCTCGCGAATTCAATCGAAAAGCCGAGCTGCTGCGCATATTCCTCTCCAAGCACTAAGGCATTCAAAACCGAGCGGAGAGGAATCGAAAGAACGCCTCCAAGGAGCAGCATTCCGCCGGCCAGCAGAAGCTGGGTCCAGCTTACCGCCGCAATCGAGCCGCTCAGCCACAATGCAAGGCTGCGCGCGCTCCAGGAGACTTCATCGCGCAAATAAAGAAGCGCGGAACTGGCCTCGCTCAGAACCACGCTGATGGCCAGGCCCGCAAGCAGCAGCGGCACCGTTGGAGTCTTGCCACCGACGCGGGCCAGGGCGTAGACGCAAGTTATAGTGACGAGCGATCCCACAAACGCGAGGCTTGCCGCGGCGCTGAAGCCCAGGATCGAACTGTGGGGGAAAAGAAAAATTCCCATGGCGGCGCCCAGTGCCGCACCTCCGGAGGTTCCCAGCACATATGGGTCAGCCATAGGATTGCGGAACAACCCCTGAAATAAAACCCCAGCAATTGACAGAGCGGCGCCGATCACGCCGGCAGTCAGCACTCGCGGAAGGCGCACTTGCAACAGAATCAATTCTTCCGATTGCAAGCTCGCCAAGTGTCTGCCGGTGAGAATCGCAAATACCGTGCGTGCAGAAATCGGGACCGCGCCGACCATAGTTCCAATCATCACACTGCCAAAGAGTAGGATCAGCGCCACAGGCAAGCCTATCCAAGTTGTGACCCGCCGGGGCCTGGCCACAGCGATGCTCCGGGATTCGGCGGATAGCGCCGCTTCCGGGACAGGCTTTACTTGAGATGCCAAGACTCCCCTCCTATCGTCAACTTTAAACCCGAACGAATAGTGAATGGCTGGGAAGGGAATCCGAAGGCCACTTCGTACCGTTGGCTTAACAGATTTTCCATTGCGACGTACGATGTTAAGTAATTCGTGAGTCGGAGACTGCCGGATACGTCGACCTTCTGATAGGCGCCGGCAAGGTTGCGATTCGGCAGCAGCAACGTATTGCCGAAGTTGACATCCGAAAATAACAAGAAGGTAGAATCATCGCGGCGTGAAACAAACGTGCTCTGCAGCAGCGCCGAAAAGCGCGAATGATTGTAGGTGATGGCGAAAAATCCGGTGTGTGGGGCGCGGCGAAATGGCCGGGCGCCCACCAGGGGACTGAATGCCCCAACAACGACATTGGGAAACAGAGGATTCACGCAGCAGGGCGTTACCGATCCGGAAGCGGCGGCGATATCGTTGGTAAACGAACGCTCGACGCGCGCATCCAAATAGGTGTAGCCGCCCCGCGCCACGACCGAGTTCGAAATCCTGTATTGGATCTCAACTTCTGCGCCCTCGGCCCGGAAGTCATCCGAGTTTATGGTTGCGCCGCTGACAGCATTGGCAACCTGAAGTGGCACTCCCAGTGCGGGCAAAACGCTGCCGCCGACGAACTCGACCTCATTGGTGAACTGATTATGGAACAGCGTGAGATTGAGTTTCAGACCGCCCGCTAGAGCCTGCTCTACGCCGAAATCATAGCTGCGGGAACGCTCCGCGCCAATCGGCTTGATGCCGTATTGTCGAATATTTTGGCTGCCATTCGGCTGTTGCTTCAGCAGGTCGAACAACGAATTGGTCTCGTCGAAGATGCTCGGCTCCTTGATTCCGTTGCCGAAGTTGAAGTTGAGTTTTGTAGTGCGAAACATGCCTGAAGCCGATTGTAGGGGGTAATAGGCGAGGCTGATGCGTGGGGTCGCTTCCACTCCGAAGACGGCATTTTTTTCGATGCTACCCCCTGCGGAATAAAAGAGCCGGTTCCGGAAATCACCGTGTGCTTCCATGATGAAGCTCATATTTCGGTGGTCAACGGAATTGCTGGAGGCGAAGCCGGGCGAACTAAACGCCGACACGCCGCGTTCCGCTTCGTAGCGATAACCGGCCAGGAAGTTTGCATAAGTATTCAGGCGGTAGTCGGTCTGCGCATAGACAAAGTCGCGGTTGGCCGTTGAGACGGCCGTGCTGGGGCAGCAGTCGGCGGTGCTCAGAAAAGCCTGTCCGCGGGCTGAGAATCCGTTGGCCCCGCGAATCGTGACCGGCAATCCAAACTCAGAACCATTGATCAGATCGCCCACCGGCGAAGGCTTGTCAAAGTGGCTGACCAGCCGAGAGGTGCCGTAACGGACCAGGTTATGCCATCTCGAGGTGGTCTGATTCTCGTAGCTCACGCCGACAAATAGGTCACGGTCGCTCTGCTGAGCATTGTCGGCGAGGCCGAAAAAATCGGTCGTATTGGGCAAGCCCGCTCCCGAGGCAACGCGCCGCAGCGTCAGTCGCAGACTGTGGGACGGCGAAGGCGACCATCCAAAGTTTCCGGCGTACGTACCATTGTGGAAAGTGTCATTGGGCAGGCTGTTAGCGGTATCGAAGCGCGCAAAGTCAGAGAAATAATCAAACTGGCGCCAGGCTCCGGACAGGGTCCCTTCCTGGCGATACGTACCAAAATTTCCCCCATCCACCGCGTACTCGAGCTCAGGGAGCGGGGTTGTACCCTTCCGGGTCGTCAGGCTGACCACCCCCGCCATTGCATCGGAGCCGTACAGGACGCTGTTGGGCCCGCGCATCACTTCGATATTGTCCAAGCCGTTCAACGACAGATTACCGAATTCAACATTGCCTCCAATGTCATTGATCGGAACTCCGTCCAGCAGCACCTTACTCGCATTGGAATTCCCGCCTCGTAAGAAAAGTTGGGTAGTTCCCCCGCGCTCGCCGCTTTGTACGATCTGCAATCCAGGGATCGAAGCCAAAGGCTGCAGAATATCCAGTTTGTTCAGGTAGTCACTGGGTGTAAGCACATTGACCGGCGCGCCCACTTGAGCCTCGGTTGTAGGCACTCCGGTCGCCGTGACTACGATTTGTTCCGAGACATCCTTCAGCCTGAGAAATTCATCTCGAATGATTCGTTCCTTGCTCCCGCTCAGATAGAACGGAGCGGTATCGGTTGCGGCGAAGGTCGGCGCTTCAATGTGCAAACGAACCAGTCCTGAATCTTTGTATTGCAGGTGATATTTTCCCTCTGCATCCGTTGAGCTGGCAGCGACGATTTTGCCATGGGCTAGTAACTCGACTGTGGCGTTGGCGACGACGGCGCCCAGCGGATCCGTGATCGTGCCCTGCACCTCGCTGGCCGAAGCTCTTGCCGCCCAGAGCAGCAGTAATACGGCGAACGAAAATTCGCAATGTTTCCATGAATCGCGGTTCATTTCCATTTTCTCCCCTCGGAGTTGGTGCGAATGAAAATGAACAGAACCGGTCTCCTGACTCACGCTTCAACAACCGGCGCCGCCTTCCCAGAGACAACTCTCCAGTGGCCTTTCGGCGCGGTCTCCACGCTCACAGTTGCGGGGCAGTGGCGGATTCTCACCGCCTTCCCATAGTTCTGTTCTTCGGTTGTGGTTTCAAGCGACGCCAGTTCCGGCGACGCTCAAGGATGCAATTGCCTGGCTAAATCTTCCAGAACGTCAAAAACTACCGGGCTGGGAAAGTTAATGCGGTCGTCTACGTACAGCACGCGTCCCGCAGTGATCGCGCCCAAACTCCGCCAGCCGGCTTGCCTTTGCAACGACTCGATCGTCACTGCCGAATCGCGATCGATGAGCACGTATTCAGGCTGGCGCGAGATCAGCGCTTCCAGGCTGACGCGCGGCCATTCATTCGGCATGTCTGCGGTAATCGAATTGCCGCCCGCTATCTCGATCAATTCGGTGATAAATGCGCCGCGACCTACGGTCATGATGGGATCAGCCCAGAGCACAAAAAAGACCGACGGCGCCTTCTTCCCGGCGGCTCTTTTCCGGACGGCGCGTTCTCGTTCACGAAGCCGCACGATCAGAGCGCCAGCCCGATCCCGCTGATTGATTGCCTCTCCAATGCTTCCAATCGAACGATAAATGCCCTCGACACCATGGGGTTGGACCACGAATACTGGGAATCCCATCTGCTCGAGCGAGCGCACCATGCCAAAAGTATTCAGATCGCCGATCGCCAGGATCAGGTCCGGATGCAACGACGCAATTTTTTCAAGCGACGGGTTTATCACGCCGCCGACGCTGGGTTTCTGCGCGGCTTCCGGCGGATACTTCGTGTAGTCGGTGATGCCGACGATTTCAGCGCCACTTCCGAGCTCGTAGACCGTGTCGGTGATGCTGGGCGCGAGGCACACCAGGCGGTGAGGCTGGTCAGGTACCGCGACCTTGCGGCCCACTTCGTCCTGGATGTTGTGACTGGCGGCAGCCAAAGTACTGGCGAGCAGCGCGAACAGAAAAACTCGCCATGCCAAGATCTTCACGCTTCCACCTCGCGTTTCTGGGAGGCCTGCGCCATGGCGACGAAGCGCGCCGCGAGAGAGGGATCACTTGCGAAATGCAGGTGGATGTAACTGCCAAATACGTTTCCTGCCGCGAATCCTTCAGGCTGGGTTTCATCCGACAGCGAATAATGAACAACTGCTTTCGTCTGGATTCCGGTTTCTTCCACGACTCGTGAATAGTGGAAGCTGTGCCCGCGCAGACGGCTGCCCTTTTCGGCGAATCCATCTTCGACAAAGCGAATCTCGGCATAGCCAAAGCGCACCAGTCTCTCCGTCATCTCGATCGACAGGGGAAGCAGATTGGCCATCAGCCATCGTTTTCCGTCAAGAGTGCGCAATTGACGGCTGAGGAAAATGAGGCCGCCGCACTCCCCGTAGATGGGGTGACCCCTTTCGGCGAATTTGCGCACATCCGCGAGCAGCGCGGCGTTCGCACTCAACGCATCAGCATAAAGTTCAGGATATCCGCCGCCGAAGTACAAGCCGTCCAAACCGGCAGGCAGCTTTGAATCAACCAATGGACTGAAT
>Ga0209580_10001643_pt1 | contig 10149 bp, 6 predicted proteins | sample Coa_R1_5_FD_187153 | JGI IMG/M metagenome (GOLD analysis project Ga0209580, IMG submission 187153) | Surface soil microbial communities from Centralia Pennsylvania, which are recovering from an underground coalmine fire - Coalmine... | ecosystem: Environmental > Terrestrial > Soil > Unclassified...
TTCTTGGCGGACGCTACTCGCGGAATGCCTTGCAGATCATTGGTGATCTGAACGTTGTTCCAGGCAGCCAGCAATTTCTGAGTGCGGTCTGCAATTGTTCCACTGATCTCCATTACCAGCCAGCCTCCGGGTTTCAGCACATCATTTGCTTGCGGGATGAGGCGCTCAATCACCTCGATTCCCGTAGCTCCGGCGAACACAGCGTTCCGCGGCTCGAATTTGCGGACTTCGAGTTGGACCTGGTCTTCTTCTGATTCTCCGACGTATGGAGGATTCGAGACCACGAAATCGAAGGCGCTCTTCTTTACTCGCTCCAGCAGATCGGTTTCATGGAAATGAATGCGATTTTCAAGTTGGTGCCGGGCCGCATTGGCGCGTGCGATTTCAAGGGCGGCGGCTGAAATTTCGGTTGCGTGAATTTCGGCGAGCGGAAGTTCTTTGGCGAGCGCGAGTGCGATGCAGCCCGAGCCGGTGCCGACGTCGATTATTTTCAACCTGGCGGGCGAGGGCGCCCGCCCCACACGGGACAGAACGGTTTCAATTACGTGCTCGGTTTCCGGGCGCGGAATCAGCACAGCTGGTGAGACGACGAAATCCATCCCCCAGAATTCCTGATGTCCGGTGATGTACTGCGCGGGAATTCCCTTCAACCGTTGCGCGAGGGCGTCCTCATAGCTTGACTGTTCTTCTGCACTGAGTTCCTGCTCAGGGTGACCGTAGAGAAAGGCACGATCGCGCCCTAGTGTGAACATGAGCAGCAGTTCGGCGTTCATCCGAGAAGACGGAACTGCGTGATCAGTGAGCTGTCGAATGGCGGTGTTGAGACTGTCTCGCAGGCGCACGCAAGGATTCTAGCGAGATATGGGAAGAAGGGTCTTACTAACGTAACCACGGCAGGAACGAATTGCCGGATTTTTTTTTGCAAATTTATTACAAATAGAGAGAATCGGGTCGAAGTGTCTTCTTCGCAAGGGGGACGGATGTCGCAAGTGAGGCAGGAACAGCCCTCGATGCTGGCAAGGGCCGAAGAAATCCAACGGCAAATTCAGGAATTGTCCAGCCGCGACATGCAGCTGTGGTCGATTATTAGCCTGGTTGTGCTGGTTCTGACCGGCGGGTTCCTGGCTCTGGTCGCCCCTAACCTGGTTTGGGCGCAGCGGATGGTGCGAGTGGAACAGGCATACCTACCGCAGCTGTTTTTTGGCCTGATTTGTCTGGTCGTACTGTTTAATGTTTACCTGCTCTCGCAGCGAGTGGCGCTCAATTCCACCCGCAAAGCTCTGATCAGCGAACTGGTGCTGAATGAACGGCTGGAAAGTCTCTCGCTGATTGATCCACTGACCCAGTTGCTGAATCGGCGCGCACTCAACGAGCTGAGTGCTCATCAACTGGCGCGCGCGAACCGCACGGGTGAGCCGCTGACGTTCCTAATGATTGACTTGAACAACTTCCGCGAACTGAATGCGAAGCTGGGGAGCATGGAAGGGAATCGGGTGTTGACCGAATTCGCGCGCCTGCTGAAAAAGGTGTTTCGCGGTGGCGATTTGATTTTCCGGCACGGCGGCGACGAATTCCTCGTGGTGCTGCCGGACACCGGCGAGCAGCAAACTGAGCCTCCCTTGCAGCGATTGCTGCGCGCGTTGGATGAATGGAACGCAGCGAATGGGAAAATGTATCAGCTCTCATTTACGTGGGGAGTGGCTGGGTACGTGACCGGCACGAGTTTGGAAGAGATCCTACGGACGGTCGATCGCAAGCTGTATCAGAAGATGCACAATCTTGCGCCGGTGTTTTGAGAATCAGCGTTTAGCACTTGGCAATTTGCATTTTGCCAAACACCGAACACGAGCGCGCTCTCACCAAAGAGTAAGTGCCAAACGCTAAGTGCTAAATGCAGGTTGAACTTCTGCCGCTGCCTGATCCAAATACCACATCAGTTCACCGTTGACCGGGAGCACTTTCTGAGAGGGAAGATTGGCGGCGGGATCCTTCAGCGCCTTGCGCACGATTTCTGCCTTACCACTACCTTCGACGAGAAACATCACGTTGGCGGCGTTGTTCAGCACCGGATAGGTGAGCGTAATTCTCCAAGTGCTGTGCTGCTCCACCCAGTTCCCGACCACAAAGTGTTGTTTCTCTTCCAGGGCCTTCGTGCCAGGAAACAAGGACGCCGTATGGCCATCCGAGCCTATGCCGAGCAGGATGAAATCCAAACGCGGGAATTGGCTGGGCGCAGGGTGGAAAAATTCACGCAAAGTCTGCTCATAAAGAGCTGCTCCCTGATTTGCCTCGGGCAGTTCTCCGCGCATGCGAAAAACATTGTCAGTGGGAATCGGGAGTTTGGAGAGCAGGGTTTCTTTGGCCATCCGAAAGTTGCTTTCGGGAAAATCGGGCGGCACATGGCGCTCGTCTCCCCAGAAGAAGAAGACCTTGTCCCAAGGCAAATGCGTGGAAAAATTCGTGACCAGCTCCTGATGCAGCCCGCGTGGAGTCGAGCCACCAGAGAGGGCGACGGTGTACCGGCCACGCTCGCGAATGGCCTGGGATCCTAGCGCGCAGAAAACCTCTGCAGCGGCGTGAAACAATTCTTCCTTGGAGGGAAGAATTCGGACTTGTGGCGCGGGAGACATGAGATCAAGCGGCCGCGTCCAGCAGAGCACAGCGCGCGGCGCCGAGCAATGCGAGCTTGTCGTTGGTAATCACGCTGACGGGCATGATTTCCATCAACCGGCGCATGCGTCCTTTGCCGAGGAATGCGTCGAGAAAAGCAGGAGTTTGAAGTTTCGGCAGAATCTTGGGGGCGATGCCGCCCGCCAGAAAGACTCCGCCAGTAGCCTTGAGTTTCAAAGCGAGGTTGCCGGCTTCGGCGCCGAAAATGGCCACGAGGATATCGAGGACCTGGGCGCACATGGTACATTTTCCGGTGAGTCCGGCATGCGAGATTGCCGCAGCAGCGTCCGATTCCACCATTTCCCCGACTAGCCAATCGGGCGGCTTGCCTTTGCCGGTGTCGCGGAGGAAATCGAAAATGTTGACCAGTCCCGGCCCCGACAGAACTCGCTCGTAGCTGACGTGGTCGTAGCGCGTCCGAAGATATTTGAAAAGCTCGACCTGAATATCATCGAGTGGTGCAAAATCGCAGTGGCCGCCTTCGGAGGCGAATACGTGATGACGCACCCCGTCCCAGTACAAGCCACCTTCGCCGAGTCCAGTTCCGGCGGCTATCAGCGCGAGATTGCCGGTTGCGGTCGTGCCACTCTTTCCGGTGACATCGTTCAAAGTGACCAGATCGCTGACGGAAAGCGCGCCGATGCCCCAGCCGGTCGCTTCGAGATCATTGATCAGATCGGCGCGCGGAATCTTGAGTTCGTCGGCGAGCATTCGAGACTCGACGACCCAGGGCAGATTCGAAGCTACAACTCGCCCGTTGGTGACCGGGCCCGCAATACCGAAACATGCTTTGGAGGGCTGGACGCCCGCGCTCTGTACAAATTCCGCAACTATCTTTTCCAGTCCGGGATAGTGCTGGCTCGGAAAAACCCCAAGTTTTGCTAAATTCAATTGGCCGTCTTGCACATCGTAGAGCGCCATTCGCGCATTCGTACCTCCGATGTCTCCAGCCAGGATCATTTTTCGAAGTTCCTCCAATGTCGGCCGTCGCGTTCCAGCAGTTCGTCAGCCTCTCTTGGCCCCCAGGTGCCGGCTGGATAGTTGGGAAAGTTTCTGGGAGGCAGAGCTTTCCAAACATCCAGAGCTGGGCTGACCACACACCAACCAGCTTCGACCATGTCGGCGCGCTGGAACAGGGTTGCGTCCCCAATCATGCAATCGTGCAGCAGGCGCTCATAGCCGGTGCTGGGCTGGCTGCCGAAGTAATCAGCATACTCGAAGTTCATATCCACTGCTCCCAGCCGCATGATCGGCCCGGGAACTTTGGCGGCGAACTGCAGAGAAATTCCCTCTTCCGGCTGAATATGAAGGACCAACTGGTTCGGCATGAGGGTCTCAACCGGAGTGTCGCGGAAGAGCACTAACGGCGCGCGACGGAATTGAATCACAATATGCGTGTTCTGCGCGGCCAGGCGTTTTCCTGTACGCAGGTAGAAGGGGACGTCGGCCCAGCGCCAGTTGTCGATAGCCAGTTTCATGGCCACGAACGTCTCGGTGCGGGAATCCGGCGGGACATCGGGTTCGTTGCGATAGCCGGGCACACGCTTCGAATCTTCGATTCCCGGCCCGTATTGTCCGCGAACCGTGCGGGTCAGAACTTCCTCAGAGCTTAGCGGCTGGATGGCATGAAGGATTTTTGCCTGCTCATCACGTACCGCATTGGCTTCGAACGAAACCGGCGGCTCCATGGCGGTCAGGCTGATCAGTTGCATGATGTGGTTGGGGACCATGTCGCGCAGCGCGCCGGCATGATCGTAGTAACTGCCGCGTTGCTCAACGCCGACAGTTTCGGCAACCGAAATTTGTACGTGATCGATGTAGCGGCGGTTCCAGATGGGCTCGAAAATTCCGTTAGCAAAGCGAAACGCCAAAATGTTTTGGACGGTTTCTTTGCCCAGGTAGTGATCAATGCGGTAAATCTGTTTTTCACTGACAACCTTGAGCAGTTGCTGGTTCAGGGTCTTGGCTGAGTCGAGATCATGCCCGAAAGGTTTTTCCACGATCACGCGCCGCCAGTGGCCGTCCTTTTCTTCCATTAAGCCAGCGGAGGCAAGCTGCTCGACGATGGTGCCGAAGTAATTCGGCGCGGTGGCCAGATAGAAAAAATAGTTACCGTGTGTCGAATGCTCCTGGTCCAGCTTTTCGAGAGTGGCCTTGAGTTGAGAATAGATGCTCTGATCTTCGAAATCTCCTTTAACGTAATACAGCCGGCGAGTGAACCATTCCCAAATGTTCGAGTCAATTTCACTCCCCGCGTAATTGCTGATGTCTTCGGACAACTTCTTACGGAATTCATCGTCCGACATCGGACTGTGCGCGATGCCGAGAATGGCAAACTCGCGCGACAGAAGTTCGGCTTTGGCAAGGTTATAGAGCGCGGGAATCAGCTTGCGCCGGGTCAGATCGCCGGCAGCGCCGAAGATGACCATAATGCACGGGTCGGCTACACGCCCCGGCGGACGCTGGGTTCGAGGAAGCACTTCAGCTTGTGCCATTCTGTTTCTCTCCTGATTCGACATCCGCTTTCGGACGAGGTCCCAAGTGCAGCGGACCGTTGGCCGAGTGGGGTTTCAGTCCGTCGCGATATTAGCGAAACTTATGCCGACTTCTTTTCGACGGCCGGCTCCAAATGTCCGCCGAACTTTTGCCGCATGGCGGACAGCATTTTCTCAGCGAAGGTGTGTTCCTCTCGCGAGCGGAAACGCACGAACAATGCTGCCGAGAGAACGTCCACCGGAACAGCTTCATCTATGGCAGCCTCGATTGTCCAGCGGCCCTCACCTGAGTCCTGAACATAGCCGGAATACTCGGAGAGCGAAGGGTTTTCGGTCAGGGCCATTGCCGTCAGATCCAGCAGCCACGAACTGACCACACTGCCCCGGCGCCAGACTTCGGCGATATCGGCGAGGTTAAGGTTGTATTGCTGGTCCTTGGGAAGCTCAGGCTTCTTGGCGTTTTGGAAAATGTCGAAGCCCTCGGCGTAGGCTTGCATGATGCCGTATTCGATTCCGTTATGCACCATTTTGACGAAGTGGCCGGCGCCCGAAGGTCCGCAATAAATGTAACCTTCTTCGGCGGTGCCACCCAGTTTCTCACGGCCAGGAGTGAGAGGGATGTCTCCGCGGCCAGGCGCGAGCGTCTTGAAAATTGGATCAAGCTGCTGAACGACTTCCTTGGGACCGCCGATCATCATGCAGTAGCCGCGCTCCAGGCCCCAAACACCGCCGCTGGTGCCGACGTCGACGTAGTGAATGTTTTTTTCGCGGAACATTTTCGAGCGGCGAATGTCGTCTTTGAAATAGGAATTGCCGCCATCGATAAGAATGTCGCCGGGCTGCATTCGCTGGGCGACAGCCTGCGCGGTCGATTCGGTTGGCCCGCCCGCCGGAACCATGAGCCACGCGATTCGTGGAGATCCGAGCTTGGAGCAGAAGTCTTCGAGCGAAGAAGAGGGAACCGCGCCCTCCTTCGCCATGTTCTTGACGGCATCGGGGCTGAGATCGGTGACGACGACCTCGTGGCCGCCTTTCATTAGGCGGCGTGCCATGTTGGCGCCCATTCTGCCCAGCCCAACCATTCCTAGACGCATATTCTTTGCTCCTAAAATTTCTCTGAGGATGTCCTCGATGTAACTCTGTGTCCTCGGTGGTGAAAAATCTTAACCACAGAGGGCACAGAGGAAAATGCTATTGCAACACTTCGCGAACTGAGTTTGCCAAGGCCGAGAGACCGGCCTCTAAGTCTTTGCCCAAATGCACTCGCAATGCACGACGGTCGCGCTCAGCCAGAACCTGAAAATCTCCTCGGGCCTGCGCCGCCTTCACGACGCCGAATGTGTACTTCTGCCCCGGCACGGGTAGATCGATGGCGTCGTCACAGGTGATCTGTAGAAACACGCCGCTGTTCGGCCCACCTTTGTAAGCTTGCCCGGTCGAGTGCAGGAATCGCGGACCGAACTCGGCACAGGTCGCGATCTTCTTCTTGTCACGAACCGCGTGGCGAATCTGCTGAAGTTGCGCTTCGTGCTGCTCGTTCATCTCGATGTACCCGAGAACGGCGAAGTAATCCCCAGCTTTTATGCGGCTAAGATGCGCGCGTAAATATCCGGTGAGGGAATCGGACTTACCGAGAGCACTGGCGTTTTTGGGATCCGTAAAAAGCTTTACTCCGTTCTGTTCGAAAATCGGCTTCTCGGGCGGCAGCGACCCGGTTTTCTCGTATTCGCTGGTCAACTTGCGAGTTTCAATCTTGCTGGCTTCTACGTCGGGTTGATTGAACGGATTAATTCCGATGATCGATCCCGCGACCGCAGTCGCAATCTCCCAGCGGAAGAATTCCTGGCCGAGATCATAGGTGTCGGTCACGGCAATGCGAACTACCGGGTGTCCGGCTTTTTCAAGCGCAGCAACTTTCTCATCTTGCGCGGCATCCGGCTTACTTTCGAACCGCAAATATGTAAACACGCGGTCGTTGCCGTAAACCTCGACGGCAGCGAGACGCTCGCGATCGATAGGAATAATACCTTTTCCCAGCTTGCCAGTGGATTCCGCAAGCAGCTGTTCGAGCCACGCACCGAGATCATAAATTGCGGGTGAGGTGATGATTGTGACTTTGTCGCGGCCGAGCGTTGCGGCGGAGCCTAGAACAATTCCCAACATCACGCCGGGATTGCTTTCGACCGGCACCGACGCTGCGCAGGCTTGAACCATCTCTTCTGTGCGATCGAGAAATGTTGCGACATCGAGTCCCATGACCGCGCCGGGCACGATTCCGAAATTCGAGAGCGCCGAATAGCGCCCGCCAATGCTGGGCACGCCGTGGAAGATGCAGCGGAACTTATCTGCTTCAGCTTCCTTCTCGAGTTTGGAGCCGGGATCGGTAATCGCAATAAAGCGGCTGCCGGCCTTCTCCGCCCCGATGGTTTGCTTCACCCGCTCAAAGAAGTACTGCTTAAAAATATTCGGCTCGAGCGTGGTACCGGATTTACTGGAAACAATGAACAGCGTTCTCGCGAGATCGATCTTTCCGTCAAAGTGCTTCACCTGGGCAGGATCGGTCGAATCGAGCACGTGCAGTTGCGGAAAACCTGCAATGTGCCCGAATGTTTGTTCGAGGACTTCCGGGCAGAGGCTTGAGCCGCCCATGCCCAGCAGGAGAATGTCGCTGAAATTCTCTTTGCGGATTTCGTCGGCCAGCCGCTTGAAGTCGGCTTTCTTTTCGAGTTGCTTCTCGGCGATATCGAGCCAACCCATCCATTGGGATTCGTCGGTGCCGGTCCACAAGGAAGCATCACGCTGCCACAGCCGGCGAACTTTGCCCTCTGCGCGCCAGTCGTTCACATTCTGCGCAACTTGTTTTCCCAGCGGCTCAGGGAGGGTGTAGCGCTGCTGACTGATTTTGGGAGTGCTGCCGCCTTGGGTGCTCTTTTCGACTGCAGCGAGCAGCTTGTCGAATGCTTCCTGGAACAGGCGAACGCCGTCTTCGGTCAGCTGGTCGGTGATTTTGTCGATTGAGATTCCCAGCGCGGCGAGATCGCTCATCACTCGCTTCGCACCTTCGACATCCTCGGTGAGAGTCTCGCGCGGCTGACCATGGTCGCGGAAGGCGTCGAAGGTTGCGGGCGGGATTGTATTGACCGTGTCAGGTCCGATCATCTCCTGAACATACAGAATGTCAGGGTAGGCAGGATTCTTTGTGCTGGTACTGGCCCAGAGGACGCGCTGCGTCTGAGCGCCTCGCGCTTTAAGCTTTTCCCAACCCGCGCCGGAGAATATTTTCAAATAACGTTGATAGGCGAGTTTGCCGTTTGCGATGGCAACTTTGCCGAGCACGCTTTTCAGCTTCTCAGTTTCTTGCGGGCTGCTGGAGGACTTCATGCGCGCGGAAACCTCCGCGTCCACCGAATTATCAATGCGGCTGATAAAGAAACTGGCGACGCTGGCGATCCGGCCCACATCGCCACCACTCGCGGCAAATTTTTCCAAGCCGCGAATGTAAGCCTCTGCCACCCGCTGGTAGACTTCCTGCGAAAACAGCAGCGTTACGTTGATGTTGATGCCTTCACTGATCAACTGTTCGAACGCGGGAATGCCCTCGGCCGTGCCCGGAACTTTGATCATGACGTTTGGACGATCGACCGATTTCCAGAGGCGGCGGGCTTCTTCGAGCGTTCCCTGAGTGTCGCGGGCGAGATAAGGAGAAACTTCGAGGCTCACGTAGCCATCGCGACGGTTCGATTCGTCGTACACGGGCCGAAGCAAATCTGCGGCGTCTTGAATATCGCGAATGGCGATGATTTCGTAGCGCGCTTTGGCGTCGAGGTCACTGCGATCGCGCAAGGATGCAAGAATGTCTGCGTAATCCGTGCTGCCCGCGATGGCCTTTTCGAATATGGCAGGATTCGAGGTCATGCCGCGCAAGCCGTCTTCTTCGATCAGGCGCTTGAGTTCGCCGCTGGTGATGAGATCGCGGCGGATGTAATCGAGCCAGACCGACTGGCCGAATTTGAGAAGATCTTTCAGCGGATTGGTGGCTTTTGCAGTGTCAAGAACTCCAGTCGGTGCCATAAATCTAGCTCCTTAGTTTGTACAGTTGAGCTGAATATCTTCATGCTCCTTCGTGATCTTCGTGATAACTGCTCTCGGAGCATAAAGGACGAAGGTGCACGAAGGAAAACAAAAAGCTCACTTAACTCGCGCCAGCACTTCTCTGGCGGCTTGGATCACGTGGTCGATGGTAAATCCGAATTTGTTCATCAGGTCTTTTATGGGAGCAGACGCGCCAAAAGTGGTCATTCCAATGATGACGCCTGCAGTGCCAACGTACCTTTCCCACCCGAAGACGGACGCGGCTTCGACCGAGACGCGCGCTTTTACTTCAGGCGGAAGAACAGATTCTTTGTAAGCTCTGTTTTGCGCATCGAAAATATCGGTTGAAGGCATGCTGACCACGCGCGCAAGAACGCCTTCAGCGGTGAGCTTCTCGTAAGCAGCAACGCAAAGAGAAAGTTCACTGCCAGTGCCTATCAGAATCAGTTCCGGCTTGCCGCCTTTTGCGTCCGCGAGAATATAGCCGCCCTTCGCGACACCCGCAGCAGCGGCGTACTTCGAGCGATCAATGGTCGGCAGCGCCTGACGGCTCAGAACGAGCGCAACCGGATTATGCTTCATGGGCATGATTGCTTTCCATGCTTCTACAACTTCGTTGGCGTCGCCGGGCCGCATAACGATCATATTGGGCATCGCGCGCAACGAGGCCAACTGTTCGATCGGCTGATGAGTCGGGCCGTCTTCGCCGAGACCGATGGAATCGTGCGTGAGCACGTAGATCGTGGGGATTTCCATGATCGCGGCCAGACGCATAGATGGACGCATGTAGTCGGTGAAGTTGAAAAACGTGCCCCCGAAGGCACGAAGTTTGGACAACACCATTCCGTTCAAAGCCGCAGCCATCCCATGTTCGCGCACGCCGAAATGAAAA
>Ga0209580_10001645_pt1 | contig 10134 bp, 8 predicted proteins | sample Coa_R1_5_FD_187153 | JGI IMG/M metagenome (GOLD analysis project Ga0209580, IMG submission 187153) | Surface soil microbial communities from Centralia Pennsylvania, which are recovering from an underground coalmine fire - Coalmine... | ecosystem: Environmental > Terrestrial > Soil > Unclassified...
CTCAGGGAGTAAAGGGAACCAATTCCTGGCATCCCCACCCCCATCCTTTCCGTCCGCGACGGTCCCACTGGTGAAATTGAGCACCGACGCGTTCACCAACGCCACGAGCCAGCATGCAACTGAAGTTGAGCCGGACGGGTTCGCATTCGGCTCCACGATCATCGCTTCTTTTCAGGTGGGGCGAATTTTTGGTGGAGGCGCGGCTGACATCGGGTTCGCGATTTCTAACGATAGTGGCGCGACCTGGCAAAACGGACTGCTGCCCGGTTTGACCACGTTTCAAGGCGGCGGCACAAATTCGGCAGCGACCGATACAAGTGTCATTCACGACGCGGCGCACGGTGTCTGGATCATTTCATCGCTGACAATTTCTAGCGGCGCCACCCAAGTTGTGGTCAGCCGCTCGGCCGATGGAGGCGCCAGCTGGAGTAATCCAATTGTGGTGAGCCAGAGCGCAAGCCTGGACAAAAATTGGATCACCTGTGACAACACTCCCACCAGCCCTCATTACGGCAACTGCTACATCGAGTGGGATGACAACGGCAACGGCAATCGCGTCCTGATGAGCACCTCGACAGATGGTGGATCGACCTGGTCAGCGGCGTTGGCCCCTGCGGGCAATCCCGGTGGACTCGGGGGCCAGCCGCTGGTGCAGCCGAACGGGACGGTCGTGGTGCCGTTTCTGTCGAATTCCAATGCGATCCAGTCGTTTTCGTCCGCCAATGGCGGAACGAGCTGGGGCGGACTGGTGCAGGTTGCTACTGTTAATGCGCATACCGTAGCCGGCGGTCTTAGAACGTTGTCGCTGCCCTCGGCGCAAATAGACGCCACTGGAACAACGTACGTAGTTTGGGAGGACTGCAGCTTTCGCTCCAGCTGCCCCAGCAATGATCTGGTGATGAGCACATCGGGCGACGGTTCGACCTGGACGGCCCCCGCCAGAATTCCCATTGATGCGACCACCAGCGGCGCAGACCACTTCATCCCCGGACTGGGAATCGATCCGGCAACGAGCGGCGGCACAGCCCACCTCGGTCTCACTTACTACTACTATCCGCGGGCGAATTGCACGGCGGCAACGTGCGCGTTGTTTGTGGGATTCATTTCGTCGAGCGACGGAGGCACCACCTGGAGCGCGCCTACTCCTGTGGCCGGCCCAATGTCGCTGAGTTGGCTGCCTTCGACGGATTCAGGCCTGATGGTCGCGGATTACATTGCGACGACCTTTGCTGGAGGAAAGGCTTACGGGTTCTTTGCAGTCGCGAAAGCGAAATCGGGATCGACGTTCGACGAAGCCATCTACACGACGCAGAGCGGATTCGATGTGGCGGCGGCCCCAGCCGTAAACAGTTCAGCGGGAGAGCAGCCGATTGCGAAAACCGCGATCAGCCACACTCCCGCTGGAAGTTCCGTTGCCAGCAAATCAGTTCGGCGCTAGTTACGACTTCACGCCTGAGGTCTTCAGGTCTTGCTGAGTCTCAGTATTCGCTTTTTTGGTTTCAGTACTGGAGTCAGCTTGTGGCTTCAGCTTCTGAATTGCCTTGCCAAGGCTCATAGTGCCGGTCGTTGAACAGCCGCCTTTTGGAGCGAAGCTGCCGGCCGGAGTGGTCGTCATTGCCTGTCGCAGGCAAAAGAAATTCATGCCGGAAAGATTCTTGCTGACGTGTGCCGCAGCTATGCACTGACCAATATTTTTGAACCCTGTGCACGCGTCGGCCGCGCCGTTCTGATCGCCGGTCAGTGCAACGATCTTGTCGCCGATCGCTGGGTTCTTTGACAACACGTCGCTGATCTTCTGCGATGAGGTCGGCGGTGCGTTTGTGCTCGACTTGCCATGGTCGGATGAATTCATCGAGCTGTGGCCCATGGAATTGCCCACACCGCCGTGCATTCCGCCGGCGTTACCGTGTTGGGCCAGCGCGGTTGTTGCGTACGAGAACACAGCCAGACTCAATACAGCAAGTTTCAACATCTTCATCAGAGCTCCTCCATTAAACGAACAGCTTTCGCCGGTCCGTAAGGCAAATTACTTGCTCGCACGGAGCAGGCGTCCTACGTTGAAACCGATCGAAAATGAAACTGAATTCAGATTGAATTGCACGCTTCGCGTGTACCCGATCTCAGCGTCCGTATATTTGTTCAGGCTTGCGTCTATCCACGTCGAGAAGCCGTCATCTGCGGCGATGCTGGCCGTGCCTGTCGTTTGATGTCCGGCATTAAAGCTGCGGCCGTGGGTGACGTTTCCATTCGCAGACGAGCCTCCCACCACACGGCTGAACACGGTCTGATTGCCGAAGGGCGCGATCTCATATCCCGCTGCGCCCACGCTAATGAACTTCCACACATCCACTTCCAGACCTTCGCGGAAATGAGTGTTGAGACCGAATGTGGTGTAAGGACGGACAAACAACCGCGAGTCGGAAGTAGTGTTGGAGAAGCCGGCTTCGAAAAACGGAGTGACCTGGTTGAACGCGTGGTCGAAGTGGTTCGTCCAGTCGAATGTTGCGTGGCCGGTGTTGAGGCCGAGGTTCTTATCGCCCAGGGGCGCTGAACCGGTCAGCACAGTGGCGTAGTTCAGCGAGGTGTGCGGATATTTCCAGCGCAGATCAACAGATGGGTTTCCCACTCCGCTGCCGGAGGTGCTGCCCGTGGTGGAGCTGGAAGCATTCACGAAATAAATCGGCAGCCCGAAATCCATTCCGAAGTGCTGCGTGAACGTATATCCGGCGCTGGAGTCGATCTCGTAAACCTGTCCCGCGGAGTTGGTGGTGCCGCCGAACTCCACGTAGGAGGTAAAGCCGGTGTCGTCCTTGGCCGCGGACTCAGCCTTGGACTGTGCGGTACCCAAACCCGACAATGTAAGAACACAAATTGAAGCCGCAATGACGTATGCAAATCGTTTACTCATTTTGTACAGCGCCCCTGGATGTATTTGGTTGAACCCAGCGTTTCGGGAATTGTTGGTAACCAGTTACCACTATTTGTCGGTTACCAAAAATGGAATTCCCGCTCCCCTGGGCTTGAGGATGCATTCTTCACGCCTATCCCCGGTCAGGCAAGTAACCGAAGTGAAATCAGCTACTTTCCTTTTGGGCAGGCTTTTTCAGGCAACCCCGCGGCAGGGGAGTTATTGCAGGGAAATAGGGAAAAAGTTCAGGGTGGCGCGGGGCGCGGGCTTTGGGGCGCGCTATGCCGAGGCCAGGGAATCGAGTTGTGTAAAAGCGCGAATTTCGTGTACGGAAGCTAGAAATGATTTGATCAAGGACAAACAGGCAATCCGGTCGGGAACTGGAGCGCTCAACCTGGGCGGATATTCGTCGTAGGTGCGACCCTCGAGTTCCCGGCCATAACGGGCCTTCCTGACGCCGCCCCATTGTTTGAAGAAGAATGGTACTCGCGCCGCCTTGCACTGTTCGAGTATTGAGAGCACCCATTCCTCTCTGAGCGGACGCGCGCCGGGACCGCTCTCGCCACCGACAATCACCCAGCTTATGCCGCTCAAATCGATTCGGCCCAGGTCTTCGAGTAGCGGCTCAATAGAAAGGAAACGAACCGCCGCGGGCGATTGCCGAAGATGTTTGATGCGAGGCAGCCCATATTTGCGATCTTCCACGCTCACTCCCCACCAGATATGCTTTTGCGCTGCCGCGAATCGCAGGCTACTTGCTAACAGATCCCGCATCCGTTCAGATCTTTTTGTCAGAACCTGGTAAGTATGCCAGTTTGCCTTGACCATCACATGCGACACTGCTGCGGCATATTCATCCGGGATGCCGGTTTGGAACAGATCGCTCATTGAATTTACGAACACGAGCTTGGGCGAGCGCCAAGTGAACGGCTCAGTGAGTTTTTCCGGGACTAAGCGAAGATCGAATCCCTGTTCGTAGGGATGTCCTTTAACGCCTCGGAAGCGCTCCGCAAACGTTTCGGCATAGCAGTGCTTACAGCCTGGGCTGATCTTCGTGCAGCCACGAACGGGGTTCCAGGTTGCATCGGTCCATTCGATTTGAGAGTTTAAGGACATACTCAGTCCCAAAATGTCGTTTGGTCGGTACTGTACTTCAAAACCTCGTCCCAATACCTGTACGCCCGCTCATGTCGGGAAAACAATGCAAGACGATAAAGTGGAAGATTTTTTTCATGTGACCTAACTTCCTTCATAGTGTAGCGCGGCGGCGGAATATACCCGAGTCCTGCCATGCTCTTAGTGAATTCATCGGCCAGAAACCTAGTGAATTTAACCGCGTCCCACTGTGCCGTTGCCCATCGTTTCCGCCAACTGCTCGACCCTAAGAATTTGTCAACTTTGTCAGAATCCTCCTTGAGGTAATGCTCGTAATTGCGGTTGGCGTCCATTCCAAGAGCAAGCAAAATCAAGAAATCGATATAACGCGTGCTGGCGAGCGCACGAACAGTTTTGAACTCGAGACTGATATCGAATGGATCGGCGAAGCAAAGAGACAATGCAGTGTCTCCAGTCGACCCTTGCGGAATCTCTGCCAAGATTTCTGACGTTCGCTCGTTACAATCGCCCTGGACATAACCAATGTCCGCGTCGGGGACGGCGCGCACAGCCCGAATTTTCAACGCATCTAATTTGTCAGCCTTCTCCTCACAGAACACGTATTTGTCGAATCTGTCTTTTACTCTTAGAGCAAGTAACGGAGAGCCAAGGATGAGTTTCGAGGTATGTCTGATTCTGCTATAGCCCGCCCCAGCATACAACTCTACATAGATTCGTCTTGACCACTTGGCCTTCATCCCCGAGGAAAACAGAGTCGAGTACAGCGACACGAGGCGATGTTTCTCTTCGGCCCACGCACCGACGTCAGGCGTGATCAGGTCGTCATCTTGCGCCAGAGCAATGTTCTCCATCGTCATTTGCGAATTGGATTTGCTTTTTGTTCGCCCAATCGCGCTAACTGATTTTGCCATACCAAATGCGGTCGAGCAATATCGCTCGTGGTCACAGCGGTATATTCCCGTGCTTTTTAGGCGGATTCTTGTCGCGCTTGGTGTTGAGCATTTCGAGGGCGTCGATTAGTTTCTTGCGCGTCTCGCGGGGCTGGATGACCGCATCCACGAATCCGCGCTCAGCGGCGACATAGGGATTGGCAAATCGCTCGCTGAATTCTTCGATCTTTTCTTTGCGAATGAGTTCGCGGCTAGCATTACGTTCGGGCTCAGTTGTGTACAGATTGGCGGCGCGTTCCAACTCGCGTTTGTAGACAATATCCACCGCGCCTTCGGGGCCCATGACCGCGATCTCCGCCGTCGGCCAGGCGTAGTTCACGTCGGTGCGAATGTGCTTGGAGGCCATCACGCAATACGCGCCGCCGTAAGCTTTGCGCGTGATCACGGTGAGCTTGGGCACCGTGGCCTCGGCGAAGGCGAACAGAAGCTTCGCCCCGTGGCGAATGATGCCACCGTACTCCTGCTGGGTGCCGGGCAAAAATCCGGGCACATCTTCAAACGTAATCAGAGGAATATTGAAGCAATCGCAAAAGCGCACGAAGCGCGCGCCCTTGACCGAGGCATTGATGTCCAGCGTTCCCGCCAGCACCGCCGGCTGATTGGCGACGATCCCTACCGTGCGGCCATTCATGCGCGCGAATCCGATGACAATATTTTTTGCGTAGTGCTCTTGAACTTCGAAGAAGTAGCCATCGTCGACAACGGCGCGAATCACGTCTTTGATGTCATAAGGCAGATTCGATTGCGCGGGGATAATGTTGTCGAGCGCGGCCTCGGCGCGGTCGATCGGATCGGTGCAAGCCTTTCGCGGAGGGTCGTCCACGTTATTGGACGGAATGAAACTGAGCAATTCCCGCAAGAGCGACAGACACTCGGCATCGTCGTGCGCGAGAAAGTGCGCTACGCCTGAAGTTTCATTGTGCGTAACCGCACCGCCGAGCTGTTCCTTGGTAACGTCCTCGTGCATGACGGTCTTAATCACGTCCGGCCCGGTGATAAACATGTAGGAACTGTTGTTAACCATGGCGACAAAGTCGGTGATCGCCGGTGAATAAACCGCTCCGCCTGCGCAAGGGCCCATGATCGCCGAGAGCTGGGGCACGACTCCGCTGTAAAGCGTGTTACGCAGAAAAATATCGGCGTAGCCAGCGAGCGAAACCACGCCCTCCTGAATACGCGCGCCGCCGGAATCGTTGAGACCGATTACAGGCGCGCCGACGCGGGCCGCCATTTCCATGATCTTCACGATTTTGCCAGCGTTTGTTTCGGAGAGCGTTCCGCCAAAAACGGTGAAGTCTTGCGCAAAAACAAAAACCAGACGTCCTTCAATTCGGCCGTATCCGGTTATAAAGCCGTCGCCGTAGTACTTGCGCTCTGCCAAGCCGAAGTCGTTGGCGCGATGGGTGACGAAACGGTCCGTCTCCTCGAAGGTGCCCTCGTCCAGGAGAAACTCGATGCGCTCGCGGGCCGACATTTTGCCTTCTTTGTGCTGGCGCTCGCGGCGCTCACGTCCGCCACCTTCTTCCGCCAGTTGGTCGCGGCGCTTCAGTTCCTGTAGCTTTTGCTCGATATCCATGGCAGGAATTATAGAACTACAAGAACCGTCGTCGGCTCTCGGCTGTCGGTCGTCGGCAAGAGACCGAAAAGTTGTGGGGGCGGGCCTGGAGGGCCGCCCCTACACGCCTGGAGCACGCCCCTACAGAGCTGGAGGCATCCCTACACGGCTCGGTGAGCGGACGAGCGTCCGCTCCACGGGGACGGGCGTTGCTCGAATCTCACCGTCCTAAGCCCAACGAAGTTCAAGCACTCCCGTCATCTTGTGAGCGCGCGCCGCTGTCCGTAAGCTGAAACTTCTCACATTCCAAGAGGTGAACTTATGCTGTCCAAGAAATTACTCTACCTGGCATGCGTGGCATTGCTTTTGTGTGCTGGGCCCAATGTTGCGTTCGCGCAGCACGGTCATGACGACGATGATCACGGACATGGCCACGGCCGGGGGCACGAAAAGAAAGCCGACCGCGACGACGGTGATCGAGACCAGGGTCGCGGCCGCGGCCACTATCGCGACCATGATCGCGAGCTGCACGAGTGGTATGAGGGCCATCGCGATCATTTGCCGCCGGGATTGGCAAAGCGGGATGAACTGCCTCCGGGGCTGCAGCGCCAGCTAGTTGCTCGTGGAACGTTGCCGCCGGGATTGCAGAAAAAGATGCGTCCTTGCCCGGTTGAGGTCGAGCAGTTCTTGCCACCTCCGCCTGTGGGGTACGTGCATACCGTGATCGGCGGAAATATTGTGCTGGTGAACACGAGAACGTTCTTTGTGATGGACGTGTTTCACTTCTAAAGGAAGCGAAACCGCAAGCCTTAGCCTGAGCAGCGTCTCAACTTAGTCGTATATGCAGAAATAGCGTTCAGTCGTAGGCGGGAGGCCAATCGCCAACCGCCACGCCTCTTTCCATGTCTTCTGCGCGCGCGCGGTTCGGCGCTCCAGAACGAATGCGGCGCGATATTGCTCCAAAGCCTTCGCTCGAGCGGATTCTTCCATCGGTTGATAGTGCTTCGGGTCGTGATACTCGTCATTGCTGTTCTGCGCCAGCCACACGATGGTCGCGTAGGCATCGCCGACCATGAAGTGCAGCGCCGCCAAAGTGGCGGTCGGTAAGGCTCGTGCGCCCGCGAGTAGCGACTCACCTTGCTCGATCACCAGAGCGAATTCTTCTTCCCCCGCACTGCAAGCGCCGGTCATATCGAAGCCGCGCTCCATCTCATAAAGAAGGACCTCATCAGATGCCGGCCCGGGCGGCGCAATGGCTTTAGCCTGCTTGAGCCAGCTATGCGCATAGACCAGTCCTCCGGCCAGTTCATCGTTGACGAATTCTGCGCCGAGAGCTTGCAACTGTGCACGCGCAAAATCGTCGATGCGAATACCTTGTTGTTGAAGGAAGTTGAGCAGCCGATCTGCCACCAGCAACGCGATTGCCTGTTGGCCCGCCGGCCTTGACTTGGCCGCAGTCAACCAGTCACGGAACGCATCGGCTGCCTGGACGCCGCTGGGCACACCTTTGGCCCTAAAGAAATCGGCCTCCAACAGCGCCGCCATCGCTTTGGTCGGTCCTGGCGCGAGCCCGGTTTCCTTGATTGTTTTGACTAGACCGTCCTGCTCGGCTGTTGATTCAACCTGCGCTTTCTGAGTCTCAGCAGCAAGGTCATGGAATGCATCGGAGTTGGGAAATGCCAGGCGAACCAACACTCTCGTTCCTTTGCCTTGAAAGTCGTCATAGGCGGCGGTCAGCACCCCATCTCCGACTTGCCACTGGCGGGTTTCGATCCATCCCGCCGAACCGAAGCCTCCCGGAAACGTGGGAACTGTTCCTGTGCTGTATCGCGACTGCAAAGCCGCTTCAATTTCCTGCACTAACTTAGTCCCGGCTGACACATTGGTTTCCGGAAGCTGAATCCACATCAGCCCGAGTTGGCAAGTCGTCTGCAAAATTTCTTGCTTCGACGCTCCTGTTGGCGGCAGCGCATCGTCGGGCGGGGGCTCAGGATCATAGAAGTACACGGCGCGAGTCCAGACCTGACCGACGGCCGATGCATGCGCGAGGACGCTTCGCGCGCACCAATCCTTCGTATCGTTGGCGAGCTGAGGACCGTTGAACAGTTGGAGTCTTTCATTGGGGTGAGCTTGGAGCCAGGCTGCTGGCGTGGTTCCGGCTTTCGCCTCTGCGAGGTCAGCGGCAATCTGCCCACCCAGGGTGGTATTCGACGTCTGTGCTGCCGCACACAGATCGGCCATTAGAACGAACAGTAATAGGCTTTTCACATGGTCACCTATTTTCGGGACGGTACATTGAATTGAGTCGTCATCGAAGTGCGGATGGGCCTATTCCATGGCTGAGCCTAACGGCGCGTAGCGGTACTTCTTTCCGTCCCAGAAAATGGCTGCCGTCATCTGGTCGCCGGTGGATTCTTCGACGTAGATGGCCGTGGTCATTTTCTTCTTGTTAATCCTCATCTTCTTGACCGCAATTGATTTTACGGCCAGGTTGATGATGACGAATTTTCCTTGCGTGGTAGTTGACGAGTGCCAGGCTTCGCTTCCTTCGCCGTGGACCACCAATATGCAAATCCCATGCATACGGGGATCGTTCTGACCAAATCCGGTCGTCACTTTGGTATCACCATAGCCGTAGAACGAATCCATCGGATCGATCACTTTGTAACCCTTGTCATCCTGATCAATCAGCGGGTTTTTGCAGCGCGCGACAAACACCAGGTCCTCGACACCATCGCCGTTTAGGTCGGCGGTCAAGGGCGGCCACTGTGTATCGAGATCGCAGGAATCGCCAAACTGCTGATGGACGAAGTCATTGTCGATTTTTGGAGGGGTTGCCTTGGCTTGCGCAAACGCCGCCGCCGACAAAAGCAGAAAAACAAAAATGCGAGACCACATCAATCAACTGTAGTCTCGCGGGATGGCGCTCGCTAGAACCTACTCAGGTAACCGAAGGTCACGGCTATTTGGTGATGGCCAAACTGTTTACGCCTCCGACTTCTGAATTGGTAAGGAGAAAGAAGCCGTTCGGGACCAGCGTCAAACTGCCGTCATTCGGATTGACCTGATAAGTTGCCACGTCGATGTCGCAATGAAAGCAGGCTTGCTGGTCTGCGGCAATCGCCCAAAGAAAGGTTCCGGTTGGGTCTATGACGGGCCAGTCACCGGGGCCGGAACTCGAGACCTGCGCCAGCGTCCCCGTGGTCTCATCAATCGAATAGATTCCGCAATTGTCGTACATGAATTTGCCGGCGCTGGCGATGGTCATGTTGTTGGGGCCGGGAATGCCGATTGTTCCGGCCGGAACCAGCGAACCACACTTTCCGGCATTGAAGGGGAAAGTGGAGAGCGGCGTCAGCGCGCCCGATGTCTGGTTCACGCTATAGCCATAGATGTTTGTGCTGTTCTGAGACTGAAGCTGGTACAGATACGAATTGTTTGGTGTGATGACGATTGCCCAGGAATCGGTCACGTTTGTACCAAACGGTGATCCGGCGATGGCGGTAAGCGCGCCGGTAGATTGGTTGATGTTATAGGCCGAAATCCCAGCGCTCGTGGAAACATAAAGAAACTTGTTCATCTGGTCGATGGACATTAGTGTTGCC
>Ga0209580_10001646_pt1 | contig 10132 bp, 6 predicted proteins | sample Coa_R1_5_FD_187153 | JGI IMG/M metagenome (GOLD analysis project Ga0209580, IMG submission 187153) | Surface soil microbial communities from Centralia Pennsylvania, which are recovering from an underground coalmine fire - Coalmine... | ecosystem: Environmental > Terrestrial > Soil > Unclassified...
AGCGCGACGGCCTGTTCTGCGCCCGCATCTTCGGTCCGGTAACGGACTGGGAATGCCTATGCGGCAAATACAAACGAATGAAGCATCGCGGCGTGATCTGCGACAAGTGCGGCGTTGAAGTCACACTGTCAAAAGTCCGCCGTGAGCGGCTGGGCCACATTGAGCTGGCGTCGCCATGCTCGCACGTGTGGTTCTTCAAAGGCCTGCCTTCACGCATTGGCCACTTGCTGGATATCTCACTGCGCGATCTGGAATCGGTTCTGTACTTTGAATCCTACGTCGTTGTTGACGCGGGTGAAGCGCCGGTAAAGGAGCGCGAAGTCATCAAGGAAGAAACCCGCTTCCGCGAACTCGACCAGCAATATCGCGCAACGGGCTTTAAGGCCATGATGGGCGCTGAGGCCATCAAGGAAATCCTGAAGCGCGTGGAAGTGGAAGAACTATCAGTTGAACTGCGCGAGAAGATGAAGCACGAAACTTCTCTGCAGAAACGGCTCAAGTACGCCAAGCGGCTCAAAGTCGTCGAGGCCTTCCGCAAGAGCGGCAACAAGCCGCAATGGATGATTCTGGACGTGATCCCGGTCATTCCGCCGGAGCTGCGTCCATTGGTTCCATTGGATGGCGGTCGCTTTGCCACGTCTGACCTGAATGACCTTTATCGTCGCGTGATCAACCGCAACAACCGTTTGAAGAAGCTGATGGACCTGCATGCTCCTGAGGTGATCGTGCGCAATGAAAAGCGCATGTTGCAGGAGTCAGTGGACGCGCTGTTCGATAACGGACGCCGTGGCCGCGTGCTGCGTGGCGCCAACAATCGCCCGCTGAAGTCACTCTCTGACACGCTGAAGGGCAAGCAAGGACGATTCCGCCAGAACCTATTGGGCAAACGCGTGGACTACTCGGGACGTTCAGTGATCGTTGTGGGTCCTGAACTCAAGCTGCATCAGTGCGGCTTGCCGAAGAAGATGGCGCTTGAGCTATTCAAGCCATTTATCTATCACCGCCTGGAACAGACTGGCCACTGCACCACCATCAAGCAGGCCAAAGAAATGGTGGAGCAGCAGGAACCGATTGTCTGGGACATCCTGGAAGAGGTCATTAAAGACCATCCAGTGCTCTTGAACCGTGCACCAACACTGCACCGTTTGGGCATTCAGGCTTTTGAGCCGGTGCTGGTGGAAGGCAAAGCTATCAAGATCCATCCGCTGGTTTGCACGGCATTCAACGCAGACTTTGACGGCGACCAGATGGCGGTACACATTCCGCTGTCTCCGGAAGCGCAGGTTGAAGCCAGCGTTCTGATGTTGTCATCGCACAACATTCTCTCGCCGGCATCAGGCCAGCCGATCACCGTGCCCACACAGGACATGGTGCTTGGTCTCTATTACCTGACCAAAGGCAAGCCTGGAGCGAAGGGTGAAGGCCGCGCTTTTGCCAATACTGAAGACGTGCTGCTGGCGCTGGAAGCGGGTGAAGTGGAAACGCTTACACCGATTCGCCTGCGCTATAGCGGTGAGGTCATCGACCTGACACAGGCTTATGACGATCAGGACATCGTCCACACGGAGCCGGTGAACTTTGAACGCCAGTTCATCAACACAACCGTGGGCCGCACGATCCTGAACGATCATCTGCCGGAGAACATGCCGTTCATCAACGGACTGCTCAAGAAAAAAGGCATTGGCCAGCTGGTGAACTATACCTATCTGCGCTTTGGCCTTGAGACCACGGTCAAGATGCTGGACGAAGTGAAAGAGACGGGCTTCCGCTATGCAACGCGCGCGGGCTTGTCCATCGGCATTGATGACATGGTCATTCCTGAGCACAAAAAAGGCCTGGTGAAAGAGGCTGAAAAACAGGTCATCAATGTTCAACAGCAATATCTTGACGGCGCAATCACCAACGGCGAACGCTACAACAAGGTGATTGAAATCTGGTCAAACGTGACGGAAAAAGTTGCCGACGAGATGTTCAACAACATGCAGGAGCTGGACAAGGTCGGACAGCTGAACCCGATTTACGTTATGGCTGACTCTGGCGCTCGCGGATCGAAACAGCAGATTCGCCAGCTTTCCGGCATGCGCGGACTGATGGCCAAGCCCTCGGGCGAAATCATTGAGACGCCAATCACGGCGAACTTCCGTGAAGGATTGACCGTGTTGCAGTACTTCATTTCCACGCACGGTGCGCGTAAAGGACTGGCTGACACAGCGCTTAAGACCGCCGATTCAGGCTACCTGACCCGTCGCCTGGTGGATGTGGCGCAGGACGTGATCATCAGCGAACAGGACTGCGGAACTGTCGACGGCATTTACGTAGGTTCGATTGTGGAAGCGGGCGACATCATTGAGCCGCTGCGCGACCGCATTGTGGGCCGTGTATCGCTGGAGAAAATCAAGGACTACGAAGGCAACGTGATCGTGGACGTGAACCAGGACATCACGGAAGAGCTGGCCAGCGCAATTCAGGCTGCCGGAATCGAGCGGGTAAAGATCCGCTCCGTGTTGACCTGCGAATCGAAACGCGGCGTTTGCATCGCATGCTACGGACGCAACCTGGCTTCAGGCCGCATGGTTGAGCTGGGCGAGGCAACAGGCGTTATCGCGGCGCAATCCATCGGTGAGCCGGGCACGCAGTTGACGATGCGTACCTTCCACATCGGCGGTACGGCATCGCGCGTGTCTGAACAGTCCCGACTGGAAGCACGTACGGCCGGCAGCGTGCGCTTCATCAATCCCCAGACCGTTAAAGCAAAGTCAGGCGATCTGGTGGTGATGAATCGTGCAATGTCGATTGCGGTGGTCGACGACAAGGGGCGCGAAAAGGAGCGCTACTCAGTGGTTTACGGCGCACGGCTCAAAGTCCAGGACGGCCAGCAGGTAACTGTGGGTCAGGTAATGGGTGAGTGGGATCCTTACACCTTTGCCATCCTCACGGAAGTCGGCGGAACCGTGCAGTTCAAAGACTTGCAGGAAGGCGTGACGCTCCACGAAGAAGTGGACGAAGTCACCGGCCTTTCCCGCCACGTGGTGGGTGAGTCACCGGACGAAAAACGCCAGCCGGCAATTGTGATCAAGGCAAAATCAACCCGGCGTTATCTCATGCCGTCACGCGCCCACTTGATGGTGCAGGACGGTGATGAAGTTCATCCCGGCGACGTGCTGGCGAAGATCCCGCGCGAAACCACCAAGACCAAGGACATTACCGGTGGTCTGCCGCGCGTGGTTGAGCTGTTTGAGGCCCGCAAGCCGCGTGAAACCGCGATCATCAGCGAAATCGATGGCGTGGTGAAGTTCGGCGAGGTCTCAAAAGGCCAGCGCAAAATCTACGTGGTGGCCGATAACGGCACGGAGAAAGAATACTCGGTGCCAAAGGGTGTCCACATCAACGTGCAGGAAAGCGAGCGCGTCCGGGCGGGTGAACCGCTGATGGACGGCCCGTTGAACCCGCATGACATTCTGGCCGTACTCGGCGAGAAGGAACTGCAGTCTTACCTGGTGAATGAAATCCAGGAAGTCTACCGTCTGCAAGGCGTAACCATCAGCGACAAGCACATTGAAGTGATTGTCCGCCAGATGATGCGCTGGGTGAAGGTAGAGGACGTGGGTGACACCACATTCCTGCTGGAACAGCAGATCGATAAGTTCCGCTTTACCGAAGAGAACCAGCGTGTGATTGCCAACGGTGGCCGTCCGGCAACGGGCCGTCCGCTACTGTTGGGCATCACCAAGGCGTCTCTCTCAACTGAGTCATTCATCTCCGCGGCGTCATTCCAGGAGACCACCAGGGTACTTACAGAAGCCTCAATCCAGGGCGCTGTGGACCACCTGCGCGGCCTCAAGGAAAACGTGATCGTGGGCCGCCTGATTCCGGCCGGTACGGGCATGGAGCACTATCGCAACGTGAAGCTGGCTCCGGAACTCGAGCAGGCCGCCGCCAAGGTGCAGGAAGAAGTCTCCCAGGCATATGCCGAAGCAGAGCGTGCACTGGAGCTTCTGCGCCAGGAAGGCGAAGCTGAAGAGATGGCTGCCGAATAGCAATTGGCAACTAGCAGTTAGCAATTAGCCACGGGCCGGCGAAAGCTGGCCCGTTCTTTTCTACCAAATCAATTCTGAGTAAACAATCATTGACTAATCAATAAACTAGAGCGGGCTGGAGAAATTCAGTCCGTTTTACTTTTTGCCGCAGGAGAGTCAGTGTACAATCCTAGCGACTTTAAACCCAAAGAGAAACCTGGTTCCGATACCAGGTCGCCAAAGGCCGGAGGATGCATATGGAAATCTGCATACAGGGTCTCAAGGCTTTCATAGGTGCCCCAATCGGCGAGGTTCACAAAGCAGGAGGCACGGGTGCAGCCAACGGGCATGATTGTCACGTTGACAGCGATCATTCAGGTGGCGTCGGCGGATCACTGGAGATAAGCCGAACCTGTTTTGAAGTTAATTGTGAATGTAACGGTCCGATGCTTCAGCCAGGAGACTGGATAGAATTTCGTACCAAGTTCCTTGTATTCGTTGATGTTGGGGAAATTGAATATAGTCTCTGCGGGCACACCTGCAATGGGAGTACGAGTACTGGTGTGCGAGGTGTAGGTCTTGGGCTCAGTATCGAAAAGATTCGATGGGTCATCGATAATTGAACGCGTGGCGAGGTCCTTCATGTACTCACTGGCTGCCGGGGGGCTCACTGGGCACGCATTTCATGCTGGCAATTCTCGGTGCCAGGACACGGTCCCACCTTATTGGTTTGTATTCAGCCTGAAATAAAATAGATGGACTTAGTCCATGACTTAGTCCATAATGCTGCCTTATGGAAATCAACGTGCACGAAGCAAAAACCAACTTTTCCAAGCTGTTGCAGCGCGTTGCTCTGGGCGAGGAAGTCATTATTGCCAAGGCGGGAGTGCCAGTGGCAAAACTCGTGCCAGTGTACCCAGAGCAGGGCAAGCGCCCCCTTGGATTCCTGAAGGGCGAAATCTGGATGGCAGATGATTTTAATGGCCCTTTACCGCCTGACATTCTTGCTGGCTTCCTTGGTGAAGACGAACCGGAGAAACGAGTAGTGAAAAAGGCCCACCAACCGCGAAGCAAAAGTAAGCGGGCATGAAATATCTTCTCGATACGGCTATTTTGCTGTGGAGCGTGGACGACCAGCAGAGACTGAACGCCCGCACAAGGCAAATCCTGGAGAATCGTAATGAAGAAATCTTTCTTTCCCCCGTGGTTTCCTGGGAGATCGTAATCAAGGTTACCCGAGGCAAGCTCACGTTGGCCCGGACCGCCAGTGAAACGCTCAACTTGGCTTTTGCGAAGTTCGGGATGCGGTCGTTGCCTATTACTCACGCCCATAGCCTTACTCTTGGTGAACTACCGCTTGTGCACAATGACCCATTTGACCGCATGCTGGTGGCCCAAGCTAAGAATGAAAGCATGGTCTTGATGACGGCGGATGCAATTCTTGAAAAATATCCCGTCGAGATTCTGTGGTGTGGGAAATAGTCTGCGATGCATTAACTTGCTTCCGCGCCCGTTACCCCTTTAACCTATTCAGCTAATGCACTTTACGCGGCTTCGTCGGGCCTTCTGGCAGGCCTTTCAACACGGGCAATTTTCCATCGCCAAAGGCGCGGCCTATTCGTCGATTCTTACGCTGTTTCCCGCCTTCCTCATTATCACGTCTGTGCTTGAAGCTTCGCACAACACTGAAGGCTTTCTGGAGCAGATAGCCGATGCCGTAGGCTGGGTGCTGCCGCCGGGATCGCGTTCGGTGGCGCTGGCATTCTTCCAGAGCAAGCAGCATCATGCCACGCGGATCATCTACTCGGCTTCTATCGTTACTCTGCTGGCAGCCACGGGAGTAATGATCTCCTGGATGGATGGCTTCCGCAAAGCATACGGCATGGCCAATACGTGGGGCTTCTGGCGCGAACGCGCAATCGCTCTCTACCTGGTCTTGCTGGCGCTGGTGCCGCTGGGATTTGCCACCATCCTAGTGGCGTTCGGTACTGAGGTAGAGAACTGGATCCAAAGCGGAACCATGCACCTCTTCAAACCGCTCATCCTATTGGTGTGGGACGGTGTGCGCTGGGGCATTGCGATACTCACGGCGATTGCGCTTACCGCGCTGATGTATCACCATGGATTGCCCAAGACACAATCCTGGCGGCGCGTCTTGCCTGGCGCGGTGATGGCAGCGGTGCTCTGGTTTCCGGCGACAGTGCTGTTTGGCTGGTATGTGAGGGTCTATGCCACGTACACGGTGGTTTACGGCTCTCTCAGCGCGGCCATTGCCCTATTGGTGTGGTTGTATATCGTTTCTGTAATCGTATTGCTCGGTGCGGAAATGAACGCGCAAGTCTATCCCAAGATGGCGGAAGGCGACGCCACGGAAAAGAAGGTATGAACGGGTGACCGGTGGAACCAAGGCGCTGGAAAAAGGTATTACGCCCTCAATGAGAAAAGCCAAGATCGTATGCACCATTGGGCCGGCCAGCGGCTCAGAAGCGGTGCTGCGCGACCTGATGCGTCTGGGCATGGACGTAGCCCGGCTGAACTTTTCCCATGGCACGCATGAGGAACACGCGCGCATGATCGACCGGCTGCGCAAAGTGGCCGATAAAGAAGGCCGCACCATCTGCATTCTGCAAGATCTGCAAGGCCCCAAGATCCGCACGGGACGACTTAAATACCGAACGCCGATTGCCATCAAAAGTGGGGCGCGGCTGACCATCACGCCGCGCGACATTTCCGGAACGGCAGCGCTGCTCTCGACGACTTTTAAGGCTCTGGCCAAGGAAGTTGAGCCAGGCGCGCGCATACTGCTTTCGGATGGGCTGATTGAGCTGCGCGTGACGGCCGTCCGTGGTGACGACGTTGAGTGTGAGGTCATTAATGGCGGCCTGCTGGGCGAGCACAAAGGAATTAACCTGCCCGGGACCGTGGTGAGCGTTCCGTCGCTGACGGAAAAAGACGAAAAAGACCTGGAGTTCGGCCTGAAGCATGGCGTGGACATTGTGGCCGTTTCATTTATCCGCACCGCCGACGATGTCCGACTGGTAAAGCGGCTGGTGCGTATGCACAATTCCGATGCCTGGGTCATCGCCAAGCTGGAGAAGCCGCAGGCCGTCGATCCGGCAAATCTGGAGGAAATTCTTGATGTCGCAGATGGAGTGATGGTGGCGCGCGGCGACCTGGGCGTGGAGATGCCGCCGGAAAAAGTTCCGATCATTCAGAAGCATGTGATCCGTCGCGCGGCGGACTGGCGCAAGCCCGTGATTACCGCGACGCAGATGCTTGAGTCGATGATTGAGAATCCGCGGCCCACACGCGCTGAAGCCAGCGACGTAGCCAATGCGATCCTTGACGGCACAGACGCCGTGATGCTCTCAGCCGAAACGGCCAGCGGCAAGTATCCGCGTGAGACCGTTGCGATGATGGCCAAGATTGTGCTGGAAGCGGAGTCGGCCAAAGAGGAGCCAATACAACGGCGTCGCCAGCACCGGCAGCTTTCCATTTCAGAGACCATTTGTGAATCCGTGGCGCACGCGGCGCAGGACCTGGAGATGAAGGCCATTGCCGTTTATACGGAGACGGGAACCACGGCGCGCCTTATTTCCAAGTACCGGCCTATGGCGCCGATCCATGCGTTTGCGGCCAATACTACGGTTTGCGCGCGACTCAACCTGATGTGGGGAGTATCGCCGCTCGCATGCGAGATGACGCCAAACGCCGAAGACATGGTGCACAAGGCTGAAACGTATCTTTTGCAAATGCACGCGGTGCAGCCCGGGGACGTGATTGCCGTAGTGGCGGGAACGCGCAGCAGCAGCGGGTCAACTAATTTCATGCGGCTGCATGTAGTGGGCACAGGTGAGCATCCGGTTGAGGTTCGAGAAGAGCGCCGCAAAGCGCCGAGGATGAAGCCTGTGTCGCCAGTGGAGAGAAGGAAGAGGTAGTTGTTCTGAAACCTCGAGCGAAGCGAGAGGCCCCTATAGTCTCAACTCTCTTCAGGCTTAGCTCTGCTTCAAATCCTAAACGGAGTAAGTAGTCAGAGGGTTCCCTTGCTTGCGCTCGGGATAAAAAACTAACTAATTCACCCATCCGCCGCCGGTGCTGCCGCCATTTTTCTTGTCTTTGTCATCGGGCGGACGAAAATTGCCGTACTCGTCAAAATAATCTTTGGCGTCCTGATTGTGCTTCTTCATGTAAACCTGGAATTTTTTCCCCGCGCGGCGGCGCTTCCAGCGGTGATAGCGATTGGTGATTCCGTAGGAAGCTTCTGACGCCGAGAATAAAAGTCCCCGGGTTGGAACGAACTTCACATAGAGGTAGCCGAAAAGCAAGCCGCTCAAATGCGCCACATTAGCGGTTCCGCCTGCATCTCCCAAGGCGCCCACAAACGCCACAAACGCGAGTATCCCCACAAGGTACTTGAGCCTGATGGCGAATGGAAATGGGAACATAAACACTTCCTGATCGCCAAAAAGCATTGCTGCGGCCATAAAGATTGCATAGATTCCGCCAGAAGAGCCCACGGTTGCGGTCTGCGGTGCCAGATGAACGACGGACCCCAGCGTGTAAGCCAAAGCAACAGTGCCCAGTCCCGCGCCGACCACGCCAAAAAGGAAGAACTCCAGAAAGCGCCGGCTACCCCAGGGAACCTCAAGCATGGAGCCAAACATCCACAACATAAGCATGTTGAAGAACAGGTGAAAAAAACCAGCGTGCACGAACCCATATGTCAACAACTGATAAATACGGCCATGAACCACAGCATGGGCCCTGAGTGCCAGCGGATTGAAAATCGCATTGGCCAGGCTTCCCTGACCTACAGCGGCCAGTATTAATCCAAGAAGGTAAATACCGACGTTGATCGCGACCAATGTCTTGATGGCCCGCGTAAACGGCGGGAATGAGAGCGTCATTGTTCTGGCCATGCTGTTATCTTTCCGGTTCAGGAATCACTATCAGGCTTTCTTTCTGGTACAGGAATCACTATCAGGCTTCTGTGGCCCTTGGCATCTACTGATCGTACTCCAAAAATTACATTGTCCTTGGAGTCCGGAAGGTCTACTTTGGGCTCGGTCGTTCGCAGTAAATTTTCTTCCGCGAAATCCGCGTCAGTGGTCTTGCGCCAAAGCACTTCATAGGCTGTGGCTCCGGGTGCGGGCTTCCATTGGATCTTGGAATCGTTCTCGAGCTGCTTGGTCAACAAACGTACGTCACTGGGCGGTGCAGGAGATGAAGCCAGGCTGGCCAGGGTCGCCGCGTTCAGGCGCGCCACATTTGCGACATATTCAAAATCCACAAATTTCGGCAGGTCACCATATTCGATGCCGTTTTCCGTCCTCACGTTCTGATGCTGATGGTTGTAATCTTCACGATATTCGGTAAAACGGACGGCGGCAAAACCCTGCTCATTGAAGGCGCTGTGGTCGCCTCCCCGCAGGTAGCGGTCACGACGGAAGATCAGCTTGGGAGTAAACGCCCCAAAATCATAGCTTTCGCCCACAGAGTGAATGTAGCGGGCCAGTTCGCGGGAGGTCGAATCATTTTCGCCGCCCAGGGAGCGTATGCGACGCAGTTCAACCGGACTGACGGCCGCGGGAATGCCTTCAGAAAACACGCGCACCCAATTGTTGTTCTGCGCAGTATCGCCGGGCGTGCGGTTGCCGCCGACAATATCATTGTTAAGCACACCCTCAAGTTGCCAGTCTTGTTCTTTGGCCATTTTGGCAAAATGAGTGCTTCCGTTCAGCCCCTGCTCTTCTCCGGCGACAGTGAGAAAGATAATAGTGGCTGGGAACTTGTGTTTGCTGAGTACGCGCGCACATTCGATCGAGACAGTGGTGCCGCTGCCGTCGTCATTTGCGCCGGGCGCAGGATCGGTGGAATTCTCGTTGCTGGAGTTGCGAGAGTCGTAATGCCCCGTTACCAGATAAATCCGCTTGGCCTGAGCGGGATCTGTGCCTTTCAGGATGGCGTAGACATTCTGGATTTCGGTCGGCTGCTTGATGCGGTCATCGGGCCCCTTGGGCTGCTCAATGAAGGTGTCAGTCTTGACTTCCAGACAGCCGTTGCATTCTGCGGAGATTTTTTCAAATTCCGCCTTAATCCAGTTGCGGGCAGCTACA
>Ga0209580_10001647_pt1 | contig 10128 bp, 6 predicted proteins | sample Coa_R1_5_FD_187153 | JGI IMG/M metagenome (GOLD analysis project Ga0209580, IMG submission 187153) | Surface soil microbial communities from Centralia Pennsylvania, which are recovering from an underground coalmine fire - Coalmine... | ecosystem: Environmental > Terrestrial > Soil > Unclassified...
GATGTAACGCGGATCACTCGCGGCAAGATTGAAGTGCACCACGAAGTGGTCGACGTCCATGCGTTATTGGAAAACGCCGTAACGATCGTAAAGAGCGACATCACCGCGAAGGCCATCCAGTTCGATGTCGAACTGGTCGCCCCAAATCACCATATCTGGGCCGACCCGGTCCGGATTCAGCAGGTGTTCTGGAACCTGATGAACAATGCAGTAAAATTTACGCCGACCAACGGCCAAATCTGCACTCGCTCATATAATAAAGACGACCAGTTCGTTTTCGAGATCACGGACAGCGGAATCGGCATCGACCCTGCGCGCCAGGCCAGCATCTTCGAACCGTTTCATCAGGGCGAACGCTCGATCACGCGGAGATTTGGCGGCCTCGGTCTCGGCCTTACGATATCGAAAACACTTCTCGATTTGCACGGGGGGACGATCGCGGTGGAAAGCGCGGGTCAAAATAAGGGCACCACGTTTCGCGTTTTCCTCGACCTGCTGAGCGAGCCCGTCGCAGCCGAAGGCAAGGGAATCGACGGTTGCGCGACAACTTCGCGAAAGTTGCGGCTCCTGTTGGTCGACGATCATGCCGATACCCGCGGGGTGCTTTCGCGACTTCTGGTGAAGTGCGGTCACGAAGTCGTAACCGCCGATTCTGCAGCGAAAGCGCTGGAAATTCTCGATAGCCGCCGGTTCGACGCATTGATTAGCGATATCGGCTTGCCGGAGACGAGCGGTTACGAATTGGTGCGGCAGGCCAAACAGCGTCATCCACTCAAGGGGATCGCGCTGTCCGGACTTGGCATGGAGGAAGACGTTCGTCGTAGTCTGGAAGCGGGATTCGATCATCATCTGACAAAACCGATCAACTTTCAGGAACTTCAATCTGTCCTCGGAAAGGTTTTGGTCTGAGGCTAATTTATTTCGCCGACAGAACCGAAACAGCGATTTCTGAAATAATTTGTAACGAAATCACGCCGAATCCGTCTGATATTTAATGGCAGGGGTTTCGGGAATCGAATGGGGCCAGGCAGGGGCAGTCGCGACCGCGTCGCGGGAGGTTTTGGCCAAGGCTCGCGCCAGCGAAAATTATCAACCGCAGTTTGACGGCTTGCGTGCGCTGGCCGTGATCACGGTCATGGCGGACCATTTTAGCGCCGACGTTCCAAATTTTCCGTTGCCGGACTGGATCCATCTCGGCGCCACCGGGGTTCGGCTCTTCCTTGTTTTAAGCGGCTATTTCATCACTGCGTCGCTTCGCCGGGCACGCGATCAAATGGATGTTGCGCATTTGTCGTTCGGACAAACAGTCCGCGCATTTTACTGGCGTCGTTATCTGCGAATCGCGCCGGCCTACTTCATATTTGCGGCAATCGCTTTGATCCTCGGCCTCGGTGGAATTCGTCACAACTGGCCATGGGTATTCACTGGGACAGTGAATTGGATGATTGCGTCTGCGAATCAATGGCCACTGACAATTTCACATCTGTGGTCGGTTTGCGTGCAGGAACAATTTTATCTGTTTTGGCCGCTGCTGATTCTGCTGTTGCCGCGACGATGGATGGTGCTCGCGATCGTTTCGGTCGCGGTCGCCGGAATCGCGTTTCGAATTGGCTGCGTAATTTTTTCCGTGCCGGTCATCGCGCGATGGGTGTTGCCATTCGGCAGTTTGGATTCGCTCGCCGCTGGCGCAGCGCTGGGGTGGTGTGGAGGCAAATTGCGCGCGACTCGCGGTGGCTGGTTGCTCGCGCTGATCTGTTTGTCGATGTTGAGCCTGGCCGCAGCCCTGCGAGTCAGCGATCCGGCTCAATTGAGATCAGTGCTGGTGGAACCGCTCGAAGCGGGGGCGTTTGTTATTTTGGTAGCCCGCACAGCTGCTGGATTTGATGGGCTGGCGGCGCGGTTTCTTTCATTGCCGGGACTGGTTTTCGCGGGCCGAATCAGCTACGGCCTTTATATTTATCATGCGCTGGTCGCGATCGTACTCCCGGGTTGGCTGTCGCCGTCCCTCCGATTTCTCGTCACAAACCCGTCGCTGCGTCTGATGTTTTTCGGAATGGCGACTCTGATCGTCGCCTCAATTTCCTGGTGTCTGATCGAGCAGCCAATCAATCGGCTCCGCTCAAGACTCACTCGGACGGCTTTTAGTCCAGCGGTATCCGACAACGATGGCGCGAGGCGTCGATTAATCCGATGCAATACTGCGTTGGCGTCTGAAACTTGACCCGACATGGCTTAGGCTGTGCTCCCATAGATCTTCGAGTGAAGAACCTTTTGATATCGGCATCGCTGGTTGCGGTGGGAGTTTGGTACTTGCATCGGGTTTCCGAGGACCGCGCGCACCTGTCGCCTCCGCAGGAGCAGTCGACCGGAGAAATCGTGGTGGCGGCCGCACCGGATGGTACACTTCACGGCCGTTGGCAAACGCCCCCACCTCCGGCTAAAAAATAGCTCGGGGTCGTACCTAAACATTCAACATTTGCTCCGCCCTCCCTCGCGGATTGCACGAACAACGAAGTTTCGCCGCCTCGAGTGGCGTTGACCAGCCTAAGCTGATCGTCCTGCCTCACCGGTTGTTAGCGAACGTTGAATGTTTAGGTACGACCCCGATGCTCTCCTTGACAGATTAGGAGAGATTGTCGTAATCTCCTAACCAACTTAGGAGAACGCCCATGAATGATGAAGCTGAGCTTCTGCCCGGAACACTTGATCTTCTGATTTTGAAAGCGGTTTCGCTCGGCCCGCTTCACGGTTATGCAGTTCTCTCCCGCATCGAACAAATTTCGGGCCGAACGTTGTTCGTCGAGCAGGGCGCTCTTTATCCGGCGTTGTTCCGATTAGTGCGACAGGGCCTGCTAAAAACTGAGTGGGGCAAATCGGAAAATAACCGGCGCGCGAAATTTTACGAGCTCACCGCAGCCGGTCGAAAAAGATTGCGGGAGGAGACTGACGGATGGAACCGGCTCGTAGCCGCGATCACCTCCGCTCTTTCCGCCAAACCACAACAGGCATGAGCAAGTGCCGATGGGGATAATCGCCGCAGCGATCGACAAATGATCATGGCATATCTCAAATCCCTGAGAGCCAGGTTTCTTCGCCGAACTCAAACAGAGCTCGAGCTGGAAGATGAATTGCAATCGCACATTCAAATGCGGGCGGGCGAGCTGCAGCGTATTGGTCTGACTCAGAAAGAAGCGCAACGCCGGGCGCGACTGGAGTTCGGCAGCCCGGAGCGGTTTAAGGAGGAATGTCGCGAGACGATTGCCGGGAATCTGATCGACACTCTGGTCCAGGATACTCGTTTCAGTTTGCGAATGTTTAGAAAATCTCCTGGTTTTACTGCGGTCGTGGTTCTGACCATGGCGTTGGGCATTGGAGCGACGACCGCCGTTTTCAGCGTCATCGACGCAACACTTCTGCATTCGCTGCCGTATCGGCATCCGAATCAGCTCGTGCAGATTGTGGACGATCTGCCTGGAGTCGGAGCCAGGGACGTGGGCATCTCGGTTCCAGAGTGGAACGACCTCCAAAACTCCGGCATTTTTGAATACGTCTCACCGATTGGAGGCGGAGACGTTAATCTTACAGGATCGTCTCAGCCTGCCCGAATCGCATTTCTTAATGTGCCACCGAATTATTTTGCGTTGTTAGGGGTGCAGCCGGAATTGGGGCACTCCTTCAATCCTGAAGATAAAACACCTGGATTCACACTCGAGGTGTTGATTAGCGATGGTTTGTGGAGGCGGGCATTCGGCGCCGATGCGCAGATCCTCGGCAAGAGCCTGCGGCTCGACAACGATCTGTATCGGATCATCGGCGTCATGCCGCCTAATTTTCATGATCCATTGCGCACAGCGCGACAACGGAACACTGAGCTTTGGGCGGCATCCGGTTTCTCCGCGCCTCCGGCTCCCGATCCGGTTCGGAACTTGCGCTTTCTGACCGAGGCGATTGGTCGACTCAAGACCGGACTGACTATCGCGGAGGCGCAAAGCCGACTCGATGCGCTCGTCGCCGCTTTGCAAAAGCAGTTCCCGGCGGATTATCCGGCAAAGAGCCGATGGGCAATTCGCCTTATTCCTCTCAAGGACAGCGTGCTCGGAAATGTTCACGATTCATTGATTTTCCTGTTTGGCGCTGTCGGATTAGTTCTTCTAATTGGCTGCGTCAATGTCGCGAATTTGCTGCTTGCTCGAGCCAATGCGAGAGCGCGCGAGATGGCAATCAGACGAGCACTCGGAGGTTCTCGACGGCGTCTGGCCCAGCAACTGTTGACCGAAAGTGTACTGCTTTCGTTGATTGGCGGAACTGCCGGTCTCGTTATCCTTTTCGGCGCCAAGGATTTTCTGTTGCGGCTGGTGCCGGAGAGTTTGCCGCAGCTTAATGCGATTTCGATCAGCTGGAGCGTTTTATTGTTCGCGTTTCTCGTATCCTTGCTCGCGGGTGGGATTTTCGGATTGGCTCCCGCTCTGCAGGGAAGGCGACCGAACCTAGCAAGCATGCTCAAGCTCGAAGGCCGCGGCTCGACGAGCTCCAAAGAACAGGGGCGAACTCGCCGTTTACTGGTCATCTCGGAATTCGCGCTCTCTTTAATACTGATGATCTCCGCCGGACTCTTGCTTCGCAGTTTTTATGATCTGCTGAACGTGCGGCCAGGATTCGAGCCGCATCACACAATCGCAGTGCGCACATGGTTGCCGGTGCCGAACGATCCGAAGACCGACATTTATGGATCGCCTGCTCAAGAGGCGCCGCTATTGCGGGAAATACTTCGTCGCGCTAAAACGTTCGCAGGAATCGACGAGGCAGCGGTTGGAAACGTGGCCGCAGTTCCGCTGGCACACGATCGAAATAATCTAAATCCTTTTCCGCTCATTGTGGAGGGGCACGAGACGCCAAGAGATCAGGCTCCGGTGGTCTACAGTTCGGTTGTTACTCCCGAATATTTCCATTTGATGCAGATTCCATTGTTGCGCGGCCGGTCTTTCGCGGACTCGGATGACGACCAGGCGCCGCCGGTGGTGACCATCAATGAAGAGATGGCGAAAACGTTTTGGCCGGACGGCAATTCGATCGGCCAGCGGATTAAGCTGCCGGTTGCGGGAGTCCCCGGCGCGTTTGCCTGGAACACGATCATTGGCGTGGTGGCAAATGTGCGAACGGAATCGTTGGCCCAAGCCAGCGCGCCGCAATTCTATTTCAGCGCCTACCAGAGGCGACCGAGAGACCTGGCAATATTTCTGCGAGGCCGGTTCGATCGCGCGACGATCGAGGCAAAGCTTCGCGAGCAGGTGCAATCGATTGATCGTGAGCTTCCCGTCTTCGGAGCGCAGACCCTCGACGACGCGGTGTCGGAATCGCTGACTCAGCGGCGATTCTCGATGGAAATGGTGGGTCTGTTTGCGCTAATCGCGTTACTTCTTGCGGCGATCGGGATTTACGGTGTGATCTCGTACATTGTCAGCGAGCGAACGCACGAGTTCGGGATTCGCCTCGCGCTCGGTGCGGAAAGAAAAAATATTCTGCGAATCGTATTGCGTTCGGGTCTGCGGCTGGCGATTGCCGGCGCGGCAATCGGGCTCGTTGTTGCGGTGGCGGTTTCGCGATTCATGGCAACCTTTCTTTTTGGCGTGCCTGCCATCGATCTTTTGACGTTTACGGGCGTGACCCTGCTTTTTATTACCGTTGCTCTAGTTGCTTGCTACCTTCCCGCGCTTCGGGCCACTAAAGTGGATCCCATAGTTGCTCTTCGCGATCTATGAGCGCGCTGGCTTATTTGCGGTCACTGGTTTCGCGCTTTTTCCGTCGTTCTCGAACAGAAAACGAAATGGAAGATGAGTTGCGATCGCACATCCAAATGCGCGCGGACGAACTCGAGCGTGTGGGTCTGAATCGAAAAGAAGCTGAGCGCCGCGCAAGGATTGAGTTTGGAAATCCGGAACGGCTCAAGGAAGAATGCCGCGATGCGATCGCCGGAAATGTCATCGACGTCTTCCTTCAGGATATTCGCTTCAGTATTCGCATGTTGCGCAGATCGCCGGGGTTCACTGCAATCGTGGTATTGACGATGGCGATCGGCATTGGGGCGACGAGTGCGATCTTCAGTGTGGTGGATGCCACGCTGTTGCATCCGCTTCCGTACCCGCACCCGGAACAACTTGTCAGAGTTGTCGACGACTTGCCCGGAATCGGTGCGCGCGATGTCGGAATGTCGGAGCCGGAATGGCAGGACCTGCAGCACTCCGGGATCTTCGACTACGTTTCGCCGACCTGGTACGACGATAACAATTTGACCGGATCTGCCGAACCCGCGCGAGTCAGCCTGCTGATCGAATCACCGAATTACTTCGCATTGTTAGGCGTGAACGCCGCGCTCGGTCGAACATTCCCTGCGGCCGATCACTCACCTGGATTTATTGGAGAAGTCGTCATTAGCGACGGCTTGTGGAAGCGGACGTTCGGAGCAGATCCAAATATTCTGGGCAAAGAAATCCGACTGGATACCGATCTCTATCGCATTGTCGGGGTCATGCCGCCAAATTTCCATGATCCCGGCACTTCGTTGCGGGAACGAAATATCGAAGTTTGGGCCCCGACGAGTTTTTATGGCCCGCCGTTGAACGATCACCCGCCGCGAAGTGGTCGCAATCTTCCCACAGCGATCGCGCGACTAAAATCCAATCTCACCATCGCGGAAGCGCAAAGCCGTGTTGATGCGTTAGTCGCATCATTGAAAAAGCAATTTGCCGGCGATTATCCCTCGCAAATGGGATGGAAGGTCCGGCTTGTGCCGTTGAAAGAAAGCTTGGTTGGCGATGTTAGTCGGACGTTGATCATGTTGCTGGCTTCCGTTGGTTTGGTACTCCTCATCGGGTGTGTAAACGTTGCGAACCTGTTGCTCGCGCGTGGCAGCGCCAGGTCGCGTGAGATGGCGATCCGGCGTGCGCTCGGCGCCGGACAAGGTCGATTGACTCGACAACTGCTGACCGAAAGTCTTTTGCTCGCAATGCTCGGCGGCGGCCTTGGCGTAGCTTTTCTTATCGTCACAAAAGATTTCCTCCTGAAATTGGTGCCCGAAACCCTGCCGCGATTGAATGAAATATCCATCAATTGGGTAGTTGTGTTGGTGGCGTTGGCCGCCTCGGTGTTATCGGGAATAATCTTTGGCCTCGCTCCCGCCTTGTCGGTTCGGCGGGTTGATGTAACTCATGCGTTGAAGCAGGAAGGCCGGGGATCGACCGGGTCGAGCGAGCAGGCCCGGACACGGAACACCCTGGTGATCATGGAATTCGCCATGTCGTTGATGCTGCTGATCTGCGCCGGGCTCTTGCTGCATAGCTTTTGGGATCTGCTCAATGCCAGGCTCGGATTCAATCCCGAAAACGTGATGACGATCAAAACGAGAATTCCGTACCCGAACGTTGCGGCGAACGACAACTACGCGACAGCGGCTCAGCAGTCGCCATTTTTCCACGAGGTTCTTCGTCGCTGCAAACAACTCGCCGGAGTCGAGGAATCCGCGATGGGCGATCTTGCTGCGTTGCCGTTGGCGCACGACCGCAATAATCAAAATCCGCCGCTTCCAATGGTGATCGAAGGGAGACAAACCCAGGCCAATGAAGCGCCTCTGGTGGATGAGTCGATTGTCAGTTCTGAATATTTTCACTTAATGGGAATGACTTTGCGTCGCGGCCGCATGTTCACCGATTTTGATAGGGACAACACCGAACCCGTTGCGGTCATCAATGAAGCGATGGCTCAAACCATCTGGCCTGACGAAGACCCGATCGGCAAACACGTTAAAATTTCCCGGCGGGCCGATGCCTGGACAACGATCGTCGGTATTATGGCAGATGCGCGAACCGAGTCGCTTGAGACCACAAACGTTCCTCAAATCTACACAGATTTGTATCAACGAGGCGCCAAGCACCTCGCCATTTTTCTGCGCGGACATCTGGACGCAGCTGCGATCCCCGATGAAGTTCGCAGACAAGTGCAGGCGGTGGATCCCACCCTTCCGGTCTTCAGTGCTGCGCTGCTGACTCAAACGGTTGCCGAGTCGCTCGATCAACGTCGCTTTTCCCTCGAAATTGTCGCGCTGTTTGCTCTAACGGCGCTGCTGCTGGCGGCAATTGGAATTTACGGGGTGATCTCATTTCTTGTGAACGAACGAACCCATGAAATCGGAATCAGACTTGCGCTTGGCGCCGAGCGCAAAAACATTTTGAACCTGATTTTGCGTCGCGGACTGGCGCTGGCGATCACCGGCGCTTCGGTTGGCTTGGTTGGGGCACTCCTTGTCTCCTATTTGATGAAGAGCGTGCTTTACCAAGTGGCGCCCACGGATCCGATCACCTTTGCGGTTGTTGTTCTAATTTTCATCGGTGTGGCGTTACTTGCCTGTTATCTTCCGGCGCGGCGCGCGACGAAAGTGAATCCCATGGTCGCGCTCCGATGCGAGTGAGTCTCCACATACGGCAATCTCGAGAACGTCGCGATCGCCGAAAAATTTGCGGCGACTGGTCGTTAGCCCCAAAGTTCAGCGGCAGGCAGGCTGATTTTTCCTGCTGAATAGTGAAGTCCGTGTTCGCGATCGCGCGCGAGCAGAAGCGGGCCGTCGAGATCGGTGTAATCAGCGTTGCTGGCGAGCAATCGGGCCGGCGCCATCCCGAGTGACGTGCCGACCATGCAACCAATCAACAACTTGAACCCGGCTTCACGCGCGCGTTCGCACAAACGCAGCGCTTCAGTCAGACCTCCGGTTTTGTCGAGCTTCACGTTGATCATTTCGTAGCGATTTTTTAAACGCGGAAGATCGCCGGTTGTATGACAACTTTCATCGGCGCAGACTGGAATCGGATGCTCGAGTGTCTCCAGCGCTTCGTCGACGTTTGCTGGAAAGGGTTGCTCGATCAGCTCGACGCCGAGGCGTTTCAATTCCGGCGCAGCATCGCGAAAGTGTTCTGGCGTCCATGATTCATTCGCATCGATCAGTAACCGCGCATTCGGCGCCGCATCGCGGACAGCCTCCACGCGCGCGACATCGGCATTGTCACCACCAAGCTTTAGTTTGAGAATCGGAGCAGCCGAATGAGCCTTTGCCGAGTGGCCCATTTTGTCCGGCGTATCCAGACTGATGGTGAACGAGGTTTCGACTTCAGCGATAACCGGAATTTTCGCCAATTCCCACACGCGTTTCCCGGAGTGTTTGGCTTCCAGATCCCAAAATCCGCAGTCGAGCGCGTTCCGCGCCGCGCCCGGAGGCAAAAGATTTTGCAGGCGTTCGCGATTTAAATTCTTCTCGCGAGCGATCGATTCGATTAGGGCGAGGACTGATTGGCACGTTTGATTGTAACGGCGAATCGGTGCGCCTTCGCCGCGTCCGGTGAATTCGCCATCTCGGATAGTTACAACGACCACCTGCATTTCCGTCAGGCTTCCGCGCGAAGTTCGAAAAGTTTCCTTTAACGGCCAGGTTTCTTCCTTCGCATCGATTTCAAGAGCGACCAGTGACATGTATCCAGTGACCAGACACAGAAATTCATGACGTTCAACACGTCGCGGCAGAGCGATCTTTCTGCTAGCGTGTTTTCATGAAGATGCTCGCAATCGTTTTGTCTTTGTTAATCGTGGTTTCAGTAGTGTCCGCGGAACCGGTTGTTGTTATCGTTCGGCATGCGGAGAAGGCAGATAATAGCGAGGACGCGGAGTTATCTGCTGCCGGCCGCGCTCGTGCGGAAATTCTGTCGCGCATTTTAAAGGACGCGAACATCACGGCCATTTTCACCAGCGAGCGCAAACGAACTCAGCAAACCGCCGAGCCTTTGTCCAAATCAACGGGCGTTGCTCCAACAGTTGTGCCGGCGAAGGAGTACTCGGTCCTGGTTTCGAAATTGCGTGATGTGAAAGGAAACGCCATGGTCGTTGGACACGGCAATACCATTCCAGAGCTGGTGAAGGCCTTGGGGATTGAGACCCCCGTTCAAATCGCGGACGCCGATTATTCCGAAATATTTATAGTCACGCTTGATTCCAAACCGCAGCTAATGCGACTGCATTATCCGTAGGGCTGCAAACGACAAGCCGTCTGCTAGCACAGAACCGGCCGTTTTTGGAAGATGTCGAAGATGA
>Ga0209580_10001648_pt1 | contig 10125 bp, 6 predicted proteins | sample Coa_R1_5_FD_187153 | JGI IMG/M metagenome (GOLD analysis project Ga0209580, IMG submission 187153) | Surface soil microbial communities from Centralia Pennsylvania, which are recovering from an underground coalmine fire - Coalmine... | ecosystem: Environmental > Terrestrial > Soil > Unclassified...
TCAGCAGCCGGCCATTGTCGCGATGATGCAGGCCGATCGAAGGCTCGTCCAGCACATATAAGACGCCGCGCAGTTTCGATCCAATCTGCGTGGCCAGCCGGATACGCTGCCCTTCGCCGCCCGACAAAGTCGCCGCTGAGCGGTCGAGCGAAATGTATCCCAGACCGACCGCGTTGAGAAACTGCAGCCGCTCTACGATTTCGTGCATGACGCGTCCCGCAATCAACGCCTCACGTCCCCCCAGCCTGATTTCCTGCGCAACTTCCACCGCCCGCGATAACGGCAGCGCGGTGAAGTCCGCCACCGACATTCCATTCACCTTCACCGCCAGGCTCTCAGGACGCAGCCGCCTGCCATGGCATGCCGGACATTCTGTCGCTGACATATGCTCCAACAGCCAGTCGCGATAGCCTTCCGACGTCGACTCCTCGAGATTCTGTTTCAGATATCCGAAGATTCCGTGAAATCCCGTCTTCCCCCCACGCGGCTCGCCATTCAATAAAAAGTCCTGCACCTTCTCCGGGAACTTTTCAAACGGAGTCTTGAGGTCAATCCCATATGCGGCCGCGGCAATCTGCAGCTGATGAATCAAATTTTGCGACGCTGATCCCGGGCCCAAGCCGCCCTCCAGCAGCGGCTTCGACCAATCACTGATCACCTTCGCCGGGTCAAAATCGTACTTGCTGCCCAACCCGTGGCACTCCGGGCAGGCTCCATACACGCTGTTAAACGAAAACGAACGCGGCTCCAGTTGCGGCACGCTGATGCCGCAATCCGGGCACGCCAGCTTCTCTGAATAGAGGTGCTCCTCGCCTCCCACCACCGCGACTTGCACCAACCCACCCGCCAACTTCATGGCCAGCCCGACCGACATTTCCAGGCGGTGCTCAATCCCCGGCTTCACCAGCAGGCGGTCGATGACCACTTCGATGGTGTGATTCTTCCGCTTGTCGAGTTGAAGGTCATCTTCCAGATTCACCAACTCGCCATCCACCCGCGCCCGGGTGTAGCCATGCTTCACCAGCGTTTCCATCTCTTTCTTAAATTCGCCCTTGCGTCCGCGGACGATCGGCGCCATCACCATCACCCGATCTTCGGGCGTCAGCGCCATCACCCGCTGAACGATCTGATCTGCCGATTGCCGGCTGATGGCTCGCCCGCATTTCGGACAATGCGGAACTCCGATCGAAGCGAATAAGAGGCGAAGATAGTCGTAGATTTCCGTGATTGTGCCCACTGTCGAGCGCGGGCTGCGACTGGTGGTCTTCTGCTCGATGGAAATCGACGGGCTAAGTCCATCGATTGCATCAACATCCGGACGTTCCATCTGATCCAGAAATTGCCGAGCGTAGGCCGACAGCGTCTCCACGTACCGGCGCTGGCCTTCGGCATAGATGGTGTCGAAGGCTAATGAGGACTTGCCCGACCCACTCAGGCCGGTAACCACGGTCAGGGTATTACGCGGAATCTCGACATCGATGTTCTTCAGGTTGTGCTGCCGCGCCCCCCGGACGGAAATCTTGGTAATCGCCATTGATTCGCTATTTCCCGGCGGTTATATCCCTTCCGTAATGTCGACAGGGCAACAGAATTGTTCGAAAGTAGGAATGCACAGCTCTACTCCGTATCTTAGTCGTCAACAGCGGTGAGCGTCAACGCGGGTAAAGTGAAATTGCGCGGGGACGTGCTCGAGAAAGTTGCTCGAAAAGATTCGCCGCTACAACTCAGGTATACGGATTTCGCGCTTGCGGCATCAGACATTCTGCTTGGTTAAGGTTGGTTGAACGTGATTTCGCTCTTCATGCCTTTGATCCTCTGCTTCACCGTCGTCGCCTCTGTCAGCTTCGGCGTCGTGGCAACGTATGCCCTGGTAATCAGCATCCTGCACGTGTTCGGCCGCGCTTCGCAGCCCAAGCCGGAAACGCAACATCCGACCCTGGTCTTAGTCCCCAGCCAAACCCACGCCAGCGGCGACTAAAGTTTCTGTGGGGCGCCACACTCCTGCCCCGCGACGAATGCGGGAGATTCCGGCAGCCCAAAGCGTCCTCTTCTTCGTCTTTGTTTGGTCCCCTCAGCGCGTGTGAAGACACCCTGGCCTGTGCCGTACCTGCCGCGCTCCTCGCAAATTGGTAGATAATGGCCTCAGAGGCGATGCCCCCCCTCAACCGCAATGCGATTGCATTCCTCTTGGCGATTAGCGTCGTAGTACCGCTGGGCTCATCCGCCTCCGCCGCCGAGCCGTCCCCTTGGCTTGAAGTCCACTCCACGCACTTCACCGTCCTCACCGACGCCGGCGACAAAAAAGGACGCGAGGTCGCACTCCGCTTCGAGCAGATGCGCGCGGTCTTTTCCAATCTGCTGACCAAAGATCGCCTCAACCAGCCTGTTCCGCTGACTATCCTCGCCTTCAAGAACGACAAGTCCTACTACCAGCTCGCGCCTCTGCGCTCGGGACAGCCCATCGACGTTCCCGGCTTTTTCCTGCCGGGCGAAGATCAGGACTTCATCGTCCTTAACTTATTCGAGGACGAGCCCTGGCGTGCCGTGGCTCACGATTTTGCCCACATGCTGCTCGACTACAACTATCCTCCGGCGCAGGGATGGTTCGACGAAGGGCTGGCCGAATATTTCTCTTCCATTCGCGTCGACAACAGGCAGGTTGAAATCGGAGGTGATCCTGAACTTCGCCCTAGCGCCAGCCAGAACTTGCTCCAAAGCCACGTCGATGATCGCCCGCCAAAATCGCTCACAGAATTGTTGGGCGACAAAGTCTGGCTCTCCATCGCCGATCTGTTCACCATGAAGCACGACACTTCTTCTTACCGCGAGGGCTCGCATCACACCATGTTTTATGCCGAATCGTGGATGGTGATGCACTACCTGATCAACCAGAAGAAGCTGCCCGAAACCGGCGGTTATTTCGATCTCGTGCTCAACCAGCACGTGCCCGTAGACGAAGCCGTTCAGAAGGCGTACGGCATGACGCCGGCACAATTCGAGCAGGCGGTGAAAGATTATTTCCACTCCCAGACGTCGCTCTCCACTGCCGTTGATGCCGCCCGCCAAGGCAATCCCAACGCCCCCGCTACCGCTCAGGTCTATCACTACGCGGTTCCCGTCGGCCCTGACGACGTGGCCATCAACTCGAACCCGCTCCCGGAGGCTGACGCCCGTGCCATTTGTGCCGGCATCGAGGCGCGTATTCCCGAACGCCGCGAAGCCGGGCTCAAAGATTTGCAGGCACTGGCTACAACGCCCACTTCCCTCCAATCGCGCAAGTCTGCCGAGAAGAAGGCAGAGGATCAAAGTTTGACTCTCGCCACGGGAAATGAAATCGCCCACCGCGCTCTCGCCTGGGACCACATCGAGCACGGCGAGTTCAACGAAGCCGCATCAGAACTCAACGATGCCGCTGCGCTGAATCAGAGCGATCTGTGGATCCGTTACTACCTCTCGGTGCTCAAGTACCGCATGGCGGAAGCCAAGCACGCCGACATTCAGAGCCTCGCCAACATGATGCAGGATCTGCGCGCGGTGCTCGACTGGTATCCCGAATTTGCCGACGCCTATGACTTTATGGGAGTCGCCCGCATGGAAGGCGGTGGGGCGACCGCTGCCATGCAGGCCGAACGCGCGGCTATGCGGTTGAGTCCGCGCAACGAGCTATACATGTATCATCAGGCGCAGATCTACATAGCCGCGAAGCAGTGGCCGGCCGCGCAAGCCCTGCTTGATCGCCTGAAAGCCAGCAGCAATCCCCAGATCGCGGCCCAATCTCGGGAAAAGTTGGAGCAGATCGGCACCGAGCGTAAATACGGCATTCCCGTCGCATCGCAGCAAGCAGCCCCCAAACCCGCTCCGCAGAAATCTCCTTTCGATGTCCTGGAACAAGACGCCGCCCAGCGCGCCGCCGCATCTCAAACAGCAGGGACGCAGCAAGAAGATGGTGCAGCCAGCCAGCGCCCCGCCAAATTTGCCAAAGGCCGTCTGCTCAGCGTGGACTGTTCCCATGATCCTGTTGCGATCCTCAGCGTGGATACCGCGAGTGGAGTCCTGAAGCTGCGAGCGCCTGATTACAAATTGTTAGTTGTGATTGGCGCCGACGAATTTTCCTGCACATGGCAGAGTCGCACGGTCACCGTAAATTACAGACCTGGCGGCACATCTGACGGAGACCTGGTCTCGCTCGAAGTCCACTGACGTTGATCGCCGTTCGATTCTTGCCGGTTCAACCTTAGGTAATCCACTCTATTGCTCCCGCATCTCCCTGATTTCAGCATGAGACATCTGGCCTGAGGGTTCCAAAATCAATTCTGCAAGGAGATTCTCAGCCATGCGCAAAGTCTTCCTCGGTTTATCCCTGCTCACATTTTGCCTTGGAGTCTGTGGAGCTCAGACCTTCCGCAACTTCGAACTCAGCAGTACGCCCACCACAACCTGTCCCACCTCCCCCCTTTGTTACAACAACGCCGCGGAGCCCGCTATCCGCTCCGACCCAGCGGGAAATTTCTTCAGTTCCTCCGAAGACGGTCTTGGAGCGGGCACCCTGGCTTGGCGTTCTCTGGACGGGGGCCTGAACTATACAGCGCTTAACTCGCCCAATGGAGTTTCACAAGCGACCAACAATACCTTCGAGCCGGGCGGCGGTGACACCGACGTCGCTGTGGCCCCCGCTCGGAACAGCCGAGGTTTCTATAACGTGTACGTAGCCAGCCTCTCGCTCGCCAACGTTGACGTCAGTACCAGCCAGGATCAGGGCGGCACCTGGTCTCTGAATCCGACCAGCGCCACTCTTCCCGGAGATGACCGCGAGTGGATCGCTGCCGACGGTCCATCCAAAGTTTGTATCTCCTATCGCGAGGTCGCAGGTACACAACTTGTGGTCAACTGCAGCCTGGATGCCGGCGCCACATTCACTCAGATCGGCAACGTCTACGACGCCAATCATCAAGCCTTCGCCACCTTTAATGCCGCCGTCGGCAATCTCGCAATCGATCCCAACAATCACATCATCTATCAGACTTTCGCCGCAGTCGCCAACTCCGCCGAGGCCGCGACTTGCAGCAACTGCAACTTGCATGTGGTCTGGATGGGGGTTTCCACCGATGGAGGCAAGACCTTCACCGACTATCCCGTCTACATCAATCCCGATGTGACCGCGAGCTACAACCATCAGTTCACCAACGTGAGCGTGGACCGGGCGGGAAACGTTTACTCGGTCTATACCGACAATCACAACGTTTACTACAGCTTCTCCACCAGCCACGGCCAGACCTGGTCGGGGCCCTTCAAGGTCAACAAGGGAGCGGCCGCCACCGCCATCTTCCCCTGGAGCGTAGCCATCGCACCCGGCAAGATCGATATCGTCTACTACGGCAGCAGCTACTTCGACGGCGTGAACCCGCCTGACAGTTATCCTTCGACCGCAAGCTGGTATGCCTACTTCGCACAGAACCTCGCGGCCACCACTAAGGGGAGCAGCTTCACGCAAGTGGCGGCTACTCCCATCGTGCACTTTGGCGGCGTGTGCGAGAGCGGTGTGACTTGCAGCGGAAATCGTGACCTGTTCGATGATTTCGGAGTCGCCGCCAGCCCGGTCACCGGCATGGCATCGATCATCTACAGCGACGACCAATACACTAATACCAGCGTCAGCCCGCCATCGCCCTCCTGCACGCCCGCCGCGACTAATACCGGGTCGTGCGACCACACGTCAATCGCAACCCAGATCAAAGGGAAAGGAATTAACTAGAGAATCGAGTTTTGTGATGCCAGCCGACGGAGGAGTCCGCTGTTTTCCGTATGCGCTCCAGCGCTGAGGAATCCGCGGCTTCTCCTTCGTTCTCCTTCGTTCTTTGTCATGTCCAGCGCATTTGGCGGCGAAGAATCTGCTTTCGCCTCACCACGCCGTTCGCACAAACGAAAACCCTCCCCGGGAAGAGGAGGGTCAGGGAGGGCTGACTCGCGTTATGCCCGAACCACGTTTGCTGCCTGGAAGCCTTTAGGACCTTTCAGCAGGTCAAACTCCACGGTTTCACCCTCGTTCAGCGTGCGGTAGCCGTTCTCTTGAATCGCGGAGAAGTGAACGAACACGTCCTCCCCCGTGGAGCGCTGGATAAATCCGTAGCCCTTCGCTCCGTTGAACCACTTGACTGTACCTTTCTCTCTCACGGCAGAAACTCCTTTTCCAATCGCGAAGAATAAATTCCCCGGACTCCCCGATTGAGCCTCGAACCTCCGAGGCTCCCCCTCAAAGAGCCCAGTAGAACCGTGGTTGTTGAATCCTTGTGCGGAGGCAGTGCCGGCCCAAAATAGAAAAGACTCCTCGCTTCACGCCACAGTTGATCGCGGCGAGAACTCCGGAGTCCGAACTTGGGCGCATTGAACGACCAACACAGAAACATCAACCTGCTGTTATTGGACTGACCACCGTACCTGATGCAATCCGAACAACGAGCAAAAGATCATAAGGTGTATTAAATCGTTTCGCAAGAAAAATTAGAACTTATGCCAAATTTTTTACTGTGCGGAAGTGTGCATAACTTTTACATAGATAAAGAAATGGGCTCGCTTGTAAAGCGGGAGCCGAACTTTAATTCGTGGCCGGTCCGGTAGTATGCTCGCAAGTCTCTGATACGATTGGACAAAGACATGCCTAGACTGCCGATTTTCAGTAAGGTTGCGGCCTCGGTGCAGGGGTCGCCCACCGCACCCGGGAAGCGTTCCCCGAGCCTGGCGCTATCCACGGTTCGTTACCTGATGCGCACCGAAGTGCACACTTTTGCATTCTCCGTCGCCGCCAACGCCATTCTTTCCTTCTTTCCCTTCGTGGTCTTATTGATGACTCTCACGCGCCGTGTGTTTCGATCGCGCGTCATGTACGAGGTCGTGGTGGAATTGCTGCGTGATTATCTTCCTGCTGGACAGGATTTTCTGATTCGCAATCTCAACGCGATGGTGAACGCGCGGCATCGCGTGCAGATCGGATCTCTCATTATTTTGCTGGTCACTTCCGCCGGCGTATTTCTGCCGCTCGAGGTCGCGCTCAATCGGGTGTGGCGCTTCCCCAACAACCGCTCATATCTGGGAAATCAGGTAATCTCGCTGGCGCTGGCTTTCGGGTGTGGACTGCTTGCGCTGCTCTCGATCGCTTTGAGTGCCGGCAACGTAGAGTTGTTCGAGTTTCTGCTGCGCGGACATGCCCACGGCTTTATTCGCCTCGTCGGATTTGTAGTAATGAAGGCATTCGCCATCGCCGCCAGCATCGCGATCTTCTTCCTCATCTATTGGCTGCTTCCCAATGGAAAAGTTCCGGCACGAGCGGTGCTGCCCTCGGCCCTCATCATGGGCTTGCTCTCCGAAGCTCTGAAGTACGCCTACATCCTGGCTCTGCCCTGGCTCGATTTTCAGGAAGTCTACGGCCCCTTCGCCTTGTCGGTGAGCATGATGTTCTGGGCGTTCCTCTCCGGTTTGCTATTGCTGGCGGGCGCCAACCTCTCCGCCGAAGAGCATCTGCGCCGCGCGCTGTAGCATGACCCGGCTCACATTCAACCTGTGACATCTGTCACAGCGTCAGGCACTCGCACGAAAGTAGAATCCTCTCGGTTTCCCACGACCCTCCGAGCACACCAGTCACTGGTGCTTTCTATGCTCGGCAGATTTTGCGTTCTACTGTTCACCATCCTGATCCTGGCTTGGGCTGTGCCCATTTCGTCGAGCCAGGCTGGGGAAGGGATTCTTAATCAATCTGATCCTGCCGCCGCCCGTGCGCCACATCTGTGGCCGCAACCGTCGCGTCTGCCGATCATCTATCCGCGCCCGCCGGGGACGCTTCCCCGGCCTCTGCCGATTGCTCCGGGCGGGGGCGCTCTGCCGCAAATCTCTCGCGCCGCCGGAACGATTTTCTCCGGCACCGTCATTTCCATCTTGCCGTCGCCCTCCGGGCAATCTCCGCCCACCGTCACGATTACTTTCCGCGTGGAGCACGCGATCCACGGCGTGCATTCGGGGCAACATCTCACAATTTCTCAGTGGACCGGCCTGTGGTCTAGCGGCCAGCGCTATCGCGTCGGCGAACGCGTGCTGCTGTTCCTGTATCCACCCAGCAAGCTCGGCCTCACCAGTTGTGTCGGCGGCGCGATGGGACGCTTCGGCATCGATTCACTCGGGCGCGTCCTGCTTTCTCAACAACATCTTGCGGTTTTCCGGGCGGACCCCGGCCTGAGTAGGAAATCGTACGTCAGTCTCCGCGATTTTACTCAGGCCGTACGGCAGGCCAGGGAGAAGGAATGAGAGCGGGAGTGACCATGACTACCTCCATGGCGCGCACCACTGGCTCATTCCTTTTCCGGCTGGCCCCGACCATCACGATCATCTTGCTCTTTGCCCTGCTCTCTCGTGCCGGCGGGCCCAAATACGTCGCGGGGTCTACCTACTTCGCTGCCGGCACTGCCGGCCAGCCCCTGCGTTGGGCGCAGGGACAAGTTCTCTACTTCACGGATCAGGGAGACCTCAGCCCGATCCTGCCCAATGCTGCCGCGAACACCCTCGTCGCCGATGCATTTAGCCAGTGGACCTCCGTCGCTACCGCCGCACTGACTTCCACCAGCGGCGGCCAGCTCGCCGAAGGCGTGAGCGGTTCGAACCTTTACCGGAACTCGGACGCCAGCATTACCATGCCTGCCGACATTCAATCGAGAGCCATCAGCAAGCCCGTCGGCATTGTTTATGACTACGATGGCTCGGTGACCAGCGCGCTGCTGGGCGCGGGGGCTGGCGGTGCCAGCCAATGCTTCTTCAATGCCGCGTTCGGTGGCGTCGACGGCTTCAGCGCCTCCGGCGCGTTTCAGCATGCCTTGGTCGTCATCAACGGCCAATGCGCGCAGCAGTCCGCGCAACTCGCCGACGTCGAATATCGTCTGGTGCGTACCCTGGGAAATGTGGTCGGGCTGGGCTGGTCACAGGTAAATCTGAACGTGATCACTGGAAATCCCCCGGCCACCTCGGACGACTACGCGGGATTTCCCGTCATGCACTACCTCGACCCCTTCAACTGCGTGCCCATTACCCGCTGCTATGCCTCTCCCTACCAGCTCGCAATGGACGATGCCGCTTCCCTCTCGCGCCTTTATCCCGTAATCACGGCCGACCAGCCGGCCGCAGGCAAGCAAGTCTTCTCCGCGTCAACTGGCAGGATTCACGGCTCCGTATGGTTCACCGATTCTTCCGGCAAGCCCACCCAGCCCATGCAGGGAGTGAACGTGGTGGCGCGCTGGATTGATCCCGCGACCGGAAACGCCTCGCGTCGTTACGCCTCCTCTTCCGTCTCTGGATTTCTTTTCACCGGCGATGCCGGCAATCCGGTCACCGGATTCAGCGATGTGCTGGGAAATCTGTACAGCGACTTCGGCTCGAGTAATTCTGCATTGGAAGGCTTCTTCGATCTCGCTGGCCTCCAGATACCGGGCGGAAGCAGCGCGCTCTATCAGTTAACTGTGGAACCACTGGACGGCCAGTGGTCGGAGGGCGTGGGCCCATACGCGCCGTTTCAGGTGAATCCCTCGGGAGCCGCTCAGCCGATTGTCGTCACCGTCGCTGCCGGTCTCGATGTGGAACAAGATATTCTGATGTCTTCCAGCGCTGACCCCATTCCGCAATGGGCAACTTCGGAAACATGGAGCGCTCCGGCGCCTGTGCCCACCGCCGGCGATTGGGTGGGATCGCTGAATAACTATGGCGAGGTCGCCTACTTCTCAATTCCCGCGCAGGCCAATCGCACGCTCTCGGTTGCGGTGACTGCGCTCGATGAGCACGCCCAACCTACTGAAAGCAAATCCCAGCCCGTAATCGGCATGTGGAAGGGTAGCGATGCGCAGGGCACGCCGCCTGCGGTCTTGACGCCCTCCGCGTTCAATAGTGCGGCCTTCGGCCTGACCCGGCTCGATGCCCAAGTCATGAAATCCAGCAGATATCTCATCGGAATTTCCGACCTGCGCGGCGATGGCAGGCCAGACTACGCCTACCACGCGCATGTGCTCTATGCCGATTCTGTTGCTCCTTCGCGAATAAGCGCCAGCGGCGGCGCAGTCACACTGCGGGGAATTGGTTTTACCCCGGAGCTTGCCG
>Ga0209580_10001649_pt1 | contig 10120 bp, 8 predicted proteins | sample Coa_R1_5_FD_187153 | JGI IMG/M metagenome (GOLD analysis project Ga0209580, IMG submission 187153) | Surface soil microbial communities from Centralia Pennsylvania, which are recovering from an underground coalmine fire - Coalmine... | ecosystem: Environmental > Terrestrial > Soil > Unclassified...
CCAGGTGAATGGTGAGGCGGCCGGTGACCCGCGTGTAGCCGCTCTCGCGGATCTCATCGACGATTCGGCTGTGATAGGCCGCGGCGAGATCTGCCGCGACAGCGTCCTTCAGGTCGAGCCCTTTACGAAAGACGACTGGCGGCACACCTAATTACGTCCACCGCCATGGCCGGTCGTGGAGTAGGCTGCCAAGGTGACGCTGCCTTGCTCGTTCTCGGGGACGGCGCGCGGCGTCATCTGATCGAGCACGCTGAGGCTGCTGAGATACGGACGGTCGGCTTCTTCCTGATCGACTTGACTCATCTCAGCGACGCGCGCGGCGTCGACTGCGGTCGCCGGCGTTGCGGCGGCCATTTGTGCGGTTGCCGTCTTCGCCGCCGACGGGGCACTCGTGAAGCGCGCGCTCAGTTGACCGCCGATGACGCCGAGTACGAGGCCGGCCGCGGCGGCCACCGCCACCCATGAGGCCGAGACCCGGTGGCCATGTTCGGCTTGGCCGTCGGGGCGCAGATGGCGCGGGAACGCGATCACGCGAGCCGGCTGGTCGAGTTGCTCGAGACGGCGCATGATGTGCGCCTGCTGCGCCGCCAGCCGCTCGGCGGGGAACACGGCATCGACATCGGCCTCACCGAGCGCCCGCACGTCGTCGAGCCACCGCCCGAGGCCGATGGCGCGCTCCGCGCAGATGTCGCACCGATCCATATGGGCCGGACGCTCGCCGGTCATGCACACGCCCACGAGCGCGCGGTCCGAGAGATGCCCGCCGCGCAGCACAAGGTCTCGTACGTCAGCGAATCGCACGACTACTCCCTCCACGCGCTGCCGCTGTCGCCGATCCCGGCGTCGCCAACATCGCCCGAAGACGCCGGATCGCCCGGAACAGATGCACGCGTACGGTCGACTCGTTGAGCCCCGTCATGGCACTCACTTCGCGCGACGAGCGACCTTCAAAATGACTCAAGATGAATACCAGCCGTTGGCGCTCTGGCAGCTTCGAGAGCGCCGCCCCGAGTTGCCGCCGACGTTCGCCCGTGAGCACTTGCTCTTCCGGGCTCGGGCCGCGCGCCGGCAACTGCTCGGTCGGATCGCGCTCGACCCCTGACGAATCCACCGTCGGCTGAGCGATCCAGCGCTCCCGCCGACGCCTGGCCTTCAGCCGATCCAGGCACCCGTTAATCAGGATGCGCGTGAACCAGACCTCGAAGGGCAGCTCCTCCCGGAACGTGCCGAGATGGGTGTACGCCTTGACGAAGGCGTCCTGGACGGCCTCGTCCGAGTCGGCGCTGTCGCGCAGGTAGTGAAACGCGATGCGCACGGCTCGGCGCTGGTGTCGTCCGACCAACTCCGCGAACCGTTCACGGGCGGCATCCAGCCTGCCCGCAGCCTGCAGGGCCTTGACGTCAACCGCCACACGGGCGTCGGCTTCTCGGGCGCTCACAGGGGGCGGGGGCGTGGCTCCTGACATGGGATACGGCCGGGGTGGGACCCCGTTTACCGCATTGTACGGCCTCGGAGGATCGAGGGCTCTGAAGCCTCGAGGCCTGGGAGGCTGGAGCCCGAAGGCTGGGAGGCCTTCTTCCCTTCTCACTTCGCCAGCACCGTTCCCGGAAAATACTCCCCCAGGATCGCCTCGAGCGCGTCTCCCCGACGGGCTCGGGCGGCCGCGCCAAGCTGGCACAAGCCCACGCCATGACCCAGCCCGGTGCCGGTAAACGTATAGCGCGACCCGTCTCGGGCCACCGTGAACTTGGAGCTGTCGAGCGCCCGATCCCCCAGCGCGCGATTGACGATCGTCCGGAACTCATCGCCTGTGAGGACGCGGGGCTGGTCGCCGCGGATCACGATTTCTTTGGCGCGGCCGCTCGCGTCGCGCGTGCGCACCTCGATGCCGTCCAGCCGTCGCCCGACGGCCGCCTGAGGGTCGGCGGCGAGCGCTCGCGTGAGGTCCGCCACGCCGATCGTCGATGTCCACGCGCGATGTCTCACCGGTGAGATCACGTCGGGCGCGGCGACGAGGTACGGAATCCGCTCCCCGCCCCACACATCGTCGGCCGCGGCCGTGGATCCACCGCAGTCGGCGTGGAAGAACGTCTCGGCGACGCGTCCGCGATAGATCAGCACCCGGCCGGCGGTGGCGCGCACCGCGGCGCGCGCGAGGTCGGCGACTGCGGACGACCGAATCCGCGCGGGGTCGTAGAGTTGGCAGTGCGTCGAGTCGCACAGATCGAAGCCCTCGGATCGATGCCGGCCCAGTTCGGCGGCGGCATAGGATCGCGCGATCACCGCCTGGACTTCGAACACGCGAGCCGCGGTCGCCGGTGACTCGCCGGTCGGCATGACTTCGGACAGGATCGATCCGAGGATGTAGTCCTCGAAGGGGACCGCGACGATTCGTCCCTGGCTCCGAACCAGGATCCGCTCGGGCAATCGCACGCCGCCCGGCCCCGGGGCGCGAGGCGGGAGCGGGCCGCAGGACGCCGCGGCCCCGGCAGCAACGACGAGCGCGAGGGCCGGGAGGTATTTCATCCTTCGACGTATCGGAGCCCGGACGCGGGGACGTGAGACGCCGTGGCCTCCCTTCATCCTGCGTCTCAAGTAGCGTCAGGCCTTCCAGCCTCCCGGCCGTCCAGCCTTCGAGGTCCTATTAGGTTAAAATCTCCTGTTTGTATGTACCGTAAACGAAAGGGCTGAGGAGCGAGAATGTCGGACGGAACGCGAAGAGTGGGCCTGGACGCCGTGGGAATCAGCGGCGTGGCGAACGTGTACTGGAACCTCGGCATCCCGAATCTCTACGAGGAAGCCGTGCGTCGCCGCGAGGGCATCATCGCCGCTGACGGCCCCCTCGTCTGCGACACCGGCACGTTCACGGGCCGCTCGCCGAAGGACAAGTTCCTCGTCAAGGAGCCCTCGAGCGAGAAGAACGTCGGATGGGGCAACGTCAATCGTCCGATCGACGAGGCGGCCTTCGACGGTCTCCACCGAAGGATGGCCGAGTACCTGCGCGGCAAGGACCTGTTCGTCCAGGATTGCTGGGCCGGCGCCGATCCCGCCTACCACCTGCCGGTCCGCATTATTACCGAGAAGGCGTGGCACAGTCTGTTCGCGCGCCACATGCTCATCCGGGAGCCTGACGCGGCGAAGCGACTACAACACGACCCGCAGTTCACCGTCATCGACGTGCCGGGCTTTACCGCGAATCCGGCGACCGACCGCACGAACTCCGAGACCTTCATCCTGCTCAACTTCGCGAAGAAGCTCATGTTGATCGGCGGGACGAACTACGCCGGCGAAATCAAGAAGTCCGTCTTCACCGTCATGAATTACCTGCTGCCGCTCAAGGACGTCATGCCGATGCACTGCTCGGCCAACGTCGGGGCCGGCTCGCGTGGGGACGTCGCCCTCTTTTTCGGCCTGTCGGGCACGGGCAAGACGACGCTCTCGAGCGACCCGCACCGCGACCTCGTCGGCGACGACGAACACGGCTGGAGCCCCGACGGGGTGTTCAACTTCGAGGGCGGATGTTACGCGAAGACGATTCGCCTGTCGGCCGCGGCCGAACCGCAGATCTTCGCGACGACGCGGCGCTTCGGCACGGTGCTCGAGAACGTGACCTGCGATCCCATCTTGCGCACGCTGGACCTCGACGACGCCTCGCACACGGAAAACACGCGGGCGGCCTATCCGCTGTCGTTCGTTGAGAACGCGGTGCCGTCTTCCACGGCCGGCCATCCCGCGAACATCGTCATGTTGACCGCGGATGCCTTCGGTGTCCTGCCGCCGATTGCGCGCCTGTCGCCCGCGGCCGCGATGTATCACTTCCTGTCGGGCTACACCGCCAAGGTGGCCGGCACCGAGCGCGGCGTGACCGAGCCAAAGGCGACGTTCAGCACATGCTTCGGCGCGCCGTTCATGGTGTGGGATCCGAACGTGTACGCGAAGCTCCTGGGCGAGCGCATCGCCCTCCACAAGGTCAAAGTGTGGCTGGTCAACACGGGGTGGACGGGCGGTCCGCACGGTGTGGGCTCCCGAATGGAGCTGGCCCACACGCGGGCCATGGTCAACGCCGTGCTCGCCGGCGCGCTCGACCGCGTCCAGTACGAGCACGACGCGGTGTTCAACCTCGACGTGCCGACGTCCTGCCCCCACGTGTCGCCAGACGTGCTCCAGCCGCGTCAGACCTGGAAGGACGGCGCGGCCTACGATCACCAAGCCCGGAAGCTCGCGACGATGTTCACCGAAAACTTCCGGCAGTTCGAAGCCACGGCGACGGCCGAGGTCAAAGCCGCCGGGCCGCGGGGGAAATGACGATCGGTGATTGCTGGATGGCCAATCCGTAGTCCGGGATCGGGATGTCCTACGAGCCTGTCATCGGCCTCGAGATCCACGCGCAGCTCCTGACGGACACGAAGATGTTCTGCGGGTGCCGGACGACGTTCGGCGCCGAGCCGAACACGCTCGTGTGTCCGACCTGTCTCGGCCTGCCCGGCGCGCTGCCGACGCTCAATCGCCGCGCGGTCGAGTTCGGCATCCGCGCGGCCCTCGCCCTCAACTGCCGCATTCACGCCCGATCGGTGTTCGCCCGCAAGAACTACTTCTATCCGGATCTGCCAAAGGGCTACCAGATTTCGCAGTATGAGGCGCCCCTCGCCACCGACGGGTGGATTCAGGCCGCCGGGCCGCCCCGCGGACCCCGGGTCGGCATCACGCGCGTCCATCTCGAGGAGGACGCGGGCAAGTCGTTGCATCATGGGTTCCCGGACTCCGATCGCGTGACGTATCTCGATTTCAACAGGAGCGGCGTGCCGCTCGTCGAGATCGTGACAGAGCCCGATTTGCGGTCGGCGGCGGAGGCCGCGGCGTGTTTCACCTACGTCCGCGACGTCCTCGTCGCCCTTGGTGTGAACGACGGCAACATGGAAGAAGGGAGCCTGCGCTGCGACGCCAACGTGTCGGTGCGGACCATCGGCGCGCCCGGCTTCGGCGCGAAGGCCGAGATCAAGAACGTCAACTCGTTTCGCTTCCTCCAGCAGGCGCTCGAGTTCGAGATCGAACGCCAGATGGGAGTCGTGTCCTCAGGCGGCCGCGTCGTCCAGGAGACCCGTCAATGGGATAGCGCCACTGGGGTCACGGTCGCGATGCGAAGCAAGGAAGCGGCGAATGACTATCGCTACTTTCCTGAGCCGGACCTGCCACCGCTCATCGTCGAGGCCGGGCTCGTCGAGTCGATTCGGGCCGCGCTGCCCGAGTTGCCGGAGAATCGAAAGGCGCGCTTCGTTCAGGTCTATGCCCTTAGCGAATACGATGCCGACGTGCTCGTGCGTTTGCCGGGCGCGGCAGAGTACTTCGAGGCGATGGTCGCCTCCGGCGCGCCGCCGAAGGCCGCCGGCAACTGGGTCCAGGGCGAGGTTCGCCGCAAGCTGAAGGCGATCGGCCGGGACGAAATGCGGGCCGTGCCCTTTGGACCCGAGGCCCTTGCCGAGCTGGTCGGGCTCGTCGATCGCGGCGTTGTCAGCAGCACCGTGGCGAAGGAGGTCTTCGAGGCGATGTGGACCACGGGTCGATCCGCCCAGACCATCGTCGACGCGGAAGGACTCGCCCAGATTGGCGATGTCGACGCGCTGCGGGCGCTGGTGTCGGAGACGCTGGCCCGCCACGGCGATGTCGTCACGCAGTATCGAGCCGGGAAGACCTCCGTGATGGGGTTTCTGGTCGGCCAGGTGATGAAAGCGAGCGCTGGCAAGGCGGATCCCAAGCGGGTAGCGGACCTGGTCAAAGGTACTTTGGCCTGAGCGGCAGGCAGGCAACGCGCCACCCGCGACCGGCAGCGAGCCCCTGTCCCATTTGACACACCTCCGGTCTGTGCCTACACTGGGAGGTAGCCCCTGCGAATGGCCTCGAAGAGTCGGGTTTCGAGTGTCGAAGTTCCGAGTGTGGTCCTGCCACTGTGCGGTCCGTCCTGTACTTGCGTCACTGAGTTCTTCCGACAGGAATTCGTCAAGCACCACGAGTGCCTCGAGCGCCAGCGCGAGTACTACTCGGAGTGCGCCATCCGCGAAGCCGAGGGCGCCTTGCGTCGCATCATGAGCGAGCTCGACCGGCTCTCCCAGCGTGACAACGCCAGCGAGTTGGTGGGCGAGCTGCTCCGGCAGTTGGATGTCGTGACGCGACTGTCCGAGTGGACCGACCCGAAGACCACGCACTAGCCGCCGCCCAGCCCGTCACGAGCGCCGGACGCGCTGCGTGACGCGGCCTCGCGAATCCAAAACTTATTTCAGGATCGTGGCAGTGACTTCGACGGTGACCTTCCGATCGCCGCGCGGGTCCGCCGATTGAGAAACCAGCAAGGGTTTGCCGTCGGTGAGGAACACGCTCATCTGTTCCTGGATCTCTTTCGAGTGAGCCCCGGCCGTCACGGCGTCCGGAGCCCGCTGGGGCGTGTAGAGGAAGGTGATGTCCAAGCCGATCCTGCCGTCCCGTTGTAGCTGAGGCCGCGCGTCGACGTTCAACGTCACGTCCCCTTCCGTCGGCGAGCTCATCTCGGATCGGATGCTTCCCCTGCTCGCATTCGAGGTAATGAGCACGACGTTCTTGGTCGTCGTCGTCCCCGTCTGGGTTTCGCTGATCGTCAGTTCGACACGAACGTTCGACGACCATCCAGGTGCGTTCCGATCGAGCACTGGGCTCGGCGGGGGCGCGGCGGCCGGTGGGGGCGGCGCCGCCCGGCCCTGCGAGGACTGCGGACTCACCACGGCGGCCCCCGGTGTGGGGGATTGTTTGGACGAGGCCGACAGGCGCGCGATGCCTGGCGCCGCGATCATCACGGTGCAGAGAACAGCGAGAGCAGACAGTCGAGACATGAGACTCCTTTGCGGCGACAGCCAGCTCGAGGCCAGCCGTTCAGCGATCGCTGCCGATGGCCCTGACCACCAATGGTGCGGCCGGCGCAATCGGTGCTACCTCCAGTTGAGCGATCGGCAACCCCGTCGGTTGGATCGCCGACACCCTGAGGTCGGGAACCGCTTCGAGCGCAGGCACGGCTCGCTCGCGCCAGGCCGTGGCCTCGGAGTCCGCGTTCGTTGTCGGATCAAGGCCGCGGATCGCCGGGCGGTACACGGGAGGCTGCGTACCTTCCCGTGGCGGCACCCTCGCGATCACAGAGTTCTGGAGCGCCGCCGACGAGGCAACAGCCGGCGGACGAACGGCGACAGGCCGCGACCGGATGACGACGAGGAGCGCCACGGATGCGGTGGCCAATGTCACGGCGGCCGGCGCGAGCCATGGCGCCCGCCGGGAAGGCTGCGGTCGAAGCCGTGCGACCACGCGCGGAGCAAGCGCGGGCGACGGTGCCGCCGTCATCGCGCGCGCGACTTCGTCGATCGCCCGGTCCATTGGTTCGTCGAAGTGCGCCATTGTCCTTTCCCAGCCACCCAGCCTTCAGGTCTTTAGGTCCTCACGCCTTCAACTCTTTTCACCAGCACCCGTCGTGCCTCTGACACGCGCCACTTGAAGGTGCCGAGAGGAATCCCGAGGAGCGCGGCGATCTCAGGGTACGAATGCGCGCCCGACGCGGCGAGAATCAAGGCGTCACGAAGCTTCGGCGAGAGTCGCCGGATCTCGCGTTCCACTCGCGCGGCGGTGTCGCGCGAGACGGCAGAACGTTCGGGCGTTGGCAGGTCTGTCGGCAGCGCATCGACCGGATTCGTGTCGTCGGCGTCGGCCGGACGCGGTGTCCGGCGCCACCACAGGCCGCGGACCCGCCGGCGGTCCAAGGCTTTGCGCCACGTAATCGTGAGCAGCCACGTGCGGAACGCGGCCTCGCCGCGAAAGCCAGGCAGCTTCTGCCACGCGACGAGAAAGGCCTCCTGCGCGGCCTCTTCGGCGTCCTCGGATCGGCCGAGCGCAGCAAGCGCCGTGCGAAAGACGACGCGCTCGTGCAGAGTCACGAGTGCGCCGAAGGCCTCCCGATCGCCGGCCCTCGCGGCCGACACGAGCGCCCGCTCCGCCGGATCGTCCCTGTCAAACGGTTGGACCGCGCCGGTCGAGTCGGGGAGCGCCACGAAATGGGCGACGGCAGCCGTCACTGGCGATGTAGACATTCGCAAAGCCGCAACAGTTGGGTCAGCCCCAATCACGCCGGTGCCTCGTCGGTTCTGGTCCGACGGCAACCCACAGATTCTCAAAAGGATAGACTGCTTTGGACATGATGAACGAAGAACAATTGATCAGGGCCATTCGCGACCGGCTGGACCACCCAGCCACCGTGAAGGAACTCCTGCAGGCCCTGAAGATTCACAGGGACGAGCGCCCGGCCTTCAAACGCCGCCTCCGGGCCCTCGTCGAATCCGGCGCGCTCGTCGAAATTCGCGGCCAACGGTTCGGCCTGCCCGACTTGATGAACCTCATCGTCGGACGAGTGTCGACCAATCCGCGCGGGTTCGGCTTCGTTGATGTCGAGACGCCCGTTGACGGCGCCCCGCCGAGCATCTACATCGCCGGCAACAATCTCAACCAGGCCGTTCATGGCGACCGCGTCGTCGTCCGTGTGGAGCACACCGGCGGCGACGGCCGCGCCGAGGGCCGCATCGTCCGCATTCTGGAGCGCGGCACCGAGCGAATCGTCGGCCGTTACGATCGGGACGACGCTGGGCGCGGGTTCGTCGTGCCCTTCGATCGCCGGCTCACGATGGATATCGAGGTACCGCGCGGCGAGGCGCGCGACGCGGCCCCAGGCGTGATGGTCATCGCCGCCATCACACGATGGCCGACGGCCACTCGTCCGGCGATCGGGCGCATCACCGAGGTGCTCGGCGCGCTCGGCGATGCGGGCGTCGACACCGCGGTTATCGTCCGGAAGTACAACTTGCCGGACGAGCACAGTGAGGCCGCCGTGGCGGAGGCGCGGCGGCTCGGCACCGTGTTGCGCGAGAAGGACCTGGCGGGCCGGACCGACTTTCGGCCCTGGCCGACCGTCACCATCGATGGGGAGCATGCCCGCGATTTCGACGACGCGATTTCGATCGACCGCCTGCCGAACGGCAACTTCTGGCTTGGGGTGCATATCGCCGACGTCGCCCACTATGTGCGCGAGGAGAGTGAGCTCGACAAGGAGGCCTACGAGCGCGGGACGTCCGTGTACTTCCCGGAGCGAGCCGTCCACATGTTTCCGTCCGAGCTCGCGACCGGGCTCTGCAGCCTGAATCCCCACGCGGACCGCCTCGTGCAGTCCTGCCTGATGGAGGTCGATCGGCGGTCGGGGGCGGTCGTGCGCTACGAAATGCACGACGCCGTGATTCACAGCGACGCACGAATGACGTACACGGACGTGAACGCGATTCTCACGGACCGCGACCCGTCCACGATCGAGCGCTATCGATCGCTCGTGCCGGCCTTCGAGCGGATGCACGAGCTGTTCGAGATCCTGCACGCGCGCCGCCGGCGCCGAGGGTCGATCGATTTCGACTTGAAGGAATCGCAAATCGTGCTCGACGACGCCGGAGCGGTCGAGGCCATCGTGGCCTCGGAGCGCAACGTCGCCCATCGGCTGATCGAAGAGTTCATGCTCCTGGCCAACGAGACGGTCGCCGGCCATCTCGAGCGTCTGGGCGTGCCGACGCTCTACCGGATTCACGAGGAGCCCGATCCGCTGAAGGTCGAAGTGTTCGAGGAGTTCATCTCCACGCTGGGCTACACGCTGTCGGGTCCGGCCGACGCCCTCGAGCCGCGCCACTTCCAACGGCTGGTCGACAAGATTCACGGCAAGCCCGAGGAGAAGCCGATCGCGTTCCTTATGCTGCGGACGATGCAGAAGGCTCGATACGACTCCGTGAACGTCGGGCACTTTGGCTTGGCCGCCGAGGCCTATACGCACTTCACGTCCCCGATTCGCCGCTACCCTGACCTCGTCGTCCATCGCGCGCTCCGCGAGTCGCGTCAGGGCATGAGCGACGAGCGGCGCGCCGAACTCGCAGAAGACCTGCCTGAGATTGGCCGGCACACGTCGGAGCGCGAGCGGCGCGCGAGCGAGGCCGAACGGGAACTGGTGCAGTGGAAGAAGGTCCGGTTCATGGAGGACAAGGTCGGCGACGTGTTCGACGGCTACGTCACCGGCGTCAGCGCGTTC
>Ga0209580_10001650_pt1 | contig 10118 bp, 10 predicted proteins | sample Coa_R1_5_FD_187153 | JGI IMG/M metagenome (GOLD analysis project Ga0209580, IMG submission 187153) | Surface soil microbial communities from Centralia Pennsylvania, which are recovering from an underground coalmine fire - Coalmine... | ecosystem: Environmental > Terrestrial > Soil >...
GTGAGTTTCCTGTTGAAAGCGTAAGCTGGCATGACGCTCAGAAATTCTGCCAGAAACTCTCTGAAAAGGAAAACGCTCGAGGCCGAGCCTACCGTTTGCCAACGGAGGCCGAATGGGAATTCGCGTGCCGTGCCGGGGCTTCTTCCAAAGATACCGCACCTTTTTACCTGGCCGATGGACCGGTGTTTTCCATCTCATCTCGGAATGCCAACTTTGACGGCAAATACCCTTATAGTGGTGCCGATAAAGCTGACAGCCTGGGCCGGACCACCAAAGTCGGAACGTTTGCCCCAAACAGATTAGGGTTATTCGACATGCATGGCAACTTGTCCCAGTGGTGCCAGGACTATTACGGCCCGTATAGCAAGCTGAGTACGACCAAAGATCCTGTTCAAAACGAGAAACAGGGTGAAGATCGCCGGATTTATCGCGGGGGCTCATGGGGCAACCCCGGACATAGTTGCCGCGCCGCTAATCGGTTCAAAGGCGCACCGGAGAACCGCTATGATACTGTCGGTTTCCGCGTAGTTCTGACACTACTACCGTGAGGAATTCAATCCTCCGTTTATACACGGAATCAAGTGCACCTAAGCTCGACTGATGCAGTAGAATAGCCGCTCGTCACCGGCCAGCGTGTACCCATTGAGCCAAATAAGCTGTACTATCGGTGTTGCCGCCGTGCTTGGACGCGGAGAGCCGTTGCAAACGCCGGAGACAGCATCTTCGCATGGTCTCCACCGAGGCATTCTGCTGAAAGCCTACCTGGCCTTTAAAAAGTCAGCGATAATTGCTCTCGGGAGTCGCCATTCAGTGCCTTACATCGAAAAGCGGTAATGCGTCACGGAGGTCGGGCGAATACTTGTCGATGCGTTCGGCGAGTTCGGCGGGCAATGGGCGAAAGCAAATCCACATTACTTCCTGGGCTAATGTCAACTGCTTAGCATTGGGATTTTCGTTCGGAATCGGCACAGCTAGACATTTGGCTTCGAAAGACTTCTTGATTCTTTCCAATTGACCCTTCACGGAACTCCTGTGATCGTTGTCAAATGAACTGAGGACGGCCACACAATTGTCCGTGTGAGCCATTTTCCATCCCATGATTATCTCCGCAGCCGCCGGTTTGGTTTCGTCGTTGGCTGCAAGCAAAAGCGCTGTCCTCAGAATTCTATCTTTCGCCATGAGAACACGCGACTTGAGTTCGTCCCGCAGATCGCTGGCGGCCTTTTCGCGAGCCTTAGCTGCCTCGCGCTCATCCTGCTGTCTTTTTTCTTCCTTTTGACGGGTTTCGAGTTCATTCTGAAGGCGCTGCGCTCGTTCGGTCGCCTCTACTCTGGACGCAACCGCCAGACCTAGGATGAGCACTGCATACACGAGGGGCAGAAAATAGAACAGGCCGACTAGCGCTCCGGAAGATTTCCGAATCGATCCAAGCAGCGCAACAGTGAGAATGGAAAAAACGACAAAGGTAACGATCGGCGCACCCATTAGGAAGGAGGCGTCGCTGCGCGCGACGAGCGTCGCTGCCCACGTTACTGCAATCGCGGTGAGCATGACTGCCAAGAAAGCCTGAAGACGGTGAGTTTTAGGCAAATCAGCAAGAGCAGCCAATGACCGGCGAAAGAATGAATTCGGCAAGACTTTCGCAGTTGCAGGCGCGGTCATAGACGGGGCTGCAAGCTTCGATGCAAGCTGCAGATCGGAGATTTGTTTGGTCGTTGGTTTTTTAGTGGTCGCCATGTAAGCCCTTTTCATTCGTGAATGAAGTTGACCACCACCGCTCGCATTATTCGGCTCGATAAACCAGAAAGTCAATGGCTATGTCAACTTTTTGTGATCGACTAATTTGCTGTGACCTGAGTATCCCATAAAGGACGTTATGGGATATTCTTCTATCTGACGCCTGGTGGAAAACTGGACGAACGTCTGGTGGGACCATTGAGAATTGGATTTGGACGTGAATCTGTCCCGAACGTGCCTACGAGCGCGGAGTTTTTGCACGCGATGCGGGCCAGAATGTAAAGGCGCGTACTACAACTGGATACACCACGGCAGATGCTGACCGGTGCCGGCTGCGCGAAGTAGCTCGGGGTTTTGCGGGGTTGGTGTATGAGTGGCAACAACACGAAAGCGCGTCCAGTTGTGGGCATGAAAGACGTTTAGAACCGTGTTCGGGCTTTCTTGCTTTTTCTCCCAATCTACTGCCGTGCTGTAGAGTAAACGCGAATATAAGCCGCCATGGGTCTTGTTCCCATATGAGAACTCGTCCAGTGAGCATGCGAAGAGATACGTCACTTGCTCTGGGCAGCCATCAACGAAGTCGTCGAAGAAGTCGCGATAATCATTTCTGCTCGGTACTCGGCCAGCAATTCTCGTATTCTCTGTCAAGAATTCGACTATCGGCGCTGCAAGCATTGCGTAACGCCGACACGCATCGATAATGATAAGCGTTTTGCCATTTCTGGGATTCAGATCACGAACACGAAGATCGCCGTCAGCAATTTGAAGACGTGTCAGAAGCGGATTCTCACTGTACGCGGGATGCACGCCGTGGCCCGAGTAAATAACAATCGCGTAGTCGGCGTCAGCTGCATCCATGTATGGAGCCACGAGCTGTAGATTAGTCGGATTGATGAAAGCCTCGATCTCCACCCCGTCATCATTCCAAGCTCCGCCAATCTTGGAGGAGAGAAAACGGCGGTATCGATGAATGTCCGTCTCTGCCCCGATCTTCGGATCATCGCCGCCAGAAATCAAAATAGCTTTGCGTGTCATTTTGGCGGTCCGACCGGAGCGATTTAGAGCGAGACGATTTCTCCGACGTTGCTCGTGGCCGTAGTAAGGCACGCCAGGGCACACATCGAGGAAGCGTCGTCGTGCGACCCCCGCGTTTTCGGCGGCCTGCGGCAAGAGGTGCCAACAATTATTTGTATTCGGCCCAAGCAGGTTCGTAATCTGCTCTTGCAGCTCGTCCGGGAGCGAGTGGTCGCCGAAGTAACCGATTTCTTTGCGGTCATTGTTGCGACGGATGCTCCCCGGATGGAAAATGACACGGTTTCGTACCAATCCGACTTTCGTTGAAATCCCACTGACAGTGATTCGTGGGGTGATGGAATAGTGCTGGCTCAGGCCAATGTTGATGGGGCACTTTGCCAATGCCCCATTCGGCCGGATGATCGTGCTAAATAATCACCTTTATATTGCACAGGCCGCCCCGTACGCATTACCGTATTTGTCCTCATTCAAATGAATTGACAACGATTCAATAATCTGATACGTTTTAGAGTAAAGGCAACCAGATCAGGAAATAAGTATGGCCGAGGTCCGTGTCCGCAACTTGGAAGATTGGGTCGTCGAGGCGTTTCGTAGCCGCGCCAAGCGGCATCATCGCAGTCTCGAAGGGGAACTCCGCGAGTTCCTTCGGGGCGAGATCGATCAGTCTCGCAAACGCATCGTGGACCGGTTGGAAGATGGCCTCCGGCAAATGGAGGCCAAGCATGGCGTGTTGCCGGACAGTTCCGTGGGTATCCGCGAAGACCGGGACGCTCGCGGATGATTGTGCTCGACGCCAGCGTCATCGCCAAATGCTTTGTCCTTGAGGAAGGCTCGCACGAAGCCCTCAAGCTGCTCCGGCAAAACCGGAAGGTGCTGGCGCCTGGTCTTTGCCGTGTGGAGGTCGCAGCGGCCATCTGCCGCCATGTACGCCAGGGAAAACTCCCGGCCGACGAGGGCAAGGCCAAATGCCAGGAATGGTTCGACCTGCTCAATACCGACACGGTTGAGCTGGTTCCAGACAACGACCTCATCAATGATGCGATTCACCTTTCAGTGACCATCAAGCACTCGCTGCAGGATTGCCTGTACCTTGAAGTCATGCGCCGAGTCAACGCACCGCTAATCACGGCGGATCGGCCATTTTACAAGCGAGTTTCTCCGGTCTATGTCGATGTGAAAATGCTAAAGGGCCTTCGGCCCGAAGGCGGATCGGAAGCGGCATGAGCGATCACAGGAACAGCGCAACCCACACCACCATAGGCAAAGCGGGCCAGGTAATCATACCGCCGGAATTGTGCCGGCGTTACGGTCTGGAAACTGGCGCCACGGTCGTGCTGGAAGCATGCGAAACCGGCATTATGCTACGGTCGCTGGACGAAGTTATCCGTGAAGTACAGGCGTATTTCGCTGATTTCGCTCCGGCAGACACATTGGTTTCAGAGGAATTGATCCGGGAACGCCGGGCCGAAGTTGTGGAGGAAGACCGTGAGTGAGTTTCTTGCCGACCCATCGGCGCTCCTACCCATTGCTCGCGAGCCGGCAAATCCGCCTGCGGTCACCGACAACGTTCCAAGAATGGTCGCTGAATGCGGCCCGGCCGGCGCGTATGCGTGGAACGAGTTTTTCCTTGGGCAACTCCGCAATCCGCACACGCGGGCAACTTACAAACTCGCGGTGATGCGGTTTCTCGGATGGCTAGAAGCGCAAGCGGTCGCGCTGCAGCAAGTTACGGCCGGCCATGTTGGGGCGTATTTCAACCAACACAATGGCAGTCCGGCAACCAAAAATGTTCACTTGGCCGCACTGCGTTCGTTCTTTGACGTCCTGACGGTTCGGCACGTCCTGGTGTTAAACCCCGCGCATTCCGTTCGCGGCGAAAAGCACGTCGATGTCGAGGGGAAGACTCCGGAGATTACGACCGAACAGGCCCGGACACTGCTGGAATCAATCGGCACTGAAACCACGGCTGATTTGCGGGACGCAGCGGTGATTGCGACGCTGATCTACACGGCGGCGCGGGTTGGGGCCGTGGCCAAGCTGAAATTGAAACACCTTATATATGATGGGTCGCAGTATTCGCTGCGGTTTGACGAGAAGAACGGGAAATCGCGTGAGATTCCGGTCCAACACAAATTGGAAAAACGCCTCAAGGAATACTTGGAAGCGGCCGGGCTGAGCAGTGTTCTTGAAAGGCCGCTCTTTCGCACCGTGGCCGGCAAAACAGGGAAACTCACCGGCCATGCGATGACGAGCGTAGACATTTGCCGTATGGTCAAACGCCGCGTAAGAAAAGCCGGCCTGCCCGAACAGCTTTCGCCGCACAGCTTTCGCGTCCTGGCCTGCACCAATTTAATGACGCAGGGAACTCTTCTCGAAGACGTGCAGTACCTCCTTGGGCATTCCGACGTCCGAACCACGCGTTTATACAATCGCCGGCAGAAGAAAGTCACGCGGGACATTGTGGAGCGGATTTCGGTCTGAAAGATTCCCGCACAGACACGGGCGCTTGCCGCGCCGTCAGTTGACTGACCTATGCAGGAATCCGTTTGGAAGGAACGAGATAAAGGACGTTATGGGATGCTCTCTCTGACGTTTGGTTGAATGCGCAACTGTCTGAAGATTAGGCACATTATCGTAATCGTATAAGAAACATTATGGAAAAATTCCAGCTTGTTCGGTAGAGTGTGGCTGCACCACGACGTTGATTTTGCTTCACAGGTGATCGCATGTGTGGTAACATGTTACCATTGGAATGGACTGACCATGCATACCACAGAACACACCGACAATTCTACCAGCAAGATGCGGGATTACCGCGCGCGGTTGCGCGCTGCGGGTTTGCGGCCCGTGCAGATTTGGGTTCCCGATACACGGAAGCCCCAGTTAGCGGAGGAAGCCCGCCGGCAGTCGCTACTGGCGTCGTCGAAGGCCATTGAGCAAGAGGTCAGCAAGTTTATCGACGACGTAGCCGACCTTGGCGGCCTTGAGTGAAGCGCGGCGATATTGTGCTCGTGACGGCGCGGGGTGACTACGGCAAGCCCTGCCCTGCCGTGATCGTCCAATCGGACCTGTTCAATTCCACGCATGCCAGTCTGGTGGTTTGTCTGCTCACGAGTGAGCTGGTGGAGGCACCGCTTTTTCGTCTGAGCCTGCGCCCCTCACCTGAAAACGGCTTGACGCAGGTGTCACAGATCATGGTGGACAAGCTAATCGCCATCCCGCGTCACCGCGTTCATGATCGCATCGGCACTATGGATGACACCACCCTCCTCGCCCTCAACCGTTGCTTGGCCTTGATGCTTGGGCTTGGCGGCGTCTAACGGGTAAGGCGCCTTCAGGCAAACTGATGGGTCGATTTGTATGCCACAAGAGAAATATGACACTTGCAGCAGTCCTCTTTGCAATTATTGCAGCCGACAAATGAGACGTTGCCGCAAGTACCTATTGCCGACGCAGCTCAAACGTCAGTTATTGGGGCAAGAATGTCGAGGGCGCGAGTACCATCGGATCAAGAAAAGAGCAGTCGTCAATAACAGGGCTCCCGCAGCAAATAACCAGTAGGTACGTCCGGGCCAGGCCGCCGACATCGGCGGAGAAGTGTACGGTTCAGTCACCATCGGCTGCGTGAACGGACCTGGATCTCCAACGACGACCCATGCGGCCCAGTTGAGTGGGCTGGCATTCACATCACCAACGGCGATGGCATCGCATTGAGCTTGCTGCATTGCCATAGCATCTCCAAGTTTTTGGTCGAGCAGACCAACGTGAAAATGTGAGGCGATGATCGGTAAGGTTGCGTCTTCTGGAACATTCCATTGGGCGGCTATCACAACGCGGTAACCGGCTAACAACAGTGTACGGGGAAAACCTATTAATCCTTCTATTGGCGCCATGCGGCCTAAAAGCGTCCAGCACCCCCAGAGTTCAAATCGCTCCGCACTTGTTGGCGTGGCGGCAAATAGGTCGACGTCCGAGAGATACTTGTCCCAAGATATTGGAAGGCCCGAACGCGCGACTTCAATCGGATTAGAGCCTGCGAGTCCAAGCCGGAGTTGAAATGAATTCGACGAAGGTTCTGCGGCAGTTTCGGGATTGGTTGGCTGAAGGAGGAGAGAATTCCATTTATGCTGCATAAGCGGACTGCAGATGCCGTGACCTACAAAACAGACGTTGTGCCCCGATTTCTCCATGTGCTTTAGAAAATTGGTACGGTTAGCAGCTAAATCTGTCAAAAACACGGACTTTGGACCTGCGACTCGACGCTTAAGCGCGGCAATCGACGGAGAATCAGCCCCGATGCGCGGCACGCCCTCTGCGTAGGCGATGTCGTCCACAACTAGCCAAGAATCCTCTGACACAGCTCGGAACGGTCGCGTCATCAACAACTGCAGGGCAAGCCGAGCAGCCGGAACATACGCAATGGGTACGCGCTGGATCAAGTATTTCTGGTCTTCGGTCGGGATCGTTTGCGACAGAGCAGCGAACGGAAACCCCCACAAGGCTTGCGTTGGACAGACCCAAAGTAAGCGCGCGTTACGGCAGATGGGTTCAAGTGGTCCCCAAATTGCCGCACTGATATCCTGAGTTAGTTTCCAAAGGTTAGCATCTACGCTCGCATTCGCAGCAGCAGCGGGTAGCATGTCGCGCCAGCGGAGAATTTTGTCGTTTAGCTCGGGAACAGATGTTGACAGCGGGATGGCTCGGATTTCAGGCGGATGGCCGGCCGAAATCACAAATGCCAGATAGCGTGTCTTAAACTTGGGGTTTGGATCGTTCGCGACGGCGCCGATCCATTCGGCGTACGTTACAAAGTCAAGAAAAACGGTGCCTGGCTCAAGACGCTCCGCGAAATTCGTGGCTAGCTCTGTGCCGAGGTCTTCTGTCGGAGAGTGCTGTTGACTAAACTCTGCTAACGCCCGTTGCGCATTCTCCAATCGTTCGTGGACAAGGCGCCGATCATTGGTGGTCGAGTCATTTGATTCCAGGCAGCGATCAACAACGGTTTGGGCTTCGGCGACAGTTCGAGTCAACGTCCCGAATCGCTCATTCAGTTGTTTGGAAAGATTCCCTTTCGGGTAGATAGCGAACAAGATTCCTTTCCAACGGAAGACATGATCATAGATTTTGTTGACCGGCCTCCCAGCCTTCATCGCCAGCGATACATAGAGCGATAGTGACTGTTCGCAGAATTCTAATGATACGAACTGTTGTCGAAGACTTTGGGTGGCTAAGGACTTGCGACTGCGCTCGTACAATTGATCGAGCACCTTTTCGATTTGCGATGTGGCGTCGTCGACGCGATTAAACCATATGGCGCGAAGCACGGCTTGGTTTAGCTGCAATAGAGCGAGCAATTGCGGATTGATGATTGCGCCGGACCCCAGCTTTCGGATACCTTGGCTCAAGCCATCATCCGCCTGCTGATAGCGCCCCGCTGCCAAGTTTAATACCGCCTGCTCGTTCTGCATCAAGGCATCAAGCTCACCGGGCGAGTGCGGGGAAAGAGCAAACCATACGGGACTGGTGACATTCAATGGAAAATGAATAGTTGGATCGTCGAGCAATCGAACGTTGGTGTCGACCATAGTTCTCGTCGTCGCCACTGAGCGCTTGACGAAATCATTGGCAGCATCTTTCTCATCAAGCGGTTTGCAGAGTTTCTCCGCATTTCGGAGATACGAGTCCGCTTTCGCCAGCGTTAATCGCGATTGGCCGAGGTTGTGATTAGTGCGCATTTGCTCGGCGGGAGCTAACCAGGTAATCGCGATGGAGTTGTAGAGGGTTGCGCGAAACCGGTCATCCTTCATGGAATCACCCGGCTTTAGTTGCAAAGACAGCTCGAAATCGGCCCGTGCCAGCAAATAATCGCCCTGAGTTCCGCGGATGAGCCCTCTCAATTTGAGCGCCGCGGATTTGAGATCGTTGAATTTGTGGGCTAAAGCTTTGTCGCCTGGCGTTCTCTTGCTGAGCAGATCAATGGCGGATTCAATCGCCGTCCCGGCCGCAGCTTCATTACGCAACTCGAATTCGACTTGAGCCAGCAGATAAAGAGCTTGTGGATAGTCGAAGCTGTCGATGTCGGGGTGGTTTTGCCCATCAAATCTGGCAAGCTGCTCGACCGTTGGACGCAGCATTTTCTCAGCTTCTGTGAGCCGACCCTGCCCATGGTAGATGGTGCCGGCCAAAGAGACACGTTGGCGACAGTGTTCGGGTTGATCCTCGTCAAGAAACTTTGACAGTTGTTGAATAAGCGCAATCTCGGTCCGTTCTGCCGCCCACCATTCCTCTTGGAAAATGCGTGTCTTGGCTTCTTGCCAAAGTTCCTTCAGATGCTCTTCGTCGGCCTTGGTCGGCTTCGATAGTCGCGGAGGCGGCGCGGCAAGGCCGGGCGCTGGAAAAACTGAACTAGCTGCAAGCAGGAACACTATCGGCCCGCAGGCACACAAGCGCAAAATCGTATGGATCATTTCGTGTTATCTTTCGCATTGACTTGAGGGATGACAATTCGGCCAGTGGCTCGAACGATGATTCCGCGCACAAGCAGAAAATCGAAAAGGCGGCGCGAAAACTCGGTCTTGCGAAGATCTTTGCCGAAGGCCGAAAGGTCCGATTCACGTAGAAGTTTAATCGCCGGCCGGTCCGTTAAGAGGAGCCAAACGATTTTGTCACCTTCCGAGTCGGGCCGGAACCGGCAATCCAGAATGACTGGTCGTTTTGTGTCTGTATCGATCATTTGGCAATCGCGGTCTCGCTGCCCTCGAATCTGCACGGTGCCATTGGAGTACACTTCAATCGGTACGACAAAGCCGGTGAGATTGTCTGGCAATGGCCACGACATGGGAAAGCCCGCATCGGTCGCACCGCCAACACCCATCTCGGGCCCGGCAACACGGAGGGACGGTTCATACGTGGGCGGCAAGGAATAACGGTCAAAATGACGGATGAGACCGAAAACCGCTACCAAGATGCTGGTCGCGATCCCGAACGCAAAGGCCACGCTCACTCGATGTCGAAACCGGTCACGCAAGCGAGCAACCCGCGCAGTAGGAGATAGCGGGCTGCAGGAGTTTGTGGAATCATTCGCGGGCGCGACATTGGATTGGGAGTCAGGGAGGATTGGCAACCCACAAGTCTGGTGGCCACCCTCAATTTGTAACCTTGCCATAAAGCGTTGGTACGCCAGCTGGGCATCCGGCAAACTGACCGAAACAGCATTGTCGTCGACAATCTGTCGCATCAGGCGACGAGTTTCCTCAGTAAACTGAAAGTCGTTTTCTTGGGTCATGGTTGCTCCTTTTGCGCCATGGCAATTTCATCGGGTGAACTCGGTATGCATTCCTCCACAG
>Ga0209580_10001654_pt1 | contig 10109 bp, 11 predicted proteins | sample Coa_R1_5_FD_187153 | JGI IMG/M metagenome (GOLD analysis project Ga0209580, IMG submission 187153) | Surface soil microbial communities from Centralia Pennsylvania, which are recovering from an underground coalmine fire - Coalmine... | ecosystem: Environmental > Terrestrial > Soil >...
TGGAAGAGGAAACACAAGGTTCCTCCGGGTCTCCGCTTCGCGGACACCCCTCGGAATGGCGACGCAGTGGTTACACTATTTCTAAAACCGAGATAGCTTAAGAGCCAACGCAACCAGCTCATGTCCAACCCGGCAAATTCCAACAGACGCCTCTACTTTCTGGCCGGCTTTCTTCTTTTCTGGTTCACCGTGATCTGCGTGCGCCTGATCTGGCTTCAGGTGGTGGACTATGCGGACTTCACGCAGCGCGCCACGCGCCAGCAACAGCGGAGCATCGAAGTCTCTCCGGCACGCGGCGTCATCTACGACCGCAACGGCAAAGACCTGGCAATGTCAGTGAATGTGGACTCCGTGTTTGCGGTTCCATCTGAGATCCCGGACATACACGGCACAGCAGGCATCCTGGCCAAGGTGTTAAAGGCCGACTCCATTGACATTGAGAACCGGATGAAGGCATCGCATGCTTTTGCCTGGGTAGCGCGCAAGGTTGACGGCGATACCAGCGACCGCATTCGCGCGCTCAATCTTAAGGGGATTTATTTCCAGAAAGAACCAAAACGTTTCTATCCCAAACAGGAACTGGCGGCCCAGGTGCTCGGTTATGTGGGATTGGACGATAAAGGACTCTTTGGCACGGAGCATGAATTTGATGCCCGGCTGAAAGGCAAGCCCGGGGCCATGGTGATTTCCATGGATGCCAAGCGCCGGTGGTTCGGGCGCGTAGAGAAGAACCCTGATTCCGGCGAAAACGTTGTCCTTACGATTGACGAAAAGATCCAATACATCGCCGAGCGTGAACTGGAGCAGGCGATGAAGGACACGCACGCCGAGACGGGCGCTATCATCGTGCAGAATCCGCATACCGGAGAGGTGCTGGCGCTGGCCAATCGTCCCACGTTCAATCCCAATTCCGTAACTCCCAGAGATGCCAAAGCCCTTGAAGATCCTGCAGTCAGCAACATCTACGAGCCGGGCTCGACGTTCAAGATCGTCACCTTATCGGCTGCGCTGGAAGAGAAGCTAACCAAACCGGATGAGGTGATTGATTGCCAGATGGGATCGATCGTGGTGAATGGCCTGCGCATCCACGATCATCATGCCTACGGTGCGCTAACGGTGCGGCAGATTCTGGAGCACTCCAGCGATGTGGGGGCAATCAAGCTGGCGCTGCGCCTGGGAGAGGAACGCTTTGACCGCTACATCCGCGCCTACGGCTTTGGCGCGCAAACCAAAATCGAGCTGCCGCACGAGACCTGGGGAATCACCCGGCCGGTCAGCCGCTGGTCCAAGGTGAGCATTGGAGCCATTTCCATGGGGCAGGAAATTGGCGTCTCGCCGGTGCAACTCATCTCCATGGTTTCCACTATTGCCAATGACGGCGTGTACGTTCCCCCCAGAATCATTATGGGAATCACGCCGCCCCGCAGCACGGCGCAGCTTGTGGCTTTTCATCCGGCGCCGGGAAGGCGCGTGATTTCGCCGATGACCGCCGCAGAGATGAAGCAGATGATGCAGGGTGTGGTGCTGCGAGGAACAGGAACCAGGGCCATTTTGAACGGCTACAGCTCGGCGGGCAAGACCGGCACGGCACAAAAAATCGACCCTGCGACGGGTACGTATTCGCGCTCACACTATATTGCGTCCTTTACCGGGTTTGCACCGGTAAACAATCCTGCGCTTACGGTACTGGTAATTCTGGATTCCCCGGTGGGACTGCATGAAGGCGGACAAGTCGCCGCGCCAGTGTTCGCGCGCGTGGCCCAGCAGGTGCTGGCGTATTGGAACGTGCCTCACGATGTCGAGGTAGAGGAGCCAAAACAATTTGCCCGCCGCACTCACGTGAGGGAAGAAGACGTGGCGGAAGGTTCACCCGAACATATCACCGTAGAGGCCGAAGCAGTAGCGCCTGTCCCGGCAGAGCAGTCCCCGGTGTCTGCGACACCGGCAGCGCAGCCGTTCCTATCATCCAGTTCGGGCCCGCAGCCGCCGGGGTCCCCCACACATGCCGTTGTTGCGCGTGGCGGGGAGTCGCCCTCGACTGCGCCTTCCCATGGCAGTGAGAAACCGCCTGAACGAAGCACTGTAGTCCTCGATGTAGCCGGTGGCGTGCAGGTGCCTGACTTTTCGGGAATGCCACTGCGCACAGCCCTTGAAGAAGCCGAAGGCGCAGGAATTGAATTAGAGGTCAGCGGCAGCGGCGTGGCCCAGATGCAATCGCCTCCGGCCGGTTCCCACATCCCGCACGGCGGGCATGTGAGCGTGAGGTTTGGAAGATGAGATCATAATGCGGTGCGCTAATCGCAGCCCAGCCGACACGGCGGCCAAGATTTGCATCCAAGCATTTCAGTGAACGTATTCGCAAAACGCCTGTCTATTTTCGTCTTTTGCGCAAATGTTTTTTGTGCCCCTAATTGGGTCTGCGCACAAGCGCCGGATTCAAACTTACCTGACGCCCCCATTGCGGCGCAGGCCGCCGTGAAAGATAGCGGTGACTCGCCATCTAATCGGGATGTTTCCTGGCGCAGTCTGCCCAAAGACTTCCTCCGCGACCAAAAAGACATTTGGTTGTTTCCGGTCCAATTGGCAAAAGGGCGCCATTGGTTGCCAACCCTGGGTATTGCCGGCGGAACTGCGGGACTGATTGTTGCCGACCCGCATGTCATGCCTTATTTTCGTGATCATGCGCGGAACCTCGACCGCCTGAACGACGTCTTCGATCCATCGATTACCGCGGCAGAAGTGGTGGCGGTTCCCGCGTCATTCATGATTGCCGGCTACGCGCAGCACGAGCCATACCAGGTGAAAACCTCATTACTTGCCGCAGAGGCTTATGCAGATAGCGCGGTGGTTGACCTGGTGTTCAAGGCAATTACTCGCAGAGAACGGCCTGCCGATGTTCCCGCCGGAGCTTCTTTTAGCCATACTTTCTTTAATGGCGGTAAATCGCCCTTCAAAGGCAGCAGCTTCCCCTCCGGGCATGCCGCCGGCGCGTTCTCTGTTGCAACGGTTGTCGCGAGCCGCTATCGCTCCCACCGCTGGGTCCCATGGGTGATGTACAGCTTTGCCACGGCCATCAGCTTTTCTCGCGTAACCCAGAGCGCTCATTTCCCCTCAGACGTATTTCTTGGCGCGGCGCTTGGCTACACCATTACGCGCTATGAGGTATTGCGCCCGAGATGAGAGTTTTTCCACCTGCTCAGACGTGCAGGGACTCCTCCTGGGGACTGCACTGGCGCTCGAAATCTTCCGGTCCGAACATCTGACGAACTTCGGTTTCGCCCTCCCAGCCCGGCCAGTATTGCTGATGAAGTTCCATGAACTTGACCGCCGACTGGACCGCTTCTTCCCTTGACTTGAACTCGAACTGCGCGTAACCGCCGATCACTTCCCTGGTCTCGGCGAAAGGCCCGTCCGTGACCATTACCCGTCCTCCAGAAAGCCTGACGCGGGCACCCAGTGCAGTTGGCCCCAGCCCTCCACTCCCGAGCATCGTGCCGGTTTTGGTTTCCTCCTCCGCCAGCTTCGCAATGGCATCCATAAGCTTCCTGGGCGGACGGCCTTGATTCTCCGCATGCTTGACTATCATCATGAATCGCATTTCTTGATCTCCTTATCATTTATTTGTATTTGTATTTGGATTTGTGTGGGCGCCCGCTCCGGCCCTGGATCGCCCGCTTCCGGACTCTATCTTGCAGGGTCGAATACCGGACCCATGAACCCGACACCGCAGACGCGTTGACTGCATTTATTTTTTTGACGCCAACTGCTCGCGCTGTCTCTTTTCCTGTTCCTGCAATTCAGGGGTGAACTCAGAAAATTTTGCGGCAAAGTCCTCCATCTCAAAGATGGGGCGAATCTCGACCTCTGTGCCGCCATCAAATGGGGCGCGCTTGAGCCACTCCACCGCTTCCTCCATGGACCCGACCTGCCAGATCCAATAGCCCCCGACCAACTCTTTGGTCTCCATGAATGGACCGTCAATGACCGTCCGGGTTTCACCGGAGAACCTGACCCGCTTGCCTTTTGAGGTCGGATGAAGACCATCCGCCCCGAGCATGATTCCCGCTTGTAGCAATTCCTGGTTGTAGGCGCCCATCTTGGCAAAAATCTCCTTATCAGGAAGAATGCCGGCTTCTGATTCCTTGCTTGCTTTTACTAAGACCATTACTCGCATGACTCTTCTCCTAATTTTGTTATTTCCTCTTAGGGCGTAGGCTCCGTTACCGGAAAATCCCGTGGTTGTCGCCAGGACCTCTGAGTTACACTCTCCGCAGAGGAACAAGCTCACGCAGTTCGCGATTGCGCAGGAAGAGTCCCAGCCAAACCAGAACGCCCAGAGTCAGGGTGATAGCAAAGCTCGGATCACCGACGCGGACATTCGTGGCCGTGGCCCCACCCATTAATCCTGCTATCAGGATTGCACCCAGGACAGCGGTGCGCGGAACCAGGTAGATGACGACGCACAGAAACTCAATGCTGCCTACAATGAGGATAAGGTGCTCCGGAAGTCCGGCTTTCGCGAACCCCGCAGCTACTCCTGGCGCCTTCAACAATTTCACGATAGCGCCAAACAGGATCAGGATAGCCGGTATGATGCTGACAATCCGGCCAGTCCAAAGCATTTTTCCGGAAACGGCAGTAAATGCAGAAGTTTGCAACGGAATCAGGCTATGCAGCCGTGGCTCCCGCAGATAGAGTCCTGCCCACACCAGGATGCCAAGATAGACTGGGAACAGGACTTCTCCGAACAGGGAATGTCCCACGCGCAATTGCGTGAGGACCGCCCCACCCAGATAACCCGTCAGCAGGATGGCCCCCAGTATGGATGTACGTGGATAAAGGTAGATCACCGCGCAGAGAAGCTCGATGATTCCCAGCACGACAGCCTGGCTGATGGGCCAGCCAAGCTCCTGGAACGCCTGAACCACTGGCGCGATCTTCATCAGGTGTATGGCGCCGTCGAAGAACATGAAGGCGATCACCAACCCTGAGATGATTCGTCCGGCCCAGAGCTCTTTGTTTGAAACAACGGCTTTTGAAGCAGCAGATTGCACATGTCCCCCTTTGGTCTGTTATGTGCGTCAGAACGAGAATTTCATCAATCTCCTGACTTCTGTCTCCCCATTCCCGGAGCCATAAGGAGATCAAGCCAGGAACCACAAGCCAGCAGCTAGGAGCTGGAAGCTTCTTTGGGACAGTTGACGATCCACGGAATACCAAACCGGTCCACCAGCATCCCGAATTTGATGGCCCAGAACGTCTCCTGGATCGGCATTTTGATTTGTCCGTTCTCCGACAACTCCTTGAAAACCCGTTCTGCCTTGTTGGGATCATTGATCTGGAGTGACACTGAGAACCCCTTGGGTTGCTCGTAATAGCTTGGTGTCGGGTCAGTGCCCATCAGGGATTGCCCATCAATGTGCATCAGGGCATGCATGATCTTCTTTTTCCATTCTGGAGGAATATCTCCAGAAGGCGCGCCCTCAAACGGCAACATATCTACAATTTTTCCGCCAAGTGCCTTCTCGTAAAATTTGAATGCAACTTCGCACTCGCCTTTGAAATGAAGATAGGGATTCAATTGCATCGTCGTTCTCCTTATGTTTGCCTTTGTCCTTGCTAATTGCCAAATTGGTAACTACTCAGTACTTAAAGCCTGCTTTCAGGCAGCCCGCTCACCGGCACTACCGGGCGAATTTCAACTGTGCCCCAGCGCCCAGCCGGGATTTTTCCTGCAATATCAATCGCATCGTCCAGGTTTTCAGCTTCGATCAGAAAGAAGCCTCCAAGCTGCTCGCGCGTCTCAGCAAAAGGGCCATCGGTGATGAGCGGCTTGCCATCGCGAAGGCGGACACTGGTTGCCGTCGAGGTCGGCTGCAATGGCGTGGTGTAGAGATATTTGCCCTCGGCATGAAGCTCCCGGGCGAAAGCGGCGGATTGTTCATAGCATTGTGTCCGCTGGTCCTCGGTGAGGGAGTTTTCATCCAGGTAAATGAGCATCATGTACTGCATTTGTGTGCCTCCATAGGTATGTCGAACCGCCACTGCCTGAATCGACACCTCTGAGAAAAAAAATTTAGAATCAGACTCATGCCCCAAGAGGCGGCTGCGGCCGTTGAATCAGTTTATCGCGCCGATTGGGGCCGGATCGTCGCCACTCTGATCAAACTGATCGGCGACTTTGATCTGGCCGAAGAGTGCGCGCAGGAGGCCTTTGCCGCCGCTGTTGACCAGTGGCCAACCACCGGCATCCCAGAAATTCCCCGCGCCTGGATCATCCAGACTGCCCGCAACAAAGCGATAGACCGGATTCGCCGCAACGTTCGCTATTCGGAAAAGCTTGAATCGTATGTGAAATCCGGTTTTGTCCGGGAAACGGAAGAACCTAATTACGATGCGGCTGAGATTCCGGACGACCGTTTGCGCCTGATCTTCACCTGTTGTCACCCTGCGCTTGCCCCAGAGGCACAGGTAGCTCTCACGCTGCGCACGCTGTGCGGCCTGGAGACCGACGAGATTGCACGCGCCTTCCTGGTGCCTGTGGCCACAATGGCGCAGCGGCTGGTCCGGGCCAAACGCAAGATTCGGGATGCCGGGATTCCTTATGTTGTGCCTGACGTGAAGGACATGCCTGCCCGGATTGATGCCGTCCTGACCGTAATCTACCTTGTATTCAATGAAGGTTATGCGGCCACTCGCGGAGGAGCGCTTCTGAGGACCGACCTGTGCGGTGAGGCCATCCGGCTTGGGAATCTGGTAAGGACATTGATGTCGCCAAGGCCTCCGGCGGAGGCAACTGGCCTGCTTGCGCTCATGATGCTGCACGACGCGCGGCGCGATGCTCGCCTGGATGCCGCCGGCGATCTTGTGGTTCTGGAAGAGCAGGACCGCAGCCAATGGAACCGCGGGCAAATTGATGAGGCGTTGAAACTGATAGAAGAAGCTCTGGAGGTTCCTCCGGGCCCATTCACGCTTCAAGCAGCCATTGCAGCGGCACACTGCCGTGCCAGGCGTGCTGAAGATACTGACTGGCGCGAGATTGTCCGGCTCTATGATCGCCTCGAACGGGTGCAGCCTTCTCCAATCGTCTCGCTGAATCGCGCTGTGGCTGTAGCCATGGCCGAGGGGCCGCAGAAGGGCATTGATCTGATTGACGCCGTCGCCGCCGGCAACGATCTGGAAAACTATCACCTCCTGCATGCCGCTCGCGCCGACCTTCTGCGCCGCCTCGGTTTGTCCGCCGAAGCAGCCACGAGCTATCGCCGAGCACTCGCCCTGGTCACCAACGAGAGCGAACGCCGCTACCTTCAGCGAAGACTAGGGGAAGTGGAGGGCAAGGCGATCGTCTGAATGGCAAAAATCAAAAAATCCACGTAAAATACGTGTTACACGTAATACACGTGGAGAAAACCATGAAGGCATCGCCAAAAGACAATCCTAAGCAAAACATAACAATTAGTCTCAGCCGGCAAGTACTGAAGAAGGCAAAGATTCTCGCAGCCCGGCGCGACACCTCAATCAGTGGCCTCTTGGCCCAGGAGATCGAACTCCTTGTCAGGAACGACGAAGCCTATGAACACGCTGAACGGCAGGCCCGCGCACTCCTGGAAAAGGGGTTTCACCTGGGTGGCGTAATTCGTGCCAGCCGGGACGAATTGCATGAACGGTAAAACGTTTGTTGATACCAATGTTCTTATCTATGCCTATGATGTGGACGCCAAAGCGAAACATGAAACTGCAAAGCGGCTTCTGGACGAGCTTTGGAGCGAACGAAATGGCGTTCTTAGCCCGCAGGTGCTGCAGGAATTCTACGTGAATGTTACTCGAAAGATTCCTCATCCTATTTCTGTTCAGTCAGCGCGGCTGGTGGTGAGCAATTACGCGGTTTGGTGCATTCGTACTTCAGCCGTTGACCTATCCACAGCATTTCAAATTGAAGACCATGCAAAGATCGGTTTTTGGGATGCTCTCATCGTAGCTTCAGCTCTTAAGAGCGGCGCCGCCCGAATAGTTTCTGAAGATTTGAATGCGGGACAAATGATTGCCGGCATTCGCATCGAAAATCCTTTTTCAGTTGCAAAATGACCTTATCCATTACTCTGGAGTCAAGACCGCGTATGCTGCTGCACGGCAGAAAGCCAGGAGTGCAAATAATGCGGCACATGCTCTAACCCGGGAGTTTTTCAGCAGTAACTTGCGGGCCTAGTTTTAGAGGAATCTCAATCAGCCTGATGCATCCTTTTAATCAATACCTGCGTTGACAAAGAAGCCGATAAATCGTTCTACTGCAAAGGGAGGCGAAAAGTTACATAATGAGCGAACATTACCATGATGTTGCTGATCTGCGGTTTCTCAAAGAAATGGGCAAACTTGCGCCTACGGAATTCAATGCCTGGTTAGGGCTGGACAAAATCGTTGGCCGGGATGGCGGCGCCATTCCCAGAAAATACCGCGAACTCATTGCACTGGGTGTTGCCTTTACCACGCAGTGTCCGTACTGCATTGAAGTGCACACAAAAGCGGCGAAAGCCGCAGGCGCAACCCGCGAGGAAGTCACAGAGAGCGCGTTGATTGCCGCTGCCCTTCGCGCCGGAGGCGCGGCCACCCACGGCGCCATGGCGCTGAAGTTCTACGATCAGGGCTGATCGGGCAAAGCGGTGTATGCTGGTTAGACACAAATGCGCGAGCCTACTTTTCTGCGGCCGTCCCATCGCAGCGTCCCGCCGGTGATTCCGCCCCGGCGGAGCTACCGCTGGCTGTTGATCCTTATCATCCTGTTTGTCGCTCTAGTCCTGAGCGCGCGAACCGCAGTCTCCTATTACGTGGACGCGCTGTGGTTTTCGTCTCTTGGTTATGGAGAGGTCTTCTGGAAAACCTGGATGACCCAGTGGCTGGTGTTTGCGGTGTTCACCGCAGCCACGTTTCTCATTTTGCAGCTCTCTTTCCTGGCCTTGAAGCGGTCTCATTCCTCTGATTTTCCCGGCACGCGCGTGATTTTAGTGGCGGGGCAACCGCTGAATATACCGGTTGACCGCATTCTGCGCATCATCACACTGGGCGGCACGCTTCTGGTTGCGATTGCGACCGGAGCATTCATGACGTCGAATTGGGCGACCTTTGCGCTCTATTGGTACGCGCCATCTCCCGGCGCCGGTGTTGCGGATCCGATCTTCGGCAGGCCATTGAGCTTCTACCTGTTCTCACTTCCCGCATGGCAGCTCATCTCCGGCTGGTTGATGTTGCTGGCTGTGATCATCTGCGTGATGGCAGTCTTCCTGCTGGTGGTCAGCGGCGGCATCCGCGCTTTGAGCGGACCACCCGACAATTATTTTGCGTCACGATGGCGCAGTCTTTCTATCCCATTTGCCTTCCTGTTGCTTTTCATTGCGCTGCGGGTCTACCTCAGCCGCTTTGAGCAGTTGTTTGAAGATCACACCGTCTTCAGTGGCGTGACCTATACGGACGCCCACGTGATTCTTCCCGGCCTGCTGGTTGTCTGCGCAGCGCTCGTCCTGGGTGCAGGCATGGTGGCCACCAATGCCTTCTGGGCGCCGCGCGGACGCCGTTTGCTGGTTGCAATCGCACCGGCACTGGTCTGCTATCTTGCTGTTCAGGTATTTGCCTGGTATGTAAATGCGTTTGAGGTCAAACCCAACGAACTGGTTCGGGAGCAGCCTTACATTGCGAACAACATCAAGCTCACGCGGCAGGCATTTGACCTGGACCGGGTGTCACTGCGGGAGTTTCCTGCCGAAACCAGCGTTGAGGCGGCCGATCCGGCACACAACCAAGCGACCATCCAGAATATCCGGTTATGGGACTGGCGGGCCTTGCAGGATACGCTGCGCCAGATCCAGGAAATCCGCACCTACTACGACTTTCCGGACATTGACATTGACCGCTACGAAATTGAAGGCGCCACCCGCCAGGTGATGCTGGCGGCACGCGAGTTGAGCATTGAAAAGCTGCCGGAGAGCAGCCGTAACTGGATCAACGAGAAGCTCATCTACACGCACGGATATGGCATCACCATGAATCCTGTGAATGGGTTCACGCCGGAGGGGCTGCCGACACTGATTCTGAGCAACATGCCGGTGCAAAGCACGGTC
>Ga0209580_10001656_pt1 | contig 10102 bp, 5 predicted proteins | sample Coa_R1_5_FD_187153 | JGI IMG/M metagenome (GOLD analysis project Ga0209580, IMG submission 187153) | Surface soil microbial communities from Centralia Pennsylvania, which are recovering from an underground coalmine fire - Coalmine... | ecosystem: Environmental > Terrestrial > Soil > Unclassified...
ATGTGCGTTTACGCTGAAGGTGAAATTGAGTGACTTTTGCGATCAATGACTTGCAAGAGAATTGCCCACAAAAGGTGAAAACGCGGGACCCCATGAGGTGAAACTAGCAACGCAAATTTACGCATAACGTGAAACTGTCCACTTTTTATCCAGTTATCCCCACGAGCGGTCCCACGCGGTTTGACTGTCGCTACCGAGGCACTACTTTCCGAAATCAATGAGCTCCAAATTGGCTCTGGACGCCAGCAGCCCGACCAAGGTGGTTCCCGATCGTCGTGACATTGACCTGCCAACAGTCCATGACCTAGAAGAAATACAGCAACTCCCTTACAGTATTGTCCTCTAACTCTTAAGGAAACAACCGTATGTACATTTGGGCTTCGTCCAGTGCACATTCGGCAAAGCTAAGTAGATCCTTCCTGAGAGCTAGCGGCCACCGGCTCTCACCGCAGCGGGTTCTTCGAAGCCGTTGCGCACTTGGTCTGCAAATAGTCGGGTCCAGCAAATAGACAAATAGAGGACCGGCCCTAAATATCCAGGGAAAATGTTGTCCATCCATTGAACACATTGTGTTCAGGAGGATAGGTATGCCTTGTACCTGGCTGTTGTGCTTCAAGTCCAGTCGATAACTCAAAGATTTTGGGCCATCAGCATTGACCAGTTCCAGCAATTTATGGGAGGAAGTGTATGCATTTCTTTTGGTCGCACGTCAACGCTCGCGCTTTTCGACAACGGGTTTGGGCTGACGTAATACTGTGCGCTTTGATCTGTACTCCCGCTCGACCTCAGGCCGAGCCAAACGCTGGTCCCTCCCTCACAAGCGACCCCCAAGCCATCTCACTTGCCCAAAAATCGATTGCGGCACTGTTGCGAGGAGTAACCATTAGCGATGTCACGCTTAATGCGAACGTCATTTCATTGCTTGGCTCCGACTACGAAACTGGAACGGGGACATTGCGCGCTAAAGGAACAAGCAAGAGCCGAGTCGACCTGAACCTGGACAAAGGAAGTCTTTTAGAGCTTCGCACAGACTCCAACGGTGTTCCCTCAGGGGCTTGGGGCAGAAACGGCAAATCGCGGAAGTCGTTTGCTCAGCATAATTGCTGGACAGACGCAGCGTGGTTTTTCCCCGCGCTCTCGTCACTATCGCAAACAGCTAATCCTCACTTTGTTTTCAAGTACATCGGCCCGCAAACGCGCAATGGAGTCCCGGTGCAGCACATCGTGGTCTTTCAATCGCGGCCTGATGACGGAGGCCTCTTGCAACGGCTCAGCACAATGGATTTTTATTTAGATGCCAGTTCGAGCCTACCCCTGGACATAGCCTTCAATCTTCACGCCGACGACAACATGAATCTCAATCTTCCGACCGAAATTCGTTTCGCCAACTATAAATCCATAAGTGGGACCACCATTCCGCTTCACTTCCAGAAACTTATAAATGGAAACGTTATTTTAGACATTTCCGTGACCAGCGCGGTAGTCAACTCGGGTGTTTCTGACAACCTGTTTACCAATGCAATGGCAGTACAGGAAGGCACACTATGAAACGCGCTCTGGTATACGCTTTTGGCTTTTACTGCTTAATACTATCCTTCTCCGCATTATGCGAGGGTCAAGTTGCCATCGGCACCCCGCAGTTCAATGATCTCGGCGGAGGGCCGCTCGACACGGTGAATCTCGGCAATTTGAACGTGCACTTTGTCGTACCGATTCTGCAAAAAGCCGGACGCGGGGTATCTTTCAAATATAACCTGACGTACGACGGAGCGATTTGGCAGCCTGCCACGTCTGGCTCGACCACGAGTTGGATGAATATCTCCAATACGGCTTGGGGCTGGACAAGTTCCATTCCTCGCGGTGGCCATGCGACCGCTTTGTCCATATCCAGTAGCACAGAAATCGTCCCTTGTGGACCAAACGGCCTGCAAAAACCAGAGACGACCACGACTTTTTCGAACTGGGTTTACTTCGATGGCTTTGGAACTCCTCACCCGTTCGCACCGTCATCTCAAAGTATGTCCGGTTGCACCAGCAGTTCCTCGGGATTTGCGTTAGCGACCGCTTCCGACGGTTCTGGCTATCGGATGAGCGCAAAGGGCGCGAATGTCACTGGTCTAGAAGCTGCCGACGGAGCAAACATCAATCCGGTAACAGGCGCAGTCACTCTGCAAGACTCAAATGGCAATGAGATTACTTCAACGACATCCTCAGGCACAACGACTTACACGGATAGTCTAGGCTCCACTGTTCTTACAATCTCCGGCAGTGGTTCACCGAGCAGCCCGACCATTTTGCAGTACACCAGCCCAAGCGGCAGTGCTGCGAAGTACACGGTGGAATACACGTCTTATACGGTGAAGACCAATTTTGGACTGAGCGGCATAAGCGAATATGGGCCCACAGCCAATTCTTTGGTCAGTAGTATTCAGCTACCAGATGGCACAAGTTATAGCATTACATACGAACAAACTCCCGGCTCGTGTACTCCTCTTTCCGGAACGTTCGCGCACTGCATTACCGGCAGGATTGCGTCTCTGACTTTAGCGACCGGTGGAACGGTCACATACCTTTACAGCGGAGGGCCAAGCAATACGGGCATCTTTGCTGATGGTTCAACAGCTGGCCTGACCAGAATACTCACGGCGAGCACAACGTGCAGTGCTAGCACATCGTGCTGGCAATATTCCCGCGCATTGATATCAGGAACTCCCGGTCCGGGATCGACATGGACAACCACGGTTGTGGACCCGAACGGCAACAACACCGTCGTAAATTTCGCTGAGGACTCCTCGACTACTGCTTCGACATTTAATTTATATGAAACTCAACGAAAGGCATATCAGGGCAGCGTTTCGACAACCGCCTGTTCCTCCGCGACAACAAACAATTGTCTCCTGCTGTCGAGCTTCACATGCTATAAGGCAAACTTTACTAACTGTGCCACAGCAACAGTGGCATCCCCGATCAGCCAAATTGATAGATATACGCAGCTTCCGAACGGGAGCACGCGGCTTTCGGAGACAACGTACAATTCCACTGGGCAGGTGACCGATGACAGAGAGTATGACTATGGCGTAACGACAGGAGCAGCGCCAGGAACCAGCCATTTGATCAAAGAAACCATTTTCAACTATGGCAGTTTTAACGGGTCCGGTTGCACAGCACTTGGCAACAACATTATTGGCAAACTCTGCCAGGTGATCGTCCAGGACTGGAAGAGCGGAAGCGCTGTTACGCTTGCGCACACAACGTATGCGTACGACCAAGGCACCCTCACATCGACGTCCGGAACGCCGCAGCACCTGGCCATAAGCGGTTCTCGCGGGAATCTCACAACGCTTACAACGCAGACGACCGCTACAGCTAACATCTCGAAGACGTTCACCTATTTCGACACCGGTACTCCCAACGTGGTCAGCGAGTTGGATAGCGACAATACTACTCGGGCGCAGACCAGTTACGTGTATGGAACGGGATCGTGTGGAAATTCATTTCCAACAAGCATCAACGAACCAATGAGCCTTTCGCGTTCGACTGTGTGGAATTGTACAGGTGGTGTTGCCACGCAGGTCACAGACGAAAACGGTAACAATGTCACTTCGGCGTATAGCGACCCTGACTTTTGGCGGCCAGCGAGCACAACTGACCAAATCAGCAATCAAACCAACATCAGCTATTTTGGCCAGACGGCGATCGAATCGGCCTTGCAGAATTTTAATGCTGGAAAATCTGCATCGGACCGTCGGACTACGCTTGATGGGTTCGGCAGGCCTATTCTCACCCAAAGATTGCAGGCACCTGCTGCGACTAACTACGATACGACCGAGACCGACTACAACAACATTGGTTTACCGCAACGAACGACGATGCCGTTCAGCGCGACCGCAGGTACAACTAATTCGTCAGCACCAGGCACAACCAGGACATACGATGCGCTTGGCCGAGTCCTCACCATCACGGACGCCGGTGGGGGCACCGTGTCTTACACCTATACTAATAACGATATTCTGCAAAAGGTTAGCGGAACTCAGACATTTCAAAAGCAATTTGAGTATGACGGTCTCGGACGCCTGACATCCGTGTGCGAGATCATTAGTGCGAGCGGCAACGGAACGTGTGGCCAGACGAACTCGCAAACCGGCTACTGGACCAAGTACACATACGATGCTCTCGGTCATCTGCTCACGGTGACGCAGAACGCGCAGGCTGCTAGTGGAAATCAGCAGACACGTTCGTTCGTTTATGACTTCATGGGTCGCATGACCTCAGAGACCAATCCCGAATCCGGCACCACTACATACATTTATGGTGGCCCGTCTGGGTTCACCGATAACTGCTATCCTGGAGGCTTTGCCGACACCGGCGATCTGCATCAAAGAACCGACGCGAATGGCAACTACGCATGTTACATATACGATAGCTTGCATCGCCTTACTGATGTGGGAAATAACATACAGAACACAACTGACCCCTGCAAGCGCTTTCGATTTGACAGCGCATCGAACGGCTTGAATCCGCCGCCTAGCGGTTATCTCTCTTCTCCGAACGCGGCCGGAAGATTGATTGAAGCAGCCACGAACTGCAATGGGTCTAATAGTAACGTTATAACGGACGAATGGTTCGCTTACGACAAAGACGGTCGACTCACTGACGTGTGGGAGTCCACTCCGAACTCAGCCGGATACTACCATACGAGCCAGACTTATTTCGCTAACGGCGTTCCAAACACGCTGACCGGCCTGCTTGCATCCGGCAGCTCCTATGTACCACAGCAAACATACGGCGTAGACGGCGAGGGCCGCTGGGATACTGTGTCAGCCGCTTCCAGTCCGAATCCCGTGACCAGCGTCTCCTACAATACAGCCAGCCAGATCACAGGAATCACCTTCGGATCGACCGATACCGACACATTTGCCTACGATGGCAATACGAACCGCATGACGAAGTACACATTCACGGTCAACGGCTCTTCCGATGTCGGCACTCTGACGTGGAATACAAACGGTACTCTCGCAACTCTCGCCATATCAGATCAGCTCAATTCGGCGGATACTCAGACGTGCAACTACAGCTATGACGATTTGGCCCGGCTCGCTAGCGTGAACTGCGGCACAGGTATCTGGGAGCAGATTTTTACTTATGATTCATTCGGCAACATAACGAAGAGCGTCCCATCAGGCGCGACTGGCATCAACTGGCAGCCGGGTTACAACCAGGCAAACAACCGATACGCGCTCTCGGGGACCAGCTATGACGCAGCTGGCAATCTCACCAACGATACGTTCCGGTCCTACACATGGAATGTTTACGGCAGGCCGGCCGCCATCGGCACAAAAATGATGACCTACGATGCCCTCAACAGGATGGTTGAGAAAGACGACAGTGGAACTTTCACACAGTTTGTGTACAGTCCATCAGGAAAACTGCTGGCTCATATGAGCGGACAGTCGGCCACTTCGGTACGAGTGCCCCTTCCCGGATCCTGGGCGGTGTATGGGTCCAGCAATACCTTTAACCACTACGAGCATCTTGATTGGCTGGGAAATACGCGGCTTAGTTCCTTCCAAAACCGAAGTGTTACATCTGATATCGCCTACGCTCCATTCGGCGAACCTTACGCAAGCACCGCGACCAGCGGCGTCTCATTTACAGGGATGCGGTCCGATGTGGCTGGTGTATCCGGCGGTGTAACAAGCGGGCTCTATGATTTTCCTGCGCGAGAATTGCCTCCCACCCAAGGGCGTTGGCTTTCGCCCGATCCTTTGGGAGTTGGAGCAATAAAGCTCACGAATCCGCAAAGTCTAAATCGATACGCGTATGTTAACAATCCGCTCCGGCTCGTTGATCCTCTAGGAATGGATGGTGGGTGCCCTGAAGGAGACGGCTGTGACGATGCCGATAATATTTTTCAAAGCGATGGCACGGAGGGCGGCGGGGGCTCATACTCCGGAACGGACCTGGGTAGCGCTACGGGAGCCGGCCCGAGTGATTCAAACTTTACGATCATCGGCGCAAATGGATCAACGGCCGCAGTTTATGACGGTAATGTCTACAGCGGCAGCACCGGTGCATTGGTAAGCAATGACGCGGCTCAGTGGCTAGCGGGCGGCCCCAACGATGCTCCGCTCATCAACGAGGATTCCCAGATATTTGCACTGGTAGGCGGGGTCACCTCGCTTTCCGACGCAGCTGCCAGCCTGTTGGATGGGGGAACAAGCGCCGCAACGAGCGGAGGAGCTAGCTCAGGATTCCAGGGTTTTGTTGGATCCCTCAGCAACCCCTTGGAAGATGCCTATGTCGTTGGTCAAAATGCTCCGGAAGTCATCGACGGAACCTTTTATACTGGACATGCGTTGGATACCATGCAGCAATATGGAATTCCGACCAGCGTGGTCAACGACGCACTGACAAATGGAACGATGGGATTCGGAAATCAGATAATGACCTTCACGTTCACAACTGAAAATGTGACAGTTGTTACGAATGCAGGCGGCGGTGTAATTACCGTAATACCTCAATGACCTAACAAAAAAACAGATGGAAAAAATCGCTGAGATAAAAGGCACTGACGGAAGACTCGCCATAAGAGTTGTGGGTTACGAAAGGCCTAGCCCGCCGACCAATCTGACCGACAGGAACTGGCTTCTTTGTCACTACGAACTCTCCGTAAGAAACTTTTCATGTGGGGGGGGGCTGCGCGTGCTGAGGTCTGAATTGGATTTGCTCAATGCAAGTTTGAGCAGTGCGCTCGAACTTGTGTCGGGAATAATACAATTCAAGCCGCTGGAGCCGACACTCCAATTCCAAATTGAGTTCGAACGCACTGGTACAGCCGGGGTCACTGGTATTGCTCAGGAACTTGGCAAGAGAGCATGCGTGCTGTCGTTTCGGTTTTCTACAGATCAGACTTACCTTGGACAGTTTCTCAAGGAGCTGAAGACAATTCTTACAGAGTTCCCGCAACGATAGGATCACGCATGAGGCTAAGCCCAATAGCGATCATACTCGTCACGGTATTAGTGACGAAAATGTCTGCATCTTCACCTCAACAAGCGTCGATGCCGACGGACGCCTACGTTACCTCCGAAGGAATCGCAAGCACGTTTTTCGATTTTTATTATCCGTTCCCAAAGTCTTTCGCTCCCGATACTAAAACTCTCGAGGGGATGCTCTGGAAACAGCAAAAGTTAAGCTGGCTAGCAACATCGTCGATTTTGGTTTCAGCTTTTTCCGAACATCCCGCACCTGGTGAGCGAAATGGCGTGATAATCGTAGCTCACAGAAATGCTCGGGTCCGAACAAGAGATAGTGCGGCAGCCTACGAGACGACGCTTACTACTGTACTTGCGCGGGAGGGCTGGAAAATTGTCCGCGGCCCGGTTAGATACAATGCCGCAAAGCACGAGTTCTTCCGCTCTGATTTCACAAACACCCGCGTATTCGAATCTTCGGTTTGCATAAGCTTAAGGGGGTACATACTCGAGTTTCTTTTCATAGGAAAGAGCCGAGATGAAGTTAATACGTTGGTGGGTTCTCTGGATAGGCTGCGATTCCAAGATCAAAATTAAATCCCTCCTGGGGATAGTCGAGTGGGAATAGTTTTCCGCTGTGGATCATTTTCATGCAAACCTGAGAATGAGCGTGAACGCTGATCCATCGAGAGTTCGGTCTCTAAATCGACAGTCTGAGCGCCACAGGAACGTTAAGAGATGCTTCTCAGAAACACAAATCCGTACCGGAATCCTATTCGAACGTGTCGTTCTCGCACGCGTGGGTTAACGCTCGTTGAGCTGATCGTAGCCACGGCAATCCTTGTTGTTCTCACTGGAATGGCGATTCCGATGGCACGCGTGACCATCAAGCGCCAGAAGGAACGCGAGCTGCGACACGCTCTTTGGGAAATGCGCGACGCCGTTGACCGATACAAAGATGCAGCCGATCGAGGTGCATTCCAGGTCAAGGTCGGCTCTGAAGGGTATCCTCCAGACTTGGACACGCTGGTCAATGGCGTGGATGTCGGAGGCAAAAAGCTAAAATTCTTGCGAAGAATTCCTATCGATCCGATGACCGGCGGCACGGATTGGGGCTTGCGTGCGATGCAAGACGATCCCAGCTCAGGTTCCTGGAACGGGGAGAACGTCTTCGACGTTTATACGAAATCGGAAGGCACCGCGCTTGATGGCACCAAATACAAAGACTGGTGAGACCGTCGCGTCCGGTTATCTAGTTGCTTTTACCGCCTTGAAAGCTGAGCCTTGGCCTGTCCTCAATTCGGGCAAAAGCCTGGGTTCTTTGGTTCTCGGTTCCTTTTGGAACTAGTATCTGAATCCCGGCGGTGTTGCAAAAACTCACCAGAGAACGTGAGCTCGTACCGATCATCTGTGCGACCGAGCCAAGAGAGCAGAACTTCTTTCGGAATTCATTAATTGATTCCTCTTCGATCCGCAGACGATCCCGTGTTCTGATTCCCCGTAGTAAACCGGTTTCAAACAGTGCAACGAGAGAATCATAGCTGCATCCCAAACGCCTGCACGCTTCGGCTGGGGTCCTGAGATTTCCTTTGGCACGGATGCGTTCCTCCTTCGCGAGGAGACGAAAATCTTCCTCTGGGATGAGCAGTCCTGAGGCGCTGCCGGAGGTATTCCCGATAACCGGTAACTGTCCCGACAGAATCGCTTTAACAATCTTGGTCTTTATGGCGACGGGACCGTACCATTCCCGAACTGCGCCCGCAAACGTGATGCACTCGGGTAACGATTCGTTTGTCGTGCCAGAATGTACCAAGCGCTTCAGCTTCTGAATAAATGCTTCGATATCCCGTCCATGAAATCCAGCCTTGGTCGTTGGAAGGTCACTAACTTCAAAATCGTCAGTGGCTCTTAGGCTCTTCAGTACCCCCACAGACACTCCAATCATCGCGGCGGCCTGGCGTTTTGTATAAATTTTGCCTGGCGATGATGGGCATAATTCAAGTCCCGGACTGCCGATCATGAGATATTTCCGTCTAGATCTGCAGAGCGTTGGCAACACACCCTTAGACCTTTTGTCGACCAAACGGCTTCTCCAGTGGTTGGTCAAGAAGTCGAAAAAAGCCACTCTTAGAAAATTTGACTGCTCCACAACCCGGATCCACGTCGGCTTAAAGAGAGAACGGTATATTCCTACGAGCGAACCTCTCGAGACGCCAAGCCGAGACACTCGCCTACTCTTGCTCGCAACCTTCTCGAGCAAAGCGAAGAAATTGTCTGGCCAGTTCTCGAAAACATGCGCAGCAGCCGCGACAATGTGAGCCCAGGTCTTTCGATCTCCATTCCCCTCGACTGCCAGGCTGTGGTTGCCGATGTTGAATACCAAGGCCAAAAACGAGCTAAGTTCCATGACTTGTAGATGGGACTGGGGTAAGCCTGACGCGTTTTCGCGCGCGGGTGGCAGGCCTAATGTTTTTCTGCGAAGAAGGTCAAGCAGATCCAGCTCGGCAACTGAGAGTGGGGCAAGATCCGGTATCGAAAGACTTCCGCCGCAGCGACACTCCAGCAGCCCTCTTCTGAACCAGGTCAATCGTTTGCCGCATTTTGGACAGGTGGAAAGGAGGCGTTTTCCGTGGACGGGACATCCCGTCATCAAGGCTAGATCAAATTGCGCTTGGATGAATCCATTCTCAGCGACACATTCAGGGCACAGTCTTGGATGGTCCAGAGCCAGTTGGTCTGGTCTAAGCAAATGCCCCAAGACCTGACAGGCGCGAGGTTTGTCGCCTTGCCGACGATAGGCGAGCGGTTCTATTTCGGCTTGCGAGCGATTAATTATCCTTACAAGTTTTGTGACCCTAATTCCATTGCCTTGAAACTCGTGCACTTCCATGCCTGCAAGCAGAAATAGGTTCCGTGGCGTGGAGTATCCATTCTCCTCGCTCAGGCGCAGGATGTAGCCATACAAGCTTTCTGTCGGAAATGGCGCCGGATGCCGAACGAGCAGAGCACTCTTTACTTCGCTATCAAACATGCAGCTGCTGACTCCACCACAATTTTGCGCTCGGGCCGCGGCCGTTTCTTTGGATCTAAATCGGGGTCTTCGACGGGGTCGAAACTGCTCCCAATGA
>Ga0209580_10001657_pt1 | contig 10095 bp, 6 predicted proteins | sample Coa_R1_5_FD_187153 | JGI IMG/M metagenome (GOLD analysis project Ga0209580, IMG submission 187153) | Surface soil microbial communities from Centralia Pennsylvania, which are recovering from an underground coalmine fire - Coalmine... | ecosystem: Environmental > Terrestrial > Soil > Unclassified...
GGGGCGGCGGTTCGTGCGCCGTCGGCTGCTTGGGCACGCTGGCAACCGGAAAGGTGCTGGCGCGGTTACGCGCCTTGCCCACCTGCAGCGCCGCTTTCATGGCGCGGATGTGCTCGGGAGTGGTGCCGCAGCAGCCGCCTACCAGGCGCACACCCGCGGCCACAAATTTGCGCGCATAGCTGGCCATGTACTCGGGTGAGCACAAATAGATATTCCTGCCTTCCACGCTGCGCGGCATGCCGGCGTTGGGTTGCGCGGCCAGCGGCAGTTCGGTCACTCGCCGCACGCGTTCCATCGCGTCCAGCATGGCCACCGGACCCACGCTGCAGTTGCAGCCCAGCACATCCACTCCCCATTCGGTGATGTGCGGGGCGAATGCCTCCGGGCTGGAACCGTCCAGGCAGTTGCCGTCATCATCAATGGTCACCTGCGCCACCACCGGCAGCTTGGCATCCACCTCGCGCGCCGCCAGCAGTGCCTGGTGCAGCTCTTCCAGGTAGCCGAAGGTTTCCAGAATCAGCAGGTCCACCCCGCCCTCGGCCAGCGCCGCGATCTGCTTTGCGAACATCGCACGCGCCTCTTCCCGCGAAGTCTTGCCCAGCGGCTCGATGCGAATCCCCAGCGGCCCCACCGAGCCCGCTACAAAGCCGGCAAAGCTTTTGGCCGCCTCCCGCGCCAGGTGCGCGCCGGCCAGGTTGATCTCCCGCACCCGGTCGGCAAACCCATGCCGCGCCAGGCGGATGGCGTTCGCTCCAAATGTATTGGTTTCAATTATTTCCGCGCCCGCCTGCAGGTATTCGTGATGAATCTCACGAATCATCTCCGGCTGCGAGCAGTTCAGCTCGTCATAACAGCGGTTGATGAACACTCCCTTGGCGTACAGAAGGGTGCCCATGGCGCCGTCGCACAGCACCGGTCCCTGCTGCAGCCGGGATAAAAACTCAGAGGCCATGTTGAAGAGAATACAAGATTTGGGCAGGAGTGCCTATGAGGACGAACGACTCAGACTGCTACAATCCCCCGGCGGGTGGCCCACTCAAGCCGGTTGTTCTTGAGTGGTGCAGTGCCTTGCGATCGTTCGAAAAGCTGGGAACGTTCCGCCCGTCCCCGGTTCTCCCGAAAAATAAGGATTTCCAAGCTTGAGCATAGCGCCTTGGGGTGGCGCAGCGGTTTACCGCTGCGATTTAAGCGCTCAAGGAATCTGCCGGCTCTAGCCGCTGAGGTGCCTTGAGTAGACGGCCCAGAGCCTGCTCTGAGCGAAGCGAAGGGATGGCCCTGGTTCGCGCCTCTTTTTGGGTGGGTAGCAAGTTCTCCAAGCTTGAGCATAGCGCCTTGGGGTGGCGCAGCGGTTTACCGCTACGATTTTAAGCGCTCAAGGAATTCGCCGGCTTTAGCCGCTGAGGTGCCTTGAGTAGACGGCCCAGAGCCTGCTCTGAGCGAAGCCGAAGGGTTCGCGCCCTGCTTTTGGGCGCTAACCTGGGTCATACATCGATTCCCTCGCAGCCTTCGACTGCTACAATCCCTCGGTCACAAGCCTTATGAAAAACCTGCTCCTCCTTAGTCTGGTCTGCGCTCTGCTCATTTCGCCCAAGTCCATCAGCGCAAACACGGGCCTCATGGCCGATTCGAAAAAGGTATCGGCGGTCGAGTATCTCTATGCTGATGTCAGTGACGCCAATACTATTCTCGGCACCATAGATTCCGGCCTGCTAAGCACCTATCAGGGCAAAGACCGCGCTGCCTGGGAGCAGTTTTACCGCAAGAACCGCGCAAAACTGGCCAAGGAATTGGAGAGCTTGCCCGCCTCCGGGCTCACCGACCCAGACACCAGGGCCATCGCCGCCATGCGGAAGCAGCTGAAGGCTTTCACGGGTGGCGGAGCGCTCTTCAGTCCGGCGGCCAAATGCCAGGACGCGGCTCGCAAGGACCTTGCCTATCCGGCCCTCAAATCTGCCCTGGTCGCCTGTTTCGTCGAGATCGGCAACAACCTCAGCTTTGAGGGCGGCAAGATTAACCGGGTTTCCGCCCTCGACTTGCTGCATGAAACCTCCGATCCTGCCCGCCGCAAGGCGGTTTTCTTTGCTTTTGTTCCCTTGTGGAAGGCCATCAACGGCAACAACGAGCCCGACAGCCCTTATCGCCGCATGATCGCCGGGGCTGCCGCTGCAGCGGCCAGGAACGGTTCCGAAATCGAGAACGCCGCCCGCGACGTCGGCAAGGATCCCGCGGAAGTCGAACGCTGGCTGGTGCAGATCCTCGACGCCTGGCGAGAATCGAGCGGCGATGCGATGGTCGAGCCCTGGGACTTCCGTTTCCAGGCAGGTGAGGCCGATCGCCTGCTCGGGACATACGTCCCGCGGGAATCATTGCAGCCAATTAACCAGCGCTACTACCGCGATCTGGGAGCCGACCTGGAGAAAATGGGAACGCTCTACGATCTGTCCGCCCGGCCGGAAAAGGCGGCATTGGCTTACACGGAATTTGTCACCCACGGCCGGATGGTGAACGGAGCCTGGAAGCCCACCGTGGCACGCGTATCGGCCCCGTACGAACGCGGCGGCCTGTTCGTACTGAATGAACTGGTACACGAGAACGGCCACGTGGTGAACATCACCGCGATTCGTAATCGTCCCGCCTTCGTGGACTGGCCAAGCGACCTATTCGCCGAGGCTTTCGCCGATGTTCCCGCCTGGAGTACCTACGAGCCCGCCTGGCAGCGCCGCTACCTGGGCCATGAAGCCTCGGAGCAACTCTCGCTGCGGGCGTTATATTCGGTGGTTGTTCTCGACGTGGCCTGGTCTTTGTTCGAACTGCGCATGTTTCGCGCTCCTCACACCGACCCCAACGCGCTTTGGACAGAAATCACCAGCCACTATTTGCATATCGTGCCCCATCCCGAGTTTTCCTGGTGGGCGGTGCGAGTGCAGTTAGCCGACCTTCCCGGCTACATGGTGAACTACGGCTTGGGCGCGATTCTTACCGCCGAGATGCGGCAGCACATTTCAAAAAATCTAGGTGCTTTCGATACCGGAGATTCCCGCTGGTATGGCTGGCTCTCTGAACACCTGTTGCGCTATGGTTCGGAGCGTGACACTCGCAACTTAATGCAGAATTTCCTGGGCCGTCCGGTCTCGCCGCAGGCACTGCTGGAGCAGATTCACCGCCTGAAGCCGGTAACGCTCCATTAGGTGGCCCAGGGCCTGCCCTGAGCGCCGCCGAAGGAGCCTGCCCTGAGCGCAGCCGAAGGGTTCGCGCCCGGTTTTTGGGCGCTAACCTGGGATCAGCTCCAGTCAGCTCCCAGTTTTCGAAATGGGAGACGGCAAACATTTTCTTGCTTTTGGGTGGCGCAGCGGTTTCCGCTGCGATTCAAGCGCTCAAGGAATCCGCCGGCTTTAGCCGCTGAGGTGCCTTGAGTAGGTGGCCCGGAGCTTGCCCTGAGCGAAGCGAAGGGTTCGCGCCCAGTTTTTGGACGCTAACCTGGGATCACAGCTCCAGTCAGCCCGCAGTTATGGGAGACGGCAAACATTTTCTTGCTTTTGGGTGGCGCAGCGGTTTACCGCTGCGATTCAAGCGCTCAAGGAATCCGCCGGCTTTAGCCGCTGAGGTGCCTTGAGTAGGTGGCCCGGAGCTTGCCCTGAGCGCAGCCGAAGGGTTGGCGCCCGGTTTTTGGGCGCTAACCTGGGATCAGCTCCAGTCAGCCCGCAGTTATGGGAACGGCAAACATTTCTTGCTTTGGGGTGGCGCAGCGGTTTACCGCTGCGATTCAAGCGCTCAAGGAATCCGCCGGCTTTAGCCGCTGAGGTGCCTTGAGTAGATGGCCCAGAGCCTGCCCTGAGCGAAGCGAAGGGTTCGCGCCCAGTTTTTGGGCGCTAACCTGGGATCACAGCTCCAGTCAGCCCGCAGTTATGGGAACGGCAAACACTTTCTTGCTTTTGGGTGGCGCAGCGGTTTACCGCTGCGATTCAAGCGCAAGGAATCCGCCGGCTTTAGCCGCTGAGGTGCCTTGAGTAGGTGGCCCGGAGCTTGCCCTGAGCGCAGCCGAAGGGTTGGCGCCCGGTTTCTGGGCGCTAACCTGGGATCACAGCTCCAGTCAGCCCGCAGTTATGGGAGACGGCAAACATTTTCTTGCTTTGGGTGGCGCAGCGGTTTTACCGCTGCGGTAGGTGGCAACAGTAACGGGCGGCTTCAGCCGCTTTCTGCTCCATCCACTCTAATTTTTTGTCACCCGAGTATCCCTTAGAATTTTCCCTGCTTTCATCACAAAAACCACAGTCTGCATGGCACGGATATCCTTCGTGGGATCTCCCGCCACGGCAATGATGTCCGCGGCTTTACCTGGTTCCAGCGAACCAATTTCGTTTGACAACCCAAGTAATTCAGCGGCACGCGTGGTGGCTGCCTGCAAAGCCTCGACTGGAGTCAGCCCGCCTTTCACCATGGCCGCGAATTCATTGGGCAGGAAATCCGGATCGTCATCCAGCCCGAACGCGATTTTGAGGTGGTGCTTTATTGCGCGCTGAAAAGCAGCGGATTGATAGTTCAGGATAAGGCGTGACTTTTCCAGTGCCACCTGATCCAAACCGCTCTCGCGGCCCAGGCTTGCATACCTCTGCATCACCGATAGCGTGGGCACCAGCCATGTGCCCTTCTTTTCCATCAAAGCGGCGCCTTCTTCGTCGAGCTGTGTCCCGTGTTCGATGGAATCAACGCCTGCCCGAACAGCGGACTTAATGCCATCCTGTCCCTCCGCATGAGCCATCACGTGTTTGTGCGCCCGGTGTGCCACCTCTACCGCTCGGCTCATTTGCTCTTCGCTCAGTTCCTGCACATTGAAGTCGCTCATGGGATCGGAAATGCCACCCGTCGCCATCAGTTTTATCCAGTCGGCGCCGTACTTGATGTCGTGTCGAACCGCGGCAGAGACACCGTCCACCGTGTCCGCAAGGTTGGGGCGTGCGGGCAAAGCCTGGTCCGGCGCCAGCGCGTCGGCGTCTCCATGCCCGCCAGTAACCGAAATGAAGTTGCCGGCCGAAACCATCCGTGGCCCCTCGATCAGGCCCATCCTGATGCTGTCGCGCAGCGCTAGCTGACCGTAGCCGAGGTCTTGCTCGCCTGCGTCCCGCAAGGTCGTGAATCCATGATCCAGCCAGATTTGCAGGTTGTGAGCGCCCCATAGCGTGGCTTGCGCCGACGACATGCGCAGCTGCGCAACCGGGGACAGATCCTTTAAGTTTCCCAGCACGTGGGCATGGCAATCAATTAAACCGGGCAACACCGTTAAACCGGTCAGATCAACTACTCGCGCGTTTCCGCCTGCATGTCGGCTGACGACAGAACTGGGCCCGATCTCAACCACCTTTGTACCGTTGATCAGAATCGCCTGCTCGTTCGCTACCGAGCCCTTGCTCATGTCAATCAGGCGAGTCGTTTTGATCAGGATCGGTTGCTCAGGTGGGGAAGCCGCGAATGCTATGCCAACTGCTATCAGCGAAAATAGACCGACTAAAGTCCTGCGGATCATCATCCCTCCACGAAAGCAGACAGGTGGCCCAGAGCCTGCCCTGAGCGCAGCCGAACGGTCCGCGCCATGCTGTTGGGGGCTAACCTCCCACCAAACTATTTCTTGTTGGCTTCCATCCGGCTGACCTGCAGATTGGCTTCCCGGGCTTCCGGAAAAACAGAGCTTATCCTCAAAGCCTGGTGCAGGCATCGTAGCGCATCCCTGGTTTGATGGGCCCCAGCATATGCGACCCCCAAGTGATACCAGACCTCGGGGTCATGCGGAAGCAGGCTGCTGGCCTTGGAGAGGGTTGCGATGGCTTGCTCTTGCTGGCCACGGGCCAGGTACACCCATCCCAGCGTATCGAGGAATGTGGGGACTTTAGAATCCAACTCTATGGCTTTCTGCGCGAAACGCAGAGCCTCCTCCAAGTCGGTTCTCTGGTTGGCGGCAAGGAAGGCAAAGTTGTTGTAGGCGACGGCTAGTTTGGGATCGAGTTCCGCGGCCTTGTGATAATCCTGCTGAGCCAAGCCGAGCCGCTTGAGCGACTGCTCGGCCATGGCAACCCTGAAGTAAGCTTCGGCCTGGCTCAGGTGTGGGGAGGGTCTGGAGGTTTCGCCAGGCTTCACCTCGTACCCGGCGCTGTATAGCTGCAATGCCTTATCTCTTTCGTTCTCCCGCACATAGGTGCGGGCCAGTGCGTCGTAAAGCAGGCCGCTCTGGGGTTGGAGATGGAGAGCCTTCTCGTACTCAGCTTCGGCGTCCTTCTCTTTCCCCGTTTCCAAAAATGCATTGCCCAGCATGTAGTGCAGGTGCACCGTATCGCAACCCTGGGCGGCGGCGCCCTGGTAGGCAGTGATGGCATCTTCTGGCCGCCGCATGGCCGTCAGGTAGAGGTCTGCCAATTCCAACCGTGGACGAACCGACGTGGGAGAAAGTTCGATGCCTTTCTTGTAAGCAGCCTCGGCTGCCGGCAACCTGCCGCGGAAAAACAGGTAGTGCCCCCAGGTGGTCTGGATATTCGAATCATCTGGAGCAGTTTCCACAGACCGCTGCAGGTAATTGCCTAGCTCCTCCATCTGTTTGCGTTCCAGCGCGATCTTAGCCAGTCCCAGCAGAGGATAGGGATCCTTGGGGTCCTTCTGAAACGACCTCTGAAATCCCGTTTCGGCGGCGCTGAGATTACTGCGTTGCAGATCAACTACTGCCTGGTTGTAGTCGGGGTCATGCGGTTTCCGCTGCGGCATGGATATGCCCAGTGAATCCGCCCAGGCGCCAAGCGGGACACAAACGGCTGCGATCAGCAATAAGCCGAGCCAAAAACGATTGCCAACGACGCCTCGCGATTTAGCTGTCATACTCTTCGCTCCCCGACATCTGGCGAAACCAAGGTCATGTTTCCCCAGGAATGGAAAAGGCCCCCGAAAGCCTGGGGACCTTTTCGGTTCTCAATCTACCAATGTAAGACCTTAGCCGCGGAAGATCCTTAGTTTGCGGGTCAGGCCGAGGGCTGCAATGCCGGTTCCCATTAAAGCCAGGCTTGCCGGCTCCGGAACGGCTCCCCCGCCACCGCCGCCCCCCTGGGTAATCTGCCCGAAGACGCTGAGACCGAACAGACTGAAGGAATGGCTTGAAAATTGATTGTCAATGGCGCCGCTTGCTATGTTTACTTCCCAGATGTTGCCGCTCGAAAAATCGCCCGTCCAAAAGTCCGTGCCGTTGGGATCGATGTTCAGAGCGAAGTCACCACCCGCGTTGCCGGGCAGGTTATACGTGGTCAGAATTGTGCCCGTAGGACTCAACAGCAGAGCATTCGAAGAGTCGGCCACCAGGACATCCCCATTTGCTAAGGCACGCAGCGCAAAAGCATTATTACCCGGCAGGCCGGTCGCAAAGTCGGCATTCTGCGTGTTGGTGGCGGTGTCGAAGCTGAGAATGCTAGTGCCCTCCGATGTGTAGAGGATGGTGCTTTGGTTGGCTTGAAGGTCAATCCAGTCTGTCCCGCGATCTTGGGTGGCAACGGTGAAAGTGTTGATCAGGGTGCCAGCAGCATTAAACTCCTTAATCTGATTACTGCTAGCTTGGCCAACATAGAGGTTCCCCGCTTTGTCAAAGCTGATTGATTCAGGTGAGCTTAGACCGGAGACAAATGTCGCGTTGACCAAATTGCCGCTGCTGTCGAACTCAGAAATCGTTCCGGCGGAGAAGTTGGTCACATAGAAGTTACCAGCAGCATCAAAGGCGCTTCCCGTTGTGAAACCACCCTGTCCATCAACCAGCGTCTGAACGAGAGTGCCTGTTGGCATGAATTCATTGACTGAACCGCTACCTATCGAGGCGAACACGTCGCCCTTGGTGTAGGCCGTTCCGGCCAAAGCAACGCTGGTAAGGAGAACCGCCGACAACAAAATGCACAAAGTCTTCGATCGAGCAGACATTAGAGCCTCCTGAGCTTTGGAGTGGCGTGCCGTTCTCAGACTAGGGCCCTGTAACCTTCGCTAATTGCGAGCACGATTTTGACCAATCGTCCTGGCCTCGCATCAATGTTTTGCAGAGAGCATCTCAGGCAGAACCGCAAGAGTGTTCATTTATTGCGCAACCGGGAATAACACCAGATATCGGCACTTGTTATTGTAAGAAGGCAAGGTGCCCCCCCGACTGTTTGAGCGCTTCGCCCCCTCCCCCACCGCCCACCCCCAATGCACCAAAATCGTTGTAATCAATAATTTAGGGCAGCAGGTATTATTTATTCTCAAGATTTTAGGGGCAAAATCTTGAAGACGCATGGAGTTACCTGGCTGCAGGAAGCGGTGGTCGAGCCACCAGTCCATCCCGGAAAGGTACTCCTGAGTCCTGATCTCTGAGCCTGATTTCAGTATGGAACATTCGAGGGCTATTCTGTGCCACCTGGCGCTCGCCTGTTTAGGTTCTGAATTCAGGCGTTTACGACCAACGTAGCCAAATGCGGTCTTGACAAGTCGCGGCACTGTTTGCCCAAACGATGGCCCGCGTTAGACAGGGATCCCAATTAGCGCCGGTGATTTTACTTTTCTTACCCCTGTCATCCTGAGCGCAGCGGACCGGTTCGCTTGGCGAAGCGGTCTGTGGAGTCGAAGGACCTCGCGTTTTTTTCGCCACTGAGGAACTGCCCAGAGGAGTTCTCTCGCTGTTCTACATTCCTGAATATTCGCTTTATCGGGACGGCGCGACCCCGGGCAGAGGTGCGACGTTTTTCGGCTACGCTCAGGATTTCGGTTGGCGGCTCCGACTCACCAAAGCGCTTCAAGATGGCATTCGAAAGTTGTTGCCCGTCAGGGGCATCCTGCTAGTTGTGGGCGCTGCTGACGCGAGCTCTCGCTCCTAGGCGCAGGAAGTAAAAGCAGGTCCTTCGCTCGGACGCGGATTGGTGTGCCGCATCCGAGCTCAGAATGACATTTGAGGAGAGTTGTGCCTATTGAGCGCAACCACGAACTACAAGCTGCCAACTACCCAACCACCAGCTACTTCGTGTACGGCCCCTTGTAATTGGTGCCGTCCACGCAGCCCGTGCCCAGAGACGTGGTGTAGCCGACGCCGTTCGGGCTGGTGCCGTTGGCCGCCTCATTCGACCAGTTGCCCTGAATCTTCCACTTGGTTCCGTTGAGGAAGGCCACGGAGGACCCGCCGAAGGTCCAGGCGCACTGATCGCCATTCTCGTTACCGTTCGACGCGTACCAGGCGTTGCCGTTAGGGTCGGAGCGGGTTTCGCTCAGTTCGTGGCCGCTCACGTTGGCCAGCGCCGCAAGGCCCTGCGATTCGCCGCTTACAGTGCTTCCCGGGTCGCAGCTGAGGTCGCCATCAAGATTAAAGAAGAAGCCGAACTCGATGGGTGTGCCGCCACAGGAGCCCCAGCTATGGTAAGCGCAGTAATTGGCGCCGCCCCGCTTGCGGTCCACATACACCGGGTAATAACCGTTAGCGACAGCGGCGCTGCCCACCACCTTGCACACTTCGGATAGAACCGCCGAGGTGCTGAGGCGCTTGGGCAGGCTGGACGCGTCAACCACGTGTCCACCATAGGTAAGCGATGTGGTTACCTGGTGCCCGGTGCTGTCGGTGTATTCGTTCACGGTAGCTTCATAGGCGGAGCCGGAGCCGCCACTGACCGTGCCTACGCCCAGGTACCAGCTATCCATGCCGGTGATCTTGTCGCCGGTCGTGTGGATGATCTCGATCCTGCACTGCTGGCCCAAAGCTTCCAGGCGCGACTGGATCCAGCGCGCTTGCCACAAAGCCAGTAGAGACCCTCGCGAGCCGATGGTCAACATGTTCAGTCGCCCAGGCGGAAGACCTTTCGAACAACGGAGATGAAAAGATGTCCATCGGGCAGCGAGGCCTGGCGCCGCAGTTCCGCGATGGGCCCGTGGGCGATCTTGTTGATCATGCTCTTGGAGAAAGCTTCCAGCGCCTGTTCCTGCTCGGGAGTGAGCGCTCCGAACTTGGCGCGCATGCGGGCAAGCTCGGAGGCTCGCCAGCTTTCGAGCTGTTCTTGCAGACTCACAATAGTGGGCACTACCTCGCGCGTCTTGAGCCGGGCGATCATGCGATCCACTTCC
>Ga0209580_10001659_pt1 | contig 10093 bp, 4 predicted proteins | sample Coa_R1_5_FD_187153 | JGI IMG/M metagenome (GOLD analysis project Ga0209580, IMG submission 187153) | Surface soil microbial communities from Centralia Pennsylvania, which are recovering from an underground coalmine fire - Coalmine... | ecosystem: Environmental > Terrestrial > Soil > Unclassified...
CAGGATCGTCCGCCTGAAGGAGATCAAGGACCTGCTCATGGACACCGGGCTCGGCATCCGCGCCTACTCGGTCATCGAGCAGGGCAAGATCGGCCTGATCCTGTCCGGCAAGCCGCAGGAGCGCCGCAAGCTGCTCGAAGAGGCGGCCGGCATCACGCGCTACAAGGCGCGCAAGAACGTCGCCGAGCTGAAGCTGCAGGAGGCGACCGCCAACCTGCTGCGCCTCGACGACGTCATCTCCGAGGTCGAGCGCGCGCTGCGCTCCCTCAAGCGCCAGGCATCCGCCGCCCGCCGCTACCAGGAGGCTGAACGCGAGTACCGCGGCCTGCTGGCGCGCGTCCTCGCCGGCCGCCACCGCTTGCAGAGCGCGCGCCTGGCCGAGCTGCGCACGCGGCTCGACGCGGCGACCGCCCACGAGGCGGCCATCGCCGCCGACCTGCACCGCGACGAGGCCGCGCTCGCCGCCGGCCGCGAGCGGCTGGAGGAGCTCGCGGGCGAGGTCGCCTCGCGCCACCAGCGGGTCGCCGATCTCGCCGCCACCATCCAGGGGCGGCAGGAGTTCTTGAAAGCCAACCGCCAGACGCTTGCCGAGATCGGCGAGCGGGCCGCCCAGGACCGCGCGCTCGCCGAGCGCCGCGAGCTGGAGACCGCGGGCCAGGCCGATTCTCTGGCCCGGCTCGAGGAGCGACGCGGCGAGCTGCTCGAGGAGCGGACAGGCGCCGCCGCCGCGGTCGACGCCGAGGAGCGGCGGATCGCCGGCGCCGAGCGCGACCTCGCGCAGGCCGCCGCCCGGGTCGAGGCCATGCGCGCCGAGCTGCTTCACGCCGCCGCCGCGGTCACCGGCCTGCGGCAGCGCCTGCAGCAATCGCAGATCGAGCTCGAGCGCGGCAACTTCCGCCAGCACCACCTCGAGGACGAGCTCGCCCGCCGTGCCCACGAGCTGCGCCAGGCTGCCGAGGCACTGGAGCTCGCGCGCGAGCGCACCGCCGCGGTCGACGCCAGCCTCGCCACCCGCGTCGAGGAGCAGCAGCGCGTCGGCACCGCCCTCGAAGCCACCCTGCGGCGCGAGGCCGAGGCCGCCGACCGCAAGCGCGGCCTGGAAGGCGACATCAACGGCGACCGCCAGCGCCAGCGCCTGCTCGCCGACCTGGCGCGCGCCCACGCCGAGCGCCGCGGCGTCCTGCTCGCCGCGCTCGCCGACGCCGGCCTCGCCAACCCCACCTTCCTCGCCGAGCAGGCGCACGCGGCCCTCGGCTGGGAGCGCAGCCTCGACGTCTACCTGGGCGGCCTGACCGATGCCGTGCTGCTGCCGCCGGGCGACAGCGCCCTCGACCTGGCCCGTGCCCTGGCCGGCCGCTCGCGCGCCATCCTGCTCGAGTCAGCGGCGCCCGCCGCCGGGGAGCCGCCGGCCGAGCAGCAGCAGGCCGCCGATCCGGCCGATCCGGAGGTATTGCTGTCGCTGGGCGAAGCTCTCGGCCTGCCGCCCGCTCTCGCCGCGGCGCTGCCGCCCGCGTACCTGGTGCGATCCGCCGCCGACGCCGAGCGCCTGGCCCGCCGCCACCCCGGCATCGCCTTCCTCTCCCGCGAGGGTGTCTGGGTGCAGGCCGGCACCTTCCACGTCGAGGGCGAGACCGTGACCCCCGGCGTGCTCGAGCGCGAGAGCGAGCTCGCCGCTCTCGAGCGCGCCATCCCCGAGCTCGAGGCCGAGCACGGCCGCGCCGCCGCCGAGCTCGACCGCCTGGTGGCGCAGCGCGCCGCGCTCGCCGGCGACGCCAACCGGCTGCAGAACGAGACCTCCCAGCTGCGCCAGGAGCTGGCCGTCGGCCGCGCCCGCGAGGAGGACGCCGCGGCGCGACATCGCCGCCTCGACGCCGAGCGCGAGACCCTGTCCGGCGAGCAGCTCGAGACCCTGCGCGAGATCGAGCGCGTCGCCGAGCACCGCGCCCGGGTGGAGCAAGAGCTCGCCGCCGCCGAGCGCAGCCACGTCGCGATCGAGGAGAGCCTCGAGCGCGCCGTCCAGGAGCAGGAGTCGGCCCGCGGCGCGCGCGAAGCCCTGCGCACCGCCAGCGCCGGCCACCGCAGCCGCCTCGAGCTGCTCGACGAGCGCCTCGAATCCCACGACCGCGAGGTGGCGCGCCTCGCCGCCGAGGTGGAGAACGGCAGGCGCCAGGTGGCCGCCTGGCGCGAGGAGGCCGACCGCCTGGGGGCGCGCCGCGAGCAGCTCGACGCCGCCCTCGCCCGCGCCGACGCCGAGCTGCAGCACGCCCTCGAGCAGCGCGACGCGGCCGAGGACGCGGTGCTCTCGGAGCAGGACGAGCTCGACGCCCACCGCCAGGAGGTGCGCGACCTCGACGAGCGCCTCGCCGGTCACCGCGCCCGCCGCGACCAGGTGCGCACCGAGATCGAGGAGCTGCGCGTCGCCGGCGCCGGCCTGCGCCAGGACACCGAGCACGTCGCCATGACCTACCGCGAGCACTTCGGCGAGGAGCTTCCCTCCCATCCCGGCGAGCCGGCCCATGGCTCGGAGACCGCGGAGGCCACGGAGACCACAGCGATCCAAGGGACGGCGGCGTCTGTGGCGCCCCCGGCGACCATGGCGCCGCCGGCTCCGATATCCATCGCCGACCTCGCCGAGCTCGAAGCCGAGCTGGCCCGCTGCAAGGCCATCCTCGAGCGCCTGGGACCGGTCAACGTCCTCGCCGTCCAGGAGCACGACGAGCAGGAGGAGCGCCAGCGCTTCCTCACCACCCAGCGCGCCGACGTGGCGCAGTCCGTCGACAGCCTGCGGCGCACCATCCGCGAGATCAACGAGGCGTCGAGCGAGCGCTTCCGCGCCACCTTCGAGCTGGTCAACCAGAGCTTCGGCGAGGTCTTCGCCCGCCTCTTCCGCGGCGGCGAGGCCGAGATGCGCCTGATGGACGACGAGGACGTGCTCGAGAGCGGCATCGAGATCGTCGCCCGCCCCCCCGGCAAGCGCCTGCAGAACCTGATGCTGCTCTCCGGCGGCGAGAAGGCGCTCACCGCCATCGCGCTGCTCTTCGCCCTCTTCCGCACCAAGCCCTCGCCGTTCTGCATCCTCGACGAGGTCGACGCCCCCCTGGACGACGTCAACACCGTGCGCTTCGTCGACCTGCTGCGCGACCTGGCCGGCGAGACGCAGTTCATCATCATCACCCACAACAAAATCACCATGGAGGTCGCCGGCTCCCTCTACGGCGTCACCATGGAAGAGAAGGGCGTCTCGAAGCTGGTCGCCGTCGAGCTCGACGACGTCCAGCCCGCCGAGCCCCGCCGAGCCACGGCCTGACCCTCGGAGCACGCCCGTGCAAGTGGCTCACGGGCTGTTCAGCGCCTGCATCCACGGTCGCGGCTGGACCGAGTAGGGCAGGTGGAGCGGATGGCGCGGCTGGCCATCCTTCGTCACGCCGAGGTGGTAGAGCGGCGGCGCCGGCCCCCTACTCGTACCGCAGCGCCGCCATCGGCGAGGTGTCGGCGGCGCGGCGGGCGGGGAGGAAGCCGGCGATCAGGGCGACGGCCACCAGGGTGAGGGTGGCGACGGCGACGGTCGGTAGGTCGAAGGCGGTCAGGCCGTAGATCTGGCTGGCCGCCAGGCGGGTCGTGGCGAGGGCGGCGACCAGGCCGGTCGCGACGCCGACCGCGATCAGGCGCAGGGTGTCGCCGAGCACCAGGGCCAGCACCTGTCCGCGCGCGGCGCCGAGGGCCATGCGCAGGCCGATCTCGCCGGTGCGGCGGGCGACGCCGTAGGACATGACGCCGTAGAGGCCGATCGCCGCGAGCAGCAGGGCCAGCGCGCCGAAGAAGCCGGTCAGCCGGGCGACGGTGCGCTCGCGCGCCAGGGAGCGGTCGAGCTGCTCGCTCATGGTGAGCGTGCCCAGCACCGCCAGCTTCGGCTCCGCCTCCGCCACGGCGCGGCGCAGGCTGCCGGTCACCGCCGCCGCCGCCGCCGTGGAGGCCACCCGCAGCTGGAGGTCGTGGAGGTTCTCGGGATTCTGCGCCACGGGTAGATAGACCATCGCCGGCGTGTTCTCGCCGAGCTCGTTGTACCTGGCGTCCCTCGCCACGCCGACGATCTCGTACTCGCGGGGCTTGGCGAGCTCGGAGCCGAAATGCTCGCCGATCCCCGAGCGGCCCGGGAAGAACTTGCGCACGAGGGCCTCGTTGACGATCGCGACCTTCGGAGCGCCCTGGCGGTCGCGCGCCTCGAAGCCGCGGCCGCGCACGAGCGGTATCCCGGCGGTCGCGAAGTAGTGCGGCGTCACCACGGTGAGCTGCGTGGTCAGCGCATGACCCGGAGACGGCACGGTGCCGGACAGGTAGATCTCGGCGACCGACCGCGACGGCGTCAGCAATCGGAACTGCGACAGGCTGGCCGACCGCACCCCCGGGATGGCCTCCAGGCGCTCGACCAGGCGCTCGTAGGCGGCAACCAGCCGCGCGTCGTCGTAGCCGAGCAGCCAGGGATTGATCTCCGCCAGCACCAGCCGCTCGCGGTCGAAGCCGGGATCGAGCCGCACGAGGTTCTGCAGGCTGCGCACGAACAGGCCGGCGCCGATCAGCAGCAGCAGCGACAGGGCGATCTGCGCCGCGACCAGTGCGCGGCCGAGCGGCAGGCGGTGGCCGCGCCCGGCGCCGGCGGCGCCGCGGCCGCGCCCACCGTCCCCTCCTGCCGCCGACGGCGCCCCGCGCGCCCACCATCTCGGCGCGGGCCCACCGCCGAGCGCCGCCCGGGCGCCTTCCTTGAGGGCCGCGGCCAGGTCGACGCGCGTCGCCCGCAGGGCCGGTGCCAGGCCGAAGCCGACCCCCGTCGCCGCGGCCACCGCCACGGCGAAGGCCAGCTTCCGCGGATCGAGCGCCACGTCGAGCTTCAAGGGGACGCCCTCCGAGGAGACCAGGGTGAGCAGCAGGCGGCTGCCCCACGCGCCGAACAGCAGTCCGAGCGCGCCGCCCAGGCCGGAGAGCAAGAGGCTCTCGGTCAGCAGCTGGCGCACCAGGCGGCGCTGGCCGGCGCCGATGCCGAGCCGGACCGCCATCTCCCGCCGCCGGCCGTCGGCGCGCGCCAGCAGCAGGTTCGCGACGTTGGCGCAGGCGATCAGCAGCACCAGCGCGGCGGCGCCGGTGAGCATCAGCAGCGGCCGGGTCAGCTCCTGGCGCCAGCTCGCCATTCCCCTCGCTCCCGGCGATAACTTCAGCGTCTGCGCCGCCACGATCCGCTCCGTCTCGGGGTCCGGGTGGGTCGCCAGCTGCGCCTGCTTGGTGCGCTCGAAGATCACTCCCAGCAGGGCGTTCGCCTGCTCGAAGCTCACCCCCGGCCGGCGCCGTCCGAGCAGGCGCAGCCAGTGGACGTTGACCTGGTTCCAGATCGGCTGCGCCGGGTCCTCCGCCCCGTCGGTGGCCTGGTTGGAGTGGTACCTGACGCGTTCCCGCATGGTGATCGGCAGGTAGACGTCGGTCGCGCCGTCGACGAAGGCGCCGTTGAAGCCGCGCGGGGCGACGCCGACCACGGTGACGGTCGCGCCGTTGATCTCCATGGCCTGGCCGACCACGCCGGGATCGCGGCCGAAGCGGCGTTCCCAGTAACCGTAGCCGAGCACCGCCACGGGGTGGGCCCCCGGCACGTCGTCCTCGGCGGCGGTGAAGGTCCGCCCCGCCGCCGCGCCGACCCCCAGCACCGTGAAGAGATTGCCCGACACCAGCTCGGCGGCGGCGGTCTCCGGCACGTCGGCGCCCGTGCCTGCCGCGCCGCCGCTCGCCACGGCCGCTGCCGGGGCCGGAGCCGCCAGCCGGCGCGGCAGCCGCACCACCCCCCGGAAGTCGTTGGTCACCGCCGCCACGCCGGTGCAGACTGCCGCCGAGTCGGCGAGCTGGCGGTACGCTGGGTACGAGAAGTAGGAGCTGTCGTCGCCGTTCTCGTGGCGATGCAGCACCATCAGCTCACCCGCCCGCGGCACCGGCAGCGGCGCGAGCAGCAGGGCGTCGACGACGCTGAAGATGGCGGTGTTGGTGCCGATGCCGAAGGCCAGGGACAGCAGCGCGACGGCCGTGAAGCCCGGGCTCTTGCGCATCATCCGCAGCGCGTAGCGCAGGTCCTGCCCCAGCGTCTCGAGCGCCGGCACGCCGCGCCGCGCCCGCATCTCCTCCTTGAGCGACTCGACCGACCAGCCGGGCCCATCCGGCGCCAGCGCCGCCCGCGCCGCCCGCCGCGCCGCCTCCGGGCTCATCCCGCGCGCCTCGTGCTCGCGCGCCTGCATCTCGAGATGGAAGCCCAGCTCCGTGTCCAGCCGCTCCTCGAGCTGCCGCCTGCGGAAGAGGCTCGACAACCGGACGACCCAGCTACGCAGAGTCCGCATTCGATCGCTCCTTGCTCTCAATCGTGGCGCAGTGCCACCATCGGATCGGTGTCGGCGGCGCGGCGCGCGGGCAGGAAGCCCGCCGCGAGCGCCACCGCCACCATCGCCAGCGTCGCCGTCACGACCGTCGGCGGGTCGAAGGCGCCCAAGCCGAACAGCTGGCTTGCCGCCAGGCGCGTCGTGGCGACGGCGGCGACCAGGCCTGCCGCCACGCCGGCGGCGACCAGCCGCGCGGTGTCGCGCATCACCAGGCCGAGCACCTGGGCGCGCGGCGCTCCCAGCGCCATCCGCAGGCCGAGCTCGTTGGTGCGCCGCGCGACGCTGTAAGACATCACGCCGTAGAGGCCGATCGCCGCCAGCAGCAGCGCCAGCGCTCCGAAGAAGCCGGTCAAGCGGGCGACCGCCCGCTCGCGCGCCAGCGACCGCTCGATCTGCTCGTCCATGGTGATGACGCTGAAGACCGGCAGGTTCGGCTCCACCTCGGCGAGCGCTCGCCGCAGCGACGCGGCCACGCCCGCTTGCAGCGGGCCCTCCGGGCCGCCGGCGAGCCGCACCTCGAGGTCGCGCATCACCGCCGCCGGACGCTGCGCCACCGGCAGGTAGGCGGTCGGCGGCGGCGCATCGCCGAGGCGGATGGAGCGGACGGCTCGGGCCACGCCGACGATCTCGAAGTCGCGGCTGTTGCCCGGCGGTCCGAAGCCGAAGCGCCGGCCCAGGACGCTCGCCGGGTCCCACGCGCCCGCCGTCGCGCTGCGCGGCCAGAAGCGGCGCGCCATCGCCTCGTCGACGATCGCCACCTTCGGCGCTCCCTGGCGGTCGGCCGGCGCGAAGGCGCGGCCGGCGAGCAGGGGCAGGCCCACCGTCTCGAAGTAGCGCGGCGTCACCACCCGCAGCTGCGCATCCATGTCCTCGTCCGGGCGCGCCGTGTAGCCGGGCAGGACGACGTTCTCGGCCCAGCTGCTGCCGCTGAGCAGGCGGAAGCTGGAGAGGCTGGCCGAGCGCACCCCCGGCACGGCTTCGAGCCGCTCGACGAGGCGCGGGTAGAGTGCGGTCAGGCGATCGTCGCCGTAGCCCAGCAGGTGCGGGTTGATCGCCGCCAGCACCAGGCTGGTGCGCACCACGCCACTGTCGACCTCCATGAGGTTCCGCAGGCTTCCCACCAGCAGGCCGGCGCCGATCAGCAGCACCAGCGACAGCCCGATCTGGGCCGCCACCAGCACCCTCCCGAGCCTGCCGCCGGCGCCGGCGCCCCCCTTCGCGCCGGCCGTCCCGCCGCCCATGGCACCGGCGCCCTCTTTCAGGCTCGCGGCCAGGTCGACCCGCGTCGCCTGCAGCGCCGGCGCCAGGCCGAAGCCGATGCCGGTGGCGAGCGCCACTGCCAGCGCGAAGACGAGCAACCGCCAGTCGAGGCCGACGGCGAGCGGGATCGGCTCGGCGCTGCCCGAGGCCAGCCCGAGCAGCAGGCGGCTGCCCCAACCGGCGCTGGCGATCCCCAGGGCGCCGCCCAGGCCGGCCAGCAGCAGGCTCTCGGTCAGCAGCTGGCGCAGCAGCCGGCCACGGCCGGCGCCGATCCCCAGCCGCAACGCCATCTCCTTCCGGCGCCGGTCGGCGCGCGCCAGCAGCAGGTTCGCGAGGTTGGCGCAGGCGATCACCAGCACCAGGCCGGAGACTGCCATCAGGATGAGCAGCGGCTGGGACAACGACCGCCGCAGGTGCGAGAGCCCGCGCGCCGCCGGCTCGAGCAGCACCCGCTCGTCCATCAGCTCACGGCGGTCCCGCTCCGTGTCCCCGGCGTACCTCGCGAGCCTGGCGGCCTTGTCGCGTTGGAAGAGGACGTTGAGCGCCGCGCTCGCCCGCTCGACGCTCACCCCCGGCCGCCGGCGCGCCAGCAGTAACAGCCAGTGCTCGTGGACCTGCTCGAAGATCGACAGGCCCGGCAGATCGGGGCCGTCGCTCTCGATGTTCCCCTCGTACTTGACCAGCTCGCGCAAGGTGACCGGCAGGAAGAGATCCGGGGCGACGTCGGCGATCGCGCCGTGAAAGCCGCGCCGCACGACGCCGATCACGGTCACCGGCAGACCGTTGACCAGCAGCGGCCGCCCCACCACGTGCGGGTCGCGGCCGAAACGCCGCTGCCAGTAGCCGTAGCTGATCACGGCCAGCGGATGCCCGCCGGGCACCGCATCCTCCTCGGCGGTGAACGAGCGACCCACCGCCATGCCGACGCCGAGCGTCGAGAAGAAGTTGCCCGAGACCAGCTGGGCGTTGGCGGTCTCGAGAGCCTCGCCGGCGCCGTCCGCGGCCAGGGCAGTCCCGGAAGGAGCCTGCGGAGCCAGCGGGCGAACCACCGCGGGGAAGTCGACGGTCATGGCCATCACGCCCGCGTCCAGCGGCGCCTGCTGCAGCAGGCGCCAGGCCGGGTAGGAGAACACCAGCACCGGATCGCCGCGCTGGCTCCGCTGGAGCGCCACCAGGCGGTCGGCGCCCGCGACCGGCAGCGGCTTCAGCAGCAGGGCGTCGACGACGCTGAAGATGGCGCAATTGGTGCCGACGCCGAAGGCCATCGACAGCAGCGCCACGGCCGTGAAGCCGGGGCTCTTGCGCATCATCCGCAGCGCGTAGCGCAGGTCCTGCCCCAGCGTCTCGAGCGCCGGCACGCCGCGCCGTGCCCGCACCTCCTCCTTGAGTGGCTCCAGCGACCCACCCGGCGCGAAGGCCAGCCGCGCCGCCCGCCGTGCCGCCTCGGGGCTCATGCCGCGCGCCTCGTTCTCGCGTGCCTGCATCTCCAGGTGGAAACCGAGCTCCTCGTCCAGCCGCGCCTCGAGCTGGCGCTTGCGGAACAAGCTCAGCAACCGGACCCCCCAACTATGCAAAGTCCGCATGCCGTTCTCCTGGGGCCCGAGAGAGGTCAGGCCATCAGCAGGCGCCCGATGGCCTCCGAGAAGCGCGCCCAGCGCTCCGTCTCGGCTGCCAGCTGCCGCCGCCCCGCCCGGGTCAGCGAGTAGAACCGCGCCCGGCGGTTGTTGTCCGACGTCCCCCATTCCGAGCCGATCCATCCCTGCTGCTCCAGCCGCAGCAGCGCGGGATAGAGCGATCCCTGGTTCACCTGCAGCACGTCGCGGGAGATCTGCTGGATGCGCTGCGCGATGCCGTAGCCATGCATCGGGCCAAGCGCCAGCGTGCGCAGCACGACCAGGTCGAGCGTCCCGGCCAGCAGCTCAGCCTTCGCGTCGTCGGATCGGTTCTCGTCTTTCATGTTGGCAGCCTACAGGGACCTCATGTAGGTAGTCAACAGGTACGGCGCGGCCGGCCGGATGTTTCACCGCCGCACGGCATGGCTTGACATCGACCCACATTGACGTCAGGTTGTCGATATGGACGCCAGGCGCGTGACCGCGAACCTCCCCGCCGACCTGCTGCAAGAGGCCATGGCGGTCACCGGCAAGGGGCTCACCGAGACCCTGATCGAGGGCCTGAAGCTGGTGCGTAGGCGCGGGGCCTTCAAGAAGGCCATGCGACTTCACGGAAAGATCCAGCTCGAAGTCGACCTGGAAGAGTCGCGTGAACGGCGGCGGCGTTGACACCTCCGCCCGAACTGATTGCTTTGGCGGCGCCGAGCTTCCGGCGCGCCTCGCGGAGCTCGTCCCGGTCGAGCTGATCGTCGCGGGCTAGTGTCCCGAGTCAGAAATTCGCATCCTTAGTCGGCGAGCCATCCGGGCTCCTGG
>Ga0209580_10001660_pt1 | contig 10089 bp, 8 predicted proteins | sample Coa_R1_5_FD_187153 | JGI IMG/M metagenome (GOLD analysis project Ga0209580, IMG submission 187153) | Surface soil microbial communities from Centralia Pennsylvania, which are recovering from an underground coalmine fire - Coalmine... | ecosystem: Environmental > Terrestrial > Soil > Unclassified...
ACCGACGTCGAATTGCCCAACGCGATTATCGAGTCCATCGTCGGCGGCTTTTACCACCCGACGCAGCACGCGCTGACCGAGCCGTATGTCCAGCGTTATTTCGAAAGCATCAGCACAATCTGGGGGCAGCGGTCGGGGGAGATCGGGCGCGTGCTCGCGGTCGGCCTGTACCCAGACGCGATTTCAGACGCCGCACTTGCCGCGGCAGACGGATTCCTGGCCAGAAGTGACCTGCCGGCACAACTCCGGCGACTGGTATCCGAGGGCCGCGACGACGTGCAACGCGCGTTGCGAGCGCGCCAACGTGCGTGAGCGGTATCCAAGCCTGGAGCTCATTCGCGTCATCATCGCTGCCAGTCCACGCCTGGCGCCAATCACGGCAGTGCTCATGCTGCTGCAAGGGATCTTGCCATCCGCCACGGCCGCGCTGAGCGGAATACTCATCGGCGAGCTGATCTCCACAAACGCCTCCACCCGAGTGCTCGGGCCGATGCTTGGCCTCGCGGGGCTGTTCATCCTGCAGCAATTCGTGGCGATGCTCCGCCTGGCCGTGTGCGAAACCGTGTCCACACGGACAAAGGCAGTCGCCACAACCAGGCTGATGCGCGCAGTACAGGCGCCCCGGACCATCGCTCACCTCGAGGATCCGGCGATGCTGGACCTCATCACCAGAGCGCGTGGCCGTGGCTGGATCACCATGGAGAACGTCGCGTTCGCATTTCTCAATCAGCAAACAACCCGACTGCAGGGCGTGGTGGCGCTTGTGTTAATTGCGCAGTTTCAGCCGCTCCTGGCGCCGCTGGTCTTCGCGGGATTCCTGTTCCGGAATGCGATGCTCGCGCGAGCGCAGGCGCAGATGATGGGGGTCTCCGCCCAACGCGCGCGCGTGCTACGCGGCGCCGACTACCTGCGCGATCTCGCATTGCAACCTGCAGCGGCAAAGGAACTGCGCGTCTTCGGTCTCTCGTCCTGGTTGGTGGACCGCTTCGAACGCACCTGGTTGGCATCCATGGGCGAACTGTGGCGACAGCGACCGCACCTGGCGCGCATGCTCGTGTATGGTTCGCTGCCAGTCGTCGCCGCCGCGTGTTTGTCGATAGCAGCGATGGCTGCTTCAGTTGCAGCCGGCCAGGTCACGATCGCGCAGCTGATGGTCTATGGTCAGGCGCTGGCGATCGCTTTCCGCACAATGGGGTTTTTCTCAGGCGACGAGAACATCCTGGAGGAGGGCCTCATCAGTCTGCCGCCACTCCTCCAACTGGAGCAGCTGGTCCCAACGAGGCGAGAACTCCAGCTCTCAGGAACTACGGCCGCTGACGGTCTGCCTTCACGCGAGATCCGCTTTGAGCACGTCTCATTCCGCTACCCCGGCCAGGCGCGTGACGTGCTGCACGATCTAAACCTGTATCTGCCAGCGGGAACCAGTACGGCTATCGTGGGTGACAATGGAGCCGGTAAGACAACTCTGATCAAGCTCCTGTGTCGCCTGTATGAGCCGACCGACGGGCGAATCAGTGTTGACGGTATTCCACTTACCCAACTCGATGCCATCGGCTGGCAACGGCGCACCGCGACATTGTTCCAGGACTTCCAGCGGTACGCTCTGTCTGCCGCGGACAATGTCGGCTTCGGTCAAATCGAGCGGCTACACCATCGTGGAGCGCTCGTCGCCGCGGCGGAAGATGCTCGAGCTCTGGAAATCATTGGGAACTTACCGCGCGCCTGGGAGACGATGCTCAGCCGACAATACACCGGTGGAGTGGACCTCTCAGGTGGCGAGTGGCAGCGAATCGCGATGGCGCGCGCGTTGTTGGCGGCAGAACGCGATCGTGCCGTGCTGATTCTGGATGAGCCAACAGCGCAGCTCGACGTGCGCGGCGAGGCAGCGTTTTACGATCGGTTTCTGGACCTCACGCGCGGCAAGACGACCGTCATTATTTCCCATCGATTTTCGACCGTGCGACGCGCCGACACTATCCTCGTCCTGCGAGATGGTCAGATTGCAGAACGCGGTTCACATGATGAGCTGATGGCGCTGGACGGGCGTTACGCACAGCTGTTCAAACTGCAAGCCAGCCGTTTTGACGAGGTTGCCTCCTAGTCCATGCTTCGGCCGGTGCGTTCGCTGAAAACGCCGCTCACGTTTCTAAAGCTCGCCTACCAGGCTGACCCGCTGACGGCGATCCGCGGTATCGGCCTGATGGTGGCAGGAGTGGTGTGTCTTGGGCTGGTTTCACTTGCGCTGAAGGCCTGGGTGAACGCCGCCGCGGCTCACCCAGGCGAACTTGCCGTTGTACCCGCTCTGTTGTTTGCGGCCAGTCTCGCCCTGCCGACGGCCATTGACCGCGGCATGATTTACTCCGGCTGGACGCTGGCGGAGCGGTTCATTGGTGTTCTCGACAAACGACTCGTGGAGATCACCGCCAGCATTCCCACGATTGAGCACTTCGAGCACCCGGACTACCTGCGCGAGCTGGAGCTGTTGTCTTTGAATCGCCAGGCGCTGGCCGGGATCGTCAATACGGTCACCACGAATGGCAGCGTCGCGCTACGCATACTGGTCCTGACTGCGATTCTCGCCTCGGTGCATCCGGTCTTGCTGGTGCTGCCGATTTTCATGGTGGCGCTCATCTATTCGGAGACACGCGCGCGCAGTCGGAGAATCGACCTGCTCGACCGTCTCGCCGAACATCGGCGGCTCGAAAGCTACTACGAAACCCTGCTCCTGACGACTGAGCCGGCGCGCGAGGTTCGCTTGTTTGGACTCGGACCGGAGCTCATGAGGCGCTTCGTCGAAGTGCGCGAGTACATCAACCGCGAGACTGACCGTGAGCGCCTGATCGGCAGTGTCATCGGCATCAGTGGCTGGTTGGTGTTCGCAGCCGCCTACCTCGGCGCGCTCGTGCTCGTCGCCGCGCTCGTGTCAGCGGGTCTGGCTGGACTCGGCGATATGGTGATCGCCATCACGGTCGCCGTGCAGCTCGCGTTCCTGGCTGCGCAATTGGCTGCCACCGGGCCATGGTTCGTCGAAACGGTCAAGGCCGGCGCACGGTACGCGTGGCTGGTGGATTATGCCGACAGTGTCGCGCGTCGCTTCGCAAATGTGCGCACTGTGGCTGCTCCACAGCGGCTGCAAGACGGCATTGTCCTGGAGCACGTGTCGTTTCATTACGGCGATGCTCGCGAACCCGCGCTTTCTGATGTGAGCATTCGGCTGCCGGCTGGCGGCATCGTCGCCGTTGTCGGCGAAAACGGCGCGGGCAAAACAACTCTGGTGAAATTGCTCAGCCGCATGTATGAGCCGGTGAACGGCCGCATCCTGGTTGACGGAGTGGACCTGCGGTCTTTCGATGTTGCCGAATGGCGGTCGCGGCTCACCGCTGGTTTCCAGGACTTCATGCGCTTCGAATTTGTGGCGGCTGAGACCGTGGGAGTTGGCCACGTGTCACGCGTGGGCGACCGAGCGGCGGTTGAGGCGGCACTCGAACGTGCGGGCGCCAACGACGTTGTGGATGGCCTGCCTGATGGGCTTGCTACACAGCTTGGGCGGAGCTTTGATGGCGCCGAGCTTTCGGGTGGACAATGGCAGAAGCTCGCGTTGGCCAGAGCCATGATGCGACTCGGGCCGCTGGTAATGCTCATGGACGAGCCAACAGCTGCGCTCGACGCGGATGCCGAATTTCACCTCTTTCAGCGGTACGCGCTCGCCGCGCGCGAGGCAAGCCGGACCTCGGGCGGCATCACGGTCCTGGTCACCCACCGGTTTTCCAATGTGCGTATGTGCGACCTGATCCTGGTGCTTGCGGGCGGGAACCTGGTGGAGTATGGAACGCACGCCGACCTCCTCGCCGCCGGCGGTCGCTATGCCGAGCTGTACGAGCTTCAAGCCCGCCAGTACCGCTGACCTGCGAGGCCCGCGCGTGGCCGATCCGGCATAAACTCGCGGGTGGGCATGGCCGCACCTGCCAATCGGGATGTGTTCGCCTGGCACATCGCAGGCTTGCGCCGCTACGACCTGAACCTGTTGCTGTCACTGCACGCCCTGCTGCACACACGAAACGTCACCCAGGCGGGTGAATGGTTGGGTGTGACGCAGCCGGCCATGAGCAGCGACCTGCGCCGACTCAGGCAGATGTTCAACGACGAGCTGCTCGTTCGCGCGGGGAGGGATTACCAGCTGACCATCCTCGCCAGCTCGCTGGTTGAGCCAGTCAGTCGCGCGGTCGCGGAAATCGAGCGAGTGATCACCTGGCGGCCGGCCTTCAACCCGACCACGGACACGCGCAGCTTTTCAATCGCAATGAGCGACCACGTGATGGCCCTGCTGCTGCCAACCCTAGCCGTGCGTCTGCCGCAAGAGGCACCCAATATCACGCTTCGGGCCCGAGAGCTGCAAGGACTGGCTACCGACCCGGTGACGGCCACGGCGCTCAGTGAAGTAGATCTGAGTGTCGGCGCGTTTTCTGGCTTCAACCTGGCTCGACGCGCAGAAGTGCTGTACACGGACCGCTGGGTATGCGCCGTCAGCGCGGACAACCCCGAGGTAGGCGACGAGATGTCGCTCGAGCTGTTCTCGCGCTTGCCGCACGTCGAGTGGCAGCTGCGGACCCCCGCGATCCAGAGCCATGCCGAAGTGTTGTATCGCGCGAAAGGCATCCAGCGGCAGGTGTGCCTGGTCACCGAGAGCTTTGCGTTGCTGCCCACGCTCGTGCGAGGCAGCCGAATGGTGGCGCTCGTGCACGAGCGGCTGGCGCGCCGGGTTCCGGGCCTCAAGCTCCTGGAGCCACCCGTTCCGATACCCGAGGTGCAGGAATCGATGTTCTGGAGCCCATCAATGGACAACGACCCTGGCCACATGTGGCTGCGCGACCTGATGCGCAGCATCGGTCAGACCCTGTAGACGAGCTATTTCGGCGGCCTATGGCGGCATAACCAGAGGCAATTCGACCGTTGCAGCGCGATCGAGATAGCCTGGCAGCCACTGCATATGAAGCTCGTTACGTTTCAGGTGAACGGGCCGCTGGGCGCGCAGCGGCGACTGGGCGCGCTCGACGCTGAGCGCATCGTCGATCTCACAACCGCGTATAGCACCTACCTCGCGACGCAGACGGATGAGCCGACGCCACAGGAGCTTGCTGCACTGCGAACACCGCCCGACCTGATCGGCTGGTTGCGCGGTCAGCACAAATCGCGGGAGGCCGCTGAACAGGCGGTCGCCTTCGCTCGCGCTCAGGGCCCAACCGCCGCGGGACTGGAGGGCGCCCGCATGACGTTCGAGCGGGCGGACGTCAAGCTCCTGGCCCCGCTGCCCAGGCCCAATTCGCTCCGAGACTTTTCGATTTTCGAAGAGCACATGACGCGGCGCGAAGGCGGCGGCATTCCCAAGCGCCCGCAGTGGTACCGCTATCCACCCTATTACAAGGGCAACCCGGACTCGATCATCGGCCCGCAGGACGATATTCCCTACCCGTACTACACGGACAAGCTGGACCTCGAGCTGGAGATCGGCATCATCATCGGGCGTGGTGGACGCAACCTGTCGCTGGAGGAAGCCAGGCAAGCCATCGCCGGTTACACGATCCTGATCGACTGCAGCGCCCGTGATGACTATCTGAATGGTGCCGAGTTTCTGGGTCCGTGCAAGAGGAAAGACTGGGCGACGGTCCTCGGACCGTGCATGGTCACCGCAGATGAGATCGACGAGGGCAATCTCGAATGCCGCATCACCGTCGATGGCGAGGTCTGGTTCCAAGGTAGCACCGCGGCGCCGCGGAGCTTTCTGGCGCATCACCTGGTGGCATACGCCTCGGACAATGAGACCTTGCAGCCGGGTGACCTCCTGGGAACGGGCACGGTAAGCTACAGCTGCTCGGTGGACCTGCACAAGTGGCCGCAAGTGGGTCAGACCGTCCGCTTCGATGTCGCCGGCATTGGCACGTTGCAACACAAGATTGTCGCTGGAGAGCACGCCGTGGACTACGTGCGTAGCGGCCTGGATGGTCTGCTGCAGGCGCCGCGCGAGGCGGTGACCGCGTGAAGTTGCTCACGTTTGATGCGGGCACCGGGCCGCGCGCAGGGGTCCTGGTGGGCGATGACGTGGTGGATGCCACGACACTGCTTGGCTCGGGGCGGACCCTTCGCGATATCCGCGCGGTAATCGAGTTCACTGAAGAAGGTGCTGTAGAGCAGTTGCGCAGCGCGCTCGAACGAGTCGCAGCCCCGCGCGTACCACTCGAGAGCGTCAAGTTGCGCGCGCCCATCCTCCAGCCGCCTACGGTTCGGGATCATATTGCCTTCGAGGAACACGCCACCGGTCAGTGGACGCGCGATGCAAGCGGGCCGCGGATGGAGGTGTGGCGGCGCCTTCCCATCTTCTATTTCTCCAATCCGCTCCGGATCTTTGGGACGGAGGAGGACGTCCCATTCCCGGCAGCGACGCATCAACTGGACTATGAATGCGAGCTGGCGGCTATCGTCGCTCGCGAGGGAAGCAACATCCTGGAGGCAGACGCGGACTCGTACATTCTTGGCTTCACCATCTTCAACGACTGGAGCTGCCGCGACCTCCAGTTCGACGAGAGCCAGTTCGGCCTTGGGCCGGCCAAAGGCAAGGACTCCGCGAGCTCACTCGGTCCGTGGATTGTCACACGCGACGAGATGGCTCCCTACTACCGAAACGGCACGCTGCACGTGGGATGCACGATCCGCGTCAACGGAACGCAGTGGATGGAAGGCAACGCGTGGAACATGCACCACACCTTCGGGGCAATGCTCGAGCGCGCTTCACAGGACAGCCGCATCGTTCCCGGTGACGTGATTGCCACTGGCACGGTTGGCGGCGGCTCGATCAGCGAGTCCGTTCGGAAAGGCCATCCGGCGCGCTGGCTCCAGCCTGGTGACGTCGTCGAAATGGAGGTGGAGGGCATCGGCACGCTGCGCAACACACTCGGTGTCGTTTCCAATCCCAATCGCAATCTGCGTTTCACGGCACCCACACAGCGGCCCCTGCCAGAGCCGCTCTCGGCTGAGGAGCTCCAGGGCGTGCGCGAGCGCACCGAGCCGCCAAGCGTCGACGGTTCCGGCGCCCGGCGGGCATAATCGGGCAGCATGAAGGCGTCGTTCTTTGCCAGCCTTCCGTATGGACGGGTGAGTGAACCCGTCAGCCGCTGGCCCGTGCCGAACCGCTTGTTCGATCCTGAGCAGGCCGTGCAGGTCGTCGCCAGTCGGATGGACCACGTTGCGTTGGCAGACGAGCTCGGCTTCGACTGGATCGGCTGCGCCGAACACCACTACTCGCCGGGTAGTCTGGCGTCCAACGTGAGCGCGGTGGCGGCTGCCATCACGCAGCGCACCAGCCGCGCGCGCGTGTGCATCATGGGCGCGCTTTTGCCACTGAACAATCCCGTCCGCGTCGCAGAGGAATACGCGCTCGTGGATACCCTTTCAGGAGGTCGGCTCGTGGCTGGCCTGCTGCGGGGTGCACCGTACGAGTATCTGGTCTATAACGTGCCGCCCGCGGAGTCGCGCTCGCGCTTCGAAGAGGCGTGGGACCTGGTGGTGCGCGCCTGGAGTGACACGGAGCCCTTTGGCTGGGAAGGCAAGCATTACCACTTCCGGAATGTTTCGATCTGGCCGCGTCCAGTCCAGCAGCCCTTGCCGCCGATCTTCATCTCGGGTTCGAGCAAAGAGTCCGCCGAATTCGCCGCCCGTCGTCGCATCGGACTGGGACTTGCATTTACGAACCTGGCTGCTGCCAAACCGGCCGCCCAGTATTACTACCAGCAAGCAAGCGAGCAAGGTTGGACACCCAGGCCCGACCAGGTCATCTACGGGCACTTACCGGTCTATCTGGCCGACACCGACGAGGACGCGTTCAGCATGGCTCGTCCGCGGGTTGAGGGCAACCACCTGGTGCCCGGCATGATGCGGGCCAATCGCCTGGTCGCGGAAGCCGGCTTCTTTGGTCCGCGTAATCCAGAGCTGCTGCAGCGATTCCAGACGATGGGTGAGCACGCTCCGCTGTCACTCGAGCAACAAATCGAGCTGGGCACGCTCCTGTGTGGCACGCCGAGCACGGTTCTGGAGCAGCTGCGACGCATTCGCGAAGAACTCAGCGCCGGAGTAGTGAGTCTCAACTTCGAGACGGGCGGCGCGGAAGAGCAAATCCAGGCCAACATGCGCCGCTTCGCACAAGAGGTGTTGCCACACATGCACGCGCTATGAGCGTGGTGACCCTACCCGGCGGCGCGCACATCGAATACCGCGAATTGGGCGCCGGCCCTCCGGTTGTGTATTTCCACGGCGCAGGCGGCGTCTTCCGGAATGCCGCGTTCATGCCCGCGCTTGCGCAGCGGTTTCGGGTGCTTGCCCCTTCGCGACCCGGCTATGATGGCTCTACCGGCGAGTGTGGCAGCGCTCGCGACGAAGCCGAAGTCATGGCGGAGTTCCTCCGCGCGGTTGTGGACGGGCCGGCGCATGTGATTGCGGAATCCGCCGGTGGCGCGGCCGGGTGTTGGCTCGCGGTACTCGAGCCTTCACTGGTCCAGTCGCTCATTCTGGTTGCGCCGGCTGCCTTTGCTGGGCCGTCACACGCGCCGCCACCGTCTTCGCCAGAAGCTATGGAGGTGCGTCTGTTCGGCAAGAGTCCGGCCTGGACCGAGCCACCGACCGAGGCCGACCGTGCCGCCCGTCAGCACAATGCGAGCGCAAATGCCGCGCGGCTGCGCTCCGCGGACCGCAATGCGGACCTCCTCGAACGTCTGCCCGAGATCGCTTCACCGACTCTGGTGCTCTGGGGCACCGGCGACGAAGTCGTCCCACCAGAGTCGGGCCAGGTCTACTTGCGGCGGATCCCGAACAGCTACCGGATCCTCATTTACGGCGCGGCGCACTCGTTGCCCGTCGCGGCCTGCCATCAATTTGTTGCATTGACAACAGACTTTATCGAGCGCGGCGATCGCTTCGTCGTCGCGGAGTCAGGAGTTGCTGAATGAAGCTTGTTCTGTTCGAGCATTCCGGCTCAGCTGCGACATACGGAGCGGTTCGCGGTGACACGGTTGTTCCTTTGAACGTGGATAGCATCGCTGATTCACCGCAGGAGCAGCTGGAGCGCCTCATCGAAGCGGCCGATGCGCTCCGACCGCGAAACGAGACTGGCGTTCCGCTGGCGAAGGTACGTCTGCTGCCACCCGTGCCGTGGCCGGGCAAAATTGTCGTCACGACCGCGACGTATGGGGCGAGCGCACCAGCGCAGCAGTTGTTGGCCACGCTGAAAAGCGCCGAGTCGGTGATCGGTCCGGAAGAGACCGTGCAGTTACCCGAGGTGACTGAGACGTGGCAATTCGTCCCGCAGGCGATGCTCGGACTCATCATGCGTGGACCCGCCAAGGACATTCCCCGCACGGACTGGCGGCAAGCGGTGTTCGGGTACACCTGTGTCATCGACGTTATGGCGCGCGGTGACCAGCAGTTCGGCAGAGACTTCTGGCTCGCCAAGGCCGACACGCTCGGGCCGCTGGGCCCATATATCGTCACCATCGACGAGGTTGCCGACCCGAGTCAGTTACGGGTGCGCTCGTGGCAGAACGAGACTGCCGCGCAAGATTTTCGCATCGGCGACGCAAGTCACTCGATCGGCGAACAGGTGGAGTTTGTCACCACGGTTATGACACTGCACTCAGGCGATATCCTGGCCTGCGGCACGAGTCCGCAAGGCCAGCGGCCGCTTGCGGATGGCGATCGTATCGAAGTGGAAATCGACGGCGTTGGCCGGCTTGGGGTTGCTGTTTCCCAAAAGGTAGAGGTACGGGCATGAAGCTGGTGCTCTTTGAGCGCGACTCTCGTGTGGCGCCGGGCGCACTGATCGACGACGCAGCGGTTGACCTTGACGCACAGGTGCCAACCGCCAGCACCCCACAACGCCGCATGGAAGCATTGATCGACAGATTCGATGCACTCCGCCCGGCGTTGGAGCGGACAATCGAGACAGGCGAGCGGGTACCAGTGGCGAGCGTCCGTCTACGGTCGCCGCTGCCACGTCCCGGCAAAGTGATGTGCTGTATTGCGAACTACTGGGAGCATGCGCAGCGC
>Ga0209580_10001662_pt1 | contig 10080 bp, 9 predicted proteins | sample Coa_R1_5_FD_187153 | JGI IMG/M metagenome (GOLD analysis project Ga0209580, IMG submission 187153) | Surface soil microbial communities from Centralia Pennsylvania, which are recovering from an underground coalmine fire - Coalmine... | ecosystem: Environmental > Terrestrial > Soil > Unclassified...
TGCGAACTGAAGGCATTCGAAAAGTTCAACTTACCCCGAAAGAGCGACTACACGCCAACCGGTCGCGTAACGGTCGCCGAAATCGAGGAAGGCCGACAGAGTGTCAGGTGCATGGCTGCTCTGCTCAATGCCGCTATGCACGAGTTCGAGTTACATCCGATCACGCGTCCAGCGCATACCGTGTTTTCGCTGGCGTCTTTCGTAAAAGGATACTTCGATGAAATGGGCCTTACGCCGCCTGCGCAAAAGTTCGATGTACCGAACGAAATTCTGGGCATTGCTATGGAATCGTTTAGTGCAGGCCGTGCGGAGACGAAGCTTCGCCATGTCGAGGTGCCCGTCGCGCCGCTGGATTTCCTGTCCGAGTACCCGACCGTCGCCGCACTGATGGACTTGATGGAAATTCTTCGAGCCAAGAGACTCACTTTCGAGGACGCTACCAGCGAGGTGCAGACCCGAACGATCCACGAGAGTACAGGCTGGGAACCCGTTTTGATTCACCCCATTTTGGCGAGCGACCAATTGTCGAGACATTCGAGGAACTTTTACACCGATACTTTTCTCACCCGGAGTCAAAGAGCCTTGGTCCCGATGGCGAACCATGCCAGCCGAAAACACGTGGTCGCCTGTTAAGACCTCATGTAATTGGAGGCAAACACCATCGCATCGGGAAGGAAGTTGATCGCCGCTGGGAGGAGGGAGACGATCTGGATGCGATGCGTCAGACTCCCATCGAGTACACTCGTAAGGCGAGCCGCGCGCCTCGTGAACCTCTGGTTCAGCCGAGTCTTTCCCTCAGCCGCTCGGTCAAGAATATCGGTATTCGTAAACTAATTCGGCAGGGGTTTGGCAGACGCATCCTTGAAAAAATCAGCCGTCGCGAACTCGTGAAGGCCTCGACATATCGCGAGTACGAACGACGCATCGAGGAGTATGCGCGGAGACGCCAGCGGCAGAAGCATTCTGTGTAATCAGGTGGCATTTTGAGTGCAAATCGGGATGTGTCGCCAACTGAGATCTGCCCGGCCCTGCTAACCTCCTGCGTCTTCATTGACTTAGCCTATTTCTTCGCCGTCGCGCAGGCGAAATTTTCGGCACGATTTGAATCTCCGCTGCCCTTGTAGTGCGCTAGTTGCGGATACGGGCACAGGGGCCGAGTCATGATCACAGATTCACCGGTCATGGGAGCCGCGCCGTTACTCTTGCTGGCGATGATCACGTCGGGCGCGGCCCCCTTCTCCACCCAGTTTTCCAGAGCGTCTTGGGCGTTCCGCTGCGGATCAGAAGTCCCAGGGGTGGCCGGAGACTGCCCGAACAAATCGGCTCCGGGTCCTCCGAAACAGTGTGCCGTGCCGGGAACCATGTAGAGGCGAACAAATGAATCGATGTTTGACTCGCCGACCGAGCCAGCTACCTCTTCGTAGTAGTTGACCGTGCTGAGGGCGGGAATGGCAGGATCATTCCATCCGTGGTAGAGGATCAGCTTGCCTCGGTGGGAGCGGAAGGCCGATAGGTTAGGATTCACTGCATCGAGCGCCGCAGCCGTCTTTTGGCGGGCGAAGGGCAGGTCCCGGTCCACGTTGAAAGTCTTCACGTCCCAGTCGGACTTCTCGAAGACCATGTTGGAGAAATAACCATTTGCGAACAATGAGATAATGCCGTTCCCTGGTGCCTCCCCCGTGATCCAAGCGTCCCATCCCCAAAACCCGTCCCTTCCCTGTTCCGCACCGGGTAGATAGCCCGGGTGAACCAATTGGCCCTTCTCGTCACGCAGCCCAGCATATATGACCTTCAGCGCCGTCACTTGCGGCCCAGTGAGGCACTTGTCTGTGTCCGCGCCCTCCTTGCACTGGATGGACACAGGATCGAATTTGCATTGCCGAGGGTCGTTCAGAATGCCGTCGCGGACACCATCGATCTCGTCACAAGCCGCCGTTACAGCATGTTCGATGGTGGGGATCTTGGACAGCGGAATGAAGGCGGTTGCAGGCACGACCAGCGCCTTCGTGTAGACGGCCCACATGGACATGATCCCCGTCAGATTGTTGACCGGCGCGCCGGCCAGGATGCCGTCGTAATCGGCGGGATAGCGCTGCGCCTCCATCAGCGCCTCGCGCCCGCCATCCGAACACCCCGAAAAGTATGCGTGCTTGGGCGCAGAGCCGTAAAATTGCTCCACGATCAGCTTGGCAACGCGCGTCATTTCGTGGATCCCGCGATGACCGTAATCGATGACCTTCTCGGGATGGCCGAGCCCCCACGTCCCATCATTTGGCGAGGCGGCATGGCCGGTATCAGTAGCCGTGGCGGCGTAGCCCTTGGCCATCGCTGCGCTCAGTTCCTTGGTTTCCATCTCGCCCGCGAAGCCCCCGTTGCCGAGGCCAATGAGGCGTCCGTTCCATCCTGCGGGCGGCATCCACACCTCGATGGTGATGTTGGAGTCGGATGTGGGCGTGGCCACGGCGACGACGCGGCAGAAGGCGGGCAGCTTCTTGTAGAGATCGCTCTCGTCGGCCCCCGTGAACGGGTTCGGCGCTCCGACGAACATGCCTGCGGCATACGTCTTCGCCGTTGTGATGCTTGCATTCAGCACGTTGAAGCCGGTCAGTTGAGAGCACTTGTCGCTGCTCGGGGCAGAACTGGAATTTTGCGCAGGGGCCGGAATTCCCGCGAAAGCCAATCCGCATGAAGCAAGAAGCAATGGAACAATTCGCATGGTCATGTTCCTTTTTACTGAATTGACGGCACGGACACCCTGATGCGGACGCACCGCGAGGAGGTCGGCACACGAGGGTATCACGGAAACTAGCTCCGCTGACTGCAGTACCCGACAACACGCTCCGGATTCTCGATTCCGGCGTGTCAATGCCAAATTGTCAAAGTTACCTGCTCTGGTTTTCGTTGCGGTCTCCCGAGCAAGAGATTAGTCTTCTCCTCCATGGCAAAGAAGACAAAGATTGCTCTGATCGTAGTCGTGATGTTTGTGGGTTTAGTCGCTGCGGCGTTCTACGCCTTCAATCGTTGGGCGGTGGGAATACCGGCGTTTTACGTCTGGAAGGCTATTTCGGGTAAAGCCCACGGCGGTCAGTATGCCGATGTTAATGGGACTCGTATCTACTATGAAACCTATGGCACCGGGCGTCCAGTGCTCGTGCTCCATGGCGATCTAGGAGCCCTTGAACACGTGCACTATCAAATCAGTGCCTTGGCAGCGAACCGGTTTGTGATAGCACCAGATAGTCGTGGGAACGGGCGCTCACCTGATTCAAATCAGCCACTCAGCTATCATCTGATGGCAAACGATATGCTGAAGCTGCTGGATAAGTTGGACATCGCTGAGACCGATGTGGTCGGCTGGAGCGGTGGTGGAATTATTGGACTCGATCTTGCCATGCAGCATCCTGAGCGTGTCAAACGACTTGTTGTGTACGGTGCTGGTTATGACCTAGACGGGTGGGACAATGACAAATGTCCTACACCCCCAACGGAGGAAGAAATAGCACCCATCCGAGATTTCTACAAAAACATTGCCCCCGATCCGACTCATTGGCCTGTCTTCTACGAGAAGGTGAAGGAAATGTCGAGGACACAGCCCCATTATAGTGTGGCCGATCTAGGTACGATCAAAGCTCCGACGCTTGTCATGGCAGGAGAGTTCGATTGCGTAAAGCGCCAGCACACTGATCAACTCGCGAAGGCCGTGCCGGGGGCCAGGGAGGAAATTATCAAAGGCGCAACGCATGTGGCACCGCTCTTTCAACCTGATATCGTCAATCCGCATATTTTGAAGTTTCTTGAGTAGTGCCGAGGATCTTGGTCCAAGAAAAGGACCTTGTGAACTGGAGAAACCGAAGTGTTCGCAGCGGTTTACCGCCATAACATCTGACGGGGCGTCTCGGTTTTGCATAAAAGGAGCCCGGTTCAAGACGTTCATTGTCGGGCTGACCTTATTCCTTAGCCTCACCGGACGGAAGGTTACGAAAGCGATATGTGGATGAGTGGCGAAACCAGGCATTGCACTCAAATTTCGATTTCTTTCTTTCTTTCGATGGCGTCCAAATTTGAGCGTTTCCTAGCTACCCCGCGCCCACGCCTCGGAGATGTCGATCCGCATTGAGCTGCCCTGATTTTGACCTGATCTGACGCTGTTCAAGGCTGTTCTGCCCTGAAATCACCACACCTCGGAGTGTGTACATCTCGACATCACATACACATATACCCGTCAAACAAAGGAGGGGGTGAGAACAGGACGGGAGGGAATATGCACCCCCTGGGCGGTCTTCTTGATCCGGATGCCTATCATGTACGTAAGCGAATTCGTTCTATGATTTTCCGATCGATCAGTGCCTTCCCGGCGCCTAAGATAACCGAGCAGAGGGGATCATCGGCGATTGACACGGCCAAACTGATTTCCACACGGATGCGTTGGTCGAGTCTCTTCAGCATTGCACCGCCGCCACTGAGAACAATCCCCTGTTCGATAATATCCGCCGAGAGTTCGGGTGGTGTTTGTTCGAGAACAGCACGAATCGCATTCAGGATCATGGCAAGTGGTTCGAAAATCGCTTCGCAGATCTCGCTATCATCGATGACTATGGTCTGTGGGGTTCCCTCATAAGAATTGCGGCCAGCGACCTCCATCGTGAGTGGTCTGTCGAGTTGATAAGCCGCGCCAATCTCTATCTTGATCTGCTCCGCGGTGCGCAGGCCGATCAGCAAGTTATATTTCCGCTTGAGGTATTTAACGATCTCTTCGTTCATATAATTGCCTCCTGCTCTAATGGAGCGAGACAAAACGATGCCACCCAATGAAATGACGGCAAGATCGACATGTCCTGCGCCCATCTCCAGAATCATGTTGCCGTAAGGTTCCATGATTGGAAGCCCAGCACCAATGGCGGCTGCCATGCCTTTCTCCACGAAGCTGACTTTATTGACCTTGGCTGCCTTTGCAACGTCGTAGAATGCTTTCAGGTTGGCCTTTGTGGCCCCTGCAGGAACGGGGATTATAACGTCTGTGGCTCCGCGCAGCTGAGCTTTCACCAGAAAAGAGCGCAGCATCGCGGTGGCCAAATCTGGGTCGCTAATGACCCCCTCCTGAATTGGGAATGCGAGTTTCCAGCCGTCGTGCCGCGCTAGCTCAACTGCGTCCTCGCCCACTGCCTCCATCTTTCCAGTCGACTCATTTATGGCGACGACCGAAGGGCCATGGGCGAGAATGCCCATTCCTCTCACATAGATTGACGTCCGGCTGGTGCCCAGTTCGATGGCAGCGCTCGGGCTTCTCAACAACAACTGCGATTTCACCGGTTGGGGTTGAGCTGGGAGCTGTGTATCTGGATCTACCAACATTCCCGAGCTATCGGCTCCCGTCATCACGACATTCAATCTGACAGTATTTCTGAAATCGGCATTGCGGAGATTTGCGCCCGTAAAATCCACATCGGTTAGCTTGCATCCAGAGAAGTTCGATTCGCGGAGATCCGCATTCCTAAAAGTGCAATCCTTGAAGCTGCTACCCGAAACGTCCAACCTCAGCAGCTGCGCGTTGTCGAAGCGGACGCTCGTTGCGTTCAGGACATGAAATTCGACACCGCTGAGGTCTGCGTGTTGCATCTGCTGTGGACTTGACTCAGGGCCTAAGTCCTCGGAACTATGCGCCCGTATCATCTCCGTGGCGAACAGCTTCATCAAATCCGTCCAACGGACCGTGGGTCTCTGGCCTGGTGGTAGCCCTACGAAGCGGTGTACGAATAGGTATTCCATTATCGAGCGATGAGCAAATTTGAGGTTGCCCAGGGCGTCACGATTGAGAAGTGACCGCCTTCTGACGACTAGTGCGTCCAATTTGCTGTCGAATTTACGTAGAAGATTAGTTAGTTCGTTAGAGGGCAATCGTTCTGCACCTCGTGTCGAGCTGTTCGTGTACACATCAACAGCGAGTTTTTCGGACACCTCGCGTAGCAAGTCTGGCTCAATCCATCCTTTTTCGCGGATCAACCATTGATCGATGAGTATCTCGTAGAGGTGAAACGCATAGTCAATCCTCCGGCTGGCCTTCATAAAGTCTGGAAGATACGCCAGAAGCATGGGCCGGACCGTAAGAAGCGGAATCTTAGTGATAAGCTGAAACGCGTCACGACGCTTCTTCCAGCTCAGCACGGGGTACCTCTTGCGCAAGAAAGCTGCAATCTGTCCGTCCGTGAGAGGCGAAATGTAGAGTTTCCAGAATTCATACATTGCTGACTCGCCGAGTCGGCGCGGACCCACAATCGACAGCCCAGTGTTTCTCGGGATCTCCTCATCGCATGCAAAGAACTGCGTTCGACAGGTAATCAAAACACGGTCGAACCCGGAGCATGCTTTCATCAGTTCGTCGAGTCGAGCCCGGTGATCTCGCTTGGCTTTTTCATCTTCGTCAAAGGCATCAAGAAAGATCACAGTATCCTTTTTGTGATCAATCTTTGCTATGTCCTCGAGCACATTCGGAAGTCCCAGAGGCACAACTGCCAGTCGCCGCCGACGGCGTTTTCTTAGATTCTGAGCGTAGTAGTTGATTGCGAAGGTAGTCTTGCCCATACCTGAATCTGCCAGCAGAAGAATGTGCCGGTGTGGGGACTCTTCTTCTAAGAATCGATCGACCACATCGAACAGGTCTTCTCTTGTAGAAATTACGCCGCGAATTTCTGCTTCTTGGCTGGGGTCCACACTCGTGCAGTATGGTCTGACGTAGTATCGAAGGGCAGTGTCAATCGTTTCTCGTTGATAGTAATCGGCTCCGAAGCTTTTTTCGATGCGCCTACGTTCCCGGCGCTTTTCAAAATGCTGCCATCCCGCAAGTACCGTTCTGAATAGCCCAGCCGCCGAAAGAATGGTGCCGCCCACCGTGGCCCAGGACACATGGATGGCCAGAAGCGTAGTTGGACTGAGCATCCTCGCCCTCCTCAATCTGCTGGGAAAGACTCTACCAAATTCACGATGTTTTGGATCTTAGACTCGTGTTTCCGGAGGAGGTATATATGCATTCTGCAAGAGCATGCGTGATCTGACTGTTTGCTCTCGAACCCTGTGCCCGGGATCACTTTCGAACAGTCATCCTTAGCAATCGCAGTGATCTCGGGTGTACCGGCTGACCTCTTCGCGCTCTAACGATCGTGTGTCGGCTCAATCCAGTTTCGCGCTCTAGGAAAGCTAATGGTATTTCGAGCAGCCGTTTTCTTAGCCTCTCATCGGCAATACCGCTATTCAAGCCATATCGCACAAGTGATGGCATGAGCGTACTGATGTCGTCGTTATGTTCCCAGCCTCGCTCGGTCTCTTTGCCGATCAGGTGAAAATTCCTAGCTGTCACCGGATATCGCTTCAGCAGACCGGCTGTGTCGGGTCTGCAACGGCTGCCATCCGGCGCGGAACTCTTGGCTTCGCGGTGGCCATGATACTGCTGGAATACCATTTCAAAGGTTTGCACCACGATCGGTATGCTTGGCTTCTCTAAACTGTGAGTTGTGCCGTCATGAATGTTCACATGAGGCAATTTCATCCACAGCGATGAGTCTTTTTCGAATGGAGCCAAGAGAGTGAGCGGAACGTTGCTGAGGTTCACTAGAACTGGAGAGAGCGCAAAATTGTAGGGTCTGGCCTGATCGCGTCGTAACCGACGCAGTGCAGCCATGACATTGGGTGTGCTGATGGCAATCTTCCGCCTGCGGTAATCAGAGAGGCGACAGGTGGGAAATACCAAGGACCCGGCACTTCCATGATGCAGGTTCGTTCAGTCCCGCTCAGTTCTCCCGAAAAGATTCCGATTTTCTTTGCCTTGTTCTTTCCAACTTGGAGTTTGTTGACTTCGGCATAGATTCCATAGCACCCGGCGTTCGCCAGGATTTTGAGGAAATAGTAGAGAGGATCGCTCTTTGGTTTTCCCTTTCGCTCTTCAATGACTTTGCGAAAAAAATCATCCGTATATGGGTCGATCGAGCCTGTCCCCAAAGCAGCCCGCATCGTTTGCGGACTTCGTTTCACCGCTCGGGTAGAGCAGACATTTCACGGTTTCACAGAGAAGACATCCCAGTCCTAAGAAATCACCTCAGTGCCAGAACGAAGCACGTCTTCAATTTTGATATTCCGGACGAGTTCGGCGCATTCCTTAACCTGATCCAGCATCACGGTTACCCCACGCCATTATTGGACTGGACATACTCACCGTACGTCGCTGCATTCTTTACGTACCGCAGGATTACAAACGACATGGCTGCAAAAGCTGATCCTGATGCTATGGTCCGAGTCTTTGTGTTTGATCAGTCGGAATGGAGAACCGATTGGCAGCAATTTCTACTTCTTTTGTTTCCTGGGCTTCACTTGTCAATTGGCGAATTCATGGCTATAGAAAACGAAAGGATGATCCCGCAGCAGGCGGCATCAACCGTCACAAGCGTCGACGATATTGAGTCATACATCAAGGAGAAAGAAGAACTCAAGAAAAAGAAGTATCTCACTGCCGTTGACCTTCCGGTACTCGAAAGGCGCGACGTAGTTCGTGATCTCAGATACATGGGTATCACGGCCGGATCGCTATTTCCGGGATTAGATGGCGCCTGTGAGGAACTGAAAGACCGGAATTTTGAAGTCTGAGCGATCACCCCGACTAATCGGGACCTCGCGAGCCGCCATTTTTGATTTTCCCCGAAGCCCTCGGTATAATCTGCCGCCAAATGCAAAGCAAAGCTCTTAGATATTTTGTCCTAGCGGCCTTCGCCGCATTGACGAGCAGGGTTTTCTGTCTGAGCAAAGAGAAGACAATCAGCCCCGAATCCCTGATCGCTCACCTAACCCTCATTCAATGAGCAACTCCTGCACTGGAGTCAGCAGCCGCTGATGCCATTCGACAGTGGCACTACAAACCTGCCGTCTGTGGTTCAATGCCAATTCGGGTGGAAACCTCAATACCGGGGATTTCTGGCTTCAACGTTAGTTGATGGTTCTGGATGGTTCTAATTAGTCGGATTACCGGTAAGGTTCGCACCGTTAACTGCTTTAAGCCATATCGCTCATTGAGGGGTTCTGAGCGTTTCGCGATTTTTCACCAATTGGGCCATTGGCGGTTGCAGACCAGCTCCGAATCGATCACAATCTCCCGAGATGAAGCCGTGGCAAATCTTTCTGGTCGGAATGGTCGGAGCTGCTGCTTTGTTCTCGTTCCACGCCTACGAATCGGCCTTGGCGGGGCTGGTGGCTATTGCAATTGTGTCAGCGGTCGTCTTCGGCTTCTGCGTGCGCCCACGCAAAGAGGTGTTTTACCTGCGCGCAACGATTCAAGTTCCTGATCCCGATTACGCCGCTACGATGGAGCATCACCAACTCGCAGTACGAGTCGAACTGGCTCGGCTATGGCTGCTCTTTATCGCAACGTTCACCGCAGTAGCGTTCCTGCTGGTCACCTTCGCGAGCGGAACTACGTGGAGGATAAGCCTAATCGATTCGACTTTGGTGAACTGGCTCAATCTAGGACCTTACCCGGTTCTACTTTTGTTTCGCTTGGTAGTTATCGCCGTATGCGGATTGCTGATTGCGTGGGTCGGCGAACGTTGGGTTCTGCGAGATGCGAGTGTGTGCAGCCCCACCTTCCTGCATCGGTACAAGAAGCGAATCATGTACGGCTTCAAAGACCCCTCTGGCGAATACTACGGCGGCGAGGGTCTTCCGCACGGTGCTACTCGCGCAGCCAGATTGCGCACGATTGTGCTCTATCGGACTGGTAAGCCTCACCTGAACAAAATTGCGATGTGCTGCTTGTTTCATCGTCTGGTAATTCTAGGGACAGGAGTGACGGATTTGGATGAGGCAACTGTAGCTGCTAAGGTTGCCGAAGCTGAACCGGTTTCCCAGCCGCTTTGAGTTTCCGCTCAAAAGCTCTCGAATCCAGACTGTCGAAATCCAGACTGTCGAAACCAGGCGTGGGTGTTGAAAAAGTCACTGCGATTTAGCAGGTGAGATTTAGTGAAAGCGTGATAGAAGGAAGAAATTCCTTCTCATGCTGCGCTGGATTTCAATCTTCGGAGGCCTGCTGATCATGATGGGGCA
>Ga0209580_10001663_pt1 | contig 10071 bp, 13 predicted proteins | sample Coa_R1_5_FD_187153 | JGI IMG/M metagenome (GOLD analysis project Ga0209580, IMG submission 187153) | Surface soil microbial communities from Centralia Pennsylvania, which are recovering from an underground coalmine fire - Coalmine... | ecosystem: Environmental > Terrestrial > Soil >...
CCACCAGGAGCTCGCCGCCTTCCTGGTAAAGGAGCAATGGTCGCAGGCAGCCTAACGAGGTAGAGTCGTCAACCAGTCGGCAGGAACGGTGCGCCTATCGATTTTCTACAGGACTCGGGCCAGATCCGTAGCCCGCTCCGAGCGGGCCTTGTGGCTCATATCCCGAACGAACGACAAGAATCTGCGTGACGCTTTTCGGCCAGGGGTGGCCCCGCGAGAGCTTAGGGAACCAGGCCGAGGAGTGCAGCCCTCTCCACCGATTGGCGGCCCGTCAGCGGCCGGTGGATCACGGTGAGCCTATTTGAGACTCTGCACCCACTCATCCCACGGCCGGACGGCTGTCCCCAAGTCGGTTCCCCGCAACTGAACGAGGAAGCGGTGCGCGATCTCGCGCGCGGCAGCATGTGTGGAACTCAAGTACGCGAACACGAGACGGGCGTTCCCATGCCCGAGCAGCGACGAAGCGAGTGCCGGGTCAACCCCCGTGGCAGCGAGACTCTGCAACAGCATTGGGAATGCGAAGACATCAGTCCCGCGTAGGATGGCTGCGATATCGGCTTGAGCGGGTTTCCAATCGATCCTGCGCGTCGGGAGATAGGTGCGCAGGGAATTAAGGGCTTGTGCGGCCGTGGCGTTCACATGGAACTCCGGATCGCGGAGAGCACCAACGAGACTTTGCCAGGTCCCGTCCCGATCTGGAAAGTTCATGAGTACTAGCGTGCCCATTACCCGGTCAGCCGGATCGGCCGCTTCGACGACCGCTTTCTGAGCGACTTGATAATCTGTGTCGGCCGTCAGCGATCTCAACACTGTCCACCAACCAGGCGCCAGTTCGTCAGTTGGTCGCTTGAAGAGGTCGGCGCCTGACAACAAGCTGGCATACCCGAGCACGGGACCTGAGAGAAAAGCCGGAGGCTGTTCCGTCACTACGGAGCGCAGCGCCAGCCACGCCGTCGGAATCACGACTTGGCCAGCGGGCTTCGGGCGAAGCGCGATGTCACCGGCCCGCTGGGGCTCAATCACGACGATAGTCTTGAATCCCGGCTCCGCAAAGACGACGGCATCTGGAAATCCGATCTTCTTGAGATCCGCCGCACAGTAATGGAGTTGATCCGGCGAGCTGTACCCCAAGCGCTCTTGAATCATCTGGGGCGTCCATCGTTCCAGCCCCAAGAACTCAATGCTCCCTTTCGATGTCTCCACGACCTGCGCGGCGGCACCCACCGATGCTGCGGCGATTGCTATTGCCACGAACGCGATCCAACCGATGTGCTTTAGCCCTCGCATGCGTCGCTCCATCTGCCCCCGTGATGATCTAGCAAGGACGTGTTTGACAGTTTAGACGCACGCGTTGGAATGAAGTTAGCTGGTCCGTGTGCGATTATCCCTCCAGGCCGCTCGCAACTGATTGATTCTAGAGACGGAGAGATGTCCGAGTGGTTGAAGGAGCACGCTTGGAAAGCAATTTCGTCGAGGCTCACGGAGCGACACTGAAACACCTCCTTTTCGCCATCGATCCAAGGACTTCTGGCGACGAGATGTCTTTCGGTGTGACGCCGTAAACGACCATGTTTCTCGGCCGCTTCGAACCCACCTTACACAGTTTCTACACAATCCGCCGAGTCTCAAGGCCAACTACGCGAGGAGAAACGCAGGTGCCTGAACGACGCATGAGCGAACAGGTCCTCTTCCGAATGCTCTCGGCAACCAGTGCCATCGTGGTTCTGTCGTTCATGTCTACCACTCGAGCCCAAGAGCGAGTGGTGGTCGTTGTTGGCGCGAACATTCCGGTCACCCGCGGCTGGGAGTCGCGCCCACTGATCGAACCACATCTGATCGCCGACTCCCGAGATCCTCGGCATCTGCTGGGGACGATGATGGTCACCACGGCATCAGCCGATCGCACCCTTGAGCAACCGTGTGTAACGGTCCTCTCGGTTGACGGAGGGCTGACCTGGACCCAGACATCCATCGGCCTCGTTGAATGTGGCGATCCGTGGCTGTCAATGACGCCCGACGGTCAAGCGGTTCTCACGGTGCTGGGAAAGACGAGTCACAGTGCGAACGCCGGGCTCCACCTGCTGGCGTACTCGTTCGGCCACGGCTACGCTGGGCGTTCCGCTGCTGATTTCGGAGTCCTGCGCGAGCGGATCGTACTTGGCGGCGGATTTGACGCCAGGTCCGTATCGCGATCGGCTGTATCACGTCTGTAGCGATCCGAGTGGTACCGGTATCGAGATTCGCCACTCGTTGGATCGAGGCGAACGGTGGTCAAGCCCGCGGGCGCTGGAGGCGGCGCCTGGAACGGCGCAGAGTCGCAGTCAGCCACAGGTGACGGTGAACAAGGATGGCGTCATCGGAGTCTCGTGGCTCGACGGACGCGACGATCCCACTGGCCGCTGTTATGGGGTGTACTTCACCGCGTCGCTCGATGGTGGAGACACGTTTCTTCCGCCAAGCCGCGTGTCAACCACTCCATCGTGCCCGGATCCGCAGCGGAACGGCGGCTCGTTCGACCGTTGGCCGCGAGGTGGGGATTACCACGGACTGGCAGCGACATCGGACGGTCAGTTCCACGTGCTCTGGCCTGACGCCTCCGGCGGCGTCTTTCAAGTCACGACCGCGAGGCTCGAGGTTCGGGCGCAAACGAAGTGAAGCGGCGCAGCGTGAGGCTACACCTCGAGCCAGACTCTTAAGGCGTCGTCGATCGCCGCGAGCTGATCCGGATCATACCCGCCGATCGCGCTGACCACGGCCGTACGTGGGACGCTGACCACCTTGTCGACCATGACCTGCGACGGAGTGGTCAAACCGGTGTGAGCGCCGGGCGGCAGCGTGATCCGAAACAGCGGCGCGTCAACGCAGTCGGACGTGATCGGGCAGACGGTGATACTGGCGTGCGCGGCATTGAACAGATCGGATTGGACGACCACAGCCGGTCGCGGCTTCCCGGTATAGGCGCCCTTGACGACAACAATCACCACGGACCCGCGGGACACCGTCACGCTGTGTCGTCGGAAGCAGCAGTGATGAACTCGAGGACGTCGCGCTCGGAGCGACGGCGGCTCACGAGCCGCGATTGCCGTCTCGCTTCGGCCGCCAGATCCGGTTCTTTGGCGCCGAGTTGGGTCGCGAGAATATCGCGCACGACCTCGCTACGCGTCCTGTGCCGGCGCCGAGCTTCGCGCGTCAACTGGCGCTCGAGAGTGGTGGGCACGCGAATCGTCAGCACGGCCGACGCGGTTTTGTGTCGGGACATGAGTGAGCGTATGACGGTATACACCTTGCTCAGGCCGGCCACGTTCGAGCGCCGCGCGATGACTCGCGCAGTGTGGCTAAATTGTTCACCAGCTCGCGTCAAGCTCAGTCGGGTGCGACCAGCAGCTCAACGAAATCGCCGCAAGTGATCCCGGCGCATTCGGAGGTCTTACACATTTCTGCGGACGGCTGTGCTTGCCACGCTTCAAACCACTCAGCGCAAGAGAGATCGAGGAACGACTCGCGAAGTCGTCGGCGTGTGCGATAATTCCGTCCAGGCCGCTCGCAAGTTGTTGGTTCTAAAGACGGAGAGATGTCCGAGTGGTTGAAGGAGCACGCTTGGAAAGCGAAACGGACGAGCCACATCACGTCACGCGGAAACACACCGAGGCGCGGACACTCAAAATACTTACGCATCGGTGCTGCGTGCTGATGTGGACTTATGCGCGCGGGTATTTGCCCGTGCTTTCGACCCGACCTTACACAATTTCTACACAGTTTTGATGGTCGCTTACGGCCGATCGGCGAGGCTTCCGTCGCCCTTTGGCTCGTTGTGGCTTCCGTTTGCGTCAGAACGCCCATTCACGGTAGCATATGTCAAGCATATGCCATCGAGAGGAGGCGCCTATGGAAACGGAACGAGTGGTCCGCTTGTTCAAGAACGGCCGTAATCAGGCTGTCCGGATTCCTCGGGAGCTCGAACTGCCCGGCCGAGAGGCGATTCTACGGAAAGAGGGACGCCGCCTCGTGCTGGAGCCTTTGGCAAGGCGATCGCTGCTTGCTGTGCTCGCGAGACTACGACCGCTCGACGAGACGTTCCCGTCGATCGAGCGGCACGCTCCGGAACCCGTAGACATCTGAGATGCCCGCCCGCCCGTATCTGCTCGACACCAGCATCCTCTCCGACCTTGTCCGACGACCGCAGGGACGCGTCGCCGGGCGGATCGCGGAGCTGGGCGAGGACCGTGTGATCACCAGCATTGTCGTCGCCTGCGAGCTGCGGTACGGCGCGGCTAAGCGCGACTCGAAGAGGTTGTCGCGGCAAGTCGAGGCCGTCCTGGGTGCCATCGCGGTGCTGCCGCTCGAGGCTGGCGTCGATCGTCAATATGCGGCGATTCGAGCTACGCTCGAGAAGCAGGGGACGCCTATCGGCGCGAACGATCTGTTGATTGCGGCGCATGCACGGGCGCTCCATGCGGTCTGCGTGACGGCGAACGTCGCGGAGTTCAGGCGGGTACCAGACTTGAAGGTCGAAAACTGGCTCGACTGATCGAGTGTTGGGCCAAGTTGACAGGTCAACTCAAGATACCCGGTAGTAGTACGCAGCCCGGCGCCGCGCGCGGGTGTGGGCGATTCGCGGGGCGCCACGGTTCGAGAGACGAGCTCGGAATATTCGGCGTCTGCTGTAAACTCGCGCGTCCACTCAGCGCGGCGAGAGGTGCGACCGGACCAAGGCCAAGAAACCGAGCGTGACAGTGGTGAACGCCCAACCGAGTATTTCAATCCGTCCGTACCGGCCGTCAGACGTGTCAGCCATCCACCATGCTGCGATCGAGTCCGTTCACGAAGTGCAGCCGTTCATGCCGTGGTGTCGATTCGACTTGACCGAACAAGACCAGCGGAGTTGGGTCGAAGCACAGATCGCGGCGTTTGAAGCAAAGTCCAGCTTCGAGTTTGCCATCGTGTCGTCGGACGGTCTGTATCTTGGTGGCTGCGGGTTGAACCAGATCGACGTCGTCAATCGCCGCGCCAATGTCGGATATTGGGTTCGGTCGAGTGTGACACGCCAAGGCATTGCGACGGCTGCAATCCGCGAGCTGGTCGCATGGGGTTTCGCGAACACGGACTTGGCCCGCTTAGAGATTGTCGTGTCCACAGGGAATATCGCGAGCCTTCGAACGGCCGAACGGGCTGGTGCTCACCGGGAGGGCGTTCAACGCAAGCGACTATTCCTCCACGACCAATGGCATGACGCGGTGATGTTTTCCTTCGTGCGTCCCTGATCGCTTGGGCGGCTACCCTGCTGTCGCTGTGAACGGCTGATTCTCTTCTGCAGCCTCAACAGTTTGAGCTGCTCCGCATGCAAGCGTGAATGTGTACCAGCGCACGGATTCAACTCGCGGTTGCGGCGGAAACGGGGCGAGCGTTGACGGTCAGACCAGATTACGAGGTCTTACACAGTTCCCCTCGATGCTCCTCCTTGATCCACCTCTAAGCGCTGAATACAAAGGTGATCGAGGCAACGGTCGCGAGGTCGACGACGTGTGCCATAATCTGTCGCAGACCTCTGGTAACCCTTTGATTCTAAAGACGGAGAGATGGCCGAGTGGTTGAAGGCGCACGCTTGGAAAGCGATTTCGGCGACGCTCACTGAGCGACATCGAAACACTTCATCGCGCAATCAATTCACGGACTTGCAACCTCGAGATGCCACTCCATGTGAACCCGTAAACATCGGTGTTCGTCGACGGTTTCGGCTCCACCTTACACAATTTCTACACAGTTCTCAGGCTCACTTGGTCGCGTGCGTGGCGATGTTCGTCGACGCTTCGATTCGGCGAGCGCCTCGATCTGCGTCACGGACGCCCTCCGGGCTTGGCGGCGACGTGCAGTCCTGTATGCGACGGCAACAGCTCGAGATGAGGCGCGAAACGCGTGACCAGCGCCGCGGTCAACAGTTCGTGTCGTTCACGATACACGGGCGTCATCGCTGGCGGAGGCCTCGGCGGCCTCTGCCTCGCACACGGGGCTGGTGCTTGGCTTCGGAGGATTCACCCTCGGCCAACTCGAAGTCGCAATCGTTCTGCTCGTTGATGTCATTCGCGTAAGCCGGATTCGGCGGCGTTCGGCCGACGCGCGCCACACACCAAGCCGCCCGAACGCCTATGACGACTGACATGTTCAAACGCGTCCGGTGGGTCGTAGAAGGCTGTGCCACGGCTTCATACTTCGCATCCCGCGCACCGAGGAATACATCCGCGCCAGCGAGTCGCCGCGCGCGGCCACGCGATCCCGCTTCCCCTTGAGGTCCTCAGCGCCAGTCGCCCACCCGAATGGCGTTGTATTCCTGAATGTGGTCCTTCGGGTCGAGCGGAACGACTAACGGTGCCGCCGGAGCGCGCGCGATGTATCCGAGCGCCGCGAGCGCGCGGGCGTTCACCGACGAGTCGGATCCAGGTTGATCCGGCGCCGGATCGGCGAACGCCTGGAGCTTAGCCCGCATCGCCGCGACGACGCCCGGACGATCCGTCGAGACATCCCGCATCTCCAAGGGATCTTCGTCGAGATCGTAGAGCTCTCGTCGCGGTGCGTCGATGTACTTGTAGCGTTCGTCGCGCACCATCCGAAGTGGACTCCACCCGAACCGCCTCGCATAGAGCGACTCCGCGTACACGACGCGCCCGGGCAACGCCACCCCGGCGAGCGCCGGAATCAGGCTCACGCCGCCCGTGCGCGCGGCGGGCAGCCGGAACAGTTCGCGCACCGTCGGCGCCACGTCGACGAGGCTCGCGACGCCGGAGACGCGCCGTCCCGCGCCCCGGAGACCGGGCACGCGAATGATGAGCGGGATGTGCAGGGGACCTTCATAGAGGAAGATGCCGTGCTCGCGTTCGCCATGCTCGCCGAGCGACTCGCCGTGGTCGCCCGCGAGGATGATGGCGGTCGTCGCGAACCGCTGATCGCGGTCCAGCGTCTCGAAGAGCCGCCCAAGTTGCGCGTCCACGTATGTAATCGCGTCTTCGTACGCATCGCCCGTTCGCGGGGTGCCCGGGGCTGCGGGCGTTTGCGGCGCATGCACGTCATACAGATGAACCCAAAGGAAAAAGGGCCGACCGGCGAGCCGATCGATCCACGCGTCGGCGCGATCAATCACGACGCTCCCGGGCCGCCGCCGCGGCGGTGTCGCGCCCGCATCCCGGCCGTCGTCGTAGACGTCGAACCCCCGAGACAGGCCGCGATCGGCGGCGAGCACCATCGACCCCACGAACGCGGCCGTCTGAAAGCCGCGCGCGTGGAACGCCTCGGCGAGCGTGGAGGCCTGCGCCGGCGCCAGCGGCGCGTCGCTGTTATCGCGCACGCCGTGGTGCGGCGGATAGAGGCCGGTGAAGAGGCTCGTGTGGGCCGTCAGCGTCAGGGGCGCCACCGACACCGCCCGATCGAAGCGGATCCCGTCTCGAGCCAGCCGATCGATCGCTGGCGTCGCGGCGTTCTGGTACCCGTAGGCCGGCAACCGGTCGGCCCGCGTCGTGTCGAGCGTGATGACCAGCAGGCCCATGGGCGCGGCGGCGCGTCCGCCCTCGCAGCCAGCCATCGCGGCCAGGAGCGCCGCGCCCAGCAGCACCGCCATCGGCACTCCGCGGCGAAGGACGGCGACCGCTCTCATCGTCTGACGCGATGCGCCGCGCTCGTCTGGGCCGTCAGCAGGACGCGGTGGTTGTTGGAGAAGCACTGGGCGATCACCCAGTTCTTCGACCACGGCGGGGGCGTGCCGACATAGAGCGTCCCGCTGAGTGTGCCCGTGAGATTCGGCCCGGACGGGACGAGCACGCCGCTACCGATCGGGACGAAGATCTCGCCGTTGGCGATCGACTCGACGACATCGGACCACGCAGCGGCATAGTAGTAGCCGTTCGAGTTGACAGCGTAGCTGAACTGGCCGCCCGTGACCTGTCCGGGGAAACTGTTGCCCACACCGGTGCCTCCAGGGTTGCTGAAGACGAACGTCGCGCCGCTGAGCACGACCTTGACCTGCAAGCCGGTCTGCGTGATGGTGGCCGTGTATTGCCGCTCCATTTCCCCGGCCGGCAACTGGCACGACGGATCCGCGTCCAGGGTCATGGCGTAGGTGCCAGAAATATTCGGCTCGGGCATCACCGGCGTGAGCGAGATGTCTTGAATGGCGTTGGCGTTGACCGTGGTGTTCACGGTGGCGTCGTTGAAGCCGACTCGCGTCGCGCGGATCTGGATGTCGCCGGCCACGCCGTAGAGAAGATAGCCCCCGCCGTTCTCCGTCTGTGAGGTGAGACCAGCGCCGGTGCCCGACGTGACGGTCACCGTCACGTTGGTCACTGGAACCGTCGACTCCGTGACCGTGCCGGCGAGTCGGAACGTGCCGCTCGGCAGCACTAGCACGTTGACGGTGGCGAACAGCCCGATCACGCTCGCCACGAGGCTCGTCTGGCCGATGCGCAGCCCCGTAGCCTGACCCGTCGCGGTCACGGTCAGGACGTCAGGCGATTGCGAGACCCAATGGGCCAGCGCCGTCGCGTCCTGCGACGATATGGCCGTCCCGTCCCTGAAGTACTCGGTCGCCGTAAAAGCCGCCGTCTGATTCGGCGCGACTGAAGAAGGTCCGCTGATCGTCAGACGGTACGGAGTGGCCGGGCCGCTCGGACTCGTTTGCGGCTTGCCGCAGGCGAATATGCCAATCACCGCGACAAGACCAGCGGAGGCACACAGCAGCGATGAACGATATCTCATTGCAAGGACTCCTCATCGGTGCGGAACCGGGGCGCCCGCGTATTTGTTCTTCGGCGTCACACTCTTTCTTGACTAACGAAGGATCACCGAGATGTTGTTCTGACCCGGCGACACGGTGACCACCGCGTAAGCAGTACGGGAATCGTTCGTCGCACCGATTCTTACGGCATCCATCGGTAACGCGCACAACGAGAATCGACCCATGGCATCGGAGAATGTGACTGCGGCCGGCCAGTCATCGACCGCGGCCGGGTCAGGCTCGAAATCGACCCATGCGTTCGCAACCGGCTGCTGCACTCCACCATTCGTCATCTGCACGACGACGCCGGATACGGTACGCAGCCCGTCCGGTGACGGCAGCGGGTCTCCAGTGAGCGCAAAGAGCGAAACGATCTGCACATTCATGGGCACGTTCCCGAAGGGCGCGGCGCATGGTTGCGCATAGCCGGCCTTGCTGGCACGCACCCACCTCATTGGATCTACAGAATGGCCGGGCACGGGCAACTGAAACGCACCGTTCGCGTCGGTGATGGTCCCCGTCTCCGCCCCATAGCCGTTATCGACTACCGCACCTGCAATCGGCCGAAGACCCTCAGCGACGACGCCGGATATCGTGATTGGGACCGTCACGGCACCTGTAGGAGGAGAAACGGCTGGTGTAGGGGCCGTCGTGCCGCGACAACCCGCGACGATTACTGCGAGGAGAATCCCGCCGATCTCCTTCATGGCAACACCCCAACTGGGAAGCATGAACAGCGCTCCCGCCATGAGGCAGGCCATCGAACGGCGAACTGCCGGTGGGCGCGGGCCGGATCGTCCGAGCGGTCGCATGGAGGCCCCAGTTCGAAGGAGCGGCTCCACGTCGTGCTGCTCCTCCGTACCTGCGCTAGAATGTCGAAATTCCGGAGCTAGATCTTGACGGCATTCTGCGTACTTCCTGATTTCTGACGACGTCGCGGAGGGCCGCGTGCACATGCATTTCGCGGACTGCACGATCGACGTGGACGCGCGGACAGTCTGGCGCGGAAGCCGTGCGCTCCACCTTTCGCCGAAGGCATTCGATCTGCTTGCCGTACTCGTCGAGCATCCGACGCGTGTCCTTACGAAGCGTGAACTGTTCGACCGCATCTGGCCAGATGTCTTCGTTTCGGACGCGAGCCTCGCACGAGTCGTCAAGGAAGTTCGTCAGGCGCTCGGCGACTCACCCCGGGACGCTCGGATCGTTCGTGCCTGGGAAGGCCTTGGTGAAGTCGCCGGTCACGCCCTGGCGCCATGACGACAGGTTGGGCAGCGCGACCGGCTTGCCCTGCGCGCCGAAGACCGTGGCCATGA
>Ga0209580_10001664_pt1 | contig 10070 bp, 6 predicted proteins | sample Coa_R1_5_FD_187153 | JGI IMG/M metagenome (GOLD analysis project Ga0209580, IMG submission 187153) | Surface soil microbial communities from Centralia Pennsylvania, which are recovering from an underground coalmine fire - Coalmine... | ecosystem: Environmental > Terrestrial > Soil > Unclassified...
ATCAGCAGCCGTTGCCGGTAGCCGGGAATCGCTTCTTCGAGGCTAGGAATTAGTTCCGGCCGCTCGGGTCGCGGGCCCACCAAACTCATATGGCCGCGCAGCACATTGAACAATTGCGGCAATTCATCGAGATGAGTGTTGCGCAGGAAACGGCCAAAGCGCGTGATGCGCGGATCGCCGGGCGTGGACCAGCGGGCGCCGGTATGCCGCTCGCAGTCGTGAATCATCGTGCGAATTTTATAGAGCCGATAGGGCCGGCCGTGCTGGCCGAGGCGCACTTGCACATAAAACGCCGAGCCCTTCGAGGTCAGCTTTACGAGGAGGGCGGCCAGCGCGATCACCGGGAGAGCGAACGGCAACAGCAAAATCGCAACGGCGTAATCGATCACGACTTTGGCACGGGCATACCAATGATCGTCGCGTGATTCTTCGGGGGGGATGAAATGGGGCAGGTACTTCAGACGCCAGGAAAATTTTTGTACTTTCTCGGCAACGCTGAGCATGTTCCTGTTTCCGTTTGTAGGAGAAGTGGGAACCACCCGCACGCACGCATCCAGCCGCGGCAAGTTGCTCATGGGAGGCGCCACTCGTCCAAGTCCATTTGGATTCATGCCCGCATTGGCGGTCGGCATTGGGCGTCGTCGCCAACCAACCCAGTTTTTCTAACCTGCGGGCACGAGTTCACGAGCATCCGGTTCCTTAACGCAAAACGAATGCCGTGATTGCTCAACGCAACCGCCTCGTCCGGAATGCAGGAATTCCGCCCGATTCTTGCTGCTTTGGCCAGTGAAGTTTGCAACTTCGCTGCTGAAGCTACTCAACTTGGCCTGCTTGCCGGATTGCGGTTCTTCGCCCAGACTGCCAGCGGTTGGCATTCTTGCAAAGGGGCCGTGTAAATTCGGGATAACGATTTTACAAAACCGCGAAGTTCGGACCGGCGGGCGACAAGGCGGGCATTTGAGGCTGCTTGTCGAAAACAGGGACAATCGCTATAGTTATGTATTCGGCAATTTGGGCGAGGAGATGTGAGGGATAAATAATGGGCATGCAGTGCGCGATTTGCGGCAAGAAGCCGGTGCTGGGCAATCAGATCACTCGCCGCGGTAAGGCGAAATACCTGGGCGGCGTGGGCCGCAAGGTCACAGGCATGACCCGCCGCACCTTCAAGCCCAACTTGCAGCGGATTCAGATCACCAAAGACGGCACGGTAATGACGGCCAAGGTCTGCGTGAAGTGCATTCGCAGCGGCGCCGTGCAGCGGCCCGTGAAGCGCAAGGCGTTCCAAATGCCGACCCTTTAGATCGCCGCTTGCGGCGATGTGTCGATTCGAGTTCATCGTCATGGCCATCGAAAAGGAACAAGTCCAATGGGTGGCGACATTGGCCCGGCTCCAACTCAGTGATGCCGACCTGGCCAAGATGACCCAGCAACTCTCCGCGATCCTGGAATACGTCGATCAATTGAAGAAGGTGCCTACGGACGGCGTCGAACCGCTGGCGCATCCTCTCAAGGTCAGCAACGTATTCCGCGACGACGCGCCGGTTCCGTCGCTTACGGTCGATGCGGCTCTCGCCAACGCGCCGGACCGCACGGGCGACTTCTTCGGCGTGCCGCCGATTCTGGATTAGGTTGCTAAGCCGCAAGCGGCTCAGATCGGAACCCCACATGACAGGCATCGAACGCACTGCGCTGGAATTGTTGCAAGCCCAGGCTCAAGGCGAGACGGCCGAAGCCATCACGCAATCTTTTCTGCAAGCTATCAAACAGCGCGATCCGCACGTGAAGGCATTTTTGCACGTGGATGAAGCCGCGGCGCTGGAGCAAGCACGCGCGGTCGATGCCAAGCGCAAAAAAGGCCAGCCGCTCGGCAAATTGGCCGGCGTGCCCGTGGCGATCAAAGACGTGCTCTGCACCAACGGTCAGCCGACGACCTGCGGCAGCAAGATCCTGCAATACTTTGTCCCGCCGTACGATGCCCACGTCATCACGGAATTGAAACAAGCCGACGCGGTGTTGATCGGCAAGACGAATATGGATGAATTCGCGATGGGTTCATCCACGGAGAATAGTGCCTTCTTTACGACCCGCAACCCTTGGGACTTGGAGCGTATTCCGGGCGGTTCCTCCGGCGGCTCGGCAGCGGCCGTCGCGGCCTGCGAGGCGCCGCTCTCCTTGGGCAGCGACACCGGCGGCTCGATCCGCCAACCCGCGAGCCTGTGCGGCATCGTGGGCATGAAACCGACCTACGGCCGGGTTTCGCGCTATGGCCTGGTTGCCTTCGCCAGTTCGCTCGATCAGATTGGCCCATTCACACACGACATGTCGGACTGCGCGCTCATCATGGAAGTGCTGGCCGGCCGCGACGCCCGTGACAGCACGAGCATCAACCAGCCCGTGCCGCCGTATTCGAAGACTCTGGATCAGCCCGTCAAGCCGTTGACCATCGGCGTGGCAAAGGAGTACTTCAGCGAAGGCCTCGACAAGGAAGTGGAAAAAAGCATTCGCGATGCGCTCAAGGTTTATGAATCGTTCGGCGCGAAAGTGAAGGAGGTCTCACTGCCCAACAGTCCGTACGCCGTGGCGGTATACTACCTCGTGGCTACGGCCGAGGCATCGAGCAACCTGGCCCGCTACGACGGCATGCATTACGGCTACCGGACGAAAAAGCTCGATCCGGCGCTAGTCGAAAAGCAAGGCGCGATGATCGCCACCTTCATGCAGTCACGCGGCGAAGGCTTCGGCAAGGAAGTGCAGCGCCGCATCATGCTCGGCACCTACGCACTATCCAGCGGCTACCATGATGAATATTATGGGAAGGCTCTGAAAGTGCGCCGTCTCATCAAGGATGACTTCGACCGAGCATTTGCCGAATGCGACGTGGTGATGGGGCCGACTTCGCCCACCGCGGCATTCAAGATCGGCGAAAAGGCCGACAACCCGCTCGCAATGTACCTGTCCGACATTTACACGATCAGTTGCAACCTGGCCGGCATCGCGGGGATCAGCATTCCGTGCGGCTTCACGAAGTCGGGCCTGCCGATCGGCCTGCAAATCCTGGCCGCGCCTTTTGAAGAGGAAAAGCTGCTGCGCATCGCAAGGATGCACGAAACGGCCAGCGGCTGGCACACCAAGCGGCCGAAGATGTAGAATGCAGTCATGAGCACATTAACAATAATTCCGCCTGCCGGGCACGCTTTACCTCAGTGGCAGCGACTGCTGACGATTGCCGATGTTGCGGCTTTGCCTTCGCATTTACCCTCTGGAGACGTGAAGTATGAACTCGATAACGGGAGGCTGATCATCATGCCGCCGCCGGGGGCCGATCACGGTATTGGACAAGGCAAAATCTACCATCACCTACTTGTCCAAGGCCAATTTCAGGGCCATGGCAAGGCGTTTGCCGAAGTCGGAGTTGTGCTAGGGCGAAATCCGGACAGTCTTGTTGGCGCTGACAATGCATTTGTTTGCACACGGTCTTTGCCCATCAGGAAATCGACGGAAGGTTATCTTGAAACGATCCCCGAGCTGATTGCCGAAGTCCGGAGTAAAAATGATACAAACAAGAAAATTGAAGATAAGGTGGCGGCTTATCACCGCGCGGGTGTGGTCGTCGTCTGGGTTCCCGATCCCGCCACATGCACGTTGACGGTTTACCGGGCTGCCGAACAACCGGTTGACCTCAAGGCCGATGACTTGCTTACCTTTCCGGACTTGATCCCCGGATTTCAAGTTGCGGTTCGCGACTTGTTCGACAGTTGACCCGACTATTGAACACAGTAAAACCATTGCCGCTTGCAGTTTCGCCGGCGTAGCCGCAAGCGGCAATTCGTCACGGCATCACCAACACCTGCACGCCGCTTGGCATCGTTTTCGTTCTGTACAATCGCTGCGTCGCCTTCTGGAAATCACTTTCATTCGCAAACGCAATATTCTCGACAAACGTCTGCGGGTTGCGGTCCACCAATGGGAACCAGGTGCTTTGCACCTGGATCATGATCCGGTGGCCGGGGCGGAACGTGTGGCAAATGTCTTCCATCGTGAATTGAATCGATGTCGGCTCATTCGGTACGAACGCCTCGGGCTTCTCGAAGCTTTTGCGGAAGCGGCCACGGAAGACATCGCCGCGGATTAGTTGCTGATAGGCGCCCCAGTTCGGGCCTCTGGGATCGGACTCCGGCAAGTCGTCCGGGTAGACGTCGATCAATTTCACAATCCAATCCGAATCGGTGCCCGAAGTCGACACGTGCAGTTTCGCCTGAAATGGACCTACCAAGGTTACATCTTCAGTTAGAACGTCCGTCTGGTACACCAAGACGTCAGGCCGGCGGCCCATTTGCCGCTGGTCGCCCACCATGTATTCAGGCGCCATGCCGATAGCGGTGCGTTCGTAATACGGCACAGGTTTGGCCGGGTCGCTGATGTATTCATCGAACCCGTGTTTCTCGTCGGCCGAAGCGGACGGCGTTTCGCTGAGCTTGCCTGCTTCTTGAAAATACAGCGTCTTCGATTTCGCATTTTTGGGCGGCCAGGCGTCGTATTGCCGCCAAACATTGGTCCCGGTCTCGAAGACCCAGGCTTCCGGATATTTGCCGTCGCCTTTGCCCTTCAAGTGATACTCGAAAAATGGCAGTTCGATCTTCTCCTGAAAGAACTTCGAAGTCTTCGCGTTGAAGCGAACATCGCCCAGGTGATCGCCCCCATCGCCCCGGCTCCAGCCACCGTGGTTCCAAGGACCCATCACCAGCGTGTTGCGGCAATCGGGGCTGTTCTTTTCCACATTGCGGTAAGTTTCCAGCGCGCCGAAGAGGTTCTCGGCATCGAACCAGCCGCCCACGGTCATCACGGCCGGGCGGATGTTCTTCAAATGTGGCCGCAGATTGCGCGCTTGCCAGAATTCGTCGTAATTCGGATGCTGCGTGACCTCGTTCCAGAACGCAACCTGTCCCTTGAAGTATTTCTTGTCGGCATTCGCCAGCGGACCCAGATTCAGGAAGAACTGGTAGCCATCCGGAGTCTCGTGATCGAAGCGCATATGGCTGTACTTCTTCTCCGGCTCTGGCCGGGGCTTGCCGAAGTTGGCCATAAAGTTGAAGCAATGCGGCAGCATGAGCGCGCCGTTGTGGTGCCAGTCGTCGCCCATGAACCAGTCGTTGATCGGGGCTTGCGGCGAGGATGCCTTCAGGGCCGGATGGGCGTCGATCATGCCGGCGGCCGTGTAGAAACCGGGGTAAGAGATTCCCCACTGGCCAACTCTGCCGTTGTTGTTCGGTACGTGCTGCACCAGCCATTCGATGGTGTCGAACGTATCGCTGGCTTCGTCGATATCCTTCGGGCCGTTTTTAGCGGCGTTGTGGGGCCGCATATTCACGTACTCGCCTTCCGACATCCAGCGGCCGCGCACGTCTTGGTTCACGAGGATGTAGCCTTCTTTCCAGAAGTACGGCGACGGTCCAAGGTGATCCGGATAGCGATCAATCCCATACGGGGCGCAGCTGTACGGCGTGCGCATCATCAGAATCGGAAATTTCTGCGATTGGTCCTTGGGGACGTACACGGCGGTGAACAGCTTGACGCCGTCGCGCATGGGGATGCGGTACTCGTACTTGGTGTAGCGCTCCTTGATTTCATCTTCGGGCTTTTGCGCCAGCGCCAGAGTTGGTACCAAGAGCAGGAATAGAAGAGCATTATGAGCAGATCGCATGGGGTTTCTCTCGAGGACAAATGAGGGAACTGATGGGCATCTTCCGCACTCCAATAAGCAGCGGCAAGTGCTAATTGGATCGCATTTGTTCAGTGACACAAGTTTTGAATGTAGCGTAATTCATCAGAATTCCGATTCGCGGCCACCGAAATTCTGGCGAATTCCGCTACGGTGCGCAGGAGTGCCTGTAAGAAGATCGTCAGTCGCCCGCAATCCTTCCCTCCAGAGGTTCGCGATGAATTCTCCCTTCCCCGCGTCGAACGGCGCGGTCCAACCACCCGAGCGGCGCGTGGCGCCGCGTTACCAGCCCGCCTACGGCACAGTTTGCCAGCTTGAAGAGATTGGCGCGAGCGACTCAACCTTTGTCGGCCTGGTCTGGAACATTTCCAAGACCGGCATGAGCATGCTGGTGGGCAGCCCGTCGAAAGCAGGCTCGGAGTTGCCGGGCAAGCTGAGCACCGAAGCCGGCAAACATACGCTGGCCGTGGTGCTGCGCGTCATTCATATCCGCCTGATTCAGACCGGCGACTACTTTGTAGGGGCGCAGTTCGCGAGCCCGTTGAAGGCAGAGGAGATGCAGTTCTTTCTGCTGCCCGAGCAAAGAAATCGAGCTATGTAAGGCGCTGGAGTAAGTATAATGCGGCGAAACCGCACTACGTGTAGTTCCGCGCGCCAATAGTCGATTGCAGCTGGCCAGCCACAGGAGGCGGAAATGATACGCCAGATTTTTTGGTCAATGGTATTGCCCATTCTTCTCGTCGGCTCGTGCCCTGCGGCGCGAGCAGATGACATCTCGAAGGAACAGCGCGCCAAACTGGAACAGCAGGTGGTGCAACTGAACAAAGAGGGAGCGCAGCTAGTCGCGGAAAGTAAGTTTGCGCAAGCAACCGAGCCCTTCCGCCAGTCCTTAACCATGAACGAGCGGCTTTATCCCGAGAAAGAGTTTCCGAATGGCCACGAGAACCTGGCGGCCAGCTTGAACAACCTTGGCATCGCGATGGCTCGAACAGGTGATTTGCCCAAAGCCAAATCGTACCTGGAGCGCTGCGTGGCCATGAACGAGCGGCTCTACCCGGAAAAAGAGTTCCCGCGCGGTCATGCTCAGTTGGCGGAAAGCATTCACTCACTTGCGCAGATCCTCAAAGATATGGGCGAACCGGCGAAGGCGCTGCTTCTTTATCAGCGCGCGCTCACGATGCGCGAGAAGCTCTATCCCAAGTCCGAATTTCCGCGCGGGCATGCCGAACTGGCCACGAGCATCGCCAATCTCGGTTTCTTGCTGGATGAGATGGGGCAGTTGCCGAAGGCCCGCCCGTACTACGAGCGCGCCCTGGCCATGTACGAGGCCCTCTATCCCGAAAAGGAGTTCCCCTCGGGCCATCCGGATTTGGCACTGAGCATCCATAACCTGGCTTACCTGCTGGCGGAGATGGGCGACTTTCCGAAAGCATTGACTTTTTTCGAGCGCGCATTGGCCATGCGCGAAAGATTATATCCCAAGAAAGAATTTCCCAACGGCCACGAACTCCTGGCCATCAGTCTCGACAGCATGGCGGGAGTTTTGGAAGCAATGAAAAAGCGCGACGAGGCGCTGGCGTACCTCGAACGCTCGCTGGCGATGCGACAGAAGTTGTACCCCGAAGCGCGGTTTCCCCAGGGACTCGCGGAACTGGCGCAAAGCAATTACAACCTGGGGCGGTTGCTGGCCGAACTGGGCCAGCGGTCGAAGGCGTTGCCGTTTCACGAACGAGCATTGGCGCTGCGCGAACGGCTGTATCCTCCAGCCCAGTTTCCGCGCGGCCACGAGGAGATTGCCCTCTGCCTGAATAACCTGGGCGCCCTGTTCAACGAAATGGGCGACCAGACGGGGGCAATGCACTATTACGAGCGCGATCTGGCCATGTGCGAAAAGCTGTATCCGGAAGACGGCGCTGCCGAGGGCCAGGCGGTCTTGGCCGGCAGTCTCAACAATTTGGCCGCGCTGCTTACCGATATGGGTGACCATGCCCGCTCGGTGCCGTTGTACGAGCGTGCCTTGAAGATTCGCGAGCGGCTTTATCCGGAAAAGTCGTTTCCTCGTGGTCATCCGGAATTGGCGATCAGCCTCAACAACTTGGGCCATGCCCTGGCCGACGTGGGCAGCCTCGGACAAGCCCGTGTTTTGCTCCAACGTTCGCTGGCCATGTACGAACGCCTGTTCCCCGAAAAGCAATATCCACGCGGCAATCCCGATTATGCGGCAGCGCTGAATGTGATGGGCCACGTGCTCAGCACCGCCGGCGAGTTTCCGGCGGCATTGCCGTATTATGAGCGCTCGCTGGCGATGCGCGAACGGTTGTTTCCGGAAAAAAACTTCCCCCGCGGCCATAATGACCTGGCCGTCAGTTTGAATAACCTCGGCCATCTGATGATCGATATGGGCGAGCCGGCCAAAGCGATTCCGTACTACGAGCGCTCCCTGGCCATGCGCGAAAAACTGTATCCCACGAACCAGTTCCCCCGCGGGCACCAGAAATTGGCCGGGGCAATCAACAACCTTGCCTACGTGCTGATGTCCTTGAGTCAGCAAGAGAAGGCGTTGTCGTACTTCGACCGGGCGCTGCGGATGGAAGAAGCGCTCTATCCGGAGAAAGATTTCCCGATTGGCCACCCGGACTTGGCCCTGGCCCTGAACAACATGGGCTATATCCTCATGGCCACGGGTCGATTCAACGATGCGCTGCCACTCTTGCGCCAGGCCCTGGCCATGCGCGAACGGTTGTACGCGCAGAACGATTATCCGCGTGGCCATCCGCTGCTCGCAAGCAGTTGCAGCAACGTCGCCGTCTTGTTGGAGCGCCTGGGCAAATACGAAGAGGCGCTGCCCTATCATCAGCGAGCAGTGGCGATGTTGGAGCAACTTTTTCCTGAGAAGGATTATCCACACGGTCATCGCGACCTGGCCCGCGGCTTGTTCGCGCTTGGGACCAATCTGGCGGCGTCCGGAGATTATGCCAAAGCTTTGCCGATCATCGAGCGCAACCTCGTCATGCGCCAACAGATGGCCGACGATTATGCCGCGGGCGCCAGTATGGCCGAGGCGGTGGCTTTCAATTCCGAACTGCCGGTGGCCCGCAGTGCCTACCTGTGGGTGACACAGAATTCCAAACTTGCAGATGCCGATGTTTACCAGCGCTTGTGGCAAACGCGCTCGTCGCTGAGCCGGGCTTTCGCGGCGCGCCACGAGGCGGCTCGCCTGGCGGCTGCTCAGTCTCACGAAGGACGCGCGATCGCCGCCCAGCTCCAGGACGTGCAACGTCAACTCCACGCACTGCTCCTGCGACCGCTCGACACAGACCCCAAACGCCAGGCTGACCGGGACCGCCGTTTGCGCGAACTGACCGACAGCCGCGATCAACTGGAGCGGAAGCTCATTCCGTTTTTGCCGCAAACTGCCCGCTATCAGGAACTGGCGCTCATGGGCCCCGCCGATTTGGCTCGTGCCTTGCCGGCCGGGGCGGCCTTCCTCGACTTCTTCCGCTACGCTCTTCCGAAGTCCAAGAGCCAGGGGTCGGCGGATCATTATGTTGTCTTCATTATTTGCTCCGGTCAGCCGGCCCGGCGAGTGGAACTGGGCGAAGCCGCGCCCATTGATCGGGAACTCGACTCATGGCGGCGAGCGGTCGAACAACGCGAAAACAGTCCGGCAGCCGGCACTTTGCGCAAATTGCTGTGGGAAAGCATTGCCAGGCAACTGCCGCAAAACACGCGAACGCTGTACCTTGCACCCGATGGCAACCTGGCCCGGCTTCCCTTTGCTGCCTTGCCGGGCGCCACGCCGGAATCGATTCTGCTGGAGGAAATGACCGGCAGCATTGCAGTGGTGCCGCATGGCCCGTTCCTCTTGGAGCATCTGCGCTTCCCCGACCGCTTCGCGGGTCCCGAGCGGCTGCTCGCCGCAGCGGCGGTTCGCTACGACCGGCCCGATAACCACGCCGACAAGCCCTGGCCGTATTTGCCGGGGACCGAAATGGAATGGAAGCGCGTCCGCGATTTGGCCGGCGAGCGCGCGACAACGATTTTGGCCGGTTACGATGCCATGCCCGCTGCACTATTGGAAGCGTTGCCGAAGGCCCGCTATGCCCATTTGGCCACGCATGGCTTTTTCGACGAGAGCGCATTGGAAACCGAGCGCAAGCGCGCCAAGGAACAATGGGCGAATTGGCAGTATCAACCACAGCAGGTGACGGAGCAGGTGGGCGTTGGCGGCCGCAGTCCATTGGGTTACGTCGGCATCGTCTTGTCCGGGGCCAATGTCCCCGAACGAACGGGCAAGGAAGCGGGCATTGTAACCGGGGAATCGTTGCTCGAGTTGCCATTGGAGGGCTTG